>MDTD01082138.1_pt1 | contig 24128 bp, 22 predicted proteins | sample 811221 | NCBI WGS metagenome assembly MDTD01 (sample SAMN05326646, study PRJNA326480) | marine metagenome | isolation source: seawater | place: Pacific Ocean: South West | collected 2011 | reverse complement strand
GGCTTCCTATCATTTTACGCAAACTTGAGATTGACCCGGCACTCGCGGGGGGCGTCCTGGTGACAACCATCACCGACGTCATGGGATTCCTGACATTCTTGGGGCTAGCGGCCCTGTATTACGGATAAGCGATACCGCTCGTGACAGAGAATCAGGACATCGACGACAACGATATTGATCTCGAAATCAGCAAGAGCGAGCGCAAACGGCAGATGCAGGCTTTGCAAGATCTTGGTGAGCGGTTGGTTGCGCTGCCTGCGGCAGAACTGGCGAAAATACCCATCGACGACGAACGCCTGCGTGACGCCGTTGAAACCGCGCGGCGGATTACAGCGCGGGGTGGACTCAAGCGTCAATTACAGTTCATCGGAAAGCTGATGCGCTCTATCGATCCCACACCCATTGCCAACGGGCTGGCCGCCTTGGACCACCGCGCGACAGAGAGTGCCGCTGCATTTCATCGTATCGAACACGCGCGAGATCAACTGCGCACTGAAGGTGACCGCGCGCTGGGTGACATACTCGCTATATGGCCTCATGCGGAGATGTCGCTTCTGAGGCAGTGGATCAGACAGCACCCTAAAGAGGTAGCAAAAGGTAACGAGCGGGCCCATTCACGGAAGTTGTTTCGCTACTTGGCCGAGCTTGACGGATCCGGTGATGACGCTTCCTGAGCTTGGTTGCCATTGGTGCGCAGAGTGGCATCAAACACCCGCTCAAAAACGACCTCGGGCTCGCTCAGGCTCCCGCCGACCGAGTAAACGCCACTAGAAAGCTGGTTTACCTGGTCTTCAAACACTTTGCTGAACAGATAGGTGCCCGCCGCGACAGGTAATCCTCCTGCCAGGGCTGCGAACCAGGGAATGTTCTCCACGAGGGGCAGCGTAACAACCAGCTCGCCATCCAAGGTTTCAGTCACTAGATCGATATCGCTCGTAAAATTAAAGTATCCGCCGGACCCCTCAATTGAGAATTCAGGTATGCGCATAGTGCCCACATCCAGCTCGAAATCACCCTCTGCGCGGTCAAAAGTGACCCCCGGGTTGAACAATTGATTCATATTGGCGCGGCGAAATAGGCCAGACAGGTTGAGCAGGCTGAGCAGGCGCATCGCGCCCGTCGTCTCGGCATTCGCCGTCAGGAAGGAACCCGTACGCATTTCGAGATGCAGATCTCCTGATACAGCGTGCAAATCAAAGTCAGCGGGACTTCCAGGCCACTGCCACTTTGCGTCTACGCTGCCACTACGCGTCGCTAGGATAGGGGCAACGCCAATCAGTTCGAGAGAGGTCGCAATATCATTCAGTTCCGCCGCAAGCGTGAGCGTCGTCGATTCGGTCTCGTCATCGCGCCAAACAATATGCGTAGCAGGCTGCCACTCAATGCCCAAGAAATCGCCGCTGATGTCTCTGAACTGCCAGCCCTGATCGTCGACGTAGTCAATCACCAGTGCGATATCACCCAGATCTGTATCGCCTCGTCGAATCGCCTGGACGGCTACGGGGAGACCGCGAATCCACTGGCCTACTCCTCTTTCCGGGTTTGGCGGTGACGGGTCAGTGAGTTCCTCACTCAGTGTCGGCAGGCCATCGAGGTCGATGACTGTCAGATCCAGATTTCGCGTTAATGCTGCTCCCAGGCCAGCATCGGATTCAGTCACCGGCGCAGCCCTGGCCTGCACGTAGGCGCCACTCAACCAGGGCAGATCAAACTGTGCCGCTATGGAGTCACCGGCGCCCTGCAGACTCACATTCAGCCTGCCCAACTCCTGCCCGCGCCACAGAAGGCGTCCGACGTTCAGATTCTCCAAGTGCATATCGAAGGGCATCGACCCGTCACGGCCGGCGTCGAACCCTTGAATCGAACGCCACTCGGCAAGATCGAAAGACGGAATAAAGCCAGTCACGGTAAGTCCCGGTGCCGGGGCAACCGCTGCCGGTTCGGGGGGCCGGGTTCGAGGCGTGACATCCACCAAAGCAGACAGCGCACCGAGTGTGGGCACATCCGCCACGAGAGTCAGACGCCCAAACCAAAAGACTTCCCAAGCCGCCCAATCACGGTTCTGCCAGACCACCTGAAGCGGTGCTTTCGCATCGGCGGCTTTCCCCCAGGGCAAGGGCAAATCGACCGCCACACCCTCGAGATCAGAGCGAATACTCACCGCAATGTCCTCTGCGATGTTCACGCTGACGGAAGCCGCTGTAGTCCCCTCTACAGGAATAGTCGCGGGGAGGTTTCGCCATGTCAGCATATCGGCGACGGACACCTCAGCGTGAACTTCAGCCGCCAAAATAGTGTCGGGGGCCGTCGAGAGCTGCGGCCCCATCGTCACGGCAACAGGTCGTCCAAACACCACAGCGTTAAGGTCATCACTGCCGAACCCGGTCCGGGTGCGGTAGCGCAGCATGCCGCTGACCTCAGTAGCAGCCAAGTCCAGCAATTCAGATTCAAGCTGCGCGCCAGAAAGCTCAACATCAACGGCAACATCGAGCGTGTCAGTGATGTTACGCAAATCAAACTCCAGTGCCATCCGCGCTGCTACGGGTTGATCACCGCCTACAGTGAGATCACGCATGACAGTGTCGGCAACGGCTAACGCCGGTATCTGCCGCAATGTGCTGAGCAGTGAGGTTGGTGATCCGGCAGACTGAGCGTTCAATTCAAATCCAATCTCGTCACGGCCAATCTGCATTTGCACCTCCACAGCCTCTACCGCGGAGTCTGCGACCTGACCATTGGAAGCCACAGCAGCAAGGTGGCGATCACTCAATGCGAAACGCGCAGCGTCGAACCGACCGGGTGGCCAGCCCGCCTGGTAATCCAATTCCACCGCCGAGAGAGAAGCGGCGAGCTGTACCGTCTGACCGGGGTGACCGAAAGGCTTGAATCCACCGTGCCACAGAAAGATCGCTCTCTCGATAGCCCCGCTGGGCAGTGCCGACTGCAACCACCGATAAGCTGGTCTCGGAAGCCGATAGGGAATATAAGCATCCCGAGCCGATACGGGCGCTTCATCAACCGCCGCAGCCAGCCGCATCTCAAGGGGAATCAGCGGCGGTTTCGACAAGGGGATATCGATCTCAAACTGCACCAGTGCGTCATGATCCGATGCCGACGCGGAAAATAGTCCCTGCTCTAAGAATAAAGCGCCTCGCTGCCAACGGCCCGCCAGCTGGCCTGTGACACTCTCCAGTTCAATGGGCGCTTCATAAACATTGGGAAGCTGCAATTCAAAGTCATTGGTCACAACCCATGCTCTGGCGCCGCCCTGATTCGCGGTAATCGATGCATCTATCCCGGCAAGACCCGGCACTTTTCGAAACGGCTCTGTCGTGGCGTCGCTCACTACCGCCGCGCTTTCCCACGAAGCCAGCGGATCCTCCAGAGACGCCACCGCGAGCATCAAACTCTCGATGGTGCCGGTTGGAGCGAGCGAGGACAACACGTCGCTGACTTTGGCGGGCAAGAGGCCGCTTTCCGTCGTGACACCCACTGCCGCGGCAGCGTCCCACTCCCCCGTCAGCAAACGCCAGCCGCTATCAACCCGGCTCAGATGCATACGGGGTAACTCGAATGCCTCGTCCTGAATCGACAGCAGACCCCCGGAAAACCAGACGTCCGCAGTGTCCAGGGGGCCCACCGCCTCAACCTGAAACACGACTTGATCAAGATTGACTGACTCTCCGGCTCTCACCGACAGCGCTTCGACTTGTCCCTGCAAAGTCAGCGTCGGTATGCCGCTGGCCACCGAAAACCAGAAATCAGAGGTACCCTCCACGGCGACATCCCGGTCAAACCATTGACCCGCGATCGACAGGCCCTCGCCTGTTAATTGCCCGTGCAGCTCTGCAGAAAAATCACTGAACTCGAAAGGGTTCCCCGTACCTGAACCGGTAGCAGAAAATACCGTCCGCCCCTCACGTTGAACCGACACCGTGACAGTACGAAGGCTCCGATCCCGAACTAAATCCATATCGATAGCGAGTGCCGGGATAGCTTGGTCAGACGCACCGCGTGCTCGCCCCAGTACGACCTCTGCGTCGCGAATCTGAAGTCGCGTGAAGCTGTTCAAAATCCCCTGCAAGCCAATCGACAGCTCTGGCGCAATCTCACCACCAGGGGCGACCCATTCAATCGTTGGTGCAATCAGCGTCAATTCATCAAAACGCAACGCACCACTGACGATCGACTGCCATGGATCAATGCGCAGACTCGCCTCAGGGAGACGGATCCATTCCTCGTTGGCTTCGTTTTGCAACGTCAATTCAGTGAGACGCAATCGCGGAGAGAACCCATCCATACTGCCAGTGATCCGCTCAACGCTGACGTGCCCCGGAATCCGCTGCGACAGCAACGCTTCAATATCACTTTGAAATTGTGGCATCGCGCCCAAGAGTAATCGGCCACCACTCACATAAACCGCGAGCGTCACCAGCGCTGTGACCATGACCGGCCACACGGCCTGGCCCAAGCGGCGAGGCAGTGCACTAACCATGGAGGAGCGTCACACCAGCGTCTACCAGTAACTGACGGGTGTCGTATAGCGGCAAGCCGACGACACCGGAATAGCTGCCCTCGATTCTCTCAACGAAAGCACCCGCGTAACCCTGAATGCCATAGGCGCCCGCCTTGTCCCACGGCTCGTCTGTTTGCAGGTACGTCTCGATGGTCTCGGGCGACAGCTGGCCAAATGTCACTCTCGTGGCGCTCAACCGGGAAGTGATCTGGCTACCGTGCGCCAACCCAACTCCTGTGAAAACCGTGTGCACGTTACCCGACAGCTGCTCCAGCACACTCCGCGCCGCACCGATATCAGCCGGTTTCCCCAGTATTTGCCCTTCATAGACCACCACTGTGTCAGCACCCAAGCTCACACAGTTGTCAGTTGCACAGGCCACGGCCTTCTCCATGGCTAACCGCGTGACATAGTGATCAGGGGACTCTCCAGGATGAGGTGCTTCGTCAATATCGGGCGCGGAGACCTCGAAATGCGGCACCAACATGGACAAGAGTTCCCGTCGACGAGGGCTAGACGATGCCAAAGTCAGCCGCATCAGAAAACCTCGTAGTATCGTCGCAGACGCCTTAGCGCAGTTTTCGTGGGCAACCAGCACAAAACCGAGAGTATCAACCCGAGTAGGGTACCACTGGGAAGTAACGGAACTGCGGTTCCGCTTCGGAGCCATTGTTCAATGCCTACACTAACGCTCAACATCATGAATATCACCAAGCATTGCAAGACTACGTCATATTGCCGAACGCGCTCATAATTCAGTAGCAAGAACAAAGTCGCTAGCATCAAGCCCGGTGAGGAGAGGCCCAGCGGAGACCCTTTAATCACGTCTTGTAACAAACCAACACAAAACGCCGTAAAAATTCCCACCCTATGAGGTAAAGCTATTACCCAGTAAAACAGTATCAGCGCGATAGCATCTGGCCTGATGACTCGCCACTCTATTGGTAGTGGAATCAACACAAACACCAGACCGAGACACAATGTGACATAGATTACCCATCGGGCCCGGGCTTTGGTCATGTCTCGGGCTCCAATAGTTCAGCCGATTGGGGCACCACGACCAGTACATGACGCCCCCTATCCAGCCGAGAGGTCGGCGCGGCTTGCACGATAGCAAACGCAGCACCCGGAGAGACTGTCACATTAGTCACACGAGCTACGGGGTAGCCGTGCGGAAAACGCCCACCCAGCCCTGAACTAACTAATAAGTCTCCCACACGGATATCCGTGGCAGAGGAGAGGTGCTTTATGACTAGCTGATTAATATCGCCGGTGCCTTCAGCAACCGCTCGCAAACCTGATCGATTAACTTGAACGGGTAAGGCATGAGCACCATCCGTAATCAAGATTGCAGTGCTACTCCGTTCCCCAACCCACAGTAGCTGGCCCATTAGGCCCTCGGCACTCAATACCGGCTGACCCTCCCGCAAACCATCAGATGACCCTTTATCCAAAATAATTGAATGTCGTGCTGCATCCGGTGACAGTGCAGTAATGCGAGCAACCACGGGCTCAGCTTCAACCTCTCGAACCGAGTTGAGCAGCGTCTTATATCGCGCGACCTCTGCGAGCGCGGACGAAAGTCGTTGAGCCTGCCCTCTGAGTACAAGGTTTTCTTGTCGCAATTGCAGAACTTCGTCCTGCAACGCTGATCTGGATTGAAGCGCTCTGGTGACTTCAGCCCAAGCATCCAAAGGTGCCATCAAAAGAGTCGCCGCAGATCCTACCGCATCTACCGATGTTCGCTGAGCGGCTACTAAACTAGGGTGATCGCGGAAGACAAAGAGAAGCACTCCGCAGACTAAGGAGAGCAGAACAAACTTTGCACCAATATTATTTCGCTTGAGGAAAAGCGGTTTGATGGCGCTGCTCCTAAAAGCCTGAAGTTACTCGGTGGACAGCAAATCCAAAACGTGCCGGTCCATAAGTTCGAGGGCCTTGCCGCCCCCGCGGGCCACGCAAGTCAGCGGGTCGTCAGCAATGAACACAGGTAGACCAGTTTCACTTGAGATACGCTTATCGAGGTCGGCCAAAAGCGCCCCCCCTCCAGTGAGGACGATACCAGACTCCGCAATATCCGCTGCGAGTTCGGGAGGCGATTGCTCAAGGGCTAGCTTGATGGATCGCATCATCGCGTCTAGCGGCTCCTCAAGTGCCGCGAGGACCTCATCGTTCGTCAGCGTAAAACTCCGCGGGACACCTTCAGCTAGGTGACGCCCGCGCACGTCAATTTCCTTTAAGTCATCCGATTTGTAACCGCAGCCAATTTCTTGTTTGATGCGTTCAGCCGTCGAGTCGCCAATCAAGCTTCCGTACTTGCGACGAACATAAGAGACTATTGATTCGTCGAACCTATCACCGCCGACACGAATGGAATCCCGATAAACTACCCCGTTGAGAGAGATTATCGCAATTTCGGTGGTACCCCCGCCGATGTCCACCACCATGCATCCAGACGCCTCCTCTACCTGCAATCCCGCACCGATCGCGGCGGCCATTGGTTCTTCGATGAGTTTGACCTCACGCGCGCCCGCACTCAGTGCCGATTCGCGAATAGCGCGTCTTTCAACCTGCGTCGACGTACAAGGGACGCAAATCAAGACTCGTGGACTTGGTCGAATGAACTTCGTCTCATGGACCTTTGCGATGAAGTGCTGCAACATTTTTTCCGTGACCTGAAAATCAGCTATCACACCGTCTTTAAGAGGACGAATAGCCTGAATGTTGCCCGGTGTTCTACCTAACATTCGCTTTGCCTCGGCCCCCACGGCCTCGATCGACTTTTGGCCATTATGTATGCGAATTGCTACCACAGAGGGCTCGTCGAGAATAATCCCCCGTTCCTTGACGTAAATGAGGGTATTGGCAGTTCCAAGGTCTATGGACATGTCGGTGGAGAACATCCCTGCGAGCCGCTTGAACATTTTAATTTCCTGACTTTTAGAAGTTCTCGAGCTACGGCCGGTGACCGCACCGAAATGCACAGATAACAGCTAGGGTTTCCCGCATTGTACTGCCCCAAGACAGACTCTAGCAGCGTCAAACGTCTAGCGAATGTAGCAACGCGGGGCTTTTTGGGCAAGCCGCAAGTGTGTTAGTTTTCGCGGCCTTCGACGAGGAGTCTCCCATGTCCGTCACACCCAGCGATATCGAGAAGGTGGCCCTGCTGGCACGCCTTGCTATTGCCGAAACCGACCTGCCCGACGTGACAGAGCGTTTCTCGCGTGTTCTCTCCCTGGTGAACGAACTGAACACGATTGATACGCACGGCGTGATACCCATGTCAAATCCCCATGACATGGAGCAAAGACTCCGCGAGGACAGTGTTGCCCATCCAAGCGATCGGGAAGCGCTCATGGCTACCGCTCCGGCGCAGCAAGATGGCTACTTTTTGGTGCCGAAGGTGATTGATTGATGTCCGATGAGAGCGTTTTTGGGATGTCCGTTAGCGCGCTTCAGACGATGTTGCGTGAGCGCTCGGTATCGAGTGTGGAATTGACACAGGTGTTTTTGAAGCGCATTGCCGCCGTTAATGAATCTCTGAATGCCGTCGTCACGGTATGCGCCGACCAGGCGCTGGAGCAAGCGCAAGAGGCCGACGCGACAATAAGCCGAGGTGAGCATCAATCCCTGACCGGTATACCGATCCTGCACAAGGACATATTTTGCACACAGGGTGTTCGCACCACATGTGGATCCAAAATGCTGGAGGATTTTGTTCCCGCCTACGATGCGACAGTGGTCACCAAGATGAAGGCCGAGGGCGCCATTATGTTGGGGAAGTGCAACATGGACGAATTCGCCATGGGATCTTCCAATGAGACCAGCTACTTTGGCACCGTAAAGAATCCTTGGAACCTCGACTGCGTTCCGGGTGGTAGCTCAGGAGGCTCTGCGGCAGCGGTTTCCGCTGGCATGGCGCCTTTGGTGACGGGCACCGATACAGGCGGCTCCATCCGGCAGCCGGCGTCTCTCTGCGGCCTGACGGGACTCAAACCCACCTATGGACGCGTCTCACGCTTGGGTATCATCGCCTTCGCCTCTTCGCTGGATCAAGCTGGCCCCATGGCGCATACGGCTGAAGACTGCGCCATCGCACTCTCTGCCATGTCCGGCATTGACCCCGGTGATTCTACCTCCGCGGATATACCTGTACCCGACTTCCATAGCGCCCTGGATACCCAGATAGACGGCCTGCGTATCGGCCTGCCGAGAGAATTTTTTAACGAGAGCCTAGATGACGCCGTGCGGGAGCGCGTGATGGCTGCGCTCGCCGAACTCGAAAAAGCGGGCGCCGTTCTGGTAGATATTGACCTCCCCCACAGCCACTATGCGATTGCAACCTACTACGTAATCGCGCCCGCGGAGGCTTCTGCCAACCTGGCACGTTATGACGGCGTGCGCTTCGGCTATCGCTGTGAGGCACCTACAGATCTGGAAGATCTGTATCTCCGCTCGCGAAGCGAAGGATTTGGTGAAGAGGTACAGCGCCGCATTCTTGTTGGCACCTACGCGCTTTCTGCAGGCTTTTACGATGCCTATTTCAACAAAGCGCAACAGGTGCGTCGGGTCATCACGGAAGATTTTCACCGTGCGTTCGAGCAGGTGGACGTTATCGCGGGGCCCTCTGCGCCCGGCGTCGCCTTTCCTTTCGGTGCAAAACAGGTCGATCCGGTCGCAATGTATATGGAAGACATATACACACTCGCGGTGAATCTGGCGGGACTACCCGGTTTGTCAGCCCCCGCCGGGTTGATTGATGGTATGCCCGTGGGCATTCAGCTGATCGGTAAGCCATTCGATGAACAGACCATCCTGAACGCCGCGCATCGCCTTCAAACTGAGACGGATTTCCATATGGCACGCCCCACTCTGCAAGGATTGGCGTCATGAGCTGGGAAATCGTCATGGGACTGGAAGTGCATCTGCAGCTCGCCACCCAATCGAAAATTTTCTCGGGATCTGCGACGCAATTTGGTGCCGCACCAAATCAACAAGCCGATGCCGTCGATCTCGGTATGCCCGGCATGCTGCCCGTCCTCAACGAAGAGGCCGTCCGCTACGCGGTGAAATTCGGTTTGGGTATCGGAGCGAAAATTGGTAAGCGCTCAGTATTTGACCGTAAAAACTACTTCTACCCAGACTTGCCCAAAGGCTATCAGGTCAGTCAATTCTTCTCGCCCATAGTCTGTGAGGGGGTCTTCGACGTGCCCCTCGAGGACGGCAGCTTGTACCCGATTCGCATTACACGGGCGCATCTTGAGGAAGATGCGGGCAAGTCAGTTCACGATATTTTTAGCCACGAGACGGGAATTGACCTGAATCGCGCAGGAACGCCTCTGTTGGAAATTGTGACAGAGCCCGATTTCCGGTCTGCTGAGCAAGCGGTCGCCTACCTTAAAGCCCTGCACTCATTGGTGACCTACTTGGGAATCTCCGATGGCAATATGGCTGAGGGCTCCATGCGTTGTGATATCAATATCTCACTGCGAGAAAAGGGCTCGGACGAACTCGGTACGCGCACGGAAATCAAGAACGTCAATTCATTTCGCTTCGTTGAGAGAGCGATTCACTGCGAGTACGAGCGTCAGGCAGACATTCTGGATGCTGGCGGACGTATTACTCAGGAGACGCGCCTTTACGACGCCGAGCAAAACACCACTCGCTCGATGCGCTCCAAGGAGGTGGCAAACGATTATCGCTACTTCCCGGAACCCGATCTCTTACCGATCGTCATAGACGACTCGTACATCGAGTCGGTGCGACAAAGCTTGCCCGAGTTGCCGGCCGCAAAAAGGGCGCGATTCATCGCCGAATACGACCTGACCGAATACGACACCAATTTGTTAGTGCCCAACCATGCCGTAGCCGACTATTTTGAGGCAGTGGCGAAGTCCTCGGGCGCGCCCAAGCTCGCGGCCAATTGGATCCTAGGTGATCTCTCTGCGGCGCTGAATCGGTCAGAGCTATCGATCGACGCCAACCCTATTTCAGCGGAGCGTCTGGCCGGACTTGTCAGCCGAATCAGTGACGGCACATTGTCCAGCAAGCTTGCAAAGCAAGTCTTTGAAGCTTTGTGGAATGAGGAAGGTGATACCGACGAAATCATCGCTGCGCGGGGGCTCAAGCAGGTCAGTGATTCTGGCGCGTTAGAAGCCATGGTCGACGAAGTCATCGCCAATAATCCAGACCAGGTAGCGCAATATATTGCTGCCGATGACGCCAAGCGTAAAAAGCTGAGTGGCTTTTTTGTGGGGCAGATCATGAAGGCCTCAAAAGGTCAGGCCAACCCGCAAATGCTGAATGAATTACTTCTGAAGAAACTTGAGGATCAGTCCTGAACTCTACCCTTTAGGTATTGCAGGCGATTTTCTCGTTTTTGCTCGGCGCTCTTTTTCAGGAGCACGTACACCGCCCCAGTACCACCATGTTGTGGCTGCGCTGAGTGAAATGCCTGCACCGGATCGAGGTGCTGCAGCCAATGATTCACGTAACCCTTTAGCACCGCAGTCTCATCGCCCTGGCTCTTGGACTGACCCTTACCATGCACAATCAGCAAAGTGCGAAGTCCGAGGCGGGTGGCCTCTTCTATGAACGAGAAGACTTCCTCCCGTGCTTGTTTGACCACCATTCTGTGCAGGTCCAAGCGGGCATCCACTTGATAATGACCGAGGCGCAACTTGCGATACACACCATTCTGGATACCCGGGCGCTTGAATTCCAAGACAAACCAGGCGTCCAGCGGTGAGATACCCTCGTAGGCCAGCGGATTGATGACTTGATCTTCCCCCTCCGCTGCACGGCGGCGGCCCCGCTGCTGATCGTCGGACAGGCGGTCTTTGACCAAACGCACTCTGGCCTCGCGGCCAAGCGGCTTAACGCCAGCCATCTCCTCGGCAAAAAGGTCGTCGTCATTCACCGGTGATTGCGCTCGGGTCGAAGATTGCGACAGTATAGTCGGACGTTTTGATCGCAGCGAATCTCATGACAGGCAATCTCTTTACCGGAATGGGCTATTTCCTCAGGGGCTTGGCCATGACGCTCGAGCCAGGTTTGCGGCGATTCGTGTTGGTGCCGCTTGCTGCCAATATCATCTTATTCAGCCTGATGGGCTGGCTGCTGTTTCAGCTCATCACCGACTTCTACGAAGCGGCCATGCTAACCATTCCCGAGTGGCTGCAGTTCCTCTCTTGGATCATTACACCGCTCCTTTGGTTGATCGGCGGTCTGATGACCGGATACCTGTCGACATTTGTGGTGCTGATGCTGACCTCGCCGTTCCACGCCCTGCTAGCCGAGAAAGTCGAGGAAGGCATCACAGGTGAGCCTGTGCCCGCGCTGGATGGCATTGGCGCGGCACTGCTTGAGGTGCCGAGAGCATTATTTCGTGAAATTAGAAAAGTGCTTTACTACGTGCCCATGGCGCTCGGCGTGCTGCTGCTGACGATCATCCCCGTCTTTAACGCCTTTGCACCACTCGCGTGGTTCCTGCTGGGGGCGTGGATGATGAGCCTGCAATTTGTGGACTATCCGATGGACAACCACCGGTTGCCCTTTCGAGACGTGCGAGACGCCTGCGCGGCAAGGCGCCTGTCGACCATGGGGTTTGGCGGTGCCGTCGCGTTTTTTACCGGCATTCCGCTGCTTAATTTGGTCGTGATTCCCGCTGCGGTCATCGGAGCGACGCTACTGTGGTGCGAGGAACTCAGGCCCCAGCGTTAGTGAGTCTCGGGAGGCGCCATACAAGCCAAGGAGTGGCCGAGCAGTGCCTCGATGTCGGGAAGAAGAAACGCATCGTCCTCGCTGGCAAAGCTGATGGATACGCCGCTCGCACCTGCACGACCCGTTCGCCCGATCCGGTGCACGTAGTCCTCTGGGTCTTCCGGCAGGTTGTAATTGACCACGTGCGAGATCCCCTCTACGTGGATACCGCGGCCTGCAACATCCGTCGCGACAAGCACCTTTGAGCGACCCGTCTTGAAATTTTCCAGCGTCTTGGTGCGTTTTGCCTGGGTGATCTCCCCGGACAACATGCCGCATTGCACACCTTCCTTGCGGAGCTTTTCATAGAGTCTCCGCACCTGATCGCGTCGATTGGCAAAGATGATGACGCTCTCTACCGACGCACCATTCAAGATATCCATTAACACCGGGAAGCGCTCCCTGCTGGAAACCAGATACACGCGCTGATCCACCGACGCGGTGGCGACCCGCTCTGGCTCGATTTCAACCGTGATGGGCTCGAAGGTCCACTGTCTCGCGAGATTCATGATGTCCTGCGTGAAGGTCGCCGAGAACAGCAACGTTTGCCGGTCCTCTTTGCGCGGCGTCGCGCGTACGATCCGTTTGACTTGCGGTATAAACCCCATGTCCAACATACGATCCGCTTCGTCCAGCACCAGTATTTCCACTCTGTCCAAGGCCAGATCACGCCGCTCCATGAAATCAATCAGGCGCCCCGGGGTCGCCACGACCATATCCACAGGAGATCGATTCACTTGATTGAGCTGCTTTTGGTAATCCGCGCCACCAATCAAGGTCACGGTTTTGAGACCCGTAAACCGACCGAGCTCCTGCGCGTCCGAGGCAATCTGCATCACCAGTTCCCGGGTGGGGGCGATAATGACCGCGCGCGGTTCGCCGAGGTAGCGTTCGCCATCAATCGGATGACTGAGCAGGTCGTTGAAAATGGTGATCAGGAAAGCGGCTGTCTTGCCGGTACCGGTTTGCGCCTTACCGATCGCATCATTGCCACCCAAGGTGTGGGGCAAAATGCGACCTTGAATCGGTGAGCAATGCTCGAATCCCAATGCATCGATGCCCTGCTGCACCGACGCCTCGAGGTGTAGCGTGTCGAATTTCACCTGCGCGCCGGCTTCACCGCCATCTGGAGCATCCGATGACATTGCGTCGTCAGTTTGAGGATCCGCTGGCGTCTCGACCGCGGATTCAGCTTTGTCTTGCACAGTAATGGCCGGCAAAAATGAGCGCGAAGTCTAGCACAGGGAAGCAGGTTAAACTGTGCGCATAACACAGTGCAGAAGAGCCAGAGCCGTTGCCTGACCTGACAACATCTTTTCGTCGAGTCCTGTCCCAGATGCTGACCGAATTGGGCCCTCTCTGGCGTATCGCCTGGCCGTTACTTATTGCGCAAACCGCCCAGATTGGTACGGGTGTTGTCGATACTCTGATGGCAGGTAACTACAGTGATGTAGACCTCGCGGCGATCGCCGTAGGGTTCAATATCTGGCTACCTCTTTATCTCATTATCTTGGGTACGCTGTTTGCCTGCTCAGCGATTGTGGCGCAAGACTTCGGCGCGGGCCGAATTGAGCGGGTGAAAAGCTTCCTGCCTCAAGGGCTGTGGGTAGCGGTAGCCTTGAGCGCGGTGATGACGCCTTTGTGCTTGAACAGTGGCGCAGTGATAGACCTGTTGGGTCTCCCCACAGAAACAGCGGCAAAAACGACAGCCTATGTCAGTCGTGTGGGCCTGGGTTTCCCTGCACTCGGCATCTTTATGGCGCTGCGTTACCACACTCAGGGGCTCGGCGTGACAGCACCCTTTGCGATGGCGAGCGTCATCGGCTTCGTAGCGAATGTGCCCCTCAACTACATGCTGATTTTTGGCGCCTGGGGCGCGCCGGAACTCGGCGCTGAAGGCTGCGGATTGGCGACAGCGGCGTCGATGTGGATCAGCACTACCATCATCGCACTCTATGTGCTCACCGCCCGCTCGCTACGTCCCTATTTGCCAGATCGATGGCTACAGAGACCCGACGGTGGACGAATCGGCGAGATACTGGCCGTGGGGTTCCCGGTAGGCCTGACTTTTTTCCTGGAAACGGGGGTGTTTTCCGCCATTACCTTACTGATCGCCACGCTCGGTGATGCGGCCGTTGCCGCGCACCAGATCGCGATTAATGTCTGGGATGTGTTCTACATACCCATGGTCAGCATTGGCAGCGCGATGGCCACGCGTATGGGTCACGCTATTGGCGCGCAGAACCCTTTAGGAGTTCAGGTGGCGTTTCGTGTCGGCGCGGCGATATCCACGTTGATCGGGCTATTGGCCATGTCGCTGCTGCTGCTATTTCCCGATGCCATTGTCGCCGCCTACACGCAGTCAGAGGACATCCAAGAGCTGGCCTTCAGGCTGCTCCGGCTAGCCGCCCTCTTCATCATGATTGACGTGATACAGATCGTGGGGTCTTTCGTTCTGCGCGCCTACAAAGAGACGCGCTTCCCGTTTCTGGTCGTGACATTTTCTTACTGGGGTATCGCGCTACCACTGGGTTATTTGCTAGCCATTCACTGGGGCGACGGCTCGTCAGAGGGGACGGTCGATTTCTGGATCACCACAATATTGGGCATTGCGGTGGCTGCGGCGCTGATCAGCTGGCGCGTCCGCAGGATTTTCAAAACACTGGGCTGAGTGCGCTTAACTCTCTGCCGATTGACATAAGGGACAATCAGGCCGGACGGATAGCGCCAGTTGGGTCCGCTCCCCTGACCAGGCGTCCATGATGTGTAGCTGCGCCCAAGGGAGCGAATCGTCTACGAAGTATTTGATTGCCCAAAGCGCCTGCTGTAAGGATACGAGCGCTACGATGGGACCCACAATGCCGAGCTCAGCACAGCTGGCGTGCTGAGCTCCAATGGGATCACTCATCAGGCAGTGATAACAACCCAGCCGCCGACGGGAATCGAACGCCGCCCACTGGCCGGAAGTACGCACCGCCGAACCCATAATCCAAGGCAGTTCTACTTGCCGCGTGGTTCGATCAATATCTTGTCGTGCTTGCAGGGAATCGGTGGCGTCGAGCACCAGTGTCACCGTGTCGAGGAGATCGGACCCACTGTCCGTATCAAAACGCACTGCGCGAGCATCCACCGTGACCTCTGCATTACCCGCTCTCAATCGCTCGGCCAGCACATCCACCTTTAGCCGGCCGACATCCGCCTCCGTATAGGCGACCTGCCTCGGTAAGTTACTCAATTCAATGCGGTCGTCATCAGCGATTCGGATAAAGCCAACACCGGCCCCGGCCAGGTACTGCGCCATGGGCACACCCAAACCACCGGCTCCCACAATCAGCACTCTCGCTGTGTGTAACCGCTGCTGACCCTCTAAATCGACTTGCGGGACAATCAGTTGCCGAGCGTAACGCCGTAGCTGTGAATCCGTCAGTTCAGCCATTGCCCACCCGATATCCGAGGCTGACCCGAGTAGTCCTTGCGCGTGGCAACATGTGAGAAACCCCGGTCAGAGAGGAGTGCTCTCACCGGTTCCCCCTGATCAAATCCGTGCTCGAGCAGCAGCCATCCAGAGGCGCGGAGATAGGGCGGCGCCTCCGTCACAATGTGTTCGATCATCTCAAGGCCAGTTTTCCCCCCGACCAACGCCCCCGATGGTTCTGCAGGCAAATCGCCCTGACCCAGATGCACATCGTTAGCGGCGATATACGGCGGGTTACTGACCACTAAATCCCAGCCCCCTGCCTCTACGGGCTCGAACCAACTGCCCTGCTTCCAACACACCTCCAAGCCTAATGCCTCACTGTTTCGCCGAGCACAAGCCAAGGCTTGCTCGCTTTGATCCACGCCAGTAATAGACAAGTCAGACCGCTCTGATTTACAAGCCAGTGCGATGGCGCCACTGCCGGTTCCCAGATCCAGCACTTTCTGCTCGCCGGTATCAAGGCACTCCAGCGCCCACTCAACGAGATGCTCGGACTCTCGTCTGGGAATCAAGACGTGCTGATCGACGATCAAGCGCAGGGACCAAAAGTTGCGATAACCCATGAGATAAGCAAGCGGCTCTCCGCTCGCTCTCGCTCGGGCATGGGCCATAAACGCTTGCTCATCGTCGGATGCGAGCCCCTCGTCTCCATGTGAGAACAGCCAACTCCGCTGCACACCCAGTATGTGAGCAAGCAACACCTCTGCTTCGTATCGCTCGATCGGCGCTTGCTCGAGGAGCTCTTTGGCCGTCATTCTTCGGCCATCGCCGCAAGAAGGTCGGCTTGATGTTCCTGACGCAGCGGCACAATTAACGGGTCCAGATCGCCGCTAACCACCTCATCTAGTTTGTACAAGGTCAGATTGATTCGGTGGTCCGTGATGCGCCCCTGAGGAAAATTGTAGGTTCGGATACGCTCTGAACGATCGCCGGAGCCCACCAGAGAGCGACGCTCCGATGCCTGAGATGCGCGCTGACTTTCTTGCTCAGCAGACAACAGTTTTGCCTGCAGCAGCGACATCGCCCGGGCGCGGTTTTTATGCTGTGAGCGCTCGTCCTGGCACTCGACCACAATGCCGGTAGGTAAATGCGTCAACCGCACCGCTGAGTCTGTCGTGTTGACGTGCTGACCACCCGCCCCCGATGAGCGGAACGTGTCGACCCGAAGATCTTCTTTTCTGATTTCAATGCTGTCGACTTCTTCAATTTCCGGTAACACCGCGACAGTACAGGCAGAGGTATGTATCCGTCCCTGAGATTCCGTTTCAGGGACACGCTGAACTCGATGAGCGCCCGATTCAAACTTGAGATGACTATAGACGTCCTGTCCCACCACGCGGCTGATGACTTCCTTAAAGCCGCCGTGCTCCCCCGCTCGCTCCGATAAGATCTCAACGCTCCAGCCCTTCTGCTCGGCATAGCGGTGGTACATCCGATACAAGTCACCAGAAAAAATAGCAGCTTCATCACCGCCGGTCCCCGCGCGGATCTCGAGGAAAACATTGCTGCTGTCACTCGGGTCCTGCGGCAAGAGCAGCACCTGTAAGCTGGCCTCAATGTCTGTCAGTTCGCGTTCAGCTTCCGCGATTTCTTCCGCGGCAAGCTCTCTTAGCTCGGCATCGGAGTCGCTTAACACCTGCCGCGCATCGGCCAACGTCTCCTGAAGCTGGCTCCACCGATGATGCTGGGTAACGACCTCATTGAGGTGGGCAAACTCTTTCGATAGGTCTCTGAATCGATTCTGATCGGAAGCGGTGTCAGCATCACCCAGGAGCGCAGACACCTCTTCATGACGGTCTGCCAGTGCATCGAGCTTTGTAAGAAGAGAGGTTTTCAACGTCGGATTAGCGAAACGGAATTATTGAAGGGTTGCACCCTCATCCCGCTCCTCGTCAAAATCCGTGAGTCCGAGTATGGCCGCCATCCGCGACACATCGCGTTTCCCACCCTCTTTGGCCAACTGTCTCAGGCCTGCGGTGGGAGCGTGAATCAGTTTATTGGTGAGGGCCCTCGCCAATCTGCTCAAAACTTCTTCCGGATCGGCACCGTTTTCGAGCATTCGCAGAGCCTTCTCAAGCTCGGCCTGCTGCAAGGCTAACGCCGAGTCACGATAGGTTTTGACGACATCGGCCGACTGTCTCTCCAGCAATCCATCTTTTAGTACAGCAATCCCGGAGGCAACGATTTCATCGGCTTTGCTCGCCTCTGAGGCACGCAGGCGAAGATTCTCCTCAATCACCTCCCGCATATCGTCAACGGTGTAGAGGTAGATATCGGGTATTTCCGAGACCTGCGGCTCGATGTCTCTCGGCACGGCCAAGTCGATCATTAGCACGGGCCGCCAGCGACGCGCCTTGACCGCCCCTTCTACGGCACCCTTGCCCAAGATGGGTAGCTGACTACCCGTGGAGCTAATCACGATATCGGCATCAGGTAAACGTTCGGTGACGTCCGCCAACAGGATTGCCTCTGCATCGAACTGCGAGGCCAACTGCTCCGCACGCTCGAGCGTTCGATTGGCAATGATGAGCTTGCCCAGACCGGCATCCCGCAGGTGCCTTGCTACGAGCTCAATAGTCTCACCAGCTCCGAGCAACAACGCAGTGCTCTGCTCCATATCGCGGAAAATCTGCCGTGCCAAATCGACGGCCGCATAGGCCACCGATACGGGGTTCTCACCGATGGCGGTATCAGTGCGCACCTTTTTGGCGATTCTGAAAGCCTCTGGAAAAATCAGATTCAAATGAAAACCCACGGCACCGGCTTCCTGCGCCACCGCAAAAGCCGATTTCATTTGCCCGAAAATTTGCGGCTCGCCCAGCACCATAGAATTCAGGCCCGCTGCAACACGAACCAGATGTGAGGCAGCCGCTGTGCCATGGTTGCGATAAATAGAGGGAGACAGCTGATTGACATCTATCCCGTGGTGATCGGCCAGCCAATGCGATAACTGATCACTCGCGGTTACCCCGTCAGCGCCCTCGGGCAAAACACAGTAGAGCTCCGTGCGATTGCAGGTAGATAGAATAACGGCCTCGCTCACCTGCGTATCCCGGATCAGTGAACTGAGAGACTCGGGCACTTTTTCAGGGGCAAAGGCTATCTGCTCACGAAGCTCCACGGATGCGGAGTCATGGTTCACACCAACCACTACCAGCTTATCTAACATGGGTCGGGTTCAATCCCTCGCCAGCCATTCCAACTTGTTATCATAGCACCTACAGCCATCGAACTCGCTGCCATGCGAAAGAGTGCCAAGCGGACCACAGCGCGTTTATGAATACCTCAAAACTTCTTACTGCTTCTTTTGTCCTGATCTTAAGCGCTTGCGCCACCGTGCCACCGGATAGCAGCGCCGTTACAGTCAAGAGTGGTCCCGCGCCTACCGAGAACGAGATCGCGGCGGTCGCGCCCCGAGAAACACCCATCCCGCCAGAGAACCTGATGCCGTTGCTGGAGGCCGAATTTGCGCTGCGGTATCGCAACTATGAGCGCGGGCTCGACATTTTGACCGATCAATCAAACGCCCTCACAGACCCAGCCGTGACGAGACGGGCGCTGCGGCTTGCCGAGTTCATGACCGACGCAGAACGGGCAGCACAACTCTCGGTTCGCCTGGTTGAATTAGCGCCCGAGGACGCGGCGGCCGCGGCGGCGGCATCGGGATGGCTAACACGCACCGGACAGCCGATAGCGGCACTGCGCTACATTCGAATCGCCTATGAACTCGGTCAATCTGTAAAAGTGGCGACGGTTTTAGGCAGTTACGAACAGCTAGACGAGGCATCGCAGGCCGCTGTGGATGACGGGGTCACAGCACTCGCAGAAAACTGGCCTGATGATAATGAAGCGGCGATTGCGGCCAGTCTGCTCGCGCGATTGCAGGGCGAGACCGAGTTGGCTGAGCAGCGCATTGAACCCGTACTGAACCGCATGCCGGAGGATACCCGCGCAATCCTGCTGTGGACCCAGATAATGCTGGACAAGGGGGTCGATGACCCACTTCAACGTCTTGCCGCCACAGTCAATGTTTATCCTGATAACCAGGAGTTACGGCTGCAATATGCACGGCTCCTGGGCTCCGAGAGAAACTACCCCGCTGCCAGGGCTCAGTTTGTCATCCTCCTCGACAAAGACCCTGAAAACGCGGAGCTCCTCACGACGGCGGCCTTATTGGACTTTGAGCTCGAGCTATATGACGCGGCGTTAGAAAAGTTCCAGCAGCTCATCTCACTGGACGAGAACGTCGATGAGTCGCACTACTATGTCGGGCGTATTGAGGCCCTGCGCGATCGATACCCCGAGGCGATCGAAGCATTTGGCCTGGTGGGACCTTCTCGCGAATTCCGCGATGCCAAGGCACGCGCGGCGCAGTTACTGGCCGAGACCGCATTCGCCAGTGATATCAGGGGTTTTTTCGGTGCGCAGCGTCAGGCCTACCCCGGCAATGCGGAACAACTGTTCCTACTAGAAGCCGATGCACTGCGCGACTGGGAAGGCGAATCGCTCAAGGTCTACGATCGCGGGCTGAGGGCGTTTCCGAGCTCCTTCTCCCTGCTCTACGGGCGTGCGATGACGCATGAGTCGGAGGGGCAGTTAGACGAAATGGAAGAAGACCTGCGCAGTATTCTCGCGCAGGACCCTGATCATGCCGCCACATTAAATGCCTTGGGCTATACCCTGACCAATCACACCCAACGCTATCAGGAAGCGGCGGATCTCATTGAACGGGCACTGGTGTTGTCTCCCGGAGATCCTGCCATTCTCGATAGCTTGGGATGGGTGTATTACAAGCTCGGGCAATTTGCCCAATCCGAAGCATTACTCCGGCAAGCGCACCGTGCCTTCCCGGATCCCGAAGTAGCCGCCCACCTCGGAGAGGTGCTTTGGATACAGGGAAAGCAAATTGAAGCGAGAGACATCTGGCGGGACGGCCTGAGCAAGGCACCCGATCACAGCATCATTCTCGAAGCCGTTGAGCGTCTGAGGGCCGACTTGCCGTGAACCGGTCGATCGGAGCGGGCTGCTCTGCACGAGATCGTATGGCTCGGCCGGGCTGGGCGCGGCGCGGACCGACCTCAATGTTAGCGACCCTTGCGGCGATGCTCCTCTACACTGGTTGTAGCGCTTTCATAACAGAACCTGCGGACACATTCACGCCCGTCCCTGCCGACCTCACCGGCTGGGAAGCTCGAGGCAAAGTTGCGGTCACCATCGACGATCGAACAGAGGCGGCGCGCTTCGTGTGGAAGAGAAAGAACCTGCAAACGGACGTCGTGACGCTATCAGGCCCTTTTGCAACGAATCAGACGACGCTGGAGCGCCGGGGTAGCGCGCTGTTTCGTCAAATAGGCGCCTCACTTCAACCTATTGATCGGGTTGCAGGCACTGATCCCGTTTCCACAGCGCTATCGACACTGCCACCTGAGGCCATTGGCAACTGGTTGTTGGGGCATGAAACTGACAGCGGCGACTGGCAGCTTGATGTGGTGGATTGGCAGAACTCAGCGCCTTGGAAAGCGCCCAAGCGGGTTGCAATCCGCGGCGCAGACATGGAGATCAAGCTCATCATTTCGCAATGGTCATTCGAACCCATAACGTGAAGACCCTCTCCGCACTCTCGCCTGCCAAACTGAATTTGTTCCTGCATGTCACGGGCAGACGCCCAGATGGCTACCACTCACTCCAGACGGTCTTTCAATTGCTCAACTGGGGTGACGACATGCGCTTCGAGTGGCGAGAGTCGCCCGACATCACACTCTCCGGCGATACCGATGACATCGCGCCAGAAGACAATCTGATCCTGAGAGCGGCCAGGCTCATTGCCCCTTCGGATCAGGGAGCACATATTCACGTGCACAAGCGCATACCCCGGGGCGGTGGGCTCGGCGGCGGCAGCTCAAATGCCGCGACGACCCTGCTTGCACTGAACCGCTTGTGGGAGTTGGGTTTGAATCTGGACACGTTACTGCGACTTGGCGAGCCCATGGGAGCAGATGTGCCGGTCTTCATTCAACGGCAGAGCGCCTGGGCCGAGGGCATTGGTGAGGAGCTGACTCCCGTCTCACTGCCAAAGCGATGGTTTGTCGTTGCCCAGCCGGATTGCATGGTAAGTACTGCCGAAATCTTCGCCCATCCCGAATTGACACGTCAGACCCCGCCGATTACAGTGCAGGCCTTTTTTTCAGGGGCCGGACGCAACGATTTACAACCCGTTGTCGAAAGCCGGTATCCCGAAGTCCAGCGTGCTGTGGAGTGGCTAAAAGAGCACTCTCCAAACGCGAGAATGACTGGCAGCGGTGCCTGTGTTTTTGCCTCGTTGGAGAGCGAGCAGGAAGCACACGACATCGCAGCGCGAGCCCCCGCAGGGTTGGCAGTGGTTGTCGCGGAAGGTCTGGACAGACTGCCTGATATGCAGGAAGTCACCTGAAAAAGTTTGATTGGGGCGTCGCCAAGTGGCAAGGCAGCGGGTTTTGATCCCGCCATTCGGAGGTTCGAATCCTCCCGCCCCAGCCATTTTTCTCAGCTTGAGGTAAAGCCATGTCATCCAAAATGATGGTGTTTACGGGTAATGCCAACCCTGCGCTCGCGCGCAAGGTGGCCGACCGCCTTTACCTCGGCATGGGCAATGCCGCGGTCAGCAAGTTCTCCGACGGGGAAATCACCGTTGAGCTGGGTGAGAATGTGCGCGGCAAGGACGTCTTCGTCATTCAAAGCACATGCCACCCCACCAATGACAACATTATCGAGCTGTTGCTGATGATCGACGCCCTGCGGCGCGCCTCAGCCGGCCGCATCACTGCAGTTGTGCCCTACTTTGGCTACGCACGGCAGGATCGTCGCGTGCGCTCTGCCCGGGTGCCGATCTCGGCCAAAGTGGTCGCAGATACGATGGTGGGTGTGGGCGTTGATCGCGTACTGACCTGCGACCTGCATGCCGAGCAGATTCAGGGCTTCTTCACTGTACCCGTGGACAACGTATACGCGTCGCCCATCCTCAACGCCGATATCGTGAAAACCGGCTATGAGAATCTGATTGTGGTCTCGCCCGATATTGGCGGCGTGGTCAGAGCTCGCGCCATCGCGAAGCAATTGGACGACGCCGACCTGGCGATTATCGACAAGCGCCGACCGCGCGCCAATGAGGCGGAGGTCATGAACTTGATCGGCGATGTCGAGGGACGCACTGCGATTCTAGTCGACGACATGGTCGATACTGCCGGCACGCTATGCACCGCAGCCAACGCACTCAAGGAGCGCGGAGCGCTGAAAGTGGTCTCCTACTGCACCCACGCCGTACTCTCCGGCAAGGCATTGGACAACATTAGGAACTCCCAGCTGGACGAGCTGGTCGTGACCGATACGATTCCGCTATCTGAAGAAGCGGAAGCGATTTGCAAAATCCGCCAGCTGACCATTGCTGATTTGCTTGCTGAGTCCATCAGACGAGTCAGTAACGAAGAATCTATTAGCGCGCTGTTTGATCTGTCTTAAGCAGCGTTTTACCCACCCACCACCGCGTCGGTCGCAGACAAAGTGGTGTTAACAAAGGAGCCAGACCATGTCTGAATCTTTTACTGTAGTTGCAGAGGCGCGAGTCGATGAGGGGAAAGGTGCGAGCCGCCGCCTGCGTCGTCTTGAAGGCAAAATGCCTGCCGTTATTTATGGCGGCGGTAAGCCTGCCCAGAGCCTGACGCTGATCCGTAAGGACTTCGAGCACATGCTGGAGAACGAAGCCTGCTTCAGCTCGATTCTCGAAGTACAAGTGGAAGGCGAGGCGCAAAACGCCATTATCAAGGACATCCAACGGCACCCTGCCAAGGGGTTCCCGATGCATGCCGATTTCCTGAGAATCCGCATGGACCAGGCCATCAAAGTGAACGTCCCGCTGCATTTCGTGAACGAAGAGCAGTGTGCGGGCGTCAAACTGGGGGGCGGTATGATCCAGAAGCAAGCAACTGACATCGAAGTGCAGTGTTTACCGAAGGATCTGCCCGAATATCTCGAAGTTGACATGCTTGAAGTCGAGCTCGGCGGCATCGTTCACCTGTCTGATATCACGCTTCCTGATGGCGTCACCTCCACCGCACTGGAACAGGGCGAAGAGTACGACCTGACGGTTGCGTCTGTGGTTGCGCCAAGAGCCGCGAAAGAAGAAGCAGCCGATGCTGAGGCAGAGGGCGAGGCCGAAGGTGAAGGCGATTCAGGTGGTGACGCTGAGGCAGCACCTTCTGACGACGCCGGCGACGGCGGCGAGGACTAATTAGACCTTGCCTGCCATCCGACTCATCGTCGGGCTAGGCAACCCCGGCACACAATACGAAGGCACGCGGCATAACGCCGGTGCCTTTTTTGTGCGCCGGCTTGCCCAGC
>MDTD01060914.1_pt1 | contig 24142 bp, 31 predicted proteins | sample 811221 | NCBI WGS metagenome assembly MDTD01 (sample SAMN05326646, study PRJNA326480) | marine metagenome | isolation source: seawater | place: Pacific Ocean: South West | collected 2011 | reverse complement strand
TATTATTATCGCATAGAACGGTGGACTTTTAAGTATAACGTTTAAACTAAATCTTCTGTCAGCTAAAAATACACCTAATGTAAAGTGGCATAATATAATTAGAGCAGAAATAGCAGCAGAAACACCAAGTCCTTGAGATCCATAAGCAAATAGGCATATTGGTAAACCCATATTACCTGTATTGGGCATTGTTAAGGGTGGAAGTTCTCTAATAATATCTTTAGTATTTAGAAGATATAATATTAGAATTCCAGTAATCATAAATCCTAAAATCGCTAATGCATAATACCAAAAATAATTTAAAAAAATATTAAAGGATATATTTACTGGATTTAAAGCGTAAATAATCATCGCTGGCGTTCCAACGTTAGCAGCGAAATTAGTAATAAAAGTTGTGTCAATTTTTGGATTTTTTTTACCCAAGTAATAACCAATGCCAACAACAAAAAAAACAGGAAATAAAACTTCAAATAGTTTTAAGTAAATGGCCATTAATTGTATAATCTAATTAACGTTGGAAATTTAAGAATATTTTTATTTTTCCTAAATAAAGACAAGCAATTTCTTGCATTAATTTCAGTTGTTTTATGAGTAATAATTATAATTGTTGCTTTTTTATTTTTTTTATCCGGTGTTTGAATAATTCTTTTTACTGAAATCTTATATTTGGCTAATCTATTAGTTATTAAAGAAAGAACGCCCTGTTTATCTTTTACTTCAAATCTAAGATACAATGAATTAGTGTAACCATCATTATTAAATGACTTAATTGATTTTCTTTTACTATCTGAAATACCAAATGGATACTTAATATTACCCCTCAAAATTGATAGTAAGTCTGATAATAATGAAGAGGAAGTGGGTCCAGGACCAGCACCCTCACCTTGTAAAACACTCTGCCCTACCGGTTTTCCCTCAGTAATAACTGCATTCATAACACCATTTACATTTCCTATATATGTTTTTTTACTTACAAGACATGGGTGTACTGTTTCAAATAATTTGCCATTAATAATTTCTGAAATTCCAAGTAATTTAACTCTAAGACCTAGTTGACTAGCAATTTTTATATCTTCTAAGCTAATATTTTCTATTCCTTCCATAATACATTTGTTTTTTGAAATTTTTGTATTGAAACAAAGAGCAGATAATATTCTAATTTTCGCAAAAGCATCAAATCCATTTAAATCTAATTTTGGGTTGCCAGGTTCAGCGTAACCAAGTTTTTGGGCCTTAAGTAAAACTTTATCGAATGACTCACCACTATTTTCCATTTCTGACAAAATATAATTAGTTGTTCCATTCAAAATTCCATAAACTTTATTAATCTTATTTGTTGCTAACCCATCTTTAATAGTTCTTAGAATTGGAATTCCTCCAGCCACAGATGCCTCAAATTCCAAATTTACTTTGTTTTTTTCTGCTATCCTAGATAGATAATCACCATGCTTTGCAATTAACGCTTTATTGGGTGTAATAACATTAATTCCTTTTCTTAATGCACTCTCAACTATTTTTTTTGAAATGCCATCTGATAGGCCTATTGACTCAAATAAAATGTCTACATCTTTTTTTTTTAAAATTTCTAATGGATTGGAATAAAAAATTTTTTTATCAACTTTAAATCTTCTTTTTTTATCTTTATTTTTTGCAGATATAGCGACAATTTTTATTTTTTTACCTGTTTTTTTTTCAATTTCACTAGCTTTAATATTTAGTTCATTATAAAGATAGTTCCCTATTTGACCCAAACCAACAATTGCAATGTTTATAAAATTATTCATTTAATTATCTATATTAGGATACTCACTGTTTTCTGCATATTGTTCTAATTTTAATCTAAATTCATCTAATGTTAATTTATCTGAAAATTTTAAATTTATGTTAGATATTTGATTTTTATTATCTATAGAACAAGATGGTAAAAAAAGGACTATCAAGAAAAATAATTTTTTCATTTTAAACCCTCATTAATATTAAAATTATACTTTATATTCATATTTTGAATTGCTTGACCAGCTCCACCTTTTATCAAATTATCAATTGCAGATAAAATGATAACTTTATTCTTATATTTAGTTTTGCAAACTGATATTAAACAGTTGTTTGTATTTATAACATCATTTGTACTTAATAAAGAATCAGTTTTTAAGATTTTGATAAAGGTATCTTTCTTATAATATTTTTTTAAAGTATCATGAATGTTCCGTATAGAAATTCCTTTTTTAAGATCCAAATAAATAGTGCTTAAAATTCCTCTAAACATTGGTGAAAGATGGGGTGTAAAAATCATATTTATTGGTTTTTTGCTGTAGCGTTTTAGTTCTTGGGTAATTTCAGAATTATGTCTGTGAAAACCAACACCATAAGCACTCAAAGATTTATATAGGTTTTTATCTTTATATTTTTTATGAACGCCCCTTCCCGCACCGGAATAACCTGATTTTGAATCAACAATTAAATTTTTTGTCATAATTAGTTTTTTTGACACTAAAGGAATTAAAGATAACAGAATAGATGTTGGATAACATCCGGGACAACTAATGATATTAAAATCTTTAATTTTTTTACCACTTATTTCAGGTAGAGCATAAATACTTTTTTTTATGTTTTTAACAGCTTTATGTCTTTTTTTATACCATTTAAAATAATCTAAACTTTTGTTAAGTCTAAAATCAGCAGCTAAGTCAATTAATGTATTATGTTTTAAAAGATAATTAGAAATTACCTGCGCCTCTCCATTTGGTAATGCTGTAAAAATTACATCTACATCTTCTAAATATTTTTTATTAAATTTAGTTATTTTAGGCAATTTATTACTTTTTAGGGAATCATCGTACTTTGAAATTTTTTTACCAACAGAAGTATTTCCACAAAGATATTTGATCTTAATCTTCTTATGTTTGATTAATAATTTTATAAGTTGAATACCAATATATCCAGTGGATCCAGCAATTAAAGCATTAAGCTTGTTCATTATGTAATATAACAGTTTTAATCTAAAAAAGAATTATCTTTTAGAAAATTGGAAGCTTCTTCTAGCTTTTTTTCTACCAGGCTTTTTTCTTTCAACGGCCCTAGAATCTCTTGTGGTTAATTTTTCAGACTTAAGTGTTGTTTTCAGGCTTTGATCAAACATCACTAATGCTTTAGATATACCATGAACCATTGCTCCTGCTTGGCCAGTAGGTCCCCCACCCTTTACACTGCAACGTACATCATAATCAGTGGATTGGTTGATAATTTCAAATGGTCTTGTAATGAGCATTTTATGATTTTCACTTGAAAAATATTCATTAAAAAGTTTTCCATTTACGTATATTTTTCCAGATCCTTTTTTTAACCAAACTTTAGCAATTGATGTTTTTCTTCTACCAGTAGCATATTTGCTATCCTTAAAATCTAGTTTTAATTTAGGAGTTTTTATTGAAGATTGAGAATTTTCCATAAAATTTTAGTTTCTTAAAACATTCTTAGTATTTAATTTATCAAGCTCAATAACTTGTATTTTTTGTGCAGAATGAGGATGGTTATCTCCTGTATAAATTTTTAGCTTAGATAATTGTTTTCTTCCTAATACACCACCTGGTAACATTCTTTTTACTGCTAACTTCAAAACATCTTCAGGTTTTTTTTTTTGTATTTTTTCTGGTGTTGTTTCTTTTATTCCTCCAGGAAATCCAGTGTGTCTGTAATATTTTTTATTTTGAAATTTTTTACCAGTAAATTTTATTTTTTCAATATTCTTTACTATTACAAAGTCCCCGTCATCCATATGTGGAGTAAAAGTAGTTTTATTTTTTCCTCTAATGATTTTAGATATTATTGTGGCAAGACGACCTACAACTGCATTTTTTGCATCAATTTCGAACCAGGATGTCATTACTTGATCTTTTTTAACAAATTTAGTCATTGTGCCAGGATTAATACTATTAAAAACTGTAATGTCAAATTGATATTTGTGTTGTTTTATTTAGTTAATTTGATATAAGTGACTTTGCCGATTTGTTCCTATTGCGGGCTATAACAGCTAAACAGGAAATCTCAATTTAATCGGTAGGCATTTGAACTATATTGTGCGCCTTGCGTATGCTAAAGCACTAAAAAAGGAGTAATATGAAAAAAAAAAGAAATAATCCTGAAACCGTAGCAATACATGGTGGCGATTACAGGAGCGATCCAACAACTAATGCTGTAGCAGTTCCAATTTATAGAACTACTTCATACCAATTCAAAAGTACAGAGCATGCAGCTAATCTCTTTGCACTAAAGGAATTTGGAAATATTTATACAAGAATAATGAATCCAACAAATGATGTGCTTGAAAAAAGAATTGCTGCTTTAGAGGATGGTCTAGCTTGTTTGACTGTTTCCTCAGGTCAAACTGCTTCAACATTTGCAGTTTTAAATGTAGCCCAAGCTGGAGATAATATAGTAAGCTCTACCGACTTATACGGTGGAACTGTATCATTATTTACTCATACTCTTAGTAAACTTGGTATAGAAGTAAGGTATGCGGATCCAAGTAATCCAAAAAACTTTGAAAAATTAATTGATGATAAAACAAGAGCTTTTTATGGAGAAACTTTACCAAATCCTTATTTAAGAGTTTTTCCCATTAAAGAAGTATCTGACATAGGTAGAAAATATAATATACCTTTGATTATGGATAACACAGCTGCTCCTGTAATATGTAAACCAATAGAACATGGTGCTACTATAGTAATTCACTCTTTAACAAAATATATAGGTGGTCATGGTACAGCTATTGCGGGTAGTATAGTTGATAGTGGAAATTTTGACTGGACAGCTGATCCAAAAAGACAACCTTTATTTAATGAACCTGATGATAGCTATGGTGGAGTTATTTGGGGTAAAGCTGTTCCTGAGTTGACCGGAGCTAACATTCCTTTTGCCATAAGAGCAAGAGTTTGTCTTTTAAGAGATCTTGGTTCCGCTCTAGCTCCAGATAATGCCTTTGCTATAATTCAAGGACTTGAAACTGTTGCTCTTAGAATGAAACAGCATTGTGAGAATGCAGAGAAGGTTGTTAATTTTCTAAAAAAACATAAAGAAGTTACTAGAGTAATCTATTCAACAGAACATGAAAAAACTATAGCAGATAGAGCAAAAAAATATCTCAATAATGGCAATGGTCCTATAGTTGGTATAGAACTTAAAGGAGGTATAGATGCTGGTAAAAAATTCATTGAGTCATTAAAAATGTTTTATCATGTAGCTAATATTGGGGATGCAAGAAGCTTGGCTATTCACCCAGCAAGTACAACACATAGTCAATTAAATGAAAAAGAACTTGCGGCTTCAGGGGTTACACAAAGTTATGTTCGATTGTGTATAGGCTTAGAACATATTGATGATATTATTGACGATTTAAATCAAGCTTTGAATAAATCATCTAAAGGAACTCTTAAAGCAGTTAGTTAGATTTAGAATTTATAAAGAAAAAATAAATAGATGAACTAACTAAAAAAATTGAACTTATCTGGTGCATAGAGGCTAAATAAATCTGTGCACCATATATAATTGTTAAAATACCAAGTATAACTTGTAAAATAATAAAACAACCCAATAAATTTATAGATCTATAAAGATCATTAATCTTATTTCTGTAAATCTTATAAAAAATTAATAAATAAAATAATCCAATCACATAGGCTAAGTTTCGATGAATAAATTGCACTAAAGAAGGGTCACTAAATGCAGAAATTTTAAATAAATTTACAAATTCATTATCATCTGGAAAATAAGTATTACCCATAAACGGCCAAGAATTATAAATTTTACCCGCATCCATTCCTGAAACAAAAGCCCCTATTCCAATTTGGATAAATATCAAAACTAAAAAAGATAATGGGATCAATGAATTTATCTTATTTATTTTTTTATGTTTATTTCTTAATTTGAGAAAATTCCAAAAAATTAATGATAAGATTAAAAAAGCTATTAATAAATGGATTGAAAGTCTAAAATGACTTACATCAACTCTGTCAACTAATCCGCTACTAACCATATACCATCCGATAAAACCTTGAAAACAAATAAGAATAAAGATTAAATATAGATCAATTAATTTTGAAAATTTTGTTTTAAAGGAAAAATATATTAATGGTATTAAGAATCCAATACCTATTAACCTGCCAAGAAATCGATGGGCCCATTCCCACCAGAAAATAATTTTAAATTCTTGCAATGACATATCATAATTCTGTAATTTAAATTCTGGTATTTCTTTATAAAGATTAAAATATGATATCCAGTCATTTTGATTTAATGGAGGCAAGAACCCAGAAAATAACTGCCATTTAGTAATAGAAAGTCCTGAGTCGGTTAATCTTGTAAGACCACCAACAACTATCATAATGGAAATGATGCAAAACATAACCATTAACCAAATCGATATTTGATTATTAATTTTTGGATTTAATGTATACATATTTGGATAAATATAATAATTTTTTGATTATCCAAATATATAAATGTCGCCATTAAAAAGAAAAAAACTTAATAAAATTAGATCAGAATTAGATAAATTAGACAATTCTCTTATAAAGTTAATAAAAAAAAGAACTAATTTAGTAAAAAAAGTTTTAGCTCTTAAAGAAAAAAAAAATCAAATAGTCGACCAACAAAGAATAAAATCAATCCTAACAAAAATTAAAAAAATATCTTTAAAAAATAAGATTGACCCTAAAATTACTCATAGGATTTGGAAAAACATGATATTCGCATACATAGACTATGAAAGAAGAAACTTCAAAAAAAAATAATTACTTACTGTGAGGCGGAAGTTTTTTTTCTACAAAAACTTCATGTTTTCTTGTTGAAGGATTGTATTTTTTTTGTTTCAACTTAATTTTAGCTTTTTCACCTCCAGCAGGTTTTTTTACATAATAAAAAAAAGAGCTATCAGGTTTTGATTCTGGAACTAATCTTACTTTAATGTGCGTTTTTTTTGCCATTTAATCTATATTTTTTTTAAGTCTTTAATTATCATTGAAATTTTTGATAATTTTAACTTTAAGTTACCTGTACTTATAGAATGATTTCTTATTTCGTCAAGTTTTAAAGGATCATTGTAATTTAAAAGTTTTTTCACACCTTTGATAGTCATACCTTGTTCTTTTAAAAGAAAATGTACTTTTTTTAATAATTCAATATCTTTTTCATCATAATATCTTCTATTACCATTAAATATTTTTGGCTTAATTTGCTTAAATTCTTTTTCCCAGAAACGTAAGGTATGTGCTAAAATTGATGTCTTTGTTTTATTATTCAAATTGATTATTTTAACAACTTCTCCAATAGTCTTATATGCTTTAAAAGACTTACTCATTAATATTCGAATTAATAAGTTCTTTAAATTCTTTTGATGATTTGAATAAAACTACATTTCTTTTTGATATAATTTTTTTTTCTTTTGTTTTTGGATTGCGGCCTAATCTTTGTTTTTTAGAACGAATATAAAATGTTCCAAAATTAGAAATCTTTATCTCTTTTTCAATTTTTAAATTTGAAACTATTAATGAAAAAAATTCTTCTAGTAAGTTTTCAGAAATTTGTTTAGAAAAACCGATTTGCATGTAAATTTGGTTAACTAGATCTTTTTTAGTTAGATTGATTCTCATTTAATCGATGTTTTCTTTAATCTTGTCTATCAAATTACCCTTTATAATTCTATTACAAACATCTAAAGAATTCGAAAAACCAATATAATCAGTTCCTCCATGACTTTTTACAACAGGTGAGTCCAATCCTATAAATATAGCACCATTGTACTTCCTTGGATCAAGTCTTCTTTTAAATTTATTAAGATTTGAGATATTCAGTAAAGATGAAATTTTTCCCAGAAGAGATCCTCCAAGTGCATTTTTTAACTCGTCTGTTATAAAGTTAGCTGTACCTTCGGCTGTTTTCAAGGCTACATTTCCAGTAAATCCATCAGAAACAATAACGTTCACTTCACCATTCATTAATTCGTTTCCCTCAATGTATCCTGAAAAATTGAAATTTTCAGATTTTCTATCATTTAAGATTTGAAATGTTTCCTTAATTATTTCATTTCCCTTGAATTCCTCAGAACCAATGTTCAATAAAGCAACGTTTGGATTTTCTGTTGGATATAAAGATTTATACAAAGAAGCTCCCATAATAGAAAAATCAACTAAATTTTTGGAACTGCATTCAATATTTGCTCCTAAATCAAGGACAACACTCATTCCTTTTTTATTTGGCCACAACGCTGATAAAGCAGGCTTGTCTATATTTTCCAACATTTGAAGATTTAATTTTGCAATAACCAATAAAGCACCAGTATTACCAGCTGAAATTACTATATCGGCTTCTTTTTTTTTTACACTTTCAATTGCAAGCCACATACTACTATTCTTACCTCTTTTAGCTGCCTCTAATGGACTATCAGTGCTTTTAACAACACTGTTTGTACTGATTATCTCATAAGAATTTTTATTAACTTTGTTAGCTATATGATGCTCTATTTTCTCTTTATCTCCAAATATCTTAAAAAAATTTTCTTTATTAGTTTTATGATTGTGAATTATTCCATCTATAGTTTTTTTAGGGGATCCATCACCACCCATTGCATCAACTGCAATTTTAATTAATTTCTGCATTTTAAGATTTTATATAATTATTCTTTAGGGTCCAACACTTGTCTGCCTTTATACATGCCAGTTTTCAAATCAAGATGATGTGAAAGTCTGTATTCGCCAGATTTTTTATCTTCAATTACATTTTTAGCAGAGAATTTCATGTTCTGAGATCTTCTCATACCTGTTCTAGAAGGTGTTTGTTTTCGTTTAGGAACTGCCATAATTATGGATTACTTACACTTTTTAGAAAATAATTCAAATTTTTTTTTATTAAATCACTATTAAATTGATCAAAATATTCAACTAAATAATCATTTTCCTCCAAATTTTCTAAAAATAATGAAATCTTTTTTTTTTTTTTCGTTTTTTGAATATTTTTCCCAAAAATGAACCTCCGAAACGATTGAATAGAATAGATTTATATAATCTTTCATTTTTTTATTAATTGATTGGTCTCCGTAACCTATTTCTCTTATACTTAATTCCAATTGTCTAAAATTAAAGTCATATATATCCTGTAAAATCTTTGGATTCTCTGTCTTTTTAAATTTTTTTAAAAAAAAAGCAAAATGTATTAAAAAGAATATTAATCTATCAGAAAAAGTATCTTGTTCTTTAAAACCCTTGTATAAACTTTTATTAGTAGTTAATTCTATTAGTTTGTTATAAATGTTGATATAATTTGGATCCATGAGATATTTATTTATAATTTTTTTATTTTTTTTAGCTAACTGTTCATTAAGTAAAGTAGTTCAACATCACGGGGTTCATAATCTTAATAAAAAACAACTTAAATTAACAATTAATAAAACTAATAAAAATGATATTATAAAATTAATTGGACCTCCTTCAACAAAAAGTTCATTTGATAATGATGTTTATATTTATATTGAAAGAAAAACAAGTAGTTCAAAATTAACAAAATTGGGTAAAAAAGAACTATTAATAAATAACGTCTTGGTTTTAGAAGTCGATAGAAAAGGGTTATTGGTAAGTAAAAAATTTTTTAATAAGGATGATATGAAAAATTTAGATTTTGATAAGAATTTCACAGCTGTAAACTATTCTCAAAAATCGTTCATTTATAATTTTCTTTCATCACTTAGACAAAAAATTGATGACCCTTTAGGAAAAAAAAGGATAAAGAATTAACCAGCTATCACTGCTAATAATAATAAAGCAACAATATTAGTTATTTTTATCATTGGATTTACTGCAGGTCCGGCTGTATCTTTGTAGGGGTCTCCTACTGTATCTCCAGTAACAGCAGCTTTATGCGCCTCAGAGCCTTTTCCTCCATGATTACCATCTTCAATATATTTTTTTGCATTATCCCAAGCACCACCACCAGCTGTCATTGATACAGCTACAAATAATCCTGTAATAATTACCCCAAGCAACATTGCTCCAACAGAAGCTAATGCTGCAACTTGCCCTCCTATAGCAAATATAATTAAATATAGGACTATTGGAGATAAAACTGGCAACAAGGATGGGATTATCATTTCTTTAATCGCAGCAACTGTTAACAAATCAACAAGTTTTGCATAATCAGGTTTTTGTTTTCTTTTCATTATACCTGGAAATTTTTTAAATTGTCTTCTAACTTCAACAACAACCGCTCCACCTGCTCTTCCGACAGCTTGCATACCCATAGAACCAAATAAGTAAGGTAACATTCCACCAATTAATAGACCGACTACAACATAGGGGTTAGATAAATCAAAAGTGACCACTATGCCCTCTAATTTAGAGCCCGCTACTTTAGAAAAATGTTTTATGTCCTCTGTATAGGCCGCAAAGAGAACTAGAGCACCTAAACCAGCTGATCCAATAGCATAACCTTTTGTTACTGCTTTTGTGGTATTACCAACAGCGTCTAAAGCATCAGTTGTTTTTCTAACATTATTTGGTAATTTTGACATTTCTGCAATTCCACCTGCATTATCAGTTACTGGACCATAAGCATCTAGCGCTACAACCATCCCAGCTAAAGCTAACATTGTTGTAACAGCAATAGCGATACCATAAAGACCAGCAATATGATTAGTTAATAAAATTCCACCAACAATAATTAAAGCAGGTATAGCAGTAGCTTCTAATGAAATTGCTAATCCTTGGATAACATTTGTTCCATGTCCCGTAGTAGAAGAGCTGGCAACACTTCTAACAGGTCTATAATTTGTACCAGTATAATATTCAGTAACCCATATTAATAAACCTGTTATGATTAAACCAATGACACCACAATAATATAAATTCATACCAGAAAAAGTTTTATCATTTAAATTGTATAAGTTTTCTAAACCCAAAACATAATCTGTAACTGGATAAAGTATCGCTAGTGAAGCCAAAGCTGAAACGACAAAACCTTTATATAAAGCATTCATAACATTTTTACTTTTACCAAGTTTAACAAAGAAAGTTCCTATTATAGAAGTTAAAATACAAGCACCACCAATAGTTAATGGGTAAATCATCATTGACATATCACCTGGAAAAAATATAGATGATAAAACCATAGTGGCAACAATTGTTACAGCATAAGTTTCAAATAAATCAGCAGCCATACCTGCACAATCCCCAACATTATCCCCAACATTGTCTGCAATAACTGCCGGATTTCGTGGATCATCTTCTGGTATACCAGCTTCAACTTTACCAACTAAATCAGCACCTACATCAGCACCTTTTGTAAATATTCCGCCACCCAACCTTGCAAAAATTGATATTAAAGAAGCTCCAAATCCTAATGCAACCAGAGCATTTACAATTTCTCTTTCATCAATATCAAATTTCAATAATAAATAATAATAAACAGCTATTGCTAATAGAGCTAAACCAGCAACTAACATTCCTGTAACAGCACCTGATTTAAATGCTACAGATAAACCTGATGCTAAACCTTTTCTAGATGCTTCAGCTGTTCTCACATTTGCCTCAACAGAAACTAGCATACCAACATAACCTGCAATTCCTGATAAAGCAGCACCAATTAAATATCCTAGACCAACTAATGGACTAAAAGCAATACTGACTATAACTAAAACTACTACACCAACAATAGCTATTGTTTTATATTGTCTTGCTAAATAAGCTTTGGCACCAATTTGAATTGCTGATGCAATTTCTTGCATTTTTGAATTACCTGCACTCGAGTTCAAAATATTTTTACCAGTAAAGTAACCATAAACGATTGATAAGAATCCTGCTGCAATTGTATATAAAAGAATAGTTTCGACGTTTGAGTTCATATTTACCTTAAATTAAGTTGTTGGTTGTTAATTACTAAAATGCGGACATTACAAAAAAAAATATAAAAGGCAATAATTAACTTCTAAAATCTATGTAAATATCCTTTTCGTTTAATAGCAATTTTCTTCCCTTTTTGATCAATAATTTGGGATTTTTGTAAGTTAGAACAAATTTTTCCTATTTTAGAAATTTTTACGCCTAAAGATTTCGCTATTTTATTAATAATTCTAGATTTAGCCGGGTTAGAGGTGAATAATATTTGATAATCATCACCTTGAGATATAAAAGAAATTTTGTCTAATTTTTTGTGAATTAAGATTTTTTCTAAATTTTTTGAAATTGGGACGCTATCTAAATGTAATTTATAAGAAAGTTTCTGTTTATTTATAAGTTTTTCTAAATCATTAATTAAGCCATCAGATATATCTATAGATGTATTTGCAAAAGATAATAATTTATAAACTAATTTAGTATGCAGATTTGGTAGATAATATTTACTTTCAAAATATTTATTTAACAACCGATTTGTATAAAGCTTTTTTTTTAATATATTTAATCCTGTAAAACTATCACCTAAATTTCCTGTAACATAAATATCATCATTTAATTTTGCATTATTTCTAAATATAATTTTTTTTGAAAAACCGATTGAGGTTATAGTAAAACTTAATTTATTAGAATAAGTAGTGTCACCACCACATAAAAATATACCAAATTTATCTTGCTCTTGTTTTAATGACTTGGAGATTTTTTTTAGATTAGATGCTGAAAATGATTTTTTATTCCCAGATCCTGATAAAAAGTAATATTTTGGGTTGACACCTTTACAGATGAGGTCAGATAAAGAAGATCTAATTATTTTTTTAATAACTAGATCTGGTTTTTTAAAATTTATAAAATGTATCCCCTCTATATAAGTGTCTACAGAAACAACTAATTTTTTAGATTTATCAAAAAAGACATCATCATTCAGATTAAGTGAACTTTTATTATTTTTAGATAATTTTGAAAAATACCTGTTAATTAATTGAAATTCATGCATTTGAAGATCTTAACTTTTTACCAACATTGTCTAGCAAAGCATTTAAATATTTAGTTTGTCTATCATCTAGAAAAAAATTTGAAGCATTTAGATATTCTTTAATTATAATTTTTATTGATAAATTAGGTTTGTATAAAAATTCATAAGTGGCTGATTTTAAGATAACTTGGAATAATTTATCTAAATTATTAAAGGCAAATTCATCACCTAAATTTTTATTAAGTTCATCTAAAATCAAATCATTTCTCTCAATAGTTCCTGAAACAATATCTTTAATAAATTTTTTAAACCTATGTTTAGGAAAACTTAATTGATCGTCATTGTAATATCTTCCATATAATTTTTGAATAATTATAACCCTAGGATTATTTTTCGGACTAAAGTGAGTTTTCATTTTTGTGATAAAACTGACAATATAGCATTAGTGGCTTCGGCCCCCTTTTTTTTTCTAGCTACAGCTTGTTTTTTATTTAAGCAAGTAATGATTCCGTTACCAATAGGTTTTTTTGACTCTATTGATAATTTCATAATTGCATCAGTAGATGCTTGAGATATAAATTCAAAATGTGGTGTTTGGCCCTTTATTACACATCCAAGAGCAATAAAACCATCAAATTTTTTTAAATTTTTTGAAATTGTTACTGGAATTTCGAATACACCTGGAACATTGATAATCTTAATTTTGATTTTTTTAGGTATTACATTTAATGCATTTTTTAATAAACCAGATGAGATATCACTATAATAATTTGCACTTACAATTAAAAGTTTTTTATTCATTAAATTAATTCTTGTTTAATAATCTTTATATCATAACCATCTAAACCTATAACCTTTTTTGGTGATTTAGTTATTAATATCATTTTCTTAATCTTTAAATCTTTAATAATTTGTGCTCCAATACCATAATTCTTAATTAATTTATCGTTTCCTTTTTTATAAAAATTCTTATTTTTATAATCTTTAAGAGTTTGTGTCACAGATTTAAGATTAGTATCTTTTATAAAAACTAAAACACAACTATTAAATTTTTTGAAATAATTAAGTGTTTTATTAAAAGAATTCGGTAATTGCTGATTAATAAGATAATTGTGTACAACATTTGATGAAATAACTCTTACTCTTGGTAAAATTCCTTTTTTTATCTTTCCTTTTATTAGTGCAAAGTGTTCTGATCCATCAAGTAAATTTTCATATATCCTGATTTTATAATCTTGATTTTTGACTTTTATAGAGGAAAATTTTTTTAATTTTATTAATTTTTCTTTTTTTAACCGATAAGAAATAAGATCTTCTATTTTTCCTATCTTTAATTTATGTTTCTTAGCAAAATTAAATAAATCATGACCTCTCGCCATTGACCCATCTTCATTCATTATCTCACATATAACTGCTGAGTTATTCTTTTTTGCTAGTTTTGAAATATCGACAGAAGCCTCTGTGTGTCCAGCTCGAACTAATACTCCACCATCACGTGCTATTATTGGAAAAACATGACCAGGTGAAACTATATCTTTTCTATTCACATTTTTTTTTGATGCTATTCTTATTGTATGAGCTCTATCTTTTGCTGAAATTCCTGTCGTAATACCTTTTTTTGCTTCAATAGAAATCGTAAAGGCAGTCTGATTTCTTGATTGATTAATTGGTGACATAAGAGATAAATTTAATCTTTTGGCTTGCAAACTATCTAAAGCTAAACAAATTAACCCTCTCCCATATTTAGCCATAAAATTTATATTTCTAGCATTAGTATCAGAAGTTGAAATAACTAGATCACCTTCATTTTCTCTTTTTTCATCATCAACTAGTATGTACATGCCACCTTTCTTGGCAATCTTAATGATTGTTTCAATTGAAGAAAAATTATTTTTTTGCATGAAAAAAATTTTTAACGTATTTCGATAAAATATCTATTTCTATATTAACTAGATCATCTTTCTTTAATTTAGAAAGATTAGTTAATTTGAAAGTATGAGGTATTACCCATATTTGAAAACCTTTTTTGGTTATTCTTGAAATTGTTAAAGAAACTCCATTAATACATATTGAGGCTTTTTCTATAAGATTTTTTCTTTCTTTTGGGTTAATAGCAAAATCAAATATATATGATTTATCAATTTTTTTTATACTTAAAATCCTACCAGTAGTATCAACATGACCTTGACAAATATGTCCTGAAATTTTTTGTCCATATTTAAGTGGAAGTTCCAAATTTATTAATTCATTTTTTTTTAGATATTTAAATTTTGATCTTTTTACAGTCTCATTTGAAAGATAAAATTCCATGATTTTTTTTCTTAACGTAATTAAAGTTAAACAAACACCATCACAAGCAATTGATACACCAATATCTTTATTGGTAAGTTTGAGATTAGATTTTACAAAAATATTTATACCTTTTGATCTTTTGGATATTTGAGTAATTGATCCTTTGTTAAATATAATTCCGTTAAACATTTATCTTTTATAAATTGTAATATTATCTTTGACTAGTTTAGATGTAATTTTATATCTTTTTTTATAATTTTTTTTAAGAATTTCAAGAGAAGTAAAACCCTTAACTACGATATCTTTTGGCAATATTTTGGGACTTCTAATTAAATAGAAAATATCTATCAATTTTTTCTTAATTAAATTTTTTGTTAATTTGTCACCTCCTTCAACTAATAAATTTCTAACTCCATGATTAAATAACTTTCTCAAAATCATTTTTAAATCAAATAACCCCTTATGATCCAATTGTGATTTAATAACCATAAATCCCTTTTTTTTTAATATTTTAATTTTTTTATAATTTGATGAATTGTAGAAAATAATTGTATTATCTTTTTTTGCAGATTTGAATATATAACTATTTAATCTAATTTCTAAATTTTTATCTAAAATTATTCGTTTAGGAGAAAATTTTTCATAACCTTTTAATCTGCAATTTAATCTAGGATTATCTACATTCAAAGTTTTGCTAGATATCATTATGGCATCATTTTTATATCTTAAATAATGACTTAGTTTGTCTGATTTTTTAGTTGTTATTCTTTTTATGCTAGAGCTATAAATTAATTTATTTTTTGAAACAGCTATTTTAGCAGTTATAAATGGTAGTTTTTTTTTTCTATTTTTAATGTATGATTCATATACTTTTTTAGCTTCTTCTTTGAGTAAGCCTTTTTTAACTTTTATATTTTTTTTTGATAAAATTTTAAAACTTTTTCCTCTTACTTTTTTATCGATATCATCCATTGAATAAATCAATTCACTTATTCCACTTTTAATGATGGTATTCGTACATGGTGGTGTTAGGCCGTAGTGATTACAAGGCTCAAGAGTAACATACATTTTTGAACCTCTTAATTCTATAAACGAATTTTTTATAGCATTATGTTCTGCATGAGGTCTGCCACTATAACCAGTTTGTCCAATTGAGATTATTTCATCGTTTTTAGTCACCACACAACCAACAGAAGGGTTGTCTCCAGTTAAGCCTCTTCTAACAATTGCTAAATTTAAAGCAATTTTCATGTATTCTTTATCTTTTAATGAATATTTATCTTTTTTTGTAGACATCTAGTTTGTCCACAAATTGTACAAAGTCTTTTTCTTCCCTAAAGTTTCTGTATACAGAAGCAAATCTCACATAAGCTACTGGATCTAATTCTTTTAAACCTTCCATAACCATAGTGCCAATTGTATTAGTTGATATTTCACTTTGTCCTAACTCTTCCAAGGTTCTGGAGATTTTACTTATAAACTTCTCTGTAGTTTCAGTATCTATAGGTCTTTTTTTTAAAGCTATAAAAATTGACTTAGCAAGTTTATCTCTGTCAAATGTTGATTTTCTGCCATTTTTTTTTATAACCATTATTTCTCTATACTGAACTCTCTCAAATGTTGTAAATCTAGCTCCACATACACACAATCTTCTTCTTCTGATAGCCGCTCCATCTTCGGTTGGACGGGAGTCTACTACCGAAGTTTCACCCTTCTTACATATAGAACATATCATTTATTCAAATTTTTATAGATTGGGAATGATGAACATAGATCTATTACTTCATCTCTTACCTCATCTTCAACTTTAGAATTGTCATTGGGATTTTTTGATAACCCTTTTATTACTTTAGTGATTAAATCACCAACTTTTTCAAATTCTTTCAAACCAAAACCTCTTGTCGTTGCAGCTTGTGATCCTAATCTTATACCTGAAGTTATCATTGGACTTTCTGTATCAAAAGGTATTCCATTTTTATTACAAGTAATATTTGCTCTACATAGACTTTCCGCAGCTAAATTACCTTTGACATTAAATGGCCTCAAATCTACTAACATTAAATGAGTGTCCGTTCCACCAGAATAGATTTTAAATCCATTATTTTTTAAAGTCTCAGATAAAATTTTTGCATTAGTTAAAACATTTTTAATATAAGTTTGAAATTCAGGTTTTAATGCTTCAAAAAATCCTGCTGCTTTGGCTGCTATTATGTGCATCAAGGGGCCTCCTTGGTAACCTGGAAAAACAGCCGTATTAAACTTTTTACCAAGCTCTTCATCATTTGACAGAATTATACCACCTCTTGCACTTCTAAAAACTTTATGTGTTGTTGATGTTACTACATGAGCATAATCACAAGGATTTGGGTAACCTTTACCAGCAACTAAGCCTGAGAAATGAGCCATATCCACCATTAAATAAGCACCAACCTTATCTGCTATTTCACGAAATCTTTTAAAATCTATTACTCGAGAATATGCACTTCCACCAGCAATGATTAATTTTGGTTTATGTTCTAAAGCTAACTTCTCCACATTTTCATAATCAATCAACTCTGATTTTTTATCTACATCATAACTAATTGCATTAAACCATTTGCCAGACATGGAAATTTTCAAACCATGGGTTATATGTCCACCTGAATTTAAGCTCATTCCCATGAAAGTGTCATTTGGTTTAAGTAAAGCTAAAAATACTGCACCATTAGCTTGTGCTCCTGAATGAGGTTGGACATTTGCATATTTGCAGTTGAAAAGTTTTTTAATTCTTTCTATAGCTAGACTTTCAGCGACATCAACATGATCACACCCGTTGTAATATCTTTTACCTGGATATCCTTCAGCATATTTGTTTGTTAGTACAGAACCTTGGGCTTCTAAAACCGCTTGTGAAACAATATTTTCTGATGCAATAAGTTCAATATGTTGTTGTTGTCTTATTAACTCATCATTAATAGCTTTAAATAGTTCTGGATCAGCTTTTTCCAAACTTTTCTCAAAAAAGTCTTCATAATTAGAATTTAAATATTTAATTTCACTAGACATAATTATATTTTTTTTACTCTTCTTTTGTGTCTTCCACCTTCAAATTTAGTGCTCATAAATATTTCAATACATTTAAAAGCTACATTTTTTTTTATCAATCTAGAACCTAATGTAATAATATTTGCATTGTTATGCAATCTAGATAATTTTGTATTTTTTGTAGAATAACACACTGCTGCTCTTATTTTTTTATGTCTATTTGCGGCCATAGACATGCCCATTCCTGACCCACAAACCAATATTCCCATATTTTTACTATTATGGCTTACTTTTTTACAAAGCTTATGTGCATAATCAGGATAATTTACTGATATATTGGAGTTATTCGTACCTAAATCTTCAAACTTGAATTTTTTATCAAATTTATTCTTAATATCCTCTTTTAATCTATATCCCGCATGATCAGAAGAAATAAATATTTTTCTCAATTTAATTAAATTTATAATCTAAAACACATGCTACTAAGTGAATTCTATTCTCTTCACCTCCATTAAAAGCATTGTGATATTTTGTGTTATTTGTAATCCAAACAGATCCATCTGCTGGCATATGTTTAGCAACATTATCAATTACCATTATTGATCCTGGATTTGTAATTATAGGAATATGCAATCTCGGTTCAGGATCTCTGTGCCAGCTGAGTGTAGATCTTGGTTCCTTAAGTAAAACTCTTACTCTTCCTAATTTATATTTTGATGATAAAACATCAAAGACTTCTTTGAAATAAGTATTTTTAAATTCCTCTATAAATTCAGAATATGCTGCCTCATCAATCATTTCATCTCTCATTGCCTCTTTGCCAGATGAGTTTGGTTTAGTCCAAAAAACACCTCTAGCTTTATTTCCTTTAATAGACTCAGGGTCTCCGGGAATTTGGGTCAATGAAATAGCTCCAAAATTTGAAACACCATCAACTCCAGTGAAACCTTTGATGGATAATATATCCCTATAAGCTTTCTGCAGTTTATTTATGTCAAATTTAACATCTTGCTTCTGAAAATCGTCAAAGTTTAAATTCATATGTAATATATTGTCTCCTGATATTGTTTAATATCTTTTTTAAGATATATTTGTATATAACATTTGTCGCATATTAGAAATATAATAAATTAGTCATGATTACAGGAAAATTTCCAAGTTTGAGACTTAGACGCAGTAGAAGAAATGAATGGTCGAGGAGATTAATTGAGGAAAACTATCTCTCAGCTAATGATTTTATACTGCCAATTTTTTTAATTGATGGGAAAAATAAAAAGCAACCAATTTCATCAATGCCTGATGTTTTTAGATATTCAATAGATAAGTTAACTTATGTTATCGATAAAGCACTTAAAAATAAATTACCCATGGTTGCATTATTCCCTTATACATCAAGTAAAAAGAAAAATTTCATAGGCACCGAAGCACTTAATGAAGATAATTTAGTTTGTAAAGCAATACAAGTCATTAAAAAGAAATATAAAAATCAAATTGGAATTATGTGTGATGTTGCATTAGATCCATATACCTCACACGGTCATGATGGTTTATTGAATTCTGGTTATGTTTTAAATGATGAGACTATTGAAATATTAATTAATCAATCTTTATTACAAGCCCAAATGGGATGCGATGTGATCGCTCCTTCAGATATGATGGATGGAAGAATAGGAAAAATTAGAAAATCACTTGATAAAAATGGATTTAAGATGACGCAAATTTTATCTTATGCAGTTAAATATGCTTCAAGTTATTACGGACCTTTTAGAGACGCTGTTGGATCAAAAAATTCACTTAAAGGTGACAAAAAAAATTATCAAATGGATTTTAAAAATAGCGATGAAGCTCTTAGAGAAGTTGCATTAGATATAAAAGAAGGTGCAGATATGGTTATGGTAAAACCTGGCCTACCCTATCTTGATATTATAAAACTATTAAAAGATAATTTCAAAATTCCTGTAATGGCTTATCAAGTTTCTGGGGAATATAGTATTTTAGCTAATGCTGTTAATAAAGGCCTTATTAATAAAGACGCCATATTAGAAAATCTTTTCTCTTTTAAAAGAGCCGGCGCAAATGCAATAGTAAGTTATTATGCGGACAAACTTGATAAAATTTTAAAATAATTTTTAAGTTATTGTATTTATAAAATGCATTCTACTTAGTGGATAGTTTATGTTATTTGGTTTTAATATTGTTTTTTCAAGATAATCACCCACAAGTTTCAAACCATCTAATAAATTATTTTTATCAACATTTTCAATATCTTTATCAATTAAAAAATTGGGTATAAATTTTTTATTTAATAATGATTTTGAAATATATCTATATTGATCACCTACTGTTTTCTTAATTACTAAATTATGTAATTCCAAGTCATATCCAATTGCTTTAAATAATTCTAGTTCCCACAAAATATAATTCTTAATCCAATCTTTTGTTTCAAGGATTACATAAAATTTTTTTATTAAATTAAAGACATTTTCGTTTTTTTGAGACTCAGCGCTTAAAATTTTTACTAAATTCATAGCCGAAGAGATACAGCATAATTTTTGATTATTATCAAAATATAGTGGTGAAAGAGCTTTTTCGATTTCAATCTTGAAATATCCAATTTTATTTTCAGACTTAGATATATAATTTATATGCAAATGATTGCCTATTTGAATATAATTTTTAATTTTTTTAGAAGTTCCACCAAATATTATTCCAGAAACTTTTCCATGATTTTTTGTAAATATTTCAGATATAACAGAATTTTCATTATATCTATTTTTTGATACTAAAAAACCAGTGTCATCCCAAATCATATTTGTTTAATGTTGCCTAGACACAATATTGCAGCATTTTGCTCAGCATCTTTTTTTGATTTACCTTCTGCCACATAAAATTTAGTATTATATAATTTTACTCCAACTTTAAATAATGGCCTGTGTCTCGGTCCAGTATTTGAAATTATTTTATATGTTGGAAGTTTTTTGTATTTTTTTAATGAAAGCTCTTGAAGCTTAGTTTTTGCATCGACTTGGGTAACAATACTATTTTTAATTTGCTTTGACCATAAATTTAAAATCACCTTTTCAACTACATTGAATCCTTTATCCAAATAGATTGAACCTAATAAAGCCTCACAACTATCCGCTAAAAGTTTATCTTCAATTATATTTTTTTTATTTTTGACTTTGAACCTAAGTATATATTTTTGTAATTCAAGTTCATTAGCTATTTCTAAACATGTTTTTTTATTTACTAATGAAGCAAATTTTTTATCTAGAACACCTTCTTTTTCATTAGGATATATTTCAAGAAGTTTTTTAGCCATAACTAAACCTAAAACTCTATCTCCTAAAAATTCAATTTTTTCATTATTTTTCTCTTTATTAAAACTTTTATGCGTAAGAGATTTAATTAATAAATTTTTATTTTTGAAACTTATTTTTAGTTTTTTTTCTAATGATTGATAATCTATTTTCATTAATTAATTTTTTTAAAAAAACGACTTAATCTAATAGACTCATTCCATTTCCAAAATGCAAATATGCTAGCAACAGATCTATCTGATGAAAAAAAAATAAATTGTGCTTTTCCTACTAAATTATTTTTATGGACATATCCTACACTTGATAAAAATCTGCTATCCTTAGAGCAGTCTCTATTATCACCAAGGAAAAAATAATGATCTTTAGGAACTATAAATACATCTGAATTTTGATATGTGTCATTTTTGAGATAAACACTTTCATATTTTTTTCCATTGGGTAAAATTTCCTCAAATGAAAAAACATCAATTTTTTTATTTCCACAAAAAATTATTTCATTTTTTGAAATTCTTGATTTTAATATTTCTGAGCTGTTGACAAAGAGATTTGACTCAATAAATTGAACTTTGTCTCCTGGCAATCCAATAAGTCTTTTAATATAATCAGTCCTATTGTCTGCTGGTGTCTTAAATACAATTACATCACCTCTACTTGGTTCTCTTTTAAATATTCTATTTTTAAAAATTGGAGGGCTGAACGGAAAAGAATGTTTACTATATCCATAAGAGTATTTGGTAACAAATAATCTGTCACCAACTAGAAGATTTGGTTCCATCGATGAGGAAGGTATGTAAAATGGTTGGATCAAAAATGATCGAATAATTAATGCTATTATTAAAGCATAAAAAATTGTCTTTATATTTTCTATAAAAAATTTTTTATTTAAAATCATTGTTTTTGTAAGATAGTAAATGCTATTGAGTAATCTTTTTCATCTGATATTGAAAGAAACAAATTATATTTTTTTACATTAAATTTTTTTTCAATAATATTGTTTATTTTTCGTGATTTGAAAAAATAAGGTTTTCCTTTATTATCATTTAAAATCTCGATATCTTTAAAATTAAGGTTAGATCTAAATCCTGTCCCTAAAGATTTAGCAAAAGCTTCTTTAGCTGCAAATCTTTTAGCAAAATAATTTTTTTTATTAGAGATATTCTTTGAAAATTTAAGTTCTTTTTTACCAAAAGTTCTCAAAATAAAATTTTTTTTTTTTATCAGATCATTAACTCTTTTATTTTTAATTATATCAACTCCAATCCCTAAAATTTTCATATTACCTTCTTAAAATTTTCTTAAATTTTTTTATTACTTTCTCCAAACCAAAAAAAATGGATTCCCCGATTAAAAAATGTCCAATATTAAATTCTTTTATTTCTTTTATATTCATTAAAATTTTCGTAGTTTTATAATCTAAGCCATGGCCCGCATGAACTTCTATGCCCAACCTTTTAGCAAGAACTGAACATTTCTTTATTTTTTTTACCTCGTTGAAAAAACTTTTTTTAGATTTTACCAAATTAGCTAAACGCCCTGTATGAATTTCAACACAATCAGCACTAATTTCTTTTGAAATTTTTATATCATTTGTTGAAGGATTAATAAAAAGACTAGTTCTAATTCCTTTTTTTTTAAATTTAAAAATTATTTTTTTAAGATTATTTTTATTTTTTTTAATATCTAATCCACCTTCTGTTGTAATTTCTTTTCTTTTCTCTGGTACAATACAAACAAAGTTGGGTTTAATTTTCAAAGCTTTATTAACAATATCTGAATTTATAGATATTTCTAAATTTACTAATAAACCCTTTGTAGAACAAATTTTTTTTGCATCTAAATCTTTGATGTGTCTTCTATCTTCTCTTAAATGAATTGTAATTGAGTCGGCTCCAATTTTTTTAGCAAATTTAGCAGCAAATAATGGGTCAGGATGTAATTCCCCACGAGCGTTTCTTAGTGTTGCCACATGATCTATATTTACTCCTAAGCGTCTCACTTGATATTTCTACTTCCAGGTGTTGTAATTTTAATTGTAGATAAATTTTTTGGTAAATCTTTTTTTTTATATGTTGGAACATTTATTTTTATTTGAGATATTATCTTTTTCTTAATCTTTAATGAAGATTTAGTAGATCTGTCTATAATTGATGCGAAACCAATAAGTTTAGCTTTTGATTGCTTTATCAGCTTTACACATTCAATGCTTGATTTTCCTGTTGTTATTACGTCTTCAACAATTAAAACTCGAGAACCTTTTTTAATTTTAAAACCTCTTCTTAAATAAAATTTACCATTCACTCTTTCACAAAATATAGTTTGTTTTTTTAAAATTTTACCTATTTCATAACCAATTATTATTCCACCCATCGCTGGAGCAAGAATAAGATCAATTTTTTTAAAATTTTTTTTAATTTTTTTTGCTAAAGATTTGCAAATTTTATCTGCTAAATATGGAAAACTTAAAAGTTTAGCACATTGAATATACTTAGGTGAGTGTAATCCTGAAGATAAAACAAAATGTCCTTCTAATAAAGCATCAGTTTTTCTTAAAATATTTAAGGATTTTTTGTGTGAAAGCATTTCTTTTATCTTCGTGTCTA
>MDTD01174916.1_pt1 | contig 24146 bp, 28 predicted proteins | sample 811221 | NCBI WGS metagenome assembly MDTD01 (sample SAMN05326646, study PRJNA326480) | marine metagenome | isolation source: seawater | place: Pacific Ocean: South West | collected 2011 | reverse complement strand
TCCGCCATTCGCCCTTAATTGTTTAATAATTTATTAAATAGTATAAGAACTAAAATTATAATAAAACCAAAAAATGTTTAAGTCTCTTTATAAGAAATGTCTAGATTTAGCTGCTCATAAAAGTTCTAAATATTACTTAGCCTTAGTATCTTTTATTGAAAGCTCATTTTTCCCTATACCACCTGACGTTATGATTGTACCAATGGTCATATCCAAAAAAAACGATTTTGTTAAAATTTTTGTTATCACGACAATATTTTCTGTTTTAGGAGGTATTTTAGGTTATTTGATTGGAGTATTTTTTTTTGATATTGGGATGAAAATTATGACATTTTATGGGTATGAGGAAAAATTTCTTGTTATTAAAAATAGTTTGATAAATAATGACGGTTTTTTTGCATGGCTAGCCATACTTTTTTTAGCTGGATTTACGCCATTACCGTATAAAGTTTTTACTATTGCAAGTGGCTTGATTGGATTTAATTTTATAACTTTTATCTTTATTAGTCTTATATCTAGAGGTTTGCGTTTTTATATTGTTTCTTATCTATCATACAAATTTGGATATTTATTTACTAAGTTCATGAATAATCATGGATCTAAGTGGTTTACAATCGCTGGATTTATGCTTGTTTGTATAGGGGCGGTCGTTTATTTAATTTATAGATCTTATGGTTGAAATAAAAATTAAAACATACTTAAATTTTATTTTTATCTTAAGTTTTATAGCAGTAATCTCTGCATTATTTATTGAATATATTCTTGGTTATCAGCCATGTAATCTCTGTTTATTAGAGAGAATACCATACGGGCTTAGTATGATTTTAATAACATTAAGTTATATTATTAAAAAAGATCAAAAATTTTTGATTTTACTACTTAATATTGTGTTTTTCTTCTCTTTATCAATTTCTATTTACCACCTAGGTATAGAGCAAAGTTTTTGGGAAGAATCATCAGTTTGTGGATTACAAAATTCAACCGATTTGATCTTAAAAGAGGATATACTTAAACAACTTAGTGATAAAAATATTAGTTGCAAAGATGTGACATTTAGGATTTTTGGATTATCATTAACAAGTATTAATATAGCTATAAACTTAATAATTATTACAATTTTAGTAAAACTTTTTAAAAAATATAATGAAGCAAAATAATAAAGTTGAAGAGTTTATCAGAGTTGACCATGCCGGTGAACGCGGGGCGGTAAAAATTTATGAAGGTCAACTATTGGCACTAAATACTTTGGTCAAAGATGATAGTCTTAAAAAAACAATTGAGGAAATGAAACTACACGAAGTTGAGCATTGTCAGTTTTTTGAAAAAGAAATCCAAAAAAGAAATATAAAACCAACAAAATTTTTACCCTTGTGGGATTTGTTAGGAGTTGGTCTTGGATTTGGTTCAACTCTTTTAGGTAAAAAGGCAGCTATGTTATGTACAGCATCAGTTGAGGAAGTAATAGATAAGCATTACTTGGATCAAATTAATCAATTAGGACCTGAAGAAAAAGAATTGAAGAAAAAAATAATTAAATTCAGAGAGGATGAATTACATCATAAAGATATAGCTTATGATAAGGGAGCAACTAAAAAAGGTTTATACTCAATAATGGATAAAATAATCAAAACTGGTTCCAAAATAGCAATAAATATTTCTGAAAAAGTATAGATCTTAAGACTCTAACTCTACGTCCCAGTATAAATAATCCATCCAACTTTTGTGTAAATAGTTAGGAGGAAAATTTTTACCATTTCGATGCAAGTCCTCAGTTGATGGCTGATAAGGGTAGTGTGTAAGTTTCATTCCTGATAATTTAAGTAATTTTCCACCCTTTTTAACATTACAAGCCGAGCATGCAGTTACAACATTATCCCAGTGAGTTTCTCCACCTTTCGACCTTGGCAATAAGTGATCGAATGTAAGTTCTTCACCACTCCCACAATATTGGCATAAAAATTTATCTCTTAGAAAAACATTAAATCTTGTAAAACTAGGTTTTGATTGTGGAACAACATAATCCTTGAGTGCTATAACGCTTGGTAATTGCATATTAAAAGACGGGCTTCTTACAATTCTGTCATAATTACTTACGATTGTAACTCGTTCCAGAAATACTGATTTTACAGTGTCTTGCCAAGACCATAATGAAAGAGGATAGTAACTCAAGGGTCTATAATCAGCATTCAATACTAAAGCAGGACACTTTTCTAAAGATACATCTTGTTCAAGAAAATTATTCATAAAGAATTTTAACTTAAATAAAAAATTATTTCAATAATAAGCAGTTATTAAATTCTTTTTAAAATATAATTTAAGGCTATACTTGATGCTTCAATAGGAATATGATGGTCGCAGTCCTTAATTAAGTAAGTTTCTGTTTTAACGTTGTTTCTAATTAAAAAATCTTTAGCTTCCAACATGAAATTTGGTTGAACAATTTGATCTGAGTCACCATGTATTAACAGAGTATTTGTTGAAACCTTTTTTCTTAATTTGAGGTCTTTTTGATCAATAATTTTACCTGAAAAACCTATAATGCAATTGTATTCTTTATCAGAAGTTAAACCTAGATTAATCGACATCATGCAGCCTTGACTAAATCCAGACAAACAAATTTTTTTGTTTTCTAAGTTAAATTTAATCTTTATTTCTTGAATAAATTTTTTAAGAATTTCTTCTCCTTTTTGAGATTCTTCAAGAATATAATTAGTATCGTCCTTTGACATATCAAACCATTGAAAGCCATTAGGGTTAATTGAGCATTTTTCATGTCCATTTGGACAAATAAAAACTGTATTGCGTAGGTGTCTCTTCCAATTAAGAGACAACATACTAATATCTTTACCATCTCCTCCATAGCCATGGAGCAAAATAATTGCATTTTGAACTTCATTACCTTTCTCAGGCATAATGATTGTTGAGTCCAGACAAAATGTCATATATTAATAATTATGTTTTTTTATTTTTAAAACACCCTACAATAGTTTTATGATTTCTGGAATATTAGTAAAAATAGTTTCTATTATTTTATTACTCGCTGTTGGTTTAGTTCTTATTCTTGGTATTGGAACTTTGTTTAAAGGAGGTGAAACTAGCAAAAAATATTCAAATAAATTAATGCAGTTAAGAGTATTGTTGCAATTTATAGCTATAATAGCTTTGGTAAGTTTTGCATATTTTTTTAAAAATTAGTTATAAGAAGTTAACCATTCAACAAATTTCTTATCTTCAAAATCAATCGACCCTACTATTCTCGCAAATTCAAATCCTTCCTTATTAATTAAAATAGATGTTGGAATACCTCTAAGATTAAACTTTTTTGCTAATGTTACAGGATTATCAAAAAATAATTCCAAATTTTTAATTTTGAGGTCCTTGAAAAAATTTAAAGCTTTTTGAGTATTATCTTGACCAACATTAATTGGAAATATCTTTAAGTTGTTTAGTGCCTCGGTACTTTGAAGTAGATCGAGAGATGGCATTTCCTTTTTACATGGATTACACCAAGTGGCCCAAAAATTTAATAAAATAAGTTTTCCCTTATAATCTTCGAGATTTAACACCTCTTTATCAACATTTAAAAACGTTAAACCATCATATTTTTTAAGTTCTTTATTAATTACAATATTTTTAATCCCTGGCACTTCATTTGCAAAAGAATTTGATAACAAAATTATAAATATTATTAAAAATCTCATATTAAATAGGTATAATTAATTAACATGACAAAAAATAAAAACAACCAGGCAATTTGGAATGCAAGAATTAAAAAAAACACAACTTCTCTTTTTGAAAAAGTAGGAAATTCAATAGATATTGATAAAAGACTTTATAAAGAAGATATCAAAGGATCAATAGCCCACGTAGAGATGTTGTTTAAGCAAAAGATAGTTTCTTTTAAAGTCAAAAATAAAATTATCTTCGGTCTTAATAAAATTGAAAAAGAAATTTCAAAAAATAAATTTAATTTTAATAAAAAATTTGAGGATATTCATATGAATATTGAAAAAAGACTTTTTCAAATTATTGGTGAAGAAGCTGGTTTCATTCATACTGCTAGATCTAGAAATGACCAAGTAATTACAGATTTAAAAATTTGGATGAAAAATTCAATTAGTGATATCAATTTAAAGATAGATAATTTGATTTCCAACTTTCTAACATTAGCAGATAAAAACATATTTACAATTATGCCAGGATTTACACATCTTAAAAATGCACAAGCAATGTCATTTGCTCATTACTTATTGGCTTGCGTTGAAATGTTCAAACGTGATCAAAAAAGGTTTTTTAATAATTTGGACGATTTGAGCGAAAATCCTTTAGGGGTCGCAGCTCTAACAGGAACTTCCTTCAAAATTGATAGAGGCTATACAACTAGAAAACTTGGATTTAAAAACCCTACAAATAACTCAGTTGACACAGTATCAAATAGAGATTTTGTTTTAGATTTCTTATATAATGTTTCAGTTTGCTCAATGCATATTTCTAGAATTGCAGAGGAATTTATTCTTTGGAATTCTGATGGGTTTAATTTGATAAATTTATCTGATAAAGTTGTAACCGGTTCCTCAATCATGCCTCAAAAAAAAAACCCAGATTCTTTAGAATATTTGAGAGGTAAGTCAGGTATTACATATGGAAATTTATTTTCAATGCTAACAATTCTTAAAGGATTGCCTTTATCTTATTTTAAAGATCTTCAAGATGACAAAGAAATTGTTTTTAAGTCCAATGATACGCTTATAGATTGTCTTAAAATTTTTTCAGAAATTATTAAAAATATAAGTCCTAACAAAAAAAGAATGTTAGAATTAGCTAATTATGGATACATAACAGCAACTGATTTAGCAGATTATCTGGTAATAAATCATTCAATGTCATTCAGAGAAGCTTATAAAAAAACTGCATTTATTGTGAATTTGGCAGAAAAGAAGAAAAAAAAACTTAATGAATTAAGTCTAGAGGATTTAAAAAAAGCTGATCAAAATCTAACAAATGATGTATTTAAAGTGTTTGATCTCAATAATTCGGTAAATTCTAAAAAATCTTATGGTGGAACGTCTTTTGAAAATATAAAAAAAATGATAATCAAATATAAAAAGAAATGATTAAAAATATTACATTAACTTTGATTGTATTAAGTTTGTTGATCTCTTGTGGAAAAAAAGGGAATCCAGAATATAAAGTTTCAAAAAAAAATATTGAAATCCAAATTATCCTAACTAATAAAGGTTAATGGAATACCTCAAAAAAAAACTTATAATTGAAAAAGTGAGCTTGCAAGAAATCGCAAGAAAATTTAACACTCCAACATATTGCTATTCTTATAAAAAATTAAAAGAAAATGTTTATAATTTCAAAAAAAACTTTAAGACTTTTTCACCATTAATATGTTTTTCCATTAAGTCTAATAATAATTTAAGTTTGATTAAGGAAATAAGAAAATTTGGCTTTGGTGCCGATGTGGTTTCAATAGGGGAACTAATGCTAGCATTAAAAGCAGGATTTGAGCCAAAAAAAATTGTTTTTTCAGGAGTTGGTAAAACTTCAAATGAAATCAATTTTGCTATTGATAAAAAAATACTACTGATAAATGCAGAATCAAAAAGTGAGATACAGGAAATTGAGCGAATAGCTAAATATAAAAAGAAAATAGTGCAAATAGGGATTAGACTTAATCCTAACACTGACGCTAAAACTTTAAGCCAGATTTCAACTGGAAAAAGTGAAAACAAATTTGGAGTAAATGAAAAAACTTTTTTATCACTTGTAAATTATTGTAAAAGTTCGAAAAATCTTAAACTTGGCTGCCTAAGTGTACATATTGGAAGTCAAATTTTAGATCACAAACCCTATGAAAAGATGCTTAAAGTCATAAGTAATCTTATCAAAAAAAGCAATATTAATTTTAAATATATCGATTTAGGTGGTGGAATGGGAATTTCATATAATAAAAATGATCAAAAACTAAATTATCAAAAATATAACTTTGCTATCAAAAAATTTCTTAAAATAAACAAATCAAAAATCATATTTGAGCCTGGTAGATCAATTGTAGGAAATATCGGAGTTCTAGTTTCCAAAATTATATATATTAAAGAAAATCCAAAAAAAAATTTTATAATTTTAGATGCAGCAATGAATGATTTAATGAGACCCGCATTATACAATGCAAAACATAAAATTTTACCTGCAAACAAAACAAATATAAATTCCAATAAAGTTTATGAATTTGTAGGTCCAATTTGTGAGAGCACCGACAAATTTTTAACCTCTTCAAAATTTCAAAAGTTGGGAGAAAAAGATATTGTTGCTATATGTGATGTTGGAGCATATGGAATGTCTTTAAGCTCAAATTATAATATAAGACCTAAACCAACAGAGCTACTTATAAAAGGAACAAAAATAAATATAATCAAAAAAAGACAAAAGTATAAAGATTTAATTTAGTTTTTGATAAAAATGATTAGAAACTTAATATTTTCAATTTTCTTTTTTTTTGGAATAATATTTATTTCAATTATTTTTTTGCCCTCATTTTTTTTACCAAGAAAGATTGTTCTTATTGGAGGTAAAATGATGGGCTCTTGGACTGGTTTTTGCTTAAAAATTTTTTTATCAACAGAAATTATTATAAAAGGAAAAGAGAACATTATAAATAATGAAAAATTCTTTATTGCATCTTCTCATCAATCAATGTTTGAAACATTTTATTTACAAACTATATTTAACTCCCCTATCTTTATATTAAAAAAAGAATTAATACGAATTCCTATTTTTGGATGGTATCTAAAAAAAATTGGATCTATATCAATCAAAAGAAATAAAATATCAAAAGAAAATTTGAATTTTTTTGAGGATATTGTTAAAAGTGTAAAAAATTCCAACAGACCTCTAATAATTTTTCCTCAGGGAACAAGAGTTTTGCCCAATGAAAGGCCACCCTTTAAAAAGGGAGTTTCGCGAATATATGATGAATTAAAAATTTCCTGCCAACCAATTGCAATTAATTCGGGAAGCGTGTGGCCAAAAAAAGGTCTTAAATCTCCCAACAAGAGTATAACAATTTCTATTTTAAAGCCAATTTCCGCAAATTTATCTAAAGACGAATTTATTAAAATTTTAGAAAATAATATCTATTCAGAACTTAACTCTCTTAACTAACCTTTCATAGGCATTACTACAAAGATACTATCAAAATCACCAGGATCTTTTATTAAAGCTGGGGAGCCAGTATCATTAAAGTATATCTCAATTTTATTGCCATCTAGTTGTGAGGCTATGTCTATGAGATATCGAGAATTAAAACTTATTTCTAGATCATAGTCAAAACTTGCTACTAATGTTTCTTTTCCATCTCCACTGTTAGAATTATTTACCGATAAATTTAAAACATCTTTTGTTAAATTAAATTTTACACCATCTTTTTTATCAAGTGAAACTGATGCAACCCTATCAACAGAATCTAAAAACAATTTAAGATCAATTTCTAATTTTTTTTGGTTATTTTTTGGTATAACCTGAATATAATTGGGAAATTTTCCATCAATCAATTTAGAAATTAAAATACTATTATCAAGTTCAAATTTAATTTTTGATTTTAAATTTGAAATCTTTACATCTCCATCGTAATTATCCAATAAAGAACATAGCTGAAAAATAGTTTTTTTTGGTAATATTATAGGCTCAAATTCAATTTTGTTTTCTAATCTTATTTTTGAGATAGACATTCTATGGCTGTCTGTAGCAACTGCAGTAAGATAGTTTTTGTCGTCTACCTCTGTTTGATGTATGTATATTCCACTCAAATAGTGTCTTGTTTCATCATTTGAAACAGAAAACTTACATTTATTTAACAATTTTAAAAATTGTTTTGACTTAATTAAAAATTCATTTTGATTAAAATTTTCATCAGTTAATGGGAATTCGGAAGCATTAATACAATTCAAGTTGAAAATAGATTTTTCAGATTCTAGATGAAGTTTATTTGGTTCATTTAAAGTAAGATTAATTTTTTTTCCTGAAGAAAACTTTCTAACTATATCATACATTATTGAAGATGAAGTGGTAGTTTTACCTTCCTCTAAAATTTCGACGTTTTTAATCTGATGTATAAAAATCAAATCCAAATCAGTAGCTGTAATTGTTAAATTTGATTTTTGAACTTCCATTAATATATTTGATAATATTGGAAGTGTACTCCTTTTTTCAATGACACCCTGGCAGTAATTTAATGCTTGTTGTAATTCTTGTTGATTTACATTAAATTTCATTTTCTCTATTATTATAAAGTATTTGATTTTTTAGTTTACTAATATTGTCAACCATCTCAGGGTTCTTTTCTTTTAATTTTTCAATAGTTTTAACTGAATGTATTATAGTTGTATGATCTCTATTAGAAAACTCCCTTCCTATTTCAGGCAATGATTTAGAAGTAAGTATTTTTGTAAGATATATTGCAGTTTGCCTTGGTCTTACTAGGTACCTTGATCTACGCGATGAAAGCATTTCATTTTTACTAATCTTAAAAAATTTACAAACAATAGTTTGTATCAAATCAATAGTCACTTTGTTTTCATTTAAGTTTAAAAGGTCTTTCAATATAATTTTGACTTCTGCTAAATGAGGTAATTTGTTATAAATTCTTGAATACGATACAATTCTATTAATAGCACCAACCAACTCTCGTATACTGGTAGATATTTCTGAACTAATAAAATTTTGTATTTCCTTTGATATTTTGATCTGACCATGATGTAAATTGTTTAATTCCTCTGTTTTTTTTTTCAATAATTTTTTTTCTCAATTCCAAATCAGGTTTTTGAATATCAACAACCAATCCTCCGGAAAACCTTGATTTAATTCTTTCCTGTATTCTAGACAGTTTGTTTGGTGCTCTATCTGCTGAAACTATTATTTGAGAACCCTTATCAAGTAATGCATTAAATGTATGAAAGAATTCTTCCTGCATAGCCTCTTTGCCATTCATAAATTGAATATCGTCAATCAACAAAATATCAGTATTTCTGAAGTAATCTTTAAATTTTACCATTTCGTTAGCCTTAATTGATTTAACAAACTGATACATAAATCTCTCTGCTGAAATAAACATTACTTTGTTATTTTTTTTTAACTCAATTCCTATTGAGTTCAGTAGATGCGTTTTACCCATACCCACTCCACCATAAATATAAAGAGGATTATACTGAGATATATTCTCTGAAACTTTTAATGATGCTTCATATGCTAATTTATTGCTTGAACCTGTAATAAAATTTTCAAACCTCTTGTTAGGATCAATACGATTATATTGAAGATATGAGTCCTTAATAAAGGATATGTTTTCATTTTTTTCTATAATATTAAACTTGTCACCCTTAAGGTCATTTTCACTATTTTGCTCAATTATTTTAAACTCGATTCTTATTATATCTTTTTTATAGGTTTTTATAATTTGTAATATCTGATCTAAATATCTAGATGTAATCCAATCACGGATAAATCTTGTTGAAACCGAAAGTAAAACATAATTATTAAATTCCTCTACAATATCAATTTTTTTTAACCAACTCTCGTATATTTCATTCCCAAGTTTATTTTTCATTTCAGATTGTATAATATTCCAATCTAAGTTTTCACTTTTTAAATTTTTGTTAATAGTTGAATTATTCATATTTTTCGGGGATAGTTCAGTTAGAACCATAATCAAATTATTGCAACAAATAATTTTAAAAATATAAAAAAAAATAAAATCTAGGATTGTGTAAAATTTTATTTTTCAAAAAAAAATTATTGACAATTTTTTTTTCTATTTTTCTAATAAATAAAATTTATGATTGAATTATTTATAAAAAAAATTTACTAAGTCTAAATATTGTTAATGCAAAATTTGTAATCATACATGATGCGTATTCTTTAAGTTGAATCAACTATAGGTATTAAATTATATAGAACTTATTCTTTTTGTAATTCTAGAAACATTTCTAGATGCATTTTGTTTTTTAATTACACCTGTTTTTGCAATCTTCATAAGCTCAGAATTCAACTTGGGTAAGAATTTTAAAGCCTCTGATTTTTTTTTTGCATCAATTAAAGTATTCATTTTTTTTAATGCATTTTTATATCTGCTCTTTCTAGCCTTATTAACAGTTGTTTGTTTTGCTATTCGCCTTATTCTTTTAATTGCAGATTTAGTGTTTGCCATGAGCAGGGGTATAGCTTGAGAATTTATCTTGGTCAATCTAATAATTAATCATTTTTGACAAGTATTACAAAAAAAACTAGACCTTTTTGAGATTGTTTTTTTTCGAATAGTACCCCTACATTTTAAACGTTTACAATTTAAACCTTCTCTTTGATAAACTTTAAAATCTTTTTGAAAACTTCCTTTTAAACCAGAAGTATTTTGAAAATTCCTTATACTTGAACCACCTTTTTTAATTGCATCATTAAGTACTTTTTTTGAATTTTTTACAAGTTGATAACACTCTTTTTTATTCAAAGAAGTGACTTTTTTTAATGGATTTATTTTGCTTAAAAATAAAATTTCACTTGCATAGATATTTCCAATTCCTGATACAAAATTTTGATCTAATAAGAAATTTTTTATATTTTTTTTTTTATTCCTAAAAAAAGAATTTAAGTAATTTTCATTAAACTTTGAATCAAAAGGCTCTGGTCCCAAATGTAAAAACCTTTTTTTTAATAAAATTTTATTTCTTATTATTTCAAAAAAACCAAATCTTCTTGGATCATTATAAATTACTCTTATGTCTTTAAAGATCATTTCTACATGATTGTGCTTTTTAGGTAAAATTGGTGAATTATAAAAACTAGAATTCGTAATAAAACTTTTACTTTTATTTTTTTTTAAATGTACTGTTCCTGACATTCCAAGATGAAGTAAACAATAACTTTTATCCAAAAAACAAAAGATTATATATTTTGAAAATCTATCAACTTTTGTTATTTTTTTGTTTTTGAGGAAAGTTTCGAAGTTTAAAGGAAGTTTTATTCTCAAATTTCTGTTATTTACTAATACATTTATCACCTTTTTTTGTTTGATATTTTTGTTTAAAGACTGTCTTACAACTTCTACTTCTGGTAATTCTGGCATTTAATATTATATTCAAATTATAATTTATTTATATGCAACAATATCTACAAAATAAAAAAGGACTAGTGCAAAACGTTTTTGATCAAGTTTATGATCAGTATGACCTTATGAATGATCTGATGTCACTAGGTATTCATCGAATATGGAAGAAAAACCTTTTAAATATGATGAATCCTTCAGCAAATCAAAATCTAATTGATGTAGCATGTGGGACTGGCGATATTGCAAAAATTTATTTGAAATATGTTGATCGAGAAGCAAATATTACTTGTATTGATCCAAATGAACTAATGATTGGAAAAGGTAAAGAAAAACTTTCTGAATATAAAAATTTAGAGTGGATAATTTCTGCAGCTGAGAAACTTCCAATTTCTGATAATAAATTTGATTTTTATACAATTAGTTTTGGACTTAGAAATACCAAAAATATAGAAAAAGCCATCAAAGAAGCTTATCGAGTATTAAAGCCAGGTGGACGATTTTTATGTCTTGAATTTTCAAAAATTCAAAATTCAAAATTAGATTTTTTGTACAATAAATATTCAAAAATAATTCCATCAATTGGTAAAATTATAGTCGGAGATGAAGCACCATATAAATATTTGATAAAAAGTATTGAAAATTTTTTGAATCAAGATGAACTCATCGAGTTGATGAATAAAAATGGATTTAATAAATGCACTTATAGAAATTTTTCAGGTGGAATAGTATCTATTCATAGTGGATGGAAAATTTAATGTTAAGCAAATTAATCACTTTATTTAAAATTGGAAGAAAAGTAGCAAAATCTGATATTTTAAAAATTACCTCTAAATTTAAAAAACCACCATTAATGATAATCATTTTGTTTAAAATTTTATCATTTTCTTTTTCAGCCAAAGAACAAAATGACGAAAAAAAGGACGAAGGAGAACGTTTGTCAAATTCATTAGAGTCATTGGGCACAACCTTTATTAAACTGGGTCAGTTTTTAGCAACAAGACCAGATATAATTGGAGATGAGTTAGCAAAAAAATTGGAAAATCTTCAAGATAGATTACCCCCTTTTTCAATCCATGAAGCAAAAAATATAATAAGAAATGATTTAGGAAATGAAACCTATGATTCAATAATTAATTTAAGTGAACCTGTAGCAGCAGCCTCTATAGCGCAGGTACATAAGGCACAAATAAACGATAATGGTATAATTAAAGACGTGGCTGTGAAAATTCTGAGACCAGACATTAAAAAAATATTTAATGAAGAAATTGATGCGATAATGCTTTTTGCTTTTTTGATAGAATCTCTTATCAAAAAAACAAAAAGACTAAAACTTGTTGAAGTTGTTTTTTTGTTAAAAGAAATTACTAACCTAGAAATGGACCTGAGATTTGAGGCTGCTGCAGCAAACGAATATGCCGAAAATACAAAAAATGACGTTGGATTTAAAGTTCCACAAATATACTGGAATTTTACAAGCGAGAATGTAATGACACTAGATTGGGTAGATGGTGTTTCAATTAGAGAAACAGAAGAGCTTAAAAAAAGAAATCTTAATACCGAAAAAATAGCTGAAGATATAATTCAAAATTTTCTAAGACATGCTGTAAGAGATGGTTTTTTTCACGCAGATATGCATCAAGGAAATATATTTATAGATAAAGATGGTATTATTGTGCCAATTGACTTTGGGATCATGGGAAGACTAGATAAAATGAGTAAAAGATTTTTAGCTGAAATATTGTTTGGTTTTATACAAAGAGATTATCGTAAAGTTGCTGAGGTTCATCTGGTTGCTGGGCTCGTCCCAAAAAATGTTCCTATTGATGATTTGGCACAAGCACTGAGGTCTATTGGAGAGCCTATTTTTGGTCAAGCGGTTAAAGATATATCTGGAGGGAAATTACTTAAACAATTATTTGACGTTACAGAAAAATTTAACATGCAAACACAACCACAGCTTCTTATGTTGCAAAAGACAATGGTTGTAGTTGAAGGTGTTGCAAGAAAGCTTAATCCTAATACTAATATTTGGGTAACATCAAAACCTGTTCTTGAAAACTGGCTTAAAGAAACAAAAGATCCGCTTACTACTTTAAATGAAACATTTAAGAGCACATCAGAAGTTATTAAAAGGCTTCCTGAATTTCCAGAAATAATGGACAAAGCCAATCAAGCTTTAACATATTTAGCCAGTGGACAAATTCCTCAAAATTCAAATTCATATACAGCTTTAAACACTAAAAAATCTGAGATGGTAGCTTTTAGAAATCAATCTATAATAGGTTTATTAGTACTTGTAATTTTTGGTTTATTAGTATTTTAATTCTGGCGATGAAAGATTTAACAAACAAAAAAATTTTACTAATAATTTGTGGTGGCATTTCTGCTTACAAAAGCCTTGAATTGATAAGACTTTTAAAAAAACAAAATGCTACTATAAAAACTATTGTAACTAAAAACGCTCAGGAATTTGTTACAAAATTATCCATTACTTCTTTGTCTCAAGGAAAAGTATACGATGATCTTTTTAGTGTTGAAAATGAAATAGAATTAGATCATATTGCTTTATCTAGATGGGCTGACTTGATTGTTGTTGCACCAACTACAGCAAATACCTTATCTAAATTAAGTCAAGGTTCCTCTGAAGATTTAGCGTCTACTGTCTTGTTAGCATCAAACAAACAAATTTTTTTAGCACCAGCGATGAATGTTAGAATGTGGGAGCATCAATCCACAAAAAATAACTTAAAAATTTTGAAAGGATATGGTTACAAAATTATAGGCCCTGTGATTGGCGATATGGCATGTGGTGAGTTTGGTGAAGGTAAAATGTCAAGTCCTGAAGATATTTTAAGAGAAATTAATTTCTTCTTTCAAAATCAAATTAAAAATAAAAAAATTAAAGCTATTGTTACTGCAGGGCCAACAAATGAATATATTGATCCTGTCAGATTTATAACAAACAAATCATCAGGTAAACAAGGTTATGAAATAGCTAAATCATTATCCAAAAGAGGTTTTGATACAACTTTAATATCGGGACCAACAAATTTAAAAATTGAGGAAAATATAAGAGTTATTCAAGTTGAAACTGCTCAAGAAATGTTCAAAGCTACTCTGGATAATTTACCAGCAGATATTGCTATATTCTCTGCTGCAGTTTCTGATTTTAAATTGAATCAAAAGAGTAAAACCAAAATTAAAAAATCTCAGAATCTTATCATTAATTTGGAGAATAATATTGATATCTTAAATTATGTATCAAATCATAATTCTATGAGACCAAAATTAGTTATAGGTTTTGCTGCAGAAACGAATGATTTGCACAACAATGCCTTAGTAAAGTTAAGAGATAAAAACTGCGATTGGATTATAGCAAATGATGTTTCTAAAAAGGATAGGGGTTTCAGCTCTGACTATAATGAGGTAACAATTTACTATAAAAACAATACTTTTAAAAAAGAAAAACTTTCATTAAAAATGAAGTCAAAAATTTCAGAGGAAATAGTTGATAGAATTGTTGCACAAATTAATTAATGGCAAAAGTATTAATAAAGAAATTAGACCCACAAGTCGAATTACCAGTTTATGAAACTGCTGGTGCGTCTGGGATGGATCTTAAAGCTTTTATCAAAGATACCATTTTAGTAAAACCTAAAACTTCATGCCTAATTCCAACCGGTTTATCTGTAGCATTTTCTGATAATTTTGAAATTCAAATACGACCAAGATCTGGTTTAGCTGTCAAAAATAACGTTAGCGTATTAAATACACCTGGAACTATTGATAGTGACTATAGGGGAGAAATAAAAGTAATTATTTATAATCATAGCAATATTGATTTCAAAATTAAAAATGGGGACCGAATTGCACAAATGGTTTTGACGCCAGTTACTAAAATTCAATTTGAAGAAACTAACGATTTACCTGAAACTGTCAGAGGAGAGGGTGGATTTGGTTCAACTGGTAAATGAGTTTTAAATTAAACAAAAAACAAATTGAAAGATTTTCGCGACAAATAATTTTAAAAAAAATAGGTACCTTAGGTCAAAAGAAAATCCTACAGTCAAAAGTTCTAATCATCGGTATGGGTGGTTTGGGATGCTCAGCAGCAGAATTTTTAACCAGAGCAGGCATAGGTTATTTGGGTATCGTCGATTATGACAAAGTTGATTTATCGAATATTCATCGTCAAAGCCTATATGGTTTGGGTGACATTAAAAAATTTAAAATTGACTCTGCAAAAGAAAAATTAAATAAAATTAATCCAAATACTAGAATTACGTGCTACAAATTTAAATTAAATGAATCTAATTTTGGTAAAATAATAAGTAAATATAAATATATTATTGATGGATCAGATAATTTTAAAACTAAATTTTTAATTAATGATTTTTGTTTGAAATCTAAAAAAATACTTATCACCGGTGCTATTAGTAAATTTGACGGTCACATTTTTTCATTCAATTTTAACAATAAGAAAGAACCTTGTCTGAGGTGTTTTTTTCAAGAAGAAACCATAACAGATGATATTTTAAATTGTGAGTATGATGGAGTTTTGGGAACTATTGCGGGAATTGTAGGCACAATGCAAGCTAACGAAATTATAAAAAAAATTTTAAATATCGGTCAAAATTTAAATGGATTTATTTTAATTTTAGATTTACTAAATCTGAACTTTAGAAAAGCTAAATTAAAGAAAAGAAAATTATGTCGATGCAATTAAATTCAAAGAAAGCATTTTTCTTATTGATAATATTTTTTTTTCCTTCTTTAACTTATTCGGAAGAAATTTTTTTGTCTTTAAAAAAAGATAAAGTAAATGTTAGATATGGTCCCAGTTTTAATTATCCAATAAAATTCATTTATAAAAAGATTGATTTTCCAGTTAAACAAATTGATAAAAAAGAAAATTTTAGAAGGATTATTGATATTAAAAATAATAGTGGCTGGATACATGTGTCTCAACTAAAAAAAACAAATTCAATAATACCTCTTGAAGATAAAATTTTATTTAAGAAACCCTCAAAATTTTCAAAACCTATAGCAAAAATTAAAAAGGGAAGAGTTTTAATAGTAAAAAAATGCATTAAAAATTGGTGTAAGATTCAATCCGACAAGTTTGGTGGTTGGGTAAAGATCGAAAATATTTGGGGTTCAATAAAATAAATTAAATTGACTTAATATTTCTTGTCCACCATTTGTCTAAAATAAAATACCATATAGAATTAGCTAAAGGTTCTACAATTGCATCTGTTAATGCAATGACAAAAGACACATTTGCTACCATCATGAGAACACTAATAGCAATTATAAAATGTCCAATTGTGTAAACAATAGTTCTTAACAAAGAGCCTTTATTTTCCTGATAAATTTTTTTTATTGAGTTCAAAGATAAATTTGCAGCTGTCATAAAATAATAATGAATGTTAATTATTAATATTAATTAAATCAAAAATCAAAATATTATTTTGCGAATAATAATTATTAACAACTATTTAATTTAATTTTAAATCAAACCTATCGGCGTTCATTACCTTAGCCCAGGCCGAAACAAAATCATTTATGAACTTAACCTGCGAGTCTTCACATGCATAGACTTCTGCTAAAGCTCTTAATTGAGAATTTGAGCCAAAAATAAGATCAACTCTCGTGCCTTCCCATTTGACTTTTTTTGTTTTTCTGTCTGAACCAGCAAATACTTGTTCAGTTTTGTCAATTTCTTTCCAAGTAGTTTTCATGTCAAGCAGGTTAATAAAATAATCGTTAGTGAGTACTCCAGGTTTGTTTGTGAAAACTCCTAGTTTGGAATTGTCATAATTTGTATCTAGAACCCTCATGCCACCAATGAGAACTGTCATTTCCGGCGCTGACAGACCCATTAGTTGGGCTTTATCAATTAATTTTTCCTCCGCCGATACATTGTGATTTTCACCATTCAAATAATTTCTAAATCCGTCTGCTTGAGGTTCTAACAAACCAAATGAATGTATATCTGTTTGATTTTGTCTTGCATCTCCTCTTCCAGGAGAAAAAGGGACGTTAATTTTATGCCCAGCTTTTTTGGCTGCTAATTCAACACCAACATTCCCACCGAGAATGATTAGATCAGCCATAGACACTCTTCTTTTTTTTGTATCAAATTTATTTTTAATTTTTTCTAAGGATTTTATTACTTGAGACAGTTTTCTAGGATTATTAACTTTCCAGTTTTTTTGAGGTTCTAACATTATTCTTGCACCATTAGCGCCACCTCTTTTATCTGAGCCCCTAAAAGTAGAGGCTGAAGCCCAAGCGGTTGAGATTAAATTAGAATTAGATATTTTTGATTTTGATATTAAAAATTTTAGATCTTTAATATCTTTTGCTTTAAGTCTATATTTTGGCTTATCTATTGGGTCTTGCCAAATTAATTCTTCTTTTGGAACCTCTTTTCCTAAGTAACAAGCTTTAGGCCCCATATCTCTATGTGTTAATTTAAACCAAGCCCTAGCAAATGCGTCGTGAAACTCTTTTGGATTTTCATGAAAATGTTTTGTAATTGGACCGTAGCTTGGATCAACTTTTAGAGAAATATCTGTTGTTTGCATCATAGGTGGGTGAAGAACATTCTTTTCATGGGCATCGGGCACCATTTTTATATTTTGCCCATTTCTTTTTGGTGTCCATTGATGTGCACCAGCTGGGCTTTTTGTAAGCTCCCATTCGTGCCCATATAAACAATCTAAATATCCCATATCCCACTTAATTGGGTTTTGGGTCCATGCACCCTCAATACCACTGCTTATAGTATCAACTCCTTTTCCAGATTTGTAATTACTGTTCCATCCTGTGGCTTGGTCTTGTATCTTTGATGCCTCTGGATCAGGCCCTTTATGTGACTCAGGTGCTGCTCCGTGAGATTTTCCAAAAGTGTGTCCACCAGCAACTAATGCTGCTGTTTCATAATCGTTCATAGCCATTCTACCAAATGTTTCTCTTATATCATGGGCAGCAAGCAATGGATCGGGATTGGCATCAGGTCCTTGTGGATTAACATAAATTAAACCCATGTGTGAAGCTCCCAATGGTTGTTCTAAATCTCTTTTCCCACTATACCTATTAACACCTAACATTTCTTTTTCAGAACCCCAGTAAATATCATCTTCAGGTTCCCAAATATCTCTTCTTCCTGCGCCAAAACCAAATGTTTTAAATCCCATAGATTCTAGTGCAACGTTTCCAACTAAAATAAATAAATCAGCCCACGAAATCTTTTTTCCATATTTTTTTTTAATTGGCCATAAAAGTAGTCTAGCCTTATCTAAATTAACATTATCTGGCCATGCATTTAAAGGTGCAAAACGTTGATTTCCAGTCCCAGCCCCTCCTCTTCCATCGCCAGTTCTGTAAGTACCTGCGGCGTGCCAAGCCAATCTAATAAATAGAGGTCCGTAATGACCATAATCAGCCGGCCACCATTCCTGTGAGTTTGTCATTAATTTTTTTAAATCATTTTTAAGTGCTTTAAAATCAAGTTTCTTAAATTCTTTTGAATAATTAAACTTTTTATCCATTGGATTAGATAGCTCTGAATGTTGGCTTAAAATTTTTAAGTTTAAACTATTTGGCCAAAAATCTCTATTTGTTTGACCTCTTCCAGCAGAAAATTTAGCGGCAGTACCAGTTCCAGTAAATGGACACTTGCTTAATTGCTCTGCTTTAAAAGTTTTTTTTTGGTATTTTTCAGTACTCATTAGTTGTCTCCTTAACTAATTTTTAGTTTATAATGATTCTAAAAAGCTGTCAATTAATTAAAAATCAATCTTCAAGTTTTACTAGAACCTCGACTGATTTAATTTTTTTACCATTGATTTTTTTTTTAATATTTATTGGTCCAACGTCTGAGTTTTCTAAGTCTATTAATCTTTCCTCATTCAAATCATAAAAATGATGGTGGTCAGAAACATTTGTATCAAAATATGTTTGATTTGAATTTATTGGAATTTGTTTTAAGTATCCCTTTTTCTCAAACGCATGTACAGTGTTGTATACAGTTGCGAGAGAAATATTATTGTTAACTCTATTTTTAATTTTTTTTGCTAGATCATTTACTGTAAAATGAAATGTATTTTTAACATCAAATAAGACCTTGCAAATTTGAAGTCTCTGTTTAGTTGGTCTTAATCCTGAATTTCTAAGTTTTTCAATATATTTCACTATTTAATAACATTATAGATTATAATTGTCCTAAACAACTGTAAAAAGTATATTATAAATCTTCAAAATCAAGTAATAAAGGTGTTCGATTTTATGAAAAAAAATTCATATACATATGATGAGCTTATAAATTGTGGTAATGGTAAACTTTTTGGTGCTGGAAATGCGAAATTACCACTTCCGCCAATGCTCATGTTTGACAGAATAACAGAAATTAATGATAATGAAGGAGCATTTAAAAAAGGTTCTTTAAAAGCAGAATTGGACATAAAAAAAAATCTTTGGTTTTTTGATTGTCACTTCAAAGAGGATCCAGTTATGCCAGGTTGCCTAGGACTTGATGCTATGTGGCAATTAGTTGGTTTTTATCTTGGATGGATTGGAAATCCAGGAAAAGGAAGAGCATTGGGAGTTGGGGCTGTAAAATTTACTGGAGAAGTTTTACAAAATGTAAAATTAGTTAAGTACGAAATTGATATGAAAAAAATTATGTCTCCTGGAGGAACAACTGTAGGACTTGCCAATGGAATAGTTCTAGCGGATGGTAAAAAAATTTATACTGCAGAAAGTTTAAAGGTGGGGTTATTTAGATAATGCGAAGAGTAGTCATTACAGGTTTAGGTATTGTATCTTGTTTAGGTAATAATCAACAAGAAGTTTATCAATCTCTCTTAAATTCGAAATCAGGAATATCGTTTAGTGAAGAATATAAAGAACACAATCTTAAAAGTCACGTTCATGGCAAACCGAATATTAAACTTGAAGATTATATAGATAGAAAAACTATAAGATTTATGGGTTCTGGCTCAGCTTATAATTATATTGCTATGAAAGAAGCAATCCAAGATTCTGGTTTAGAAGAAAAAGAAGTAAGTAATTTTAAAACAGGAATTGTAATGGGATCAGGCGGGCCTTCAATTGAGAATGTAATTTTAGCTGCGGATAAAACAAGAGCCAAAACTCCAAAATTAATGGGACCTTTTATTGTTCCAAGAACAATGGCGAGTACTGCATCTGCTACACTCGCAGTTCCTTTTAAAATTAAAGGAACGAACTACACAATGAGTTCAGCTTGTGCAACAAGCGGACATTGTATCGGAAATTCTATGGAATTAATTCAAATGGGTAAACAAGACATCGTTTTTGCTGGAGGTAGTGAAGAAATTCATTGGGCAATGACAGCAATGTTTGATGCCATGACAGCTTTGTCATCAAAATATAACGATACCCCTGAAACAGCATCTAGAGCCTATGACAAGACTAGAGATGGCTTTGTAATTGCTGGTGGTGGTGGGGTCTTAGTACTGGAAGAATATGAACATGCAAAAGCAAGAGGTGCCAAAATATATGCGGAATTGAGTGGTTATGGAGCCACTTCGGATGGATATGATATGGTAGCACCATCAGGAGAAGGAGCAGTAAGATGTATGAAGATGGCTATGAGAACAATTAAAAATGAAATTGACTATATTAATACTCACGGTACATCTACACCGGTTGGAGATATTACAGAATTGAATGCCGTAAAAGAAACTTTTGGAAAAAATATACCAAAAATAAGTTCAACCAAATCTTTGTCAGGACATCCTTTGGGGGCAGCATCTGTACATGAGGCAATCTACTGCTTAATAATGATGAAAAATAACTTCATTGCTGGATCAGCTAACATAAATGAAATGGATGAAGATGCTAAAAAATTTCCAATAGTAGCCACAACTCAAACAGATATAACTTTGAACACTGTAATGTCTAATAGTTTTGGTTTTGGTGGAACTAACGCTGCTTTAATATTTGAAAAGGTTTAATTATGAGTTTGATGAAGGGTAAAAAAGGATTAATTATGGGTGTTGCTAATGAAAGGTCTATTGCATGGGGAATTTCTCAAAAACTTTCTGAAGCAGGCGCAGAACTAGCATTTACATACTTGGGGGATGCTTTAAAGAAAAGAGTTCTTCCTTTAGCTGAAAAATTAAACTCTAAAGTTACATTTAGTTGTGATGTTGAAAAGAAGGAAGAAGTAGTGAAATTATTTGAAGATATTAAATCCCAGTGGGGTGAAATTGATTTTGTAGTTCACGCTGTAGCATTTTCAGATAAATCAGAATTATCAGGAGAGTATTTAAATACAACTAGGGAAAACTTTTTAAGAAGCATGTTAATTTCATGTTTTTCTTTTACTGAGGTAGCAAAAGAAGCGTCCAAAGTAATGAAAGATGGTGGAAGTATGTTGACTTTAACTTACGAGTCAACCAAAGCAATTCCAAATTATAATGTAATGGGTGTATGTAAATCTGCGCTAGAAGCAAGTGTTAAGTATCTTGCTAGAGACTTAGGTGCTAAAAGTATAAGAGTAAATGCTATAAGCGCTGGACCTATTAAAACATTGGCTGCTTCTGCTATAGGAGACGCAAAATTCTTATATAAATGGAATGAAGACCATTCTTTTCTGAAGAGAAACGTGGATATTCATGATGTAGGAAATTCAGCATTATATTTACTAAGTGACCTTGCAAACGGTGTAACAGGTGAAATTCATTATGTGGACGCAGGATATAACAAGGTTGGTATGCCTGATCCCAAAAATATAAGTTAAACAATGGAAATATTTATATTTTTAGTTTGTTTAGTATTCGTAATTTATTATTTGTTTAGACCCACCTCTAAAAAAGAAAAAGACCAATTTAGTGATAAAAATAATTGGAGAGGTGGGTTTTAAATCTTATTCAAGTGCTTGTTTTATAGAAAGTTTTACCTTACCTCTATCAAAACCAATTACCTTTACTTTTACTTCGTCACCTTCTTTGACAACATCAGTAACCTTGGCAACTCTTTTATTAGCGAGTTCTGAAATATGAACAAGCCCATCTTGTTTTCCTAAAAAATTTACGAATGCACCAAACTCCATAATCTTCATTACTTTACCGGAATAAATCTTATTTAATTCTGCTTTCGCTGTAATATCTTTAATCATTTGCATTGCGGTATTTCTTGACTCTTCATCAGGAGCGGCAACTGTTACTACGCCCTCATCGTTAACATCTACTTTAGCACCTGATTTTTCCACTATGTCTCTAATTGTTGCCCCACCTTTTCCAATTACTGCAGCAATGTCTTTCTTATCAACATTTATTTTTTCCATCTTAGGAGTATGTTTTCCAACATCTGATCTTGAGGCTGACAAGGCTTTGTTCATTTCACCTAATATATGAATTCTTCCATCTTTAGCTTGACGTAAAGCCTGCTCCATGATTTCAAATGTAATACCTGTTATTTTAATATCCATTTGAAGTGAAGTTATACCATCTTTAGTTCCGGCAACTTTAAAGTCCATATCTCCAAGATGATCTTCATCACCTAGAATATCTGATAGAACACTAAAATCATCACCCTCTTTTATTAGTCCCATCGCAATACCTGCAACTGGCTCTTTAATCGGAACCCCAGCATCCATTAATGCAAGCGAGGTACCGCAAACAGTTGCCATCGAAGAAGATCCGTTAGATTCTGTGATCTCAGAAACTACTCTAAAAGTGTATGGGAAAGATTCTTTTGAAGGTAATGATGAGTGAATTGCCCTCCAAGCTAATTTTCCGTGGCCGATTTCACGTCTGCCTGTTCCGATTCTACCAGTTTCACCAACTGAAAAGGGAGGGAAATTATAATGAAGCATAAATCTTTCTCTTTGTAATCCTTCTAAGCTTTCTATTCTCTGTTCATCATCTGATGTACCCAAAGTTGTTGTCACTATTGCCTGTGTTTCTCCTCTAGTAAATAATGCAGATCCATGAGTTCTTGGCAAAATCCCAACCTCACATGAAATAGGTCTAACATCTGATAAACCTCTACCATCTATTCTTTTTTTATTTTTGAGGATGTCAGTTCTGACAATTGATTTTTCTAAATTTTTTAATTCAGAATTTACATCTAGATCTGTATAATTTTCATCCTCCTCATAAAGTTGCTTAGCTTTATCGGTAATTTCTGAAATTTGATTTGATCTATCTTGCTTGTCCCTTGTGCCAAAAGCTTTCTTTAAATCATTAGAAAAAGTTGTTTCGAGTTTTTTCTTGATTTCAGTCAGGTCTTTTTTTTCAACTGTCCATTCAGGTTTTTTACATTCTTTTGCAAGATCTTCGATCATTTTAATCACCGGTACGAAACCTTCATGACCAAATTTAACTGCGTTTAACATTTCCTCTTCTGTTAATCCATTTGCCTCAGACTCAACCATTAATACCGCATCTTTTGTACCTGCTACTACTAAATCCAGACTTGAGTTTTCCAATTCAGCTTTGGATGGATTTAAAACATATTTTCCATTTATAAATCCAACTCTAGAAGCTCCAACAGGACCCATAAATGGCATTCCTGAAATAGCCAATGCAGCTGATGAAGCTGTGATTGATAAAATATCTGCTTCATTTTCTTTATCATAGGAAATTACAGTTGGTAATAACTGAACTTCGTTTTTAAATTCATCAGGGAATAAAGGCCTTATTGGTCTGTCAATTAATCTTGAGATTAATGTCTCGCTCTCAGTCGGTCTAGCTTCTCTTTTAAAATATCCACCTGGAATTTTACCAGCTGCATAATATTTTTCCTGATAATTTACAGAAAGTGGAAAATAATCCATTTCTGGATTTACTTTTTTTGCTCCTACAACAGTTGCCAAAACAACTGTTTCACCACATGTCGCTATAACTGCACCATCTGCTTGTCTTGCTATCTTACCTGTCTCTAAACTTATTTTTTTTCCTGCTACTTCAATTTCCTTCTTATATATCTTAAACATTTCATTTCCATTTCGTTTCGTTCGTTTCGTTCCATTCCGTTCTATCTATCT
>MDTD01136843.1_pt1 | contig 24156 bp, 24 predicted proteins | sample 811221 | NCBI WGS metagenome assembly MDTD01 (sample SAMN05326646, study PRJNA326480) | marine metagenome | isolation source: seawater | place: Pacific Ocean: South West | collected 2011 | reverse complement strand
CTCTCCCATATCTTAAGACAAAGTACCATCGGCGCAGAAAGGCTTGACTTCCGAGTTCGGAATGGGATCGGGTATAACACTTTCGCAATAATCACCGGCGAAATGGTTATACTGATTTATGATTTAATGTAAACTAACTTTTAAAGCGTAATTTACTCAATTTTGTTTTTTAAAAAATCTCTAAAAACATAATTAAAACCCTCATTTAGATCGATTTTTGGCTTCCAACCATAACTTCGAGCTAAACTGTTATTTAGTTTTTTTCTAGGTGTTCCATTAGGCTTTGAAAAGTCATAATCAATTTTCAAATCAACTTTCATTTTTCTCATAATGAATTTTGCGAAATCTTTTATAGACTTCTCAACACCAGATCCAATATTTATCAATGTATGTTTTGTTTTTTTTTTTAAAAAGAACTCACATGCTCTTGCAAGATCATCAACGTATAACAATTCTCTTTTACTTTTACCGTTGCCCCATAATACAATATTTTTTTTATGATATTTTTTTGCATTGTAAATTTTATATAATAATGCCGGAAAAAAATGTGAATTTTTAAGATCATAATTATCTCTTGGTCCATATAAATTTGGAGGCATTAAACATATATAATTTACTCTATATTGTTTATTGTAAGCCTCACACATTTTAAGCCCTGCAATCTTAGCTATTGCATAAGCATCATTTGTTGGCTCTAGTTTGCCATTTAATAAATAGTCTTCTCTAATTGGTTGTTTAGAAAATTTTGGATAAATGCAACTTGATCCTAAAAATATCAATTTTTTAACTCCTACCTTAAATGAAGAATGAATCAAATTTGTTTGTATAGTTAAATTTTGGTATATATAATCCCCACTGTAGATATCATTGGACAATATTCCACCTACTTTTGCTGCAGCAATAATAACAAAATCAGGTTTCACCTTTTTAAAAAATTTTTCAGTTTTTTCTTGGTTAAGTAGATCTAGTTTTTTTCTACTTTTAACAATTATATTTTTATAGTTTTTTTTTTTAAGATGTCTTAAAATTGCTGATCCCACCATACCATTGTGTCCAGCTAAAAAAATTTTACTATTTTTACTTAATTTCATTTATACTTTGGTACTCAGACTGAATCATCTCATCAATTAGTGAATTTAAATTTTCTCTAGGTTTCCACTTTAAAATTTTTCTGGCTTTTTTTGCGTCACCTAGAAGAGTATTAACATCTAATGGCCTAAAATAATTTCTATCACATTCAATAATTGGAATACCTTTTTCATTATAAGCTTTTTCATATAGTCCTTTGCCTTTCCAAAAAATCTTTAGACCTATTTTTTTTGCAGTTATATTAATAAATTGTTTAATTGAATATTGTTTGCCAGTTGCAATTACGTAGTCATCAGGTTTTTTCTGCTGTAATATTTTCCACATCGCCAAACAATAATCCTTTGCATGACCCCAGTCTCTTTTTGCATTTAGATTACCTAAAAAAAGTTTTTTTTGTTTACCCTCTTTTATTTTGCATAAAGCTGAAATAATTTTTTTTGTAACAAATGTCTCACCTCTTCGTGGACTTTCATGATTAAACAAAATTCCGTTGCAAGCAAAAATTTTATAAGCTTCTCGATAATTTTTTGTTATCCAATGAGCATAAAGTTTTGCAACACCATAAGGACTTTGTGGATAAAATTTAGTTTTTTCGTCTTGAGGTATTTTTTGAACTTTACCAAACATTTCTGAGGTGCCTGCCTGATAAAATTTAGTTTTCTTTTCAAGTTTATGAAATTTTATAGCCTCTAAAATTCTCAAAGTTCCTAATGCGTCTGCATTGGCTGTATACTCTGGTACTTCAAAGGATACTGCCACATGAGACTGGGCAGCAAGATTATAAATTTCATCTGGTTTAGTTTTTTTTATAATACTGGATACAGAGGATGAGTCAGTTATATCCCCATAATGTAACCTAAATCTGTAATTTTTTTCATGTGGATCTTGATAAATGTGATCCACTCTTAGTGTATTTATTGAAGATGACCTTCTTTTAACACCATTAACTATATAATTTTTTTTTAATAAAAATTCTGACAGGTATGATCCATCCTGTCCGGTAACACCAAAAATTAATGCAACTTTTTTTTTTGACATAACGGTTATTAGACTATTTATTTTATGCAGTAAAGTAAGTTAATGATTATTCTTGAAGTTCGTAAACATATTCAAAAGTCTTTCTGAATGCCATTTTGTATTTATAAATTTGCTTGAAATTATTTTCTAATAAAAAATTATGAATATCTGTAAATTTATAATTTTTTATTAGCATATTATCATAATGATGCTCAAACAAAATAAGTTTTGTTTTTTGAAATTGATTTTGCAAACCCTTCAAAACATAATACTCGTATCCTTCTGTATCAATTTTTATAAAATCAATCTTTTTTATATTTTTTTCATTTATATAATTAGATAATGATACTTGTTTCACGTTTATTTCAGAGAAAAAATTTTGATTTTTTGAACTAAAAAGAAATAACGATTTTTTTTTAAAATATTTTGATTTTACATTATAACTATTTATTGTAGATGATGAGCTTTCACTCATTTGTTTCATTTTCACGACTTTCTCTTCGTCACCAACAGCAAAATTCTCAATTGAAATATTTACATCATTAAATTTTTTTTGGAGTTTTTTTGTATTTTTCTGTAAGATTTTAAAGTTTTCATTACTGGCTTCAAAAGAATAAATATTTTTTATTTTAAAGTTGCTTAAAAATAGTTTGATTGATTCTCCATGGTGAGCACCAATATCAAATAAAAAATTGAAATTTCTATAACCCCGGTTTTTTAGAAATGAGAATAATTTTTTTTGGTAATAAAAATCAAAAAAACTTAAAATTTTTAACGAAAAATATCTAATCATTTTTTACTACAAAAATATATCTATTCTTAAAAATTTTTTTAACTCGTAAACTTTTTTCATAATTACAACTATTTAATGATTTTTCACAATTTTCAAAGTTATCTATAAGTTCAGAAAATATTTTTTCAATTCTAAAATGTCTTTCATCCACTTTATAAAAAGGATTTATTAATGGAGAATAATTATACTTATTATACTCATCGTTAATTCTAATATAGTTTCTGCTTAAAAAGACTACAACTACAATACATAATAAAATTTTAATTTTTTTAAAGACTTGGTCAAAATTATTTTTAAATTTTGCAAGAATGATAGAAACAGGCATAAAAAAAATGATAGCAAAAAGTGCATATCCTCCATATCTCAAGGCAGGGTGATTTATAAACCATTCAATTAATAAAAATAAAATTAAAAGAATCAATAAATTATAATTTTTATTATAGAATATTTTTTTTGTTTGTTTTTGATAAAAAAATAATATCAAAAATAAAGAAGTGAATAATAATCCTAAAATTAAATCGGAAACTTTATTAAAAAAATAATCATTTATCCAATTAGGAACCCAATTAAAATTTTGAAGATATATTTCTGTATTATCCACTTTAAAAGTTGGCGTATGACCAGATTTTGACCAAAGATTATAATGTCGGTTCATTTTCTCTATCTCATTTGAACCTAAAGACCAATCAAAATTTTCAAAACATAAAAAATTTAATGGATAAATTAAGCAACTAGTATTTAAAAAATTTGTAACGATAACTGCAAATATTAATGATAGAAAAAAGTAGAAAATTTTATTCTTAATAATGTCTCTTAAAAAATTTAATTTATTCTCTTTGTATAAAATCCAAAATACAACTAAAGGAACTAACAAATACAAAATGTAAAATGCTTTCAAGGATATTATAAGTCCTAATATTACTATCATTTGGATTAGATCATTTTTTGAGTCTTTTCTAAAATTTAAAAAAGTTAAAAGTTGTAAAAACAAAATTAATATAAGTATTTGTGCAGACCGGTCAGTACCATGTTCCTGTAATCTATAAAAAAAGATATTTATAAATATAAAGAAACATGCAGATAAAAAGAAAATAAAATCAATTTTTTTGTCTCTAAAATATTCAAAAAATCGTGATATTAAAATCATATTTGAAAATCCCATAATTAATAAAGTAGGAACATAAAATAAATAATATTTTGCGATCGGCAAATAAAATAAGGAATTAAGATAGAAAATAGATGATGGTGTTCTAAATCCATGATTAAATTGACCAACACCAATCAACAATGGATGTTGAGTAATATAGTAAGTGTAAGGAAAATGATAATAATGGAAATCATCGTGAGTTTTAAATAAAAGCAATATCAAAAATAAAAATAAAAAAACAACCAACAATATTTTAAAAGATAAAAAATCAAAATCTTTGATGAAATATACAAATAGAAATAAACCCATTAAGAGAATGACAGCGTTATGAACATAATCATGAGGAATAAAAAAGTGAGAATAATACGAGTATATCAATAAAAAAAATAAACCAAACAATCCTACAAAGCCAAGATTTTTGTCAAATTTATTTTTAAAAAAAATCTTTGACGCTAAAAAACCAAAACCTAAAACTGAAAATAAAATTAAATTATAAAAAAGAAAAAATGTGATTATGTTTAAAGGCATTATTTTGATGAAAAATAAGCATCCATAAAAAGCAGTTTATTATTCTTATACTTGACTTTTGAGATTGAGATTAAATGATAATTATATTTCAAAAAAAATGATATAATTTGATTAAAATTAGATTTAATACCAATATATCTCTCTATAAAAGTTATTTCAATTTTTAATAACTTTATTTTTTTTTTTGCTAAATTTTTACTCATTCCTTTTAAAACATTGATTTCTTCACCCTGAACATCTATTTTACAGAAATCTATTTTTTTTCCTTTGGAAAACTCGTTGTCAAAGCTATTTGTTTTAATTTTAGATACTTTTTTTAAATCTTTTAAAGATTTAAAGATATCATTTTGTCTATAAAGGCTTGATTGGGATGAAATTTTATATTCGTAAAATTTCTTAAAAGATTTCTTATTAGACAGAGCAATATTTAATACTTTTATATTTTGATTTTTATGTTTTTTTTTTAATTCCTCTGACAATCTGGCGATAGGTTCATAACAAAATATTTGTTTAAAATTACAAAATTTTAAAAGATATTCTAAAAAAGATCCTTCATTAGTGCCGACATCTACATAGATAATTTTTTTGTTTCCAAAAAAGCTTTTTAAAAGCTTCTTCTCATCACAAACTGACGAAAATAAATAAGAAAGAGCATCATCAATTTTTTGATAATATTTTAAAATCATTGATATATTGAAACATTAATTAATTAAATTAAATTGCTTGTATGATAAATAATCTTTTAAAAAAAAATTTCCACATTTTAATATGTTTTTTGTCAATATTAAGTATTTATTTAGGTTTTTTTTTAGATGAAAATATTACAATTGGACCAAAACTTGATTTTGAACATACGCTAGCAGGAGCAATCCAGTTTGAAAAAGATTTTATATATACATTTTTAAACTTTGACAAAGCACTTGATGATATTAATGCAGCAACAAGAATATCCCCTATTTATTTAATAATTATTTTTATACTTAATAAAATTTTAATTGATGTAGATTTATTGAGATTTTTTTTAATGAATGTTATTATTCTTAATCAATTATTTTTTTATAAATCTCTGAAATTAATCTTTTTAAAAAAAAATATAGATAAAAAATATTTACTTATCTTAAGTTGTATACTTTATATCTCACCGTCGTTTAGAGCTAATGCAATCTGGCCAGAAAGTGCAATGTTAGGTTTACTATTCTTTACAATATCTATTTATTTTTTTTTAAAATTTAAGATAAAAAAAAAAATTGAATATTCATTTCTAAATATCGTATTTTTAGCAATAGCATCATACATAAGACCATCTTTTTGCTTATTTGCTATATTTTTTTATTATGAATTTTTCAAATCTTTTTTAGAAAATAAAAATTTTTTAAAAAATATAATGAATATTACTTTACTAAATTTTTTTTTAGCTTTTCCAGCTTATTATTATATTTTCATAATTGACGTTTTTTTTATCGAGGAAGGCGGTTTAAGTTCTAATTATTTTAATAAAATTATTATTATAACATCAATAATAATTTTTCATATGTTTCCAATTTTATTTTATAAAAAACTTAATATAGGATTTGATCTTAAAAAAGATTTGATTTTTTTATTTATTATTTTTTTTTCATTGATCTTCATAATTAAAAATTTTGATTACAATCTTAACTTGTCAGGTGGGGGAATTGTCCTTCATGCCTCAAATTTCTTATTTAATAATAACCTCTTATTATATTTGTCTTATCCAATATTTATGTTTTTTTTGATAAAGATTTCTGTGTTTAAGAATTATAAAAATTTAATTTTAATTTTAATTTTATTAATGATGACTCCCCAATATCATATTTTCCACAAATATTATGATCCATTAATAATCATTCTATGCTTCACAGTTCTCAATTTCGGAATAAAAGATGATTTCTTTAGAGAAAAAAGATATATGTTGTTTTTATACTCATTTTACATATTTTATTATTTGATACATTTTGCAAACCACATAATAGAAACTAATGCATGATCTAACTTTAGTAATACCTGCAAAAAGTGAAAAAGAATCTTTACCAAGTGTTCTAGATGAATTGAAGCCATTTAATCTAGAAATACTAATTGTATTAGAAAAAAATGATATCGAAACTATTAATTCAATTTCTGGACACAACTGTAAAATAGTTTTTCAAAAAAATAAAGGATATGGTGACGCTTTAATTTTAGGTATAAATAACGTTTTAACGAAATATTTTTGTATTTTTAATGCAGATGGATCATTTAATCCAAAAGAATTAAGTACAATGTACCAAAAATTAACTCTTAATAATATAGATTTTATTTTTGCATCAAGATATGAGCAGAATTGTAGTAGCGAAGACGACACTTTTATTACTTACATTGGTAATTTTATATTCACAAAAATAGGTAACATCTTTTTTAATTTAAAAATTACTGATATTCTTTATACATTTGTGATTGGCAAAACTAAGTCTTTTAAAGGTCTAAATATTGAAAACAAAGATTTCTCATTTTGTATTGAGCTTCCTATCAAGGCTAAAAAGATGGGTTACAAGCTCGACACTAGCAAATCCAATGAAAGAGCGAGGATAGGTGGCAGAAAAAAAGTAAATGCTTTTAGAGACGGATTCTTAATACTTATTTCTATGATGAAACTTTTTTTTAAAGTTGTTAAGTAATTTATAAATTATCAAATAATTTGTTATGTATACAACAACCAAAATTATTTGAAATTTAGAATTTTCGGGATAAAGACTTATTACCAGTATATAAACAAAATTATAAAAACTTATTGTAATTCCAACTAATGAGTTATTGATTATTTGAGAAAAATTGAAGCTTTTTTTATAAGTAAAAAAAAGCTGCTGATGAACATGGTTGGTATCAGGTTTCATTGGTGAAAGATCAGATCTAATTTTTCTTAACATAGAAAATAATATTTCAAATGCAGGATAACATAACAAATTCATTATGTAATATGGTGAAATATAATAATTTGAATTTGCTATTTCGATTAAGATATACCCTGTTAAGACTGACAAAATATATATTCCATTATCTCCTAAAAAAAGTTTATTAAATAAATTAAAAACTAGTAACAAAGAGAGACATAATATTAAAGATAATACTAAATCTTTATTATATTCTATTTGTTCATTACTAATCGAATAAAACAAAAAAATATAAATTATCAAAAAATATCCGATCGCAATACCGTTGTTGCCATCAATAAAATTTGATCCATTAACTAATACTAAAAAACAAAAACTTACGAAAAAAATATTAAAGTAAATATTATTTAAAAGAGTATTTAAGAAATTAACTCTTAGATCTGAAATTGAAATATTTAAAGAAATCACAAAAAATATTATAACTAAAATTTGAATTAAGAATCTGATTAATGCCGATTTTAATAAATTTAAATCACCAATTAACCCCATCAAAAAAAACAAAAAAATATAAAAAGTTAAAAAAATATTTTGATCAGAATGATTCATTACAAAATAAATCAAAATTATGAATCCACCCGACAAAGGTACCTTATTTAGTTGTATATAAGTTTGATGTTTTAAACCCGTGTAACTTAATAAAAAGTTTTTGGACTTAAATAAATAATTTATTATCAATATAGTAATTAATAAAATAATAGCCGAAGTAAATTCCATATTTATTTTTTTAAATAATTAATTGATAAAATTATAAGCAAAAACATTGATTTGATAAAATTATAATTCATATAATAATTATAAACTTTAAATCCATCCTTTAATTTTTGTAAAGAAGAACTTGAGAGAGAATTTTTAGTTTTTCTCCACGACATAAGTGTTTCTTCTAAAGCACCAATTTCCTTACCAGATTTTAAAATTTTCAACCATAACACAAAGTCTTCTTTTGTTTTTATATTTGCAAATTGAACTTTTTCAGAAATCAGGTCACGTCTCATCAGCACAGAGGACAATCCAATATCACAAGAAGTTAGGATATCTTTATAATCACGGAAATGTTTTGATTTACGTAAACTTAACATTTCACCATCCTCACTTAAGATTTTGTAAGATGTATGAGATATAGTAAAATTATTTTTTTTCATGAATTGAAGTTGTTTAAAAATCTTCTCTTTGTCCCACAAATCATCAGCATCTAAAAAAGCAAGATATTTTCCTCTTGAATTAGCTATACCTATATTTCTGGATTTTCCAGCACCCAAGTTTTTATCATTGATAATTATTTTAATTTTTTCATTTTTTAAAAAATTTTCTTTTAAGTAATGAAGATCATTCTTTTCTATATCATCATAAACTATTATAATTTCTATATTTGTATACGTCTGATCTAATATGGAATTTATAGTTTCATTTATATATTTTTTTTTTTTAAAAAAAGGAATAATAACGCTTACTAAATCCATAAATTTACATTAATAAAATATTTTCACTAGAACCATCTTTTATATTTGATATTTTTTTTTCAATATCTATGATTTTTTTAAATTTTTTTAAATCATAAAATTCATAGTCAAAAGATTTAATTAATTTAAGAATTTTTTCTTTAGAGTACCCATGCTCTTTATACAAATAAGGTGCTAATTCCATAAAAATTGGTGGTTTTGTTTTTTTCAAAAAATTTGTCCCTCCCAATAAAACGTCATATTCATAACCATCAACATCCAATTTGATAAAATCAACTTTAGAAATTTTATTTAAAATGATGAACTCATCTAATGTTGAAGAGGTTGATTTATCTGCACTTTTTTTTTCACCTTGGTGCTTTATATGTTTAGACTCTCCTGAGTTTAAATTCCAACTTGAATAGATTGATTTTGGTTTTTTTATACCCTGGGAACCTAAAAATATTTGATACGGAAAAATTTTTTTTGATAAATTTGGGTTCAATTTTAGATTTCTTATAAGCTTATCAAAAGCATAATTCGTAGGTTCGATAGAAAATATTTTTGAATTATTAAAATTTTGAGCAAATTGTAGAGATTGAACTCCAAAATTAGCACCAATATCTATTATTTTGTCGTACTTCTGCAATTTAAGTTTTTTCGCAATTTTTGTAATTTCTTTTTCAAAGCCACCAAAAATAAAAATGTGCAAATCAATTGCCTCTGATAGATTTAGGCTCCATCCAATATTGTTTCTTTTTACTGAAATCTTTTCTGGAAAGAAAATTCTAATTATATTATAGATTATCTTTGCAAAAAGTATTTTTTGTTTTGTTCTCACTTTGATCTTAAAATTTTATCTAAAACTTTGAAATGCCTAAACATAGTAAAATTTTTAGAATTTTTTTTTATATTAATTTTATTTTTAAACTTTATTTTTTCTTCTATTTGAATAAAATTATTAAGACTGTTGTATAAAGCATCTTTTTGATTGTTTTCATATAAAATTCCATCTTTTCCATAATTAAGAAATTCACTTGGTCCATTAGGACAGTTGCTAGAAATTACGTATAAATTTGAAAAGGCAGCTTCAATTATCACAAAGCCCATTTCTTCCCATTTTGAACTTAATATTAAGGCCTTTGAATCTTTCATATATCTAAATACATTTTCAACTTTTCCTAACATGTGTATGACATTCGGTAAATTTTTTTTTTGGATTAAATCTTTTAACTTTTTCATGTCTTCACCATCACCCAGAATAACAAGATGGCAATTTTTTTTTTTATTGTGAAATTTGCTAAACTCATTGATTAGATAGGAAAAGTTTTTTTGGTTTGTGAGTCTTCCCACTGCTAAAAAAACAAAATTATCTTTTGAAAATATATCTTTAAATCTATTTTCTGTTTTTAATTGTTTTTTAAATTTACTAATATTTATTACTGCATCTGGAAGATGAAAAATCTTATTGGTTTCAAAAATTTTTAAGTTCATAATTTTATTTTTCAATTCTATTGATGGACATGTGATATATCTAATTCTATTTGAACAAATTTTCCAAAAATTTTTTCTTAAAAAATTTAATTTAGGCATTCCAGAAATTCTTAATATCAATTCTGTCTCAAAATTAAAAAATTTAAAAAGTAAAATAGGTAAAGATGTTATCAAATGAGCAACAATAAAATTTGGATTATTTTTTTTCAAAATTTTTAAAAGAGGGATAAATGAAATTAGGAATATTATGATATATGATAATCTACTTTGGAAAAAACCAATTTTTGGTAAAAATTTAAAATACTTCGGTCCAATATCTATAACTTTGATATTCTCTTTTAAAAATTCTGACTTAAATTCATCCCACTCGCCACAAGAATTTATAATTGTAGAATCAAATTCATGACTATACTTTGAAAGTGATAAAGAAGAATTTATTGTTGAAATTACTGTTCCAACTGGATTTAAGCAAGGAGACCAATAAAATACTTTTTTTTTCATTAATATAAATCTTTACATCAAATAATATACTTTATAAGTAAAATATTTTATGAATTTATTTAGTTTCATAAAATATAGATGTTGAATAATATTATGGAAAAATTAAACCAATTTGAAAAAGAATTTTCTCAATTATCAAGACATCATAGTAAATTAGTAAATTTTGTTCTTCCAGAATTAAAAAAAATTTCGAATTCAAATATTCTTGAATTTGGTGTTAGCAATGATGCTATGTCAACTGAATTATTTTTAAATCATTCAAAGCAACATAACTGCAAACTCTTTTCTGTAGATATCGTAGATTATAAAACAAAATTCAAAGATAAAAATTGGAAATTTATATTAAGTAGAGATGATAATTATAAATTCGTAAAAGAAAAGATACCTGACGAATTTGAATTAATACTCTTAGACACCATACATGAGGCAAAACATGTCGAAAATATAATTTATAATTATTATGAAAAACTGAAAAAGAATTCTTGTTTTTTTATTGATGACATAAACTGGATGCCATATGTTCAAAATTCAGAAAAAGATCATTTCTATAATGAGATTAATAACTTTGAGACATTCGAAAAGCTTCTAGAAATACATTTTAACAATAGAAATAATATTTTTGTTGAATTTTCATTTCACGGAACAGGCATGTGTAAAATTAAAAAACTTAATCAAAATCCTCTTAATTCTCCAAAAAAAATAAATACTCGTAAAGATACTTTTAAAAATTTAATAAGGAAATTTTATAAAGGATAAAATTTTTTTTACTCTCCAACTTAAATCATAACAATTAGCATAATTGAAAGCATTTTTTCTTATTTTATTGTATTTATTGAAATTTTTATGGACATTGATAATTGTTTTCATCCATTGTTTTTCATCGTCAAATTTTTTAATTAATATACAATTTTTTTTGTCTATAAGAATTTCTCTTAAAACTGATAAATTTGATGAAATTATTAATTTACCCATCTTCATAAAATCAAATACTTTTAGTGGTGAGGTAAATTTTGAAATATCTCCTACATTTCCAGATACTGTAATTTTTGAGGTATAGGGTAAAATACAAACATCAATTTTTTTTAATGCCTTTCCTACTTTTGAATATGGTAAATAAGAATGAACATAGATATTCTTATTTTTTACAGATTTCTGAATATTTTTTACATCTTTATCTGATCCACCATAAATAAAATATTTATTCTTTTTATCTAGAATAGATAATTTTATTATCATTTCAGTTCCTCTAGATTTAAATACTGATCCAAAATATCCAATTCTTAAAAATTTTTTTTTCTTTGAAATATAAAATTTAGTAGATAAGGAGGAGGCGTTGTGAAGAGTATAAATTTTATTTTTTTTTACTCCATAACTCAAATATTTCTTTTTTAATGTATTTGTGGTAGTAATAATTTTAACAATAGGTCTTAAATTTAAAATTTTAATGTATCTGATTAAAAACTGTACTATTCTTCCCTCAATAAGAATATCATCGTGAATTTCTAAAATATGTTTTTTTTTTAAAATAGATAAGATTAAAGATGTAAAAAAGTTCCTAGTTATATATAGGTTTTGTTCCTTTGGTTTAGAATTAAATATTGCAGAAAACGAGTATAAATAATAAAAAATTCCTACTGGAAATTTTTTAAAAGATCTAAGTCTTAATACTTCAAATTTATTTCGAATGTTATAAAATTTAAAAAAATTTTTTTTAATACCAGTATCAGGTAATATTAATTTAACTTCGTGCCCACTTTTTGAGATATATTCACACATTTTTGCTGTTTGTAAGCTACTAGCATTTTTTGAGGGAGAAGCTGAGTTAGATATGTAGCATATTTTCATAGCTTCTATGAGTTTTTATATATTTCCTGAATAAAATTTTTTTTGTAGTTTATTGTGTTTACCAATAGATGGTTCATTCAAATAAAACAAATGTTGATCATAAAAATTTAACTTTTTATAGATCCATTTTCTTTTTAAATTATTTTTTAAAAACTGGGCCTCGGCACCTCTACCATCTACAACAATGATAGTGCCTGGAAGTAAAAAAAATTCAATTTTAAGAATATCACAACTTAAAGGTACTAGATCTTTATGTCCTGTGGTTAATCCGTATATCGGTTTTTTCACATTAAACTGGCCTGGTCCGTCGACATAAATAAAATCAGGATTACAAAATGGTAGCTTGTCATACTCTGTTGTTATACAACCATTGTACATCGTCATACTAACGTTTGTAAATTTGAGGTTTATATTAATTCTTCTTTTGTTACCAAAATACTTATTTATTCTTTTTTTAGAAATGTTTAAAAATTTTTTTTCATTTTCTAAAGAAAAAATTTCAAAAGGGTTATTTCTTCTCAATTTTTTTACTTGATGAAAATATTTATCTTTTAAATCACTCATCGCTATTGAAAATAATAAAGTTGACCAGCCAGAGCCAAACTCTAGTATTGTGGTTCTTTTATTAAAAAAAACCAGCTGATAAAGACTATATAAATCTTTTAATTGAGGCTTGTATGGAGATTTTACCTTCATATCATTAACGCCCAAATCTTTAGCTTTTCCACTATTTAAAAAAATTTTAAATTTATCTTTCTTATAAAAATTAAGTAATTGTGAATTACTTATTTTTTTTGGCAGTAAAAATTTTTTACTCATATTCTTTTTAAAAAGTTTTTTTTTCAAAAGAAACAAAATCTTCTTTTTGATCAAATTCAAACCAATCAACTTTTCTTTTTATTGCATCAACTCTATAACCTTGTTTAATTAAAATCATAAGAAAATTTGTAAAATCAATTTTATTATTTTTTTTTTAGTAATTTAGAGTAAAAGCTTTCTTCAGTTAAACGTGCAATAATTTTTTTTGAAAATTTAGATATTCCTACAAACCTTCCATCTATTTTAGATAATCTATGGGTTTTTTTTCCTAAATTAACAATCTTATTCTTACTTATCTTCAATTCCTCCAAGTCATTCATATAGTCTTTTCTTTTTTTCCATTTTTTAAGCCATTCTTTATCTACGAGTGTTGATATTTCATATTTTGTATTTTTTATCTTTAATAAACTCTTCAAATCGAAAATTATATCTGCATAAATTACAATATAATTCGAGGGTTTAAATTTTTTAATCACATTGTATAAAGTGAAGACCATATTTGTAGTATTATAAAATTTGTTATACACATAAACATATTTATTTTTTGTTTTTCTTTTAATTAATTGACTTTTAAATCCTGTTGCCAATATAATTTGTTTATTTTTAAAGCCAGCTTTTTTAATAACTTTTAAGTTTCTCTCTAATAATGATTCTCCCTTGTTTAATTTATGTAAGCATTTTGGATAATTTAAACCTGTTCTAACACCTTTGCCAGCACACAATATGACAACTTTCATCTTAAATTAAAATTTTATCAATTATGATATTCAAATTATTATAATTCATTTCTCGCTCTGGATGCCACATAACTCCATAAATACTCTTTTTTTTATGTTTCATCATTTCAATGTTTTGATTTTTATCAACGGCAAAAATTTCAAAAGACTTGGACAATGACTCTATTTTTATACCATAATTATGAAAACATCTTACATTTAACATTTTTTTATTAAAAAAATTTTTTTTAAAATAAACCTTAGATTTTACTTTCATATGCCCTTTAATTTTATCTATACCTCCCTTAAAAAAAAAATTTAGTATTTGCATCCCACGACATATACCTAAAATCGGAATTTTTTTTTTTAGTCCAAATTTAATTAAATTCATTTCAACCTTACTACGTATATTAATTTTTTTATCTTTTACAAAAAGATCATTTCCTCCTGAAAGAATGATCAAATCAATTTTTTTTTCATTTTTCAAAATATTATTACAGAGTTTGATCGAATTAGGTATTTGGACAAAACTAAACTTTCTACTTTCAAAAAAATTAATCCAATAATGATCTATAAAATCAATGTATGTATTAAAATATTTTTTAATATTAGAGGAAATTATAATTCTCATTATTTTTGAATACTTACTTGTTTATTTTTACAATTTAATATTACTCTATTACAAATTCTTATTTTGTCATAATTTTCATTACCTAAACCAATCACAGCTGGAATGTTTAACTCCTCACACCTAATAGACATGTGCGAATTGACTCCTCCATACTTGGTAATTATTCCTCTTATATTATGTGAAAACACCCAATCAAATCCGGGATCCGCATTTTCTATTAAAATAATTGAATTATTTATTGACTGTCTTTTTTGTCCATTTTTTATCACATTTATTTTAGCTTCTATAATTTTATTAGTTATAAAGTTTGGTTTTGTTAATAAGATTGAAGCAATAAAAAAATCACTCTTGCTTGTAATCAAAAAAGGTAGCTTGGATGATTGATTTATATCCCTTAATTTTTGTTCTCTTTTTTTAATTTTGTTAAGTATATTTTTCTTATTTCTTTTATTAATTCTTAAAATTTCACCCAAATTAAAATTTGATAATCTTTCAGTTTTTATATTGAAATTTTTAGTATGAATTTTAAAAATTTCTAACATATCACTTAGCGATCTCGTAAAAATAAATTTTGAGTTTTCTCTTAATCTGATTGCTAAAATACAAAATTTTAAAAGTTGTTCTACGCTAAATCTAAATTTATTTTTTTTTAAATATCTTTCAATTGCAGTAATTTCAGATTTAGGAAGTTTTGGAATGATCGTTTTTAATGTAAGAATATCATTAATATTAGGTAATAAATTTACATTAAGTTTTTCACTGTACCTTTTAATACATACATCATAAGTTCCGGGTCTTAAATGATAAAAATGTTTTATAAAATTTTTTTTATTTTTATGATTGATTAATGATTTTTTTTGGAGCTTTACGTATGTGCTCGTAATAGAATTTATAGAGTTAAGTATTTTAGAATCAGATTGTGGGCTAATGATTTTTTCAGATTTAAGTGAATTTAATAGTTTTTTTGCTATAAATGCATATCTAGCAAATATTGAAAACGGTATTATACCATTAACTTTGATATAATTTATTAAATTTCTAAGCTCTTTTTTTGTGATTTGAAACTTTGAAGATTTAAATTTTTTAATTAATAAAATTCTATTTTCTTCAAGTTTAAGTAATTTTTTATTTAATCCAAAAAAAGTATTTTCATAATTTAAGATTTTTTCTTCAGTAAAATTTCTTAAGTTATCTAAATAATCTTTTTTTTCTTTTTCATTTAAAAAATTATAAAATTTATTGATTTTTTTCTTTGAGAAAGCATCATAGCTTCCATCTGAGATATCAAATTCAATTTTATCATGTAGAAAGGGTTTATCTATTAAAGTTTGTGACCAAAAGTTAACAAGAGTTTTACATATGTTTTTCTTTACCTTTTTTGGTATGAATGAATAAAAGCTTAGTCTTGCATCTATGTAAGGTTTACCAGTAAACTGATACATCAAAGGTTCTTCAACAGATTTATATCCCATTTCTTTTCTAGCAATATTCCAACTACTATCCGTAATTAACTCTTTATAGATTGAATATGATAGAGTATTTGGCTGATATCCTATCATTTCAGCGGGGTTCCAATCTGGCATTAAACCAAACAAAGGAAAATTTCCATATTTTAAATTTTTTTTATTTATTTTATTAAAATATCTTTGATTAACTTCTAAATTTTTAGAAAAAAGTTTTTTATCAAATGACTTCCAGTTTTGAGAAGTTGAAATCGGGCGAATTTGAAAAATATTTAAAATTTTTTTTTTATCTAAAGCAAATTCAATATCTATTTTTATTTTTTTACCTAACTTATTTTCAATTTCCTTTACACCTAAAATAATCTTTTTAAATTTTTGTGATCTTAATCCTGAAATTCTGTGCTTAAATACATTTAAAACTCTACCACCACTTTTATTTCCTGATGTAACAGTATTTGTTAAATTAGATGTATCATCATAATTTATTACATAATAATCAGATCCATCGTTTATTGAATAATTAGTAACAACTCCACTCAAAACAGAGTTTGTTAAGTGATTCTGAAATAAAATTTCACTATTCAAAAAAATTTTTTTAATTCTCGTTTTTTTTTTATATTGATTAAGAAGTTTTTTTATTCCTATAATCAAATTCTTCTTGCTATTTGTTGTGTTTGATAAACCTTCAAATTCTCCTGCCATTGAGTTGTTTTTTCCGTCTTCTAATGAAAAAGATGATCTAATGCTTATTTTTTTGGATAAATTTTGTAATATAAAATTAATTATTAAGTCTTTATTATTTAAAATTTGATCAACAGAAAATTTATAAAACTTAGGAATTTTAGACATTTTTAAGTTAAGAGATTTTAGATTTACTAAATTTTTTGCTTTTGTAGAAAAATTCATTAAATTATATTTATTTATAAGAATAAAATATATATTTTGTCTAAATATAATCATAACATTGATACATCAATATAAAAAATGAGTATTGTAATTGTCTTAGGCTCTGGAAATAGTGGATCAGGAGCAATTCATGATTACCTAGTATCGAGAAGTGATACTTTAAGTCCTTTCTCAAATAAAGAATTTAGAATTGTTAATGATCCTGATGGATTAGATGAGTTATACAATTCTCTTTATCATAATTTCAGTTTAAATGGATCAGCAAATAGGATTTATAGTTTTAAAAGATTTATTAAAAACAGTCTAGAGTCAAAGTATAACAAAAATAATAAAATTTTTGATAAAAAAATTTTAGAAATAACTGATAGATTTATAAATAAAATTTCTGTGGTAGATTACAATGGTTGCCCTCGTTTTTTTTTAGATAAGATTTCCTTCATAAAAAAATTAGTGTTTTATCTTAAAAGATTCTTAATCAACAAAAATGCAAAAGATATCGAAATGATTAAGATGATACTTCCATGTGAAGAAAGTTTATTTCTTAAACATTCAGAGACTTTTATAAATGAAATATTTAAATCAAAAAAATATTATGACTCCAAAAAATCTATTATCATTAATCAGGGAGGAAATTTTTTACATCCCTTAAGCTCAACGAAATATTATGGTGAAAATAGAAAAGTTATATTTGTGAGCAGAGATCCTAAAGCTATTTATTGGAGTATGAAAAGACGAAATTCTTTAAGTTATCCAGGCAATAACGTGAGAACATTTGTTGATTGGTATAAAAATATTATAAAAAAAATAAATAAAAATGAGTTAAAAAAAATTACTCATATAAAATTTGAAAATTTTTTTTCAAATTATAATGTGGAGGTCAAAAAACTATGTGAAATTCTTAATCTTAAAATTGAAAAAAAAAACGATTTTAACCTAAGCCATACTTTAAGAAATTTATATAAGTACAAACAACATTTAACTTCGGAGGAGATAAATTATATAGATAAGAATATAAATGAAAACTGGTAAATATAAAAAAAAAATAGTTTATATTGCAGAATTTTCTCTTCCAAATATGTCCGCTTATGCTGTACATGTTTTGAAAATGTGTGATAGTTTAAGTAAACTTGGTTATGAAGTTGAACTTATTTTACCCTATATCGACAAATCCTATAAATTTAATAAAATCAAAGATGACTATCTTTTAAAAAAAAAATATAAGATATGTTCAATATTTAATTCACGGTTAAAGTTAAATTTTATTTACAGAATTATCTTTTCATTCAAAATTCTATTTTATCTTAAAAAAATCAAATTCAATATGGTTTTGTCGAGAAGTATAATTCCAAGTTTGGTTTTATCAATTTTTGGTTTTAAAAACATATTAGAGATACATACAGAATTAAGTGGTATTACTAGTCATATATTTAAATTAACAAGATTGGATTTTATAAAAAAAAAAATGGGGTTTATAGTTTTAAATGCTAAGCTAATAAATCTTTTAAAAATTGACAAAAACCAAACAATAATTTTAGAGGATGCTGTAGAATTTAGCGACTTTTCAAAAAAAAATATTAAAACAAAAAAAAATACGTGTGTTTATAGTGGCAGCTTTGTCCCAGGAAAAGGGATAGAAATTATTTGTTCTTTAGCAAAAAAAATGCCGCAAATTAAATTTGACCTCTATGGAAACGTAAAAACTTTAGATAAAAATTTTAATCTAAAAACTAAACCAAAAAATTTGATATTTAAGGGTTTTGTTTCTTATAAAAAAATTGCTCATAAAATATCTTCCTACAAAATATTGCTTATGCCTTACCAAAGAAAAGTTGATGTGCTTATGAAGGGTATTGATGTTTCTACCTATTTTTCTCCTTTAAAATTATTTGAATATATGGCTACAGGTAGAATTATTCTTGCATCAAAACTAAAAGTTTATAATAAAATACTTAAACACAATAAAAATTCAATTCTGCTAAACCCTGATAACATAGATGATTGGATACAAACAATTTACAAAAATTTCAAAACGAATAGGTTTGCTTATATTGGTAAAAATGCCAAAAAAGATGTCAGAAAGTATTCATGGAGAGAAAGAGCAAAAAAAATTGTTTCATTTTATCAAAATAAAAATTTTTATATCTAGTATTTAATGGATAATCATTTCTTTATTTATTTTATTTTTTTTTTGATAGTAATTGAGTTGTTGCTTATTATTTTAGTCAATATCCTAAAAAAAAATTTTAAATGGTTAATAAATAAAAAAGATGAAAGGCCACATTTCAGTAAAAAAAATTTGAAAAATTTTTTTAAAAATTCTTATGACCCATATCTGGGTTGGAATAGGAAAAAAAACACAAAAGGTTACGAAATTTCATTGAAAAAGACATATTTTAAAATTTCTAAACTTGGTTGTAGAGGTGTTTCAAATTATAAAAACTCAAAAATTTCTGTTTTCGGTGACTCTTTTGCCTTTTGTAGATACGTCAATGATAATCAAACATGGGAAAGTTATCTTGAAAAAAAAATAAATTCAAATGTATTTAATTTTGGAGTTGGAAATTATGGACTAGATCAAAGTTTTTTAAAATATTTAAGAAATAGAAATAAAATTAAATCTAAAATTATAATTTTTAATTTTGTGCCGGAAACAATTGCAAGAATAAATTCTTACTGGAAACATTATAGAGAATTTGGGAATATTATGGGTTTCAAGCCTTTACTATATTTTGAAAAAAAAAAATTGAAAATTTTAAAAATGAATATTAAAAAAAATTATTCAGAAAAACAAATTTGTAAGCAGTTAAATTTTATTAAGGATAATGACATTTTTTATAAAACAAAATTTGAAAAATTTATTTTTAGATTTCCATACTCAATAAACTTCTTTAGAAATTTTAGTTTTTTCTCAAAAGTTTTTTTCTATTTGCTATTAAGTAAAATGTTTGGAAATAAGAACTATTTTAATAAAGCTGTAAGTATTTTTTTTAAAAAGAATATTCAAGAGTCACATCTAATGTACGATAAGTATTTTTTTTCAAAAAAATTAGAAAACTTAATTAGACATATAAATAAATTAGTAACCAAAAATAAATCGACAATGATAATGATTATTTCTCCACAATTACTTGATCTTCAAAGTCCTTACTCAAATAGCTATATAAATTTTTATAAAAAGATTTCTAAAGAAATAAATTGTTTAGATCTCACAAAATTTTTATCAAATAAAAAAAATTACGATAAATATTATCTTCCAGATATATACGGTGGACATCTCAATGAAAATGGTAATAAATTGATTTCATCAAAGATATTTAATTTTATAAAAAAAAGAAAAATCTTATGATAATTTGGATAACCGGAATTTCAGGAACTGGAAAAACGACTTTAGGAAAAGCTCTTTTTAATAAATTTAAGAAAAAAAATAATTCAACTATTTACCTTGACGGTGATCAAATAAGAAAAATCTTTAAAAATGATCTTAAATATTCTTTAAAGGATAGAAACTTGAATGCAGAAAGATTAACAAAACTTGTTAAATATCTTTCAGAACAAAAAAAGAATGTAATAGTTTCCGCGAATCTCACATCAGTAAAATTTAGGTCTTGGTGTAGAAAAAACCTTAAAAACTTTTGTGAAATTTATATTTATGCAGATTTAAAAAATTTAATCAAAAGGGATTATAAGAAATTATATAAAAGATCAATTACAGGAAAAATTAAGAATGTTGTGGGAATGGATATTAAATTTTCTCATCCTAAATCCTCAGACATATATTTGAATAATAATTCATCAAAGAGCGATTTTTTAAAAAATATAAATAAAGTTGAAAAATATATTAAATCAAGAAAAATTAAGATTTTTTAATAGTGGAAATTTTTGAAGAAATAATAGGCGCTTTAATAGACCCAGTTTTTATAATTTTCTTTTTTTTATTAGTTTTTTTTATTTTAAAAAAAAAAATTTTTTTAGTCATTGCAATTATTTGTTTTATAATTTTTGGAATTTTTCCTTTGAATAAAATTTTAAATGAAAGCTTATTAGTTCATGATCAATGGAATAGAGATGAAATAACCGGGTTTATTATTTTAGGAGGAAATGATGATAGAATTATTAAGGGATTAGAAGTTGCAAAAAAATATCCAACAAAAGAAATTATTTTTACTGGAGGGACTTCAATTTTAAGTAAAAAATCACAAGCAAATAAGGCTCAATTTTTTTTAAGTTCAGTTAGAACTAAAGCAATTCTTTATGAAAGTGAGTCTGTAAATACTTACGAAAATGCAAAATTTTCTTATGACAAATTTAAACCAGGAAATGATTTATACATAATTGTGACTTCAGGGTACCACTATAAAAGATCAATAGAAATTTTCAAAAAAGTAGGTTGGAATGTTAAATCGTATTTAAAAAAAGATGAAAATTACAACTTTTTTGTATCATGTTGTGGAAACAAACCTTTTGATAATTTATATAAGTTAACCAAAAATATTAATTATACCCAGGTGGTTTTAAGAGAGTATTTAGCATTATTATATTATAAAATTAAATATTAATGAAAAACTCTATATTTGAATACTTTGCAGACTTATCTAAAACAAACTTAAGCTATACACAAAAATCTGGAAGATACCTAATACAAAAAAAACAAGAAAAAAAAATACCAAAAGAAATAATTGAAAAAATGTCTTTAAACAAAAAAGATAATTTTTTAGAGATAGGTTGTGGTTTAGGTAATCTAATTATACCTATCTCCAAAAAGGTTAAGTCTGTAACGGGAATTGATCATCCAGTTATAATCTCAAGATTTACTAAAAGATCTTACTCAAAAAAAATAAGTCTTGTCTCGGGAAATTTTCTAAATCTAAAAATAAATAAAAAATTTGATAAAATTCTTGTTTATGGTGTTGTTCACTGTTTAAAAAATAAAAAAGAATTAGATATATTTATTTTTAAAATGCTCAGACTATTAAATAAAAAAGGAATTGTATTAATTGGTGACATTACAAACTTAGATAAGAAAAAAAGGTTTTCAAAATCTTCTGAGGGAATTAAATTTGAGAAATATTGGAAAAAAATTAAGAAAAAAGAATTATCTTCAAATTTAAAAGAATTTAGAAATTTGATCGCTTTTAATGACAAATTAATAATGGAAACAATAAAAAAAATTAGAAATAAAGGTTTTAACGCTTATTTATTATCTCAAGGTGAGGGATTGCCTTTTTCTAACACCAGAGAAGATATTTTAATTAAAAATGGCTAAGAAAAATATTATAATTATAGGTAGTGGTATCACGGGTTTATTAGCAAGTCATTTATTAAAAAGTAAATATAATACATATATAATTGAAAATACCAAAAATATTGGTGGTCTACTAAGTTCAATAAAATTTAAAAATATGTATTTTGATTATGGCACGCATATTGCTTTCAAAATTAATCATAAAGAATTAGATAAAATTTTATTTGATAAGCTTAACAAAAAAGATTGGAATATTTTTAAAAAAAGTGTGAAAGAAGGTATTTATAATTTTGGAAAACTCGATAAAAGCAGTGGAACTCTAGATGGGCGAAATTTAAGCAAAAAATTAATTAGTAAAGCACAAAATGAAATCTTGTTAAAAAAAAAAAAGAGAAATTTTAATAATCTTTCTGAAAGATTATTATCCCAATATGGGAAAACTCTTACTAATAATATTTACAAAAAAGCTGTTAAAAAAATTTCTAGTCAAAATCTAGAAAATATAACTCCGGATTTTTTGGAAAATTTTTCAATTGAAAGGATAAGATTGTTTGATGATGAAAAGATTTTAAAGCTTAAAAGAAATTCTACTTATAATTCTAAATTAGCATTTAATCAAATTTCAGACAGACTTTCTCCTTACGAAAAGTATTACCACAAAAAAGGTGGATCGATAAATTGGCTTAAACAGATTATTGATAAAAAAAAAATCAATTTAAATACATATGTGAAAGATATTGAAATTAAAAATAAAAAAATAATAAATATTAAATTATCGAATAATCGAATTATCAAATGTGAAAAATTAATTTGGAGTGCACCACCAATATCCTTTTTAAAAATTATTAATAAAAAATTTTTAAGTGAAAAACCAAATTTTAGAAATTTATTAATTGTGCATTTGGAAATTAATGAAAAAATAAACCATGATCTTCAATATGTGACTTGCTATGATAACAATTTTAAAATTTATAGAGTAACCTTTTATAGTAATTTAAGAAACATTATTCAGAAAAGACCATTTAATCTGTCTTGTGAGATTATTACTGACGATGTGTCTTTTAATCAAAAAAAGATTATTAAAAATACATTTAAAGAATTAAAATATATGAATTTAATCCCTTCTAAAAGTAAAATTCTTAATTCTCTAATTTCTTTCAAAAGAGGTGCGGTAGTTATTCATTCACCTAAATCATACCTTTCTTTCAGAAATCAAATAAAACAATGTAAAAAATTAGCTAAAAATATTCTTTTTTTAGGTAGAAATAATTTTAAACACTCATTATATCAAAATCTAGTCGATACTTACAATCAGTGTTTAAAATTATTAAATTAATTTTTTTTGTTTTCAATAAAATATAAATCTTTGTCAATTTTTTTTAATCTAAAACTCAATTTGAGTTTTTCAAATCTAGAAAATTTATCTATTAAATTTTTCACCTCTCCGGCAGTTATACCTCTAAATTTTTTATCTTTGTAGGATTTTGTCAGTAATAAATTAGGATCTATTTCATTTAAGATTTTTACACCAAGCCTTGTATTTAATATAAATTCTTTAGCTTTTTGTTTAAATCTATTTGTTTG
>MDTD01159031.1_pt1 | contig 24161 bp, 27 predicted proteins | sample 811221 | NCBI WGS metagenome assembly MDTD01 (sample SAMN05326646, study PRJNA326480) | marine metagenome | isolation source: seawater | place: Pacific Ocean: South West | collected 2011 | reverse complement strand
TCATTTAATCTTAATGCAAAATGGGTAGAAATTGCACCTCAAGATAGCAATAGATTTCACCCAACTCAAAAACCTGTAAAGCTATACCAATGGATATTAGAAAACTATGCAGAAAAAGGTGATAAGATATTAGATACACATTTAGGTTCTGGAAGTATCGCTATTGCTTGTGATAAATTAGGATATGATTTAACAGCTTGTGAAATTAATAAAAATTATTATGAAGCCGCAATAGAAAGACTTGAAGAACACAGAAAACAATTAAAACTATTTTAAAAACTATGACAAAAATTGATTTAAATTCCAAGATATGGAAAAGAAATTACAACCTAATGGAGATGAGAATGGCAAAAAGAATGCTACCTGGTAAAACAAGAGAGAGTAAAGGCAAGAAAGTATCACATAGGCCCGTTAGAGCAAAGAATGTATACTTTGATGAAAATACTAGAAAATGGTATGGAAAACCTAATGATTAGAATATTAGATATAAAACCAGATCCAAATGACAAAGTATTTGCCGTACTGGTTACGTTTAAAGAAGATGAAAAAGAGTATAAAAAATTATACGGTCCGTTTTTTGACGATGGCACCTCTGAAGCTTTTGTTAAGGAAGAAGTAGAGTGGCATCCTAAGTTTGGTAAAGAAATAGTAAACCACGAAATACTATTAGTTCATCCAACATTTGTTAAAAAAGGACAAATGTGACTATAATGCCTAAAATGTCAGATAACGAAATAAAAATTTTACCATTAATAATAACTAGAGAAGATGCTTTAGCAGCGCTTGCAATAGATCTTAGAAACTTATCTATTGAAGTAGAAAAAGAACTTACACAAGGTTATTACGATTCATATAAAATTGATGCCTTGATGAAAATATATAAACTTGCACTTGATGGAGCAAAACTTTTGTCATTAAAAGAAGATACTATGCATTAAAATGGCAAAAAAAATTTTTATAGAACCTAAAATTATAGAATTACGAAAAAGAAAATATGACGATATATTTAATATATGGGTTAAATTAAGACTAGAAGATTGGCCGCATTGGTTGTGGTATTCTGGTAATTGGGTTTGTATAGGAACAGCAAAAACAAAATCTTTAGCAAGAAAAAAAGCTAAAGAATTTAATTGGGAAAAATTAAAAATATAAAATGAAAGAAGAACCTAGAATATTTGTTTCTGTAAATACAGAATATATGTTGATTACAATTGATGGTACTCCATATAAAAAAGAACTTACAGATGATTTTTTAATTTTTATTAACCAACAAATAGCACAAACAATGAAGGAGAGAAAATATGTTAATGCTAAGGATAATATTTAATTTATTTGTTTTGTTTGTTTTTGTATCTTTGTTGTCCTTGTTAGTTGGCTGCACAACAACAGAAGATGTAGGATGCGTGCCAGTACACATAGGAACAGGATATGATGACGATGGAATGCTTATGACAATAAGGGTAGAAGAACCAGGCTGTCCTCGAATTGATACATACGAAGATTATTAAATTTAATTCTTGATTTAATCCATTTTATTCCATATATTGTATATTTATTAAGAAGGATAATAAAATGCAAGATGATAAAGAATACGAGATAAGCAAACAAGAATACCTTGCGGCACAACATGAGTATGAAGAATCAATGAACCATTTTGATAAAGATGGTTTTTGCGTTTTTTGCAGTCGTCATCAAGACGAAGGCATTCATTATAAATGTTGGATATAAATGAAAGTTCTTAGTTTATTTGATGGAATGAGCTGTACTCAATTAGCTCTTAAAAATTTAGGTATAAATGTCGAAACATATTATTCAAGTGAGATAGATAAATACGCTATTCAGATTACACAAAAGAATTTTCCAAATACAATACAACTAGGCGACATTAAAAATATAAAAGGTAAAGACTTACCAGAGATAGGCTTAATAGTTGCCGGCAGCCCTTGTCAGGGATTTAGTTTTGCAGGAAAGCAATTGGCATTTGATGACCCTCGTTCTGCATTATTTTTTGAATTTATTAGAGTGTTAAAAGAAATAAAACCCAAATATTTTCTTCTTGAAAATGTCCGTATGAAAAAAGAACATATAGAAGTTATTAATCAACAAATATCAGAGGTCTATCCCGAAGTTGGAAGCGAAACTTTGTTTGGTGGTATAGAACCTATCTTTATAAATTCTGCATTACTTTCAGCTCAAAATCGTCAAAGATTATATTGGACTAATATACCTAACATAGAACAACCAAATGATCTGGGAATTGTGTTAAGAGATATATTAGAAGACCATGCTGGCAAAGAACATTATGCTGGTGAACAATTACAAAAAAATTACAAAGGCGGCAATCAGTTAAATCCTAATTATAAGAGTCAAGCTAACACTATTCATGATGTAGATAAAAAATCACCTACAATATCAGCTGGCACGCATGGTTATGGAAACGGATACATAAAACAAAAATATAATAAACCAAAAAAAGTAGGTATGAACATTGAACAAGTTAAAGTTAGAAAACATGAAGTAGATATTTCTAATTTACAACAGCTATTAAGAACTCACAAATCTTCATGTAAAAAAACAAATAAACAGATAGCAAAAGAAACTGATATGCCTATTACTAAAGTAGAGCATTGGTTTAGGACTGATACTAGTTTCGCTATTCCTGGTGATGACATATGGTTTAAACTTAAAGATATATTAGGTATTGAAACTGATGTCTTTGATAAACAGATTATGGAGTTTGAGTATAGAGATGGAATATATGAAACGAAACAAAGAGTTTATTCAGAGGATGGTAAGTCACCTACAATAACGGCCACTAATAAAGAACAGTATATTGAAACTTATGATACACCAAAACAAGTTGGGGTTGCCGCAAATTTAAAAGGTCACGATATTATTAAAAGAGTGTATTCAGAAGGTGGTAAATCACCCTCATTAACTACTATGCAAGGTGGTCATAGACATCCTAAAGTTGTTGTAACTGCAATGGTCAAGAATCAAGGTAAGGAAGTTCATAAAGAAAATATAGATAAATCACATTGCCTTATGGCAAGAGATTACAAAGGATTTGGCAATCAAGCTATGACGGGAATTAAAGATGATTCGCAACAGTTAAAATGGAGACGACTCTCTCCTTTAGAATGTGAGCGTCTTCAAACGGTGCCGGATAATTATACGGAAGGTGTATCTAATTCTCAGCGCTATAAAATGTTAGGAAACGGATTTACCGTAAAAGTTATTGAGCATATATTAAAGAACATGGAGATATAAAATGAAAAAAAAATGGACAGATGAACGTGTTGAAAAATTAAAACAATTAAAACAAAAAGGAAAAACATCTTACGAAATAGCGGCAATATTTGGAGATGTAAGCAGAAGCGCCGTTATGGGTAAATTACATAGACTTGGATTGTGTGAAACAACAAAAAAATCTACAAGACCTATAACTATGCCCACATATTCTTTTAACAAAAAACAGTCAACATCTATTGACGAGGCATAATAAACATACTACATATGGAATTGCTCCCACGATTATGTATTCCCAATATGATTGTGGTTCCTTCGTTGGGGAGCCAGTATGTCCTTCTTATCACACGTTCATTATGACTGGCTCCCATTTTTTTACTTGATTATCCCACAAAAATATATATATATACAAGATATTGGTAAAGAAAAAAGGAGAATTTAATGCCAGATATTCAAAAATATAAGAGTATAGCTCTTAATCATGCTTCATATGAAAAGCTAGCAGCAATAGCTGAAACTAACAATAGAGCCAAAGGCCGTGAGTTAGCTGGTATGATTGATAAAAGATATGAAGAAGTTATTAAACAACAAAAACACGATCAATGAGCAAAGATCTACATAAGCAGGCAAATGAATTAGCCTGGTCTTATAGAAGATATTTTGATGAAATGATTGATAGGGGTTTTACACCAGGTCAAATTACAATTACTTCAATTATGCTTTCGGTAAGTCAGTATAATATAGTAAAGGGAGTTGGTGCAGGCATAGCTGTATTAACAGCTTGTCTTAATTCTATTATGGAACAAGATGAAATTGATATAACTAAGATTCAAGGTTATTACGATAAAAAGAAAGACAAACAAATAAACTCAGATATTAAAAAAGATAAAACAGAAGACAACATTGTTCATCTTAACTTTAAAGATAAAGATTAATCCTCGATTACATAAGGAAACTCTGAATTAGCTAGACCACGACGACGACTAAAGAAAAGTAAGTTTTGTTTTTCTTCTGTCATTGTGTTGGTAAAGATAATTAATGCGTTAAATATTATTGTGACGTAAAATAGTCGCCACTCTTGTTGGTTTTTTGTTCGCATGATGATTTGTGAGAATCATCAAAGTTTACGAGAACACCTAAGTGTTTTAAGGACCTACTCGTCGGGTAAGTTATTCCCTTACTCTCGAAAACTTTGGCAAGTTTTTTAATAGTCGAATACTTGACATCGGCTCCATTCTCAGCCCTCGATATAGTCGAAGGCGAAACTCCAGATAGAGCACATAACTCTCGTGTCGATAACCTTAAAATATCTCTCGAAAATTTTAGTTGACGCGCGGTTATCATTTGTAGTATAAACTCCCATATGTTGTTTCACAAACGGAACAACTTTAGCGATTAGAATAGAAAAAGTAAATAGAGAAAATATAGCGAGGATAGAATGAAAATTAAAACAATAGCGGAAAAGGTCGCGAGTAAATGGCATGAAGAAGAAGTTGATGACATTGCGAACGACGTAAAAAAAATAAAAGAGTTGCATGAAGATCTTACTCTTTTAAAAGGTGTAGCTAATTCACTCCGAAGTTTAGAGAAAGAAATATGTGAGCGAAGATATTCGCAGCGTGTTGAATCTCGATTGCGCGGAGAAAATAAGGACACCGGAACTGTTACTTTTACAGAAGAAGATTTTTCAGTAAAGGCAACAGTAAAGAAGGCAGTAACGTGGGATACTAATACACTGTGGGAAGCACTGAACAAAGTAGAAAAAGACTTTGGCTCAGAAGTCGCAAAGAACATATCTGACATTACTGTTAAAGTACCTGAGAATAAGTACAAGGATGCAGATCCTCGTATACAACTTATTCTTGAGGAATCTCGGACAGTTGAGGCTAAAGGGCCTGATTATTATATCAGTGTCGAGGAGAAGCCTTGTGACTAAAGAAGAAATAGATATTATTTTGGAAGCGTTAGGGGAGTCTGCATTTGCAGGATTAATTAAATTTGTTACAGATCATAACATGAAAAAAGTTATTGAAGTAGCTCATGTTTTTGACAGTGATAAAATTAATATAGGTGTCAAACTCCCCACTGTTCGTATTACTATCGAGCCTGTGCAAGATAGTGAATTAGACGAAGAACTTGAAGAATATAAAAGAAAACAACTTAATTAGAAGGAGAAAACATGAAAATAATTAAAGCGTCGGAACGATTAAAAGAAACAAAAGGAGCTAAGATTGTCATAGCAGGCGAAAGCGGTGTTGGTAAAACTAGCCTTTTATTTACACTACCTGCTGAAGAGACACTATTTATGGACTTAGAAGCTGGTGACATTGCACTTAATGAGTGGGGTGGCGACACAATACGACCAGAAACGTGGCAAGAAGCAAGAAACTTTGCCTGTTACTTTGGTGGCCCTAATCCAAGTTTAAGTAATGATATGCCATATTCACAGGCTCATTATGATGCACTTGTTAAGGAATGGGGTGACCCCGCAGCATTACACGAAAAATACAAGACACTATTTGTTGATTCAATAACAGTAGCAGGTCGATTAAGTTTTCGTTGGTGTAAACAGCAAGACGAAGTGTTAACCGAAAAAACTAAAAAAATTAACATGCTCGCAGTGTATGGATTACATGGAAGAGAGATGCTTGATTGGTTAACACAATTACAACATGTCAGAGATAAGAATGTTGTATTAGTTGGCATTCTTGATGAGAATGTTGATGATTTTAATCAGAAGATTTATAAACTTCAGATTGAAGGGTCTAAAGTAGGTAATGAATTACCAGGCATTGTTGACGAAGTTGTTACCATGAGAATAAATCGTGATGACACTGGAGCTTCATGGCGTGAATTTATATGTCACACAGACAATCCTGATGGATTTCCAGCTAAAGACAGAAGCGGTAAATTAAACCCTGTTGAAGAACCGCATTTAGGTAAGCTATTAGCAAAATTAGTAGCGCCTAAAACAACAACTACAGCAGAAACTTTAAATCACAATATACCAAACATAGAGGTACTTACAAATAAGGAGACAGCGTAATGTTAAATTTTAATGAAGCAGACGAACAATTTTTAGGATCACAACAATCAGATTTTACACCTATACCTGAAGGAACGATTGTTGATGTATTGTTAACAATAAGACCAGGTGGTGCGGGTGAAGGTGGGTTGTTAAAACAATCTACACGCTCTGATGCACAATATTTAGATTGCGAATTTACCGTAACTAATGGTGAGTTTGAAAGACGTAAGTTCTGGACAAACTTAACAGTTATGGGCGGTAGTCTTGATGACAATGGCAGAAGCAAAGCAGGAAACATTTCTATGAGAACTATTCGTGCAATGCTTGAGTCTTGTTACAATATAGAGCCAAGAGATATGAGCGATGCGGCCAAAGCTGTTAGAGTTTTATCTTCTTATGGTGATTTAAATAACCTAGTATTTAAAACATCGGTTGGTATTGAAGAGTATAACGAAAAGAAAAACAATAAACTTGATAGAATTATTGTTCCTGGTATGCCTGAATATACGCAACCAAAAGGTCCAGATGGTTTAGTAAGACAGCCTAAGCCGTCAACCCAAACTGTGCAAACTACAGTAGATGCTACCCCAATTGCAGCTCAAGGCACAGTAGCAGAAGCTCCTTCACAAGCTCCTGCAAACAGCTCAGGTAAACCATCTTGGGCATAAGACAGTAGGTAATTATCATTTAACCTATTCCGTTAGGCCTGTGGGAGAGCCTATTGTCAAAAATCTCCCACGCCAACAAGTAAAGGAAATCAATATGTATACAGGGACAGAACCAGAAAAAAATGCCGTGCATGATGCTATTAAAGATGTCGTGCCAAATTTTGAAGCTATAGGTTGGGAAACTAAAATACGAGAAATATCATCAGATCAAATATTTAATTTAGTAACAACACTATTAGTTTTTTATAAAATTAGATTAGACGAAAGAATACAAAAAGATGTTACAGAATCGCGTTCTATCGTTTCAGAAGAAAAACCAGATAAAAATAAAAAATATGATACACCCTTTGACGACGATATTCCCTTCTAAATGATAGATCTTAATCCACCTATAAACAAAGGAGATGTCAGTGATTTAGTAATACCATTGATTGACAAAGCTCTAGTTCTTGAAAATCAAAAAGAACCAAAAAGAACTTATCTTGGAGCTTCATCTCTTGGAGAGCCATGTAAAAGAAAATTACAGTATCGTTACATGCAAATTCCTCCTGACGAGGGTAAAGATTTTGATGGTAGGACATTAAGAATATTTCAAGTTGGTCATGATTTTGAAGATTTAGCTATCGCATGGCTAGTAAGAGCAGGATTTAATCTGCTTACAGAAGATAAACAAGGTCGTCAGTTTGGTTTTGATACTGCTGATGGACAAATAAAAGGGCATGTTGATGGTATTATAACAGACGGTCCTGTTGATTGGTCTTATCCATTTTTATGGGAATGTAAATCAGCTAACGATAAAAAATGGAATGAATTTAAAAAAAAGGGGACAAAAGAAACAAATCAGGTTTATTACGCACAGGTAGTTTTATACCAAGCTTATATGGGTTTAATGGATAATCCTGCTTTGTTTACTGTTGTAAATAAAAATACGCAAGAGATATATTTTGAAAAAATACCTTTTAATGCTAAAGTTGCACAAAGGGTATCAGATGCGGCGGTTAATATTTTAAAAGCGACAAGCAGTGGCGAAATGATGCCCAGAGTAGCAACGAAGGCGGACAGTTTTTTATGTAAATTTTGTGAATTTAAAATTAAATGTTGGGAAATAAAAAGTGATAAAGAGCAATCATCTGGACTTCAATCAAGTTGGAAATGATATTCCATCACAGTTTGATGTTACAGATTTTAAAATTAGAGCGAAGGGGTCATTAAAAAGCATATTTAGTTATATGTTTCCAAACGGTCGTATACGAGGTAATGAATTTGTTATTGGTGACTTGCAAGGTTCGCCAGGCGATTCATGTTCATTTAATTTAGATAAAGATGGTTTAGGCAGTGAGTTTAATGGTGGCTATTCATTTAGTGATTTTATTGATGTATGGTCATATTCACAAAACACTTCATTTCAAGACTCAGTAAAAGAAATTTCAGAAAAGTTTGGAATACCATTACATCAAACATATATTGAACCCGTACAATCAACATATAAACAAGAACCTAAACAAGAAAAAGTTATAGAGCATAAGTATTTAGATAAAGATAATAGTTTGTTATGTACTGTTCTTCGTATTGAAATGGATAACGGAGAAAAAACTTTTAGACCTAGACTAGCAAGCGGTGAATACAAAATGCCTGTTGTTAGACCTTTATATAATATTCCCAATATATGTAATGCAAGCACTATTGTATTTGTTGAAGGAGAAAAATGTGTAGACGCATTAACAAGTAAAAATATACCAGCAGCAAGTGCTATGGGAGGATCTAATACTAATCTTGAAAAAACAGATTGGAGCGTTTTAGAAGGTAAGAATTTAATTATATGGCCAGACAATGATGAAGCAGGAAAAAAGTTTGCTAATAAGCTCTCTCATCATTTAAACAATATATGTGCATCAGTTAAGGTCGTAGATATTCCTGACTACAAACCAAAAGGTTGGGATGTTGCTGATGCAATAGAAGAAAATTTTGACATTGATGAAGTATTAAACACAAAAGGCACAGCGCCTATTAATTTGTTAAATAACTCTCTATCTGTTAAAAATTTAGTTCAAGGCAAAGCCCCAGCCTATGAATATTTGTTGGAGTCAACTTTACCTAAAGGAGTTGCGGGAATATTAGCTGCTTCTGGTGACACAGGTAAAGGTATATTGACTCTCGACTTGGGCATGAAGATAGCATATGGCAATGTTGGAATAGACACTGCTTTTGATGCTACATTACTCGATAACGGCAATGTCGTTATCTTAACAGCAGAGGATGAAAAAGATGAAATACATAGACGTATTGAAAAGTTGGATACTGAAGGGCATAGATTTAGGGAAACAGGGTGTGACTTACATATTATCCCGTTCCCAGACCATGGTGGCGTTGTACCTATCGTTGCAATCCAAAATGGTCGCCCTGTTATTACGGATGAGTGGAAACAGATTGAGCGACAGATCATGCAAATGGATAATTTGGCTCTCGTTGTTATTGATCCTCTTGCTAGTTTTATTCTAGCAGACATCAATGCAGACCCATCTCATGGTGCATTTGTAACAGGATACTTTGCAAGCTTAGCAACAAGAACAAATGCTACGTTTCTCATGGTACATCACATGACTAAGATAGATATGAAGTATCCTGTTCGCACTCCAGAACATGCTCGTAATTTAATTAGAGGTACATCAGCTCTTGTAGACGGAAGTAGATTTGCCATGGCTTTATGGCCTGCTCCTGAGTCAGAAGCTAAAACAATATGTTTAAAAGTAGAAGAAACATTTAAAAGAAACAAAGTTATATACGGAGCCGTTGTTAAATCAAATGGTCCTGTTAATCGAGAGGTTAGAATATTTGTTCGTAATGATGAGTCGGGACTACTAGAAGGTACATCACAAGATATATCTGTTGTAGACGAGCAAGATAAAGTCATAAGACTTAGAAGCCTTGTTCAAATAATTAAGTTAGCAGCTCAAAAAGGTAATCCTTTTACAGTTACAGGCGAAGATGGTTTTGTAGCTCGTGAAGGTGAAATGCCACCTGAGTTAAAAGGTGTATCTCAAAGCACCTTTAGAAGATATGTGTCAGAACTTATTGACGACAGAAAAATTGTTCGTTCAAGACTTAAAGAGAACACGGGTCAAGCAAAATACCTTGACGTTCCTGAAGGACCATTTGCTCAAGGCTATGGTGAGTTAAAAGCAGGTAAAGTTACATAGCTAAAGGATTGTCATTATTGCCAAGCTTATCAATCCTATCTTCATTTCTATCTAATCTTTTTTCTAAATTATCAACCTTTGTTGTTAATTCAGCAATAGATTCTTGCAATGGTACAATATTTACTGACTTAATTTTTTTCTTTTCTATATTATCAAGACGCAAATTAAATTGACCCCAGGTGTAGAAGCCACCGCCAATGGCCGTGATTACCCCCACGATGGTTATGTACTGTTGAAGTTTAGGTAATATATTTTTCATAACTATCTCCTATTTTTTACCAATGTATAAACCAAACCAAGCAGCTCCAGCGCCCACTATTATTGAAACAAACGCTGATTGAGCATTAGTTGGGTCGGGTAATGACATAAACCAATCACAAGTTTTATAAAACATAACACCATATAATGTTATAAGTATGCGTGGAAACACTCTCCACTTATCAAAACCCTCTGGATTATTATACCAAGACTTTCTTTCTACTTCTACTATTTTAACTTCCTCGGACATTATCTAAAAAACTCCATGTTTTGTGTTTGTATTAAGTTTGATTGTTGATTTAAATTAGTTCCTACCAAATTATTATATACATCTACGTTATCACTCAAAGTAACATTTGCATATATGTCTTTAGGTTCATACCAATTAGATCCATCAGGTATGTCTAAACTTTGATAATCATTAAATCCTGATGAGTAACCCATATATGCTAATAAGTTAGCTTGTCCTTGCGCATTATACTCACCAGATTCACTTTGACTTCTTTCATTGGCTTCTTGTTGAGCTTGTATATTTTGAGCTACAATTTGATCTGCTACTTGATCTGCTTCTGATGCAGTCATAACAGAAGATGTAACGCTTTCTATTTGATTCTCCATAGTTGTTATTTGAACTTCGGCCATGGCAACAGAAGGTGTATTATCAATACCAGGCATAGGCATAATTGTAATAGATTGTAACACATTATTAGTTTGAACTTGATCAGCAGCAACTTGATTTGAAACAGTAGGTGAACTAACATTCCCTACTGTTGTACCAGAGACGTTTACAGAGCCGTTATTGTTATTTGAGTTGCTACTACCTGAAGACGCATAGCTTCCTCTTACAACGCTTGTAACAAGGTTTGAGATAGTATTTCTTGTCGTTGATATGTTTCTTCTTCTAAATTGATTCTCTTCTACTTCTTCTTCTACTTCTTCCGGACTTATTTCATCAATTGATTCGTCAAGTAATTCTTCTTCTTCCTCGATTGCCTCTTCTTCATCAAACAATTCTTCTATAACCTCAGCAATCTCTTCTTCAATAACCTCTTCTTCTATAAACACAAGAAAGTCTTCTTCAACTCTTTCTTGAACTTCTTCAAAGTATGGAACTACTTCTTCTGTTTCTATATCTATGATTTCTAAAAATCCTTCTTCCACATCAGGCAAAGGATCAAGATACTCAATATCGTACTCGCTATCAATATGTATAAGTAGTGGGTCATCTTCTAAATTAAATCCCTGATCAGGCTCAATGTCGCTAAGAATAAAAATAGTATCAATGTTACTACCATCATCATTCCAATCGTTATCATCTTCAAGGCCCACTGAAAAAGAAAAAAACTGTTCGTCTTCATCTGTGCTAAACCCAAATATTGTTTCATCTTCATCATATCCAAATATTATATCCTCATCTATTCCATAAAAAAAGTCTTCTTCGTCAAAATCATTTGTTAAATCATAAACATCACAAAGATCTGAGTAAGAAGAATCAACTAAACATTCTGAAGAAAGATTACTAAACGATTCATCTATAATTTCTGTTGCTGTAGTAACACTAAAGTCATCTGTCTGCATATACTGTTTCGCATTAGTGTCTTCATAGCGTAAATAAGTTGTTGCTTCGTTATTACCTTGAACGCCTATTGTAATATCATGTGTACGAATCTGTATTTTATCGTACCTAAATTGAATTTCATTTGTACCTTCATATAAAATAGCTTCAAAGCTATTCTGTAATTGATTGCTGTATTCTTTTGCGTTGTACCATCCAATAACAAAATATTGATCTGTGTCAGATGTATTACCAAATGTCTCAATATAAGGATTTTGAGTGCCGTTTCTATTAATTAAATCCGTCCATAAAGGAAATACGGAGTAGTTAAATGAAGTTGCAGGTATAACTTCAGATAAATAATTTCTGTTTCTTGGTACTGAGAAGTTTGATTGAAAGGTAAAGAATCCATTCATAGATATATTTACCTGGTCAAAAGTTTGGTCATAAAAGGTAAAATCAAAACCAATATCTTTCATACCGCTCATTGAATCATCACCGAGATTAAGAGCTGTGCCTGAGTTTTGTATATTTATTATGCTTTCTGTACCAACAGTAAAGGTAGGGTCTGTTGCCCATGCAGATGTTGTTAAAAATAATAATGTAATTAGCCTGAACATATTTTGTGCTTAGGATACCTGTTACAGAAATCTTTCTTTTTATATGCTTTTACTTCATAGCCAGTTAATTCTTTTCTTATTTCTTCCCAATCTGGTCTTTCTTCGGGATTTTGTTCCCATGCTATACGAGCTTCTTCACCTATCTTGCCTTTATACGGACAGGGGCTGCCAGCCTGCATCATCGAACGCCACACGCGAGCGTCCTCACAAAGTAATGCAACAGCTGCTACCTTCATCCCCATGTCATAGAGACCTTTGGAAAGTTTTAAGCGTTCGCAGTTTTCGTCCCGTACACTTCTTCCGGTAGATATACCAAAGAACTGTGTTTGGACGGCCGAACTAGATCCTGATGTGCATAGGTCCTGACTATATGACATTATGGAAGGAGCTACGGCGCTCGGAGGTGGAGATTTAACTCTTTGTGTTACCTTTTGTGAACTAGTGCTTGTTGATGTGTTTGTATTTACATTCTGCGAAGTATTGTTATTTGTATTAAAATTTTGATTATTTGTTGTAACGTCGGAACTTGATGTTGAAACATTGTTGTTATTGTTTGTCGAAACACTTGTTGAATTATTGGTATTTAAGTTGGTATTTTCTGATGTAGAGTTGTTAGTTATCAAAGAAGTGTTGTTAACATTTTGCGTTTGATTAACAGTGCTTGTTACAACAGAAGTATTATTGTTGGTATTTGTTGCAGTCGAATTAGTTGTTGAATTAATTGTCGTATTATTAGTATTGGTGTTATTTGAAACATTAGTATTTTGATTATAGTTGGTATTGGTATTGGTATTATTACTGGTAACAGTCGATGTAGTCGTAGTTGTATTCGTTATGTTGCTATCCTCAGCTAAAAGTAAACTACTGACAGCCGCTGCTGATACAAAAATAATTAAAAAGTCTCGTAAAGTATTTTTCATTTTTTATTTCTCTAAGTGTTATATCCATATGTAAATACCCCTTGTGGCCCTCCTTTTGTTTTAGGAGGAGCTGTTACATTACCTGGAATCATACCACCATCTGGTAATCCATAACTAAATACACCTTGCGGCATTTGTCTTTGTACTCCTCTGTAACCAGATAAATCAATTACACCACCGCCCTCAGCTTGTTTTTGTTTAGCTAATGTTTCTAAGTCACCTAGTAAAGATGTATAAAAATCTTTACCTGCATTTTTACCTTTAAATGTTCTCCTATAAATATTACCACCATCTCTTGTTGATTGATCTCTACCATCAAAATAATCTAATCTATTTCTAAATCCTGTAACATCTCTATTACCTATGTTGTATGCAAGTCCGTCTCTACCACCATAGTTAATTTGAATATCACCTTTTAAATCAACGCCATATTGTTTTTCAAGTTCTTGAATTAATGGAATAATTGGTTCCATTATTTGTGCTGTTTGGTCTACATTTTCTTGGCTATATTTTTTACCTTCCATGCCAAAACTTAAAGGTTTAAACTCATCTAAATCAATTGATGTGTAACCAGTTTTGTTAGATGGTTTTTTTCTCATTAATAATCCTGCTACTAAAGCTGCTGCGGCAAGATAAGGAGCGGCAACAGCAAGTTTTGATGGTGCTGCAGCAGTGCCTGAAAAAGCTTTAATTCCAGAAGCTCCAGCTCCCGCTAAGGTTCCAAGACCAGATGCAAGAGACGGATCGTCAATAAAGTCAGCTAAAGATACAAGCCCACCAACAGTTCCAAGAACATTACCAATGCTTGTTATACCACTACCACCAATACCTTCTGTACCAAATCTAGGTTTGTTAAAGAAACCAGATATACCGCTGTACTCTGGAGCTGTTCCAATATTAGGAGTTTTACCGGCAATAAATTTATCAGCTGTTGGAACTAAATCACCGCCGAATGCACTTGGTTCACCTTTTAGGTAATTAATAAAATCACCTATTTCTGCTCCTGGTTTCATCATAGCTGGTGAACCATCAATATTGGTCAAAGATGAAAACTCTAAACCTGCTCCAGATGTTAATGGAACTCTTCCGAATGATTGAGCTAAACTTCCAATACCAGTTCCAATATTAGCTATTGTATCAGTTATTGAAATAGGGCTTCCTCCTATGGCTCCTCCAGCATATCTAGGACCTGTACCTCCTCCTCCAAATATTGAATTAGGACCAATAGCATTTTCAACTCTTCCAGGAAAATCTTTTATATATCTAGCAGTTCCTCTTAAAAAACCACTAGCATCTATTGCGTTAGAGTATGTTGGATTAAGAAAATAATCTAATTCTTTTAACCCTCTTCCTAAATAAGGTACTTGTCCTAAAAAACCTCCTCCTAAATCAACGCCTGTTAAATTTTGTCCTAACAATCCAGCGGACAATGCACCAACACCACCTAATAACAATTGATCGGTTGCTGCTGCTTTTATCATATCTTCTGTAGATATAGGGCCATATTCATCATCAGCTACATCAAAAGAATTATTTCTAGTATTTGGATTGTAACTAATAGGGCTAGAACCAGAAACTATAGTAGTTCCTTGACCTGCTCCTAAACCAACGCCTGGTCTAATAGGTTGTCTAGAACCACCACCTACAGTATATGTAGGCACACCTCTTGTCATTCCCGGTCTTTGTAAATAAGGAAGATCACTAAATTCAATTCTAGACGAAGGATTGTATCCGTAGTTTCTAGAAGAACCTCCAAATGTTATAGGATTTGCTACTGCTGGCATTATTTATTCCTATCTGCTAAAGCTTGCGTGTTAGGGTTGTTACCTGACAAAGCTCTTCTTCTATTTATTTCACTAAATATATCTTCAGTCTGTCTAAAGTCTTGTACGTTTGGTAAAGGTGTATAACTCTGTTTTTTAGGTGCAATATTTCCTACTGCTTTTAAAGAATCAAACGAAGGCATAACAGGATTTAAAGATGTAATTGGGGCTATTGTTCTATCAAAAAAAGAACTTCCTCTACTCTTATCATTAACTCTATTTTTATTAGATTGTGCTTGTTGTTCAACTACATCGTCTGTTTCTGTTAAAACTTGCATAGCTGCTTCACTTATTCTATTTAAATTAATAGCTATGCTATCTGATGTAGTATTTGCACCTGGCGTTAAAAATCTTGGTTCTGCTAATACTTTTAAAAATTTTGGATTACTTAATAATTTTGCATATCCATCAATTACTCTATATTTTAAAAGTAATCCAGTACCAACTCCAATACCCACAGAACCAGAAATCAATCCAGCAGGTATTCCTGCAATTGCAATACCAATAGCAGCAGCAGCTAACTTACCAAAATCACCCGTGTTAGCTTGTTTTTGTATTCTTTTACCTAGTCTAGCAACTTGCTCTATACCTGACGTTGTATCATTACCAAAAATAACTTTAAATCTTTCTTTGTCTTTTACTAAAGTATTTAAAAAATCAGTATTAAAAATTTCAGCTATTCTAGTTATACTTTCTTCACCTTCAACTTGTGATAATGTTGTGTCGGGCAAAACTCCTAATGATTTTGATATTTGTTGTTTTAAATATGACTCTCTTAAAGCCTGTTTATTAGGCTCACTAAGATTTTTCATAATTGCAGTCAATTCGCTTGTTTTAAATTGTTTGGGGTCAAATAATACTTTTGCAAGATTATTCATATCTACAGTATCATTTACATTAAATTCTTTAAATCTTATATCTTTAACAAATTCATTATTTTTTAAATTTTTTAATCTTTCTATTTCTTTAGAAAAATTATCAAGTATAGAATCTATTTCTTTTACTGAACCACCTTTAGATACAACATCTGCTAAAGCTTCATTTGATTCCATAAAAGTTTTATCAAAAAGACTGTCAATAGCTTTAGCCGCTGCTTCATCACCACCAAATTTTCCAGAAGATATAGTTATGTTTTCTATTGCATCAGCTATATCTAATAATTTACCTCTTTGTGTTTTACCCAATAAAGTTGTTAAAAGATCATCTCCTCTAGCACCACCAGCTTCTATAGATCCACTAGATGCATACTTTCTAATTTGTTTTGCAAATTCTTTAGTGCTCGTATTATTGCTTATTCTAGTCAACAATTCATTAGTTAAAGCTCCTTTAAATGCTTTTGCTGTAACTTCTTTATCTATTCCTTCTTGTCTAGCAATAGCAGCAGTTTCATCTGCTCTTTGTAAGGTTCTGCTTTGTGCTTGAGCTAATTCTCCACCTTCATCAGCTTGACTTACAATAACCTTTTCAGCAGCATCTTGAGCTCTATCAGCACCAGTTAAAGGAATATCTTCTACAGAAATTTTATTTATTTCATCTACATATTCTGGCAAAAATTTATCAGCGTCTGCTTTTTTTATTGGTTGGAACATAGCTCTATCAACTCTTCTAGGAGCTTCTTCAAACATTTTTAAAACAGCATTTACATTAGCGCCAGCATTGCCAGGTTCAGTATTTAATAATCTTTCTATTAAAGGGCCTGTTTGCCAATTCTCATTTTTAATTTTGTTAACTATCATTCCTAATTGAAATTGTTCTGTTGTGTCATAAACTTGTTTTTGTTCGCCAACAAGATTAGCAAATCTTATTCCAAGGTCTTGCATACTTTCTAATGCTTGCATTTTTTGTTTATACTCTGGAGAACCTTTTTTTATTCCTTCAAAACCTTTTTTCTTTAAAGTTTGCATTGCACTAGCTAAAGATGCGTATGAAATCTCTCCGTCTTTAATTGAAGCAGTCCAAACATCATTTAATTTAACATTTTCATCTTTAACAACTACTTTTCTTAAAGCTGTTACTAATTCATTATGTTCATTTGGAGAAAGATAATTTATATCCAACCCGTTATAACCAGGTTTTACACTATTTCCTAATTTTTTTAATATTCCATCTTCTATGCTATCAAATAATTTTGGCTGTTGTTCTAAAACTTTTTTTAAAGCTTTTAAGGTTTCTTGTGTTCTAACATATTTAGGACCTTCTGCTGAGTTTTTAAATGCAAACACTGGTATATTATTTGCATCAGTAATAACATTAACACTAGCTTCGTCTCTTATTCCTCTTAAATTTTCTAATGCTACTATATCTTCTGGAATATCAGAGCCTCCAAGCCTTGCTATTTCATCGTCTATAGCTCTTAAAGTTTCTTCACTTACATTATCAACAGCACCTCTTTCTGCTGCTGATCGTGCATTTTCTTCTAAAAATTTTGTTGTTTGTCTTCTTTTAAGACTATCAGTTGTTAAATCATTTATTTGTCTTATTTGATCTTCTGTAAGTTCAATTGCATTATCTGGTTTAATTTTTTTAAAAAGACTTTCAAGTTGTCTAAATCCATTTTTAGATACTCTTTGACCAATTTCTGTAGCTTGACGTGTTGCAATAGAAACTCCATCTTGTATATGTGAGTATGACTCTGCAACTTCTTTCATAGTTTGTGGGCCACCATCAGTTCCTCTTTGCGCAACTTTTAATAAACCTGCCAAAGCTCCTTTTAAGTTATCTTTAATTTCTGTTGAAAACGTATTAGCTGCGTCTTGAAATTCTTTAGTCGTTGTATTTACAGATTTCTCAATAGCTTCAAGAATTAATTCATCAGCGTTTTCTTTTGCTAAAACTTCTAAACCTTCTTCTGTCGTTCCTAAAGATTCTCTCATTAATTGTTCAAATCTTTTAACATTATTACTTAGTTTAGCACCTCTTAAACCAGCTATATTTTCTGCCATTAATGCTAATCTATGTCTTAAATTAAAATCTAAACCAGCTTTACCATAAATATCTGGTTTAATTTTTTGCCCTATATCAAATAATAAACTTCCTTCTTGCGGAACAAGAACTCCTGTTTTATCAAATTCTGCAAAAACTTTTTTATAAGCCTCTGATCCTTTTTTAGAAGCTCCTTCTCCATAAAAAGCTTCTAATTGTTTTGCAGATGAACCTTTTAAATACCTTCCAACAAGTCTACCAGCACCACCAAATATAAAATCGCCAGTAAGAGCGTACGCTCCTTCTGTTTTGGCTCTTCCAGTTACATCTTTAAAAGATTGCTCAGATATTCCTCTTGCATATTGTTGAGCTTCATCAAGATAAGTTGATAAAAATGCACCTAAACCACTAGCAGCAACTGGTCCTAAAAAAGAAACTGTAGCTCCTAAAGGTCCTCTCATAAGAGCGGGTGCTACTTTTGGTAAAATTTTTCTAGCAGCTTCAAATGATCCTACTGAACCAAGTGCAGGTAATCCAACTTCACCTATTAAATCTACAATGTCTTCGCCTCTTAAACCATCTTCGTCAATAGACATTAAATTATTTGTAGGCTCCATACCTATTTCTTTTTGACCTTTAGGTGTTAATAAAAAATTTCCTAACTTATCAACAACATAACCTTCTTTACCAACATTTTTATCTAGAAAATTTACTCTTTCTTTAAAATTATTTGTGTTTGAAAAACGAAGTCTAAAAAAATTATTAGTCACGCCTGATTTGTAATCAGCACCTCTAAATTTTCCAGTATTTGTAAATACGCTTTTTTGTGCAGGAGCTTCTTTTGAAATGTCTTCTTTAGGTGCTTGAACAGTGTTTGATTCTACTGTTGTAAAATCTCCACCTATTGCATTTCGTAAAGCACTTTCTTCTGCTGGAGACATCTCTTCTGCTTCTTGAATTGCTTCAATAACTTTACCGTCAAATGTTTTATAATATTTTTTTACAGCCACAATTTACCTTATTGCCTTAAATCTATTGTCCTTGATACTGCTGTTCTTCCGCCTGGTGATACTTCATTAAAACTTACAATACTGCTTTTAGGAATAGTTAGTTTACCTCCAGACTTAGCAATTCTTTCCGCAACTTTTCTTTCAACTCTTTCGATTTCATCTAAATAACCACCACCAGGCGATGTTTCTGCCATAGAGTAAAGTGATTGTAATGCAGTATTTGCATTATAAGATGGTTTTTCAAATATTTTTACAAGTTCTTCTAATGATGCTTTTGCTGAAGCAACGTCCGTAAATGTCCCTAAAATATTAACAATATCGTCAGCTCTTTTTCTGTCAGCATCAGAGATAGTTCTGTTTGATTCACCTAATAATATTGTAATGTTTTGAGCTGTAAATCTTTTAGCCCATCTAGAAAGAATTTCTGGTGTAGGTATTAATTGTCTACCTGTAACTGGATCAAAAGCACTTCTATCTATACCTGCAATAGCTGATATACCTCTTGCTAAATCATTTACTCTTTGAGATAAACCAACAGTATCAGCGTTAACTAATTCTTTTACCATGTTAATTTCATCAAGAGTGTCTCTTGAATATTCTTCTGCTTTATATATATCTCTTATAATTGGAGCTATATCTACATCAGGCTCATACTTTACATTGCCTTTTTTATCTTCTTTTAAACGAATTTGAAATTGTAAATTATCTTGACTACCTCTACTGTAAAGACCTGGAAGTTTTACTTTTAACACTTGTTTTTGCATTAAAGGATCAGCATCCGGCCCTTCGCCAAGATCTTGAATATTTTTAGCAATTTTTGTTTGTAATAATTGATTTTGTAATCTTTCTTTTTCAGAAATACCTTCACCACCAATTGGTATTCTACCAGCTAATATTGCTCTTTGTGTAAAGTTTTCTTCTGCCATTTCTGGTGGAGCAAACTCATAACCTAATTGAGATATTTCTTCTATTGATACTGGTTCAGGTGTTAGCTTGTAAGTGTCTTGACCAGGAACTCTATATGCTAAAAATTGTTTTCCTTTAGCTGATTCTTCTTCAGCCTGTGATCTTGCTAAATCAGACATTGACATTCTTTTTTGCACTGTTCCTACAACGCTTCCATCAAAAGGAACAGCACTGTAAGCTGCCATAGCTTCAGCATCGCCAATATTTTGTTCTTCTCTAACTTTTTTTAATTCTTTAGAAAAATCACTATTAACAACACCTTCAGGAGCCTGTTGAAATTGTTTAATATCCATATCAACAATTGCATCTAATGCTTCGCCAGTTCTTCCTGTTTGTTCTTTAAATACTTCGTACAATAAAACATTTCCTTCAGGAGAACTATCAACGGGAATTTTTTCACCTGTTTTAGGTTGGATAAAAAATACTTCTCCAGTATCATCATCTGTTTCTGTATTAGTTTTAATCCAATTTCTAAAATCCTCCATATCATCAAATTCTTTTTTTTCTTCATTTTTCTTTGTTTCTTTTTTAGGTTTTTTGTTATTACTCGCAACTTTTTTTAAATCATTGCTCAAAGACTCTAAATCTTTTTGAATTTCATTAGCATTAGATCTTTCAATAATTGGATCAGTAACTAAAGTATCTTCTACTATGTTACCAACACCAATGCCAATTGGACCACCATAAGCATAACCTTTTGGTTTTATAATAGGCGGATTAAACATAATTAACCTCCGTACGCTCGTTCATCAAATCCAAAACCACTTGTGTTAAACATAGAATACGGATTTACATATGGAGCGTATCCAGACAATGTTGTTTGCATTGGACTAGCTACTGGAGCTTGACCTTGACTCATCATCATTTGATTACTTGGTATACCTTGAGCTAAACCAAGTTGATAAGTTGTTCTATTAAATGGATCCATATAAATGTTATAAGCGTTTTGTCTTTGTGTATCATATAAAGACTGTTCATAACCTCTTGCAGTTCTGCCAGCATTAGCAAGAGCTGCAATATCTGCACCTTGCAATCCTTGTAAAGTACCTCCAGCACCTATGAATCCAGAACCTAAACTTTGCAAAGCTGGAGCAAAACCTGCTAATCCAGTTCCTAATTGTGCAAAGTTTTGACCACCAGACGATATACCTGTTGATAGTTGAGAAAGTAAACCAGCAAGTCCAGAACGAGCTTGACCAAAACCTTGGCCTAATCCTGCCATAGTTGGGGCAGCTCCTCTTAATGCTTGTTGTTCTATATTAAATTGATTTTGTGCTTGATTAAAAGCAGACGCTAAACCTTGATTAATAACATTTTGTCTAGCATCCTGTCTTTGTCTTTCCATTTCTAACTCAATCATAGCAGCTCTTGTAGAGCCTCTAAGTCCTGAGTTAGCAGCTTTAACATTTAGTTCAGTTATTTTATTATCATAAAATTCGTCAATGTCTCCTAATTGATCTTCTACAACGGTTTCCATATAAGGATTCATATAAAAATTAGCTGCATCTGGAGTAAAAGAACCAAGACCAGCTTGTAACATATTTATACCTTCGTATATGCCACGTTCTGTTGGAGCTAAACCACTACGAGCTAACATAGCTGCGTCTCTTAATCCCATTACACCTTCAGAGTAAAGTGGATAAGCATCTCTCATTACAGATGCACCCTCTCCTAAGAAAGGAAGAGCACCTTCATAAGCCTCCATACCTCTTTGAAAATATGGAAGATATGCACCCACACCTTGTGCTGTCATGTCAAGCGCTGCTTGTTCTAAGGGATTAAAAGGAGCTACTTGAGTTGTAATAGCCTCAATAGGCGGTGGTTTAGAAGAAAAAGAATATCCTTGATTAAATAAAAATTCTGTTAAAGCTCTTATATAAGGGTCTGCTAAATTATACGTTGTATCACCAGCATATGTAGCATCTGTTACACTAGGAAGAGTTCCTGTAAATGTATATTGTCCTTGATTAACTGGAGTTGTCATGATTTCATTGCCTCTAAATCATTCATTAAAGAATACATTTCTCTAACACCTTTTTTTCTGTCGCCACCACCAGCTGCTTTTACAGCTTTAGCTGTCATAACAAATTCACCGTCTGACAATCTTGCAGGTATAGAATCACTTGTTCCTGTGCCAGGGCCACTAGCTTCTCCACCTTCTCTTAAATCAACACCTCTACCTTTTAAAATATCTGCATATGTTAATTCACCATCGTTATTTAAGTCTGGAAAAGCCTCACCACCCTCGGCCATATTAATAGCTGTTTGTGGTTGAGCGTAAGTAGGATAAAGTTGATTGTAGTCTATAACTTCAAACTGTCCGCCTAGTTGATTTTGTACGTCTTGTCTTGCTCTTGCTGATTCAAAACCAGCATTTCTTCTAAATTGATCAGTAGGTAAATTTGTAGGTTTTGTTAAAGCTTCAAACATCATAAGAAATTGAATATCTTCAGCATCAAGAGATTTTTTCTTTCTTTGTTTATCTAATATTTCTGCATATTTTTCTATTATTTCCTCGTCATTTAGTTGTGTTCCAAAACGTCTCATAATACTTTCTCTAGCAGGATTATTAAATATATCGCCTGCCATAGTAGGAGAATCTTCACCACCAAATATTCCAGTTCCACCTCTCATAGGTATATTAGCGTAACCTTCATCACCAAAAATAGAACCGCCAAGATATTGCCTCATTTGTTGTTGAGCTAAATTTCTAGCACCTGGTGTTCCAATAGCTTCTCCTAACTCTCCCTGTGCATATAAAGCACCTAAATCACCAAGAGTTCTTCTTCTATTTTCTTCTGTTCCTATTAAGGAACCTACGCCTTGTCTAAATTGTTGTTCAGGAGACTTACCAAACATAGCCGTTGTTGCTGCATCTAAAGCATCTGGACCATATGTTAGGCCAGCTATTCCTAACCCAGTAGAAATAAATGGTCTTCTCATAGCAAAACTACCTACACCTTTTAATCCTCTTCCTGCTGCACCTGCTAATCCTTTACCTATACTTCCTAATGTATATGTTGGAACACCAGATTCCATTAATGTCATAGTTGGTGTAGTTATAGGAGCCTTATTTAATTTATTAATGTTTAAAAGATCTCTTATTCCTCTTGAGGCAGGTATTCCTAAATCATCCATAGTTTGTGCTGTAGTTTTTGCAGCAAAAGATGTATTGACGTTAGGTATTATAGAGCCATAAGCTGTGTTTGTAGGTCCACTATAAGCTCCCATAGGAAACTTACTTACGTTTGATGATGGAGCTCCAGTTCTAAAGCTAAAATTTCGTAAGGATTCTCTACCTGTTGGAGTAGATCTTAAAAAACTTCCAATTCCTGATGTTAATCTATTAAACTGATTGCCTATACCTGATCCAATTTGAGAACCTATATTACGACCTTGTGCCAAAATAGAAGCAAAAGCATCGTCTGCTGCTTGATTTTTAATAGCTGGGTTTGTAGCTCTATTAAATCTATCAAATATATTTTTAGTTCCTTGACCTAATCGACTACCCGCAACTTTTTTAGCCATAGGGCTAGTAGCAATTAGTTGTATGCCTGATCTAGCGCTAGCTCCTAAACTTTCTAAAAAAGCAGGACTAGATCTTAAAGCTCCAGCAATATCTAAACCTTTTAAACTTGTTGCACCTGATTTTATGCGTGCTGCTAAAGAAGCGGCAACTTCGCCTGCGGCTGGATATTTTGTTAAGATAGCTCTTTGAACAGCTGCTGCTTTAGCTGCTGTTGAAGTTCCTTTTGCTGCATTCAATGCTCCTTGTGCAGTAACCAACATATCATCAGCTACGACTTTAGTTGCTTCGACTACAGGCTGAGTCATTCTTCCTGCAGCAGCTGATGAACCCCTGTAATTTGGTCCTACATTTGCACCAGTTTGTCTTCTTGCTTGTTGTTGATAACCTTTTTTAAATCTAGCAGCTTGATTACTAGT
>MDTD01142413.1_pt1 | contig 24169 bp, 24 predicted proteins | sample 811221 | NCBI WGS metagenome assembly MDTD01 (sample SAMN05326646, study PRJNA326480) | marine metagenome | isolation source: seawater | place: Pacific Ocean: South West | collected 2011 | reverse complement strand
TATCAGCCGATTTTCTATATCAACTGTAAGTATGGTTTTCTCATTACCCTGCATCGCACTTAAAAGTTTATCTACCGATGTACTAGAAACTTTCGCCGCCAAAACCTCGTTTTGAAAGCAGTTATCATAGAATATTTCACCAAAGCTCTCTGCGACAACACACGTTATTCCAAAATCTTTAAGTGCCCAAACAGCCATTTCGCGGGAACTTCCGCAACCAAAATTTGGACCTGTTATCAATATCCTACAACCGAGGGAAGATTTTCTATTTAGCACGAAATCTTCTCTCAAATGATTGTCGGGAGTATAGCGCCAAGAGCGAAACAGGCCTTCGTCAAAATGAGGCCTCTCTCTATTGACGCAGTAGTCAATAGGTATGATCGTGTCCGTATCGATGTCTGGTATCCCTAACGCCACTGCCACACCATTCACCCAAGGTTTACTCATCGCGTGCATCCGTCGGCCAAAGACAATCGATCACTAATTCGACCGGTTATAGCGGATGCAGCCGCTGTCGTAGGACTGGCAAGATGCGTGCGCCCACCCGCCCCTTGTCTTCCTTCGAAATTCCTGTTGGACGTGGACACACATCTTTGTCCCTTTTTAAGCCGATCACCATTCAGTGCTACACATAGCGAGCATCCCGAATGCCTCCATTCGAAGCCTGCCCTTTTGAAGATAACATCAAGCCCTTCTTGTTCCGCCGCTCTTCTAGTTGAAGTTGAGCCTGGCACCACCAAGGCCTTAACACCGGGATGAACTTTCTGCCCCTTTATTACTTCCGCAGCTGCACGCAGATCGGACAATCGACCATTGGTACAGGAACCTATAAAAACTACATCCACCTTGGTATCTTTCAGACGTTGACCTGGGAGTAGATTCATATAATCTAGCGCTTTCTCCATGCCGAGTCGCATCGTAGTGTTCTTCTCGTCTTTGGGATTTGGAACGTAACCATTCACATTCATCACATGAGCTGGGCTTGTACCCCATGTAATTTGAGGCCCTATCTTACTCACATCAAATGATTCCTCTCTCTCAGCAGATGCCCCAGCTTCACTCTTAAGGCTCAGCCAGTACTTTATCGCCTCATCCCAAAGTTTTCCTGAAGGCGCAAAAGGTTTATTGGCAAGAAACTCGATAGTGGCATCGTCAGGCGCTACCAGGCCAATTCGTGCACCCATTTCTATACTGAGGTTACACATGGTTAACCGTCCTTCAATTGACAATTGGGAAATTGCTTCACCAGAAAATTCTAGGGCCATATTTACGCCCGCTTCTGAACCAAATTCAGCTATCATTGCCAGAACCAGATCCTTCGCTAAAACATCTTGAGGAAGAATGCCCTCACAATTAATTCTGAGAACTTTGGGCCGCCGCTTAATCAAGGTTTGGGTTGCCAGCACATGAGCAACCTCCGAGGTCCCTATTCCCCAACCGAGACAACCCAGTCCTCCAACTGTGCACGTATGACTATCACCGCAAACGAAGGTCATTCCAGGTAATGTGATCCCCAATTCCGGACCTATCACATGTACAATCCCTTGCTCGGCACTGTTTAGGTCAAAAAGTCGAATTTGATGGCGGTCCGTATTTTCTCGCAAAGCGTTTATATTGCCGAGATGTTTAGTTAATACAGAAGCTCTTTGTTCCCCTTCTGTTGACACGACATGATCGTGAGTCGCAAACGTTCGCGTCGGACTACGTACCCTGCCGCTGTGTTCTTCTAGAATCTTAAAAGCTACGTCGCTCCCTAGTTCGTGAAGCATGTGTCGAGCTATATAGATTAAATCGTAATCTGCACTGAGACGTTCTACCCGGTGCGCATCCCAGATTTTATCAAAAAGAAGTCGAGGTCCCAGGGCTTTCATTTCGCCCACTTTTTTTCAAAATCCCACACGTCTTCAAATCCCATCAGCTTGTGCATCTCATCTATTGGATACAGGCTGTTCTTTACACCCAAACTCGAGCCCGTTTTCCCAAGATGTGCATAAACAGCTTTGATTGCCGCTGCCGCCGCAAAAAAGCCCGTTCCCGGATAAATTGCTATTGCATAACCTAACTCTTGCAACCGTTCCTGAGACAACACGGGCGACCGACCACCCTCAACCATGTTAGCCAATAACGGAGCATCCAATCTATGCGCTATTTCTGCGAATTCCGATTCTGTCTCTGGGGATTCCACAAACAAAATGTCGGCGCCCGCAGTTTGATACGCTAGAGCCCGTTCAATAGCCTCTTCCAATCCCAAGGAGGTTCTTGCATCTGTACGGGCAATAATTAAAAAATTGGAATCAGTTCTAGATTCTACCGCCACCTCAATTTTTTGAACCATTTCTCCAACAGGAATCACTCGGCGCCCGGTTGTATGGCCACACTTTTTCGGAAACTCTTGGTCCTCTATCTGAATAGCGGAAACACCAGCCCTTTCGAACCCTTTCACAGTATGGCGGATATTCAGCAATCCACCAAAACCGGTATCCGTATCAGCGATGAGTGGTATGTCAACAGAGGAGGCAATAGCGGCCGCTCTCTCGACCATTTCAGCGTAACTCGCAAGCCCTGCATCAGGCAACCCTAGGTGACTTGCAACAGTGGCGTAGCCAGACATGTATATTGCGTGATGCTTTTCCTGAGCCGCAATCTTTGCAGATACCATATCAAAAACACCAGGTACAATGAGAGTCTCTTCAGACATCACCATATCGGCCAAAGTTTTTCGTTTTTGATCCAGCTCTACCACCTTACTCCTCCTTAGCAGCAAAAATTTATCGCTACCCTAGAAACTTTTGTTCATTCTTGAATTCACTTTCCAACCGAGTTTGAGACGTACTTTAAACACAGGAATAACCGCCATCCACTGTAACCACTGACCCATTCATAAAAGAGGCTTCATCAGACGCCAAAAACACCACAAGCCAAATTACTTCTTCTGGTCGACCTAGTCTCCCCGTTAAGTGAGCTTGTTCCATTGCTTTCCATATTGCTTCGCGATCTTCAAACTTTTCCAAATACTTGTGCGGCATCGGGGTATCTATTCCTCCTGGTGCAACAGCATTCACTCTGATTTTATGATCTCGCAAATCATTTGCCATAGAACGAGAGAGTTGAGCCACACCTGCTTTTGACGCTCCATAAGCTGCCATATCAGGAAATCCTATCAGTCCACCCACCGAGCTATTCAATATAATGGAACCCTCGATGCCCTTATCTACCATAGATTTCGCTACTTTTTGACAGAGCAGAAAAGAGGAGCGAACATTCACCCTCAGCACAAGATCCAGCTCTTCTTCGGTGGTTTCTAAGAGAGGACTTCCAACCATCACACCATGATTATTAAATAACACATCGATATGTCCGTAAGACGAGACCGTTTCTCGAACTACCCTATCAAGATCCGCTCCTTCGGTCATATCTCCGCTCACGTACTTAATGTTACTGGGATGACTTTCCAAAGCATTTTGAAGTCTAGCGGTCGGCTCACCGTTCATATCTGTTGCAAGAATCTTGGCCCCCTCCTTCGCGAATATTTCGACTGCGACCTCCCCTTGTCCTCCAGCTGCCCCTGTAATGATACAAACCTTATCTTTCAACCTCATAGTCATTTCCCTTATCCTATATAATTACTGATCTCAAATTTCAGTATGCCATAGAGATTATCTTAATTTCCAAAAATCTAATTTTCTGGATGAAAAGACGCTAAATTAGATATTTATTCTTGATAAACAAACACTCATGCTAAAACGTTATTTATACCAAGTTTATTCGAGACTATACTTAATGCTTAATTATTAGATGTCGGAGCAAAATTATGGCCACAGCGTTACAAGAGCAGAGTTATTCTTTTGATGATAGACAGATCCAATGGAGCCCGTTTCCAGGAATAGAAAATGCATCATTCTCTCTTTGTGATTATGATGAAGAACGAGGAATTGTTGACCTAATATTTAAGTTTGAACCGGATAAGAAAATAGCTATTCACACCCATATTTGGCAGACGAACATGTTCATCATCGAAGGCGAACTGAGGATGTACAATACGGATGGTTCCGTCAAAGAAGTTCGAGCAGCTGGAAAGTACTTCAGCGGATGCGAAAATGACACTCATAGCGAAGGGGGAGGACCAAATGGGGCTATTGTTTTCTATACCGTTCGCAGTAACGGTGGGGAGGAAATTTTCGACTTACTAGACGATGAAGGCACCATCATTACGACAATCACCAGAGCAGACATTAAGGCCATGTGGCTCGAAAAAGAAGGGGTTGAATAATGACTTCTGACACCAAGGAAGTTGCTGTTGTTGTGGGTGGCGGACCCAGTATAAGCGCAAGTTGCGGAAGGCTATTTTCAAATTCAGGAATGCAGGTTGCGTTGGCAGCAAGGAACCCTGAAAAAGAAGCAATGAAACAACTAGAAAAAGATTTTGACGTGCGATTGTTCAGATGTGACGGGAGCCAGGTAGACGACGTAAGAGGATTATTTGAGAGAATAGAAAATGAAATGGGCTCTCCTAGACTCGTGGTACATAACATAGACGGTCGACATAAAGTTGACGGCACACTGTCAGAAATAATTCGAAAGGACTTAGTAGACGCCGATCCTGAAATGGTATTCGAAACCATAAAAAATTCCGCTTTCAGCGCTTTTCTAGTAGGCCAAGAGGCCGCTAGAAGAATGCTTAATGGGTCCTATGCCGATAACTCCCATAAAGGAACGATTATATTCACGAACGCGACTGCTGCATTTCGCGGCAATCCTCAAAGCGGAGCATTTGCCATAGCCTCTCACGGAAAATCCGGATTAGCACAAAGTATGGCCAGGGAGTTAATGCCTCAGGGAATTCATGTCGCTCACGTACCAATAGATGCGGCCATAGGTTGGAAGCAAGAAGACGGCAGCCGGTGGCATCGATTGGCAGGCACTACGGTAGACGACAATATGGCAGATCCGGATCGAATTGCTGAAACCTACCTTCAGCTTCACAGGCAACATAAATCTACCTGGGCTTACGAGATAATCCTACGCCCTTGGGTAGAAAGTTGGTGAAGTTCTGTAAGGAAATTAAGCTCCGGCATAACTGGCTTTGCAAAAATCCCGGTAGGTAGCATCCACATCGCCAAATAGATGATTAAGAACCATAAGCCTCTTCACATAATGGCCAATATCCAACTCGTCTGTCATACCCATGCCACCATGTAATTGAATCGCTTCTTCACCGATCAAGCGTGCTTTTTGCCCAACTAGGGATTTCATAGCAGCGATCGTAGCCGGAGCAGTATCTTCATCTTGCTGGTATTCACATATCGCGCGGTACAACATTGACCTCGAGGTCTCAGCCGCCATGAACATCTCTACCATCCGATGCTGTAACGCCTGAAAAGAGCCAATAGCTACACCAAATTGTTTTCTGGTTCGACTGTATTCGACAGTCTTGTCCCTTAGGACATCCATAATGCCGACCATTTCAGCCCCTGCGGCAATCCGTGCTTCCAAAAGTATTTTACTCAGTATTTCGGCCCCACCATGTACTTCCCCTATCACCGTTTCTTTTGAAACTTCTACATTATCAAAGCGAAGATTAGCCACCTTCGAGCCATCCATGAGGGAAACATTAGTGCTATCCAATTCTACCTGTTCCGTGTCTAAGCAGAGCAAGGTTATTCCGCCTGACTCTCGCGACTCTCCAGCGGTTCTAGTAGTTAAAACTATATAACGCGCGACACTCCCGTTTTGCACAAGCGTCTTTTCGCCGTTGATGACGTATGTTTCTTCTTTGTCAGTCGCAGTGGTTTTAATATCGAATAGATCTTGTCGACTTTGCCGCTCCAAACCAGCAAACGCACACTGCACGTCTCCCGATATTACTTGAGCCAATAAGTCGTTCTTCCCTCCAAGCGCCAAGATACCGCCAGCGAGTACTATATTCGCTAGAAAAGGTTCTAAAACCAAAGAACGTCCAAACTGCTCACAAATTAACGCGGTATCTTCAATCCGTCCGCCGAAACCACCCACCGCCTCATCGAAGGGAACACTCAACCAACCGAATTCGGCAAAATTATTCCAATGCTCTGCACTATAACCTAGCGCTGTATTAACTAATTCTTGCCTAGATTTAAAATCATAATTATCAGCTAAATACTTACCCACACTATCTTTCAAAAGGGTCTGCTCTTCACTTAGTTCAAATTCCATTTGCTATCTCACCTATAAACCTAGAATTGCTTTTGCAATAATATTCTTTTGCACCTCGTTAGACCCACCATATATGGTGGCCGCTCGACCATACATATATTTGACTCGGGAACCAATCCCAAAATCGTGACCCAATTCATCTGAGTCTGAGTAATCTCCTAAAGCGGAGCCGTAGACTCCGGCTACATCCATCATGAGCGTTTGTATAGCCTGTTGGCACTCGGTGCCTTTGATTTTTAGTATTGAGGATTCCGCCCCTGGGGAACCTCCCGCTGCTACCGACGCCAATACACGTAGCTCGGTATACTCCAAAGCCATAAGTTCGGCTTCAATCTCAGCAATCCTCCTTTGGAAATTGGGATCTTGCAGTAGCGGCTCCCCTCCCTCAAATTCTCGTGAGGCGTACTCTTTTACTAGCCCTAGTTCCCGCTTGCAATCTGCCACCCCAGCGATGGCAGTCCTTTCGTGTGCTAGAAGGGCCTTTGCGTAAGTCCAACCTTTATCTTCTTCTCCTATACAATTTCCTATAGGAACCCTAACATCTTTGAATTCAACCTCATTCAAGCTATGCCTGCCGTCGATGGTGATTATAGGGTTCACTTTAATACCCGGCGTTTTCATGTCTATTAGTAAAAAGGTGATTCCTTGTTGCTGCTTTTCTAACTCGCTATTGGTGCGAACTAAGCAAAATATCCAATCAGCGAGCTGCGCATTCGTGGTCCAAATTTTAGCACCGTTTACTACATAATCGTCCCCGTCTCTAACCGCCTTGGTTTTTAGCGCCGCCAAATCGGAACCTGCCCCAGGCTCAGAATAGCCCTGGCACCACCAATCTTCACTCGACAAAATTCGCGGGAGAAAAAACTTCTTCTGATCCTCGGATCCAAAAGTATAAATCACCGGCCCCACCATCTTTAAACCAAACGGATTTAGAAATGGTATGCCCAAACTAGCGCGCTCATTGTCGAAAATAAATTTTTGAGTATCGGTCCAACCGGTTCCACCATATTCAGTAGGCCAACTAGGAGCAATCCATCCTTTGTGGAAGAGTACTTTTTGCCATTCAATGATCCCCTCTTTATAGGTGGCAGCATTCTTAACTTTGTCAGCCATTTCGTCAGTAAAACTCTCTTTCAGAAAGTTGTGTACTTCCGCCTTGAAACTCAAGTCTTCATTAGAAAGATGAGTGTGCACTATTTTCTCTCCTTAATTAACTTAAATAATTATGAGTTATAGAACCGAAACTATCAGTAGATACTAACCTAAACCAAGACTATCGTGAATGCTAGGTCCCGAATTAAGTGTAACGGTAAGATCATTTCGTAGTAATTGACTTGGCCCTACGTAACCTCTCTTCATCACTAACATTCGCCGGAATATTCATACCACGCTCGACCGCAGGCCTGGCACTCACTGTATCCATCCAGCGAATCAGATTTTTAAAATCGTTACAAGGCACTCCACACCAATCCGCAAAACACAACCAAGGATAAGTAGCCATATCTGCGATAGAGTACTCTCCCGCCAAGTATTCTTCGGACGCCAGCTGTTTGTCGAGCACTCCGTAAATTCGACGGGATTCATTCTGATAACGCGCAATTGCATCATCAAGCTTTGGCTCAAAATACCGTGAAAACACGCCAGCCTGGCCCATCATGGGTTCAACATTTGCCATCTGAAACATAAGCCATTCCATAACCTTCGTTCTAGAAGCACTCGCTTGGGGAAGGAAAAGACCTGTTTTTTCTGCGAGATGAATCAAAATTGCGCCGGATTCAAATACCGTCAAATTACTTTCTTTATCGTAAATAGCTGGGATTCTTCCGTTGGGACTAATGGCTAGAAATTCTGGCGAAAGTTGCTCTTTTTTTTCAAAATCAACCACGATTAATTTGTATTTAAGATCCATCTCTTCTAGGGCTATCGACACTTTAAAACCGTTAGGTGTTGAAGCGCTATATAAATCAATCATTCCTGAGCGGTTACCTGTCGTGCTTCACTCATCTTCACAGCCAAGCCTTTAAATGTTTTCCTGCCTCTTGAAAACCGTTTTTCAGGTAGACAGGCATACCCACATCACTCGCTCCATTCACTTGGATTTCACGGCATCCTCGAGATTTCGCCTCTTTGAAAGCTTCTTCCAATAACGGCCGACCAATTCCCTTTCCTCTAAACTTCTGTCCTACTATGAAATCTTCGACCAAAGCGTACTCCCCCCCAAACCGCATTACATAAGCAAACGATAAGGTGACAAGCCCCGCGATTTCTCCTTCCTCCAAAGCTACAATTACCAAGCCTTTTTCGCCTTTAATTAGAGTAGGATACGCCTTCCGAGCATCTTGCCAGTTCACGTTAGGAATCCACGGGTCGTCCGGAAACTCCTCCAAAAGCGCTATAACCTCCTCAATATCATCTGCTTTCGCACGTCTTATTGTTGTCATGTGCAAAACACTCCTTAAAACCTAGTTAATTCAAAGCCTAACGGATTTTGCTCTTCCAGTAACTATAGAATCTGAAGAGTTACATTTCAGGCCACTTTACTAACCACTAACTTTCTATAATTATCAGATTCTCCTGCCTCTGTTTGTTGTCGATAGTTTTCAAGACCTCCTAAATAGGAAAGCAAAGCGCGAGGCTTCCCTGGGATATTGGCACCCATATACCAACTATTCGCTTTGTGTAACAGACTATCTTTTCCTACTTCGTTCATGTGGACCATCCATTCCTCCTCAGATTCAGGTCTAGGTTCAACGCTTGCGCCTTCCTCCAAACCGGAATGTGCTATACAACGATCGACCCACTCAACCTGATGTTCAGAAAGTAACATCGGACTTACCAACGCCCCGTTTGCACAAGGTCCATCAAGAAAAAACAAATTGGGGAAACCTGTACTAATCAAACCTAAATAGGCTCTCGGCGCGCCTTCCCAATGGTCATTAAGATCCCTATCACCTCTTCCTGTAACGCTAATTCTACTGATAGCACCGGTAACCGCATCAAATCCGGTAGCAAATATAATCACATCCGAGACATACTCACGCCCAGCTACCACGATCCCTTTAGCAGTGATCTTTTCTATTGGATCGTTTTTTGTGGAAACGAGTGAAACGTTGTCTCGGTTATATGTCTCATAGTAACCAGTATCTGCACACAAACGTTTAGCCATAATTGGATAGCCCTTTGGCAACAGTAGCTCTGCCAACTTCGGGTCGTTGATTCGCTGCCTTGTTTTTTCCCTGACGAATTCAGCAAGCGTATCGTTAGCCTCTTGATTTTGAAGTAAATCAACGAATGATGAGTAATAACAAAGCCCTCCGGAACGCCAACGCATTTCATAGTCAGCAAGGCGTTCCTTTTCACTCACCTCGAGAGCACTCTTATCATTTGGATAAGTCGGCTCGTTGTTTACCGCTATAAATCCGGCTCTTGATTGCCATCTTTGTCTTTCGCGCCACTCCGGATACATTGACTTCACCAACTTTTCAAATTCTTTATTTAGCGGCTCATTACGGAGAGGGATTGAGTAAGGAGGCGTCCGCTGAAAAACAGTCAAATGCTCAGCCTCTTTCGCTATTAAAGGAATGGCTTGGACTGCAGATGAACCTGTCCCGATAATTGATACAGTTTTACCGGTGAAATCAACTTTTTCCTTTGGCCATTTCGAGGTTAGGTAGGTTTCGCCCTGGTAAGAGTCGACCCCATCAAAATTTGGGATTTGGCCAGAAGATAAAAATCCGGTAGCCATCACACAATGTTTGGCAGTGGTACTGACCCCATTTTCCGTACCTATCTTCCAACTTCCCGTTGCCTCGTTGTATACAGCGTCAGTGACTTTCGTGTTGAGCTGTATATTTGGCCACAATTCAAAATAGTCCGCACAAAAATTGACGTATCGTTGTAACTCCGGTTGAGCGGCATAACGCTCGGACCAAGACCATTTTTGTTCAAGTTCTTCATCGAAAGTATACGAATACTCCATAGACTCTACGTCCACCCGAGCGCCTGGGTACCTATTCCAATACCACGTTCCCCCAATTCCGTCACCAGCCTCAAAAAGACGAACTCGGTAGCCTCGCTGTTGGCACTTATGCAACATGTACAAACCAGCAAAACCAGCTCCTACAATTAAGACATCCCACTTTGAACTGTTTTGTACCCCAACCTTTGCAATATCTTTCTCGACCGCAACATTCATTCACCCTCTCCTCTTTTTTCGAGCTTTTCAACCCATTTTGGGCATCAGATTGAACTTAATATTGAACCCTGTCTCTAAACATAATATCTCATACGTTTGGCCACAACATCGTTTCAGTAAAATTTGTAAAACATTTTTGTTATACACTTATGAAAGAAATTCTCTTCGTGATTTTAACCACAGTTAAGGAAAACAGGTCGTTTGTGATCTGCATCATAGAAATATTCGTGCAACCTGTATGCTTAGCAAAAAGTCTAGTAACGCATCCGAGAATAGAAATCTTACTCAAATATTCTTTGACGGAGGCTGTCCTCTTTGTAAACGCGAAATTGAGTTTTATAAGTCCATCGAGCCGCCACAAACCTTTGAGTGGCGTGACTTATGGGAGCCCGGAGCAATCCATCAAGATTCTGGATTCAACAAAACAGATGCCATGAAAAGTCTTCACGTGTTAGACACTGCAGGAAGACTGCATACCGGTGTAGATGCTTTCGCGAAGATTTGGGGTCAGTTGCCGAAGCTAAGATGGCTCAGCGTCCTAATTAAGCTGCCTGTAGTCTATCAATTGACTCGTGCTGGTTATGCCTGCTTTGCGCGCCTCAGGTTGCTATGGAGATAAGTATCCAGAGTACAGATGCTGCAACTCTACATTCCCTTTCATTTCATTAAATCTTTTAAGCCCAGTGGCTTCTTCCCTTCGACATCTACTTCTCCCAAAAAGGTGTCATATTCAGCCGGCAATTTTTTCCTCCCTTCTTTATATTGCCGAGTTACGTTCGCAATATGATTACCGTGTAGCTCGGCAGTCTCTATATCACTAGTGGGTGGGGCCAATTCAGGGGGTTCGTCAATGTTCGCCTGCGCCATTACCCCCAGATACCCTGCGAGACGATTCAAGTCCTTTTCCGAACCTTGTGTTGAATAGTGTCCCCCAGTTATCCTCATGGGGACCCAGATCATTCCCATCTGAGCTGCAAAGACCACCATTTGTTGAAGCGTGTTCATCTTATCCCCGCTTCGACCCGCGGACACAGTAAAACCAGAGGCTATTTTATTCAGCCATCTTCTCTCCAACCAGATTTCTCCAGCTAGATCTTCAACAAAAGCTTTGAACCCCGCTGCCACACTGCCCATATAGGTCGGGCTTCCGAAAATAATCGCATCTGAGTCATTGAGCTCTGCCCAATTTTTAAACACGTCTTCCACTTTGATTAGCGCAGCCGTTGTTCCCGGCACTTGGGAAGCACCCCGCTGGATAGCTTCAGCTAACTTTTCAGTCGCTCCCTTAAATTGACTAAAATAAACAATAGATATTTGAGACAACTGATAGGTTCTCCAAGGTTAGGTAAGAAGGCCACACCTTACACCGAATTGTGGCACCACAAAAGCTCTCTTTTATCGACCTAATGTCTAAAAGAATAAGGTAAAAATATATTATTCTACTTAGGAATAACCTATAACTTTTTTGGAATTACTGTTCATTCCATTTATATTATTCCTGAATATGGATATTCTTTTTTTCCAAAAAACCGAAATTAGGTGCTAAGGTTTCCTTGTACCTTGACTAGACAAGGACAACGAACATTAACAAAGAAGAGGAATATCTTATGAAAAAAAACATTCTAACTTTATTCACTTTCTTGATAGGTTATGCAGTCAACGCCCAGGCCCATGGACCTGGGTATAATCAAAGTGATAGGTTCGGTTTTGCCAATCCTACCTCTCCGAAGACGGTAGTACATCACCATTATATCTATACACCCACATACGGTAACCCCGATCGTCATTATTATTCACCACCGAACCCTAGGCACCATGGCCTCTCGACTCCTTATCGGCATCGTCGAAGCAGCAATGCCACTTTCTCTAATGCGTTAGGCGCTGCGGTAGGCGGATTCGCGGGCTCCAAATTAGGAAAGGGATCTGGAAAATTAGCCTCAACCGCGGCAGGAACCATGCTCGGATATTACCTGGGGGGAAGATTAGGAGCTGAATAAATAACAGAAAAAAAATCGAAATGGGGGGGATCTAAGGTTCCCCTCCAACCCCACCAAAGGGATTGAAACACTATGTATCAAACAGTGGATACGAGACGCACAATGTTGTCGTTATCCCGATCTCTAAGGGAATTAATTCAAAGGTGTCGGGGGATCGCCCTTTCTAAGCCTCTGAAATGTAACTACCAACAAATATACGAGGCCATAGCAAATTACTATACATGGACCTATCGGTTTATCTGCTACCACACCTAACACCATCCCTCCACTAATAGAGATAATTCCAGCTATCCAAGCCGTGCTTAGTTTTCGTTTAAACCGTTGAGCAGTCAAGGCCGGTAGGATAAGACCGGCAAACACAATATACACTCCAACCAGTTGTACTGCGGCAGTTACTATAACCCCAAAAAGCAAGTAGAAAATTAAAGGATTTTCGCTCGGTCTTCTCAATAGAAGCACAAGTAAAATGACGCCAAATAGTGGCACATGAAAAATCACATCATCCCAACTCACAAATAGAATTTGTCCCGATAGTAGGTCGGTTAACAATTCTCCTGCGTGCGGGTGGTCAGCTATCACAAAAATAGTTATGGAGGCGGCAAGAACAAAAGAGGCCCCAATCAGCGCTTCGATAATTTGAGGTTGCAGCTTTTCCAGGTACCAAAAAAGTACGCTGAAGGCGGTCACGAAAAAGCCGGTGATTAACAAGTGGACCCAAAAAGGTGCATGGTGTAGAAAGACCGCCCCCATTATAAGACCCAATCCAGCGATGTGAGCGATCGCCAGGTCAATAAAAATAATACCACGTCGCAATACTTCGAGTCCCAAAGGCGCGAAAGCCAAAGAGAGCATCAGGCCGATGGTCAGTGCCGGCCCAATGATCTCGAGGCTGAAGTTTTCGAACACTGACTTTGCTTATTTCAGTAGAGCTAGCGTTCTGTCAAATAGATCAAATAAGTTTTTGGTCTGCTCGTCCCCACCAACCGTGTAAGGCAAGGTCACATAGGGCTTGTTGACTTTTGCGGAAAGCCATTCCGCGCCCTTTGTTGCATCATATGGGGTTACCGCAATTATGGGTGTGGAATTGCTGTTCCGAATCACACCTAACAGTTCCTCTAGATGAGCAGCGGTGGGTGGAATACCCGGTTTCACTTCTATAGATCCCAACAAATTTATGCCCAACCAATCGATCAAATAGGAGAAGTTCTTATGATAAATAACCATAGAGAGATTTTTATAATCAGAGAGATCTTGTTCCCATTTTTCAATAGCCGCTTTCCATTTCGATGTAAAAGTTTCATTGAGCGCCGTATAACTGGCCTTATTATTTCCATCTACCCTGATAAGCCGCTTTGTGAACTCATCGGCAATCGTGAGTATATTATGTGGATTCAAATGAACGTGCGGATTCCCTTCAGGATGTATATCGCCCAAAGAGCGATCTAGTACCGCAGGGATCTCAAGCACCGGCACGAAATCGGCAGCCAAGAAGTAACCAGGTTTCCCAGGTTGAATTCTACTACTTCCTTTTTGAATTAAAATAGGTAACCAGCCGGCCTCGAGGCCTGCTCCCGAGCACATGATCATATCAGCCCTTCTCGCCTTCGAGATTAAGCTGGGACGCGCCCGAATAAAATGCGGGTTCTGCTTCGCATGGGTCGCTGAGAAAACTTTCACATGCCCGCCCCCTAGTTCCTCAGCTAAACTGGCCCATTCGGGCTCGCAAGCGAGAATATTTATATTATCGGCAGCGAAACTCGCTGCCGATAATACGAGGGACAAAGCGGCTATTAAGCCGCTTCCAGGGGCTTTTCCAATCTTAATATTTATGAGCACCGTGAGCTCCCACTGACATGATGTACTGAATCATGAATTGGTTGTCGGTAGTTTGATTATTTAGCTTGTTATTATTCCACTGAAAACGTATGCGGCTGAATTCACTATTAGTGTAATCAACCATGGCGCTAAAACTTCTTGGATCATGGTTTCTACCATCCAGAGCGGAGCCATTCAAACCAGCCAAGATATCTGGAGACTCAAGCTCGCTATAGCGGAATCCTGCTCGCCAAGCCGGGTGGAATTTATAAACGGTTTGGGCATACCAACCAACTGAAGTATCGTCGTGCGCTACCGCGCCGGTGCCCGCATTAGTGTCCTCATAAGTTCCGTCTTCACTTCTCCAGAAAGACTCACCCTGGACAATCCATTCTCTCTCTCTGGCATTACCTGTAGGCGCGTAGGTATATCGGAAGTCCACCGCATACAGATCGCTATCTCCGATGAAGGTAACCGTATCCTCGTTTCCTGCTCGTCCGCCCTTGGCTTCCCCTATAAGGGCGTAACCGCCAAGTCTCCAACTTTGGTTATCACCGATATCAGATCCGAATCGAGCGAACGCAGAAAATGCACCAATGCCTTCGCCATCACTTCCGCCGAACGGGAAGTCATCTCCTCTAAACACACCGCCACCAATTTCAGTGTAAAAGTCAGTGGGTAATACATACGACACTTCTAAACCATCATCGTTATACGCTTTGTTGAGGAACGCTCTATAGGGTAGAGGGCGGTCAGCAAAATCATCTGTGTGAGCGTGATGTTCATTCATGTAACCTAAGGTCCAGAAGGCTCGACCGGCTTTAATTCCGAGGCCATCCATAAGCCCTAAGTCTGGCAGAGTTTGAAGATAAGCCTCTTCAAGCTCAATTTGATCACTGCCATCTTCTCTAACAATCGCAGCTGTGAGGCTTCCGTAAAATTTGTTATCTACATTAGCTGCCACACTGATTTCGGACTCACCAAGGCCTAAGCCTTCTCGACCTCGTTCTCCCTCATGGCTTACGCTAAATCCAGCGAATTCAGATTCCGGGCTAGAAAAGCTGGTAGCCTTACCATTCAAGACAACACTGACGGCAGGATTGAAACGCTTAACAGCCCTAGCCTTTTTGGGCAGATTTCCCGATTGCTTTACTGCAACCGACTTTTCACTCGCGGAAGCTTCCATAGTTTTGACTTTTGCTTCTAGCTCAGCGATTCTGCTTTCATAAACTTGTTTAATTGATTCGATTTCAGCTTTGATAGCTTTCAAATCATGATCACCTGCAGTCGCATACGCACTGAAGACGAACGGAACTATCGCCGTTAAGCACAGCCTCAAATTCATTCTCATTTTTTTCTCCATATTATAATTGTCACCCCTATCAGTGTGTTATGTTATAACATAACACTGTTTTGTCAAGGTCTCTTAGCGGTGATTTCGCTTATTCGCTGCAGTTCTTAGGCTTTATTAATCCAAATTTCAGATAAGAAAAAAATAAATTAGCGTCAGTATCATGGCTGATGACTTGCAGCCATCAAAGAATAGCTCCCGTTCACCTCCTCAATCTCTAGTTCTGCTAAGTTACGTAAGACAGTTACTTATGCCTTACGGGTCTAAATAAACTCTTGAATTTGCTTTTTTGTTCTAATTTGAAATTCTTTCGAGCTTCCGCTTTGAAGCAAACCACATTAATGTAGAACCAAGAGGGAGAGCGTGTTTTACACGCGATTCTTATAACCCACCTTGAAGGAGATTATTATGATACGTATTTGCGTTTGTATATTCGCACTAATTTTTTCGTCACATATTTTTGCGGGAGCGATTTGGACTAACTATCAACTTTCGGTTCCCTACAACAATGCTGCCAAGGTAGCGACGCTAATGGAAAATTACACCAAAACTGATGCTGGCAAATCCTTTCCTGGACTAGTATTTCTCAATGCGGTTGTTGCTAATGGCAATCAAAAAGCGACTCACAATCTAGCGATAGTCTATAAAGATGAGAAGCAATGGGAAGAACGTAGGGCTGCAGTCGCTAATGATAGAGAGTATGGACGCATGATGGCGCAGCTGAACAATTTAGCAGAATTCGTGAGCGAGACAGTTTATGAACATGTCGCGGGTTATGGGCTACCGGCTGAAGACACTAAGCAATGGATTGGAATCGCTGCTAACGTGAAAGACGAGGCACGATATTTAGAAATTGTTGATGGTATCATGAGTCAGACAGATCCTGCCGCTTCTATCGACTTCTGGGCGGCCCGCGCAGGTGCTGATCCCGGTGTCACTCATGTAATCACTATCGGCGTGCAAAGTCGTGCGGACTACAACGCGAACCCCGAAGTAAGACAAGCTTTAGCTCAGGTGAGCAATGCAGCAAAAGATGTGCGAACTATTATGGGAATCAACTATGTCGACAATGTGATGACCATGGGTCCTTTGACCAGCGCAGATATGCGTTAAGTTAAAACCAAGTTAAGGAGGGATCCTCCCTCCTTAACAATCTCCTTCTCTACCCCTAAAATCCATAAAACTTTACAACCTGATCAACTGGCTCCCGCTCACTCTCCAAAGTATTTTCAACGGCATTTGTATCTTCATAGCCCAAAGCCATCCCGGAGACTATGACTTGATCAGATGGAATTTGTAAATGCTTAAATATTGGACCTTGAAAGGTGATCCAAGCGGCTTGCGGGCAGGTGTGTAGTCCTTCAGCTCTTGCAGCTAACATAAACGTTTGCATAAAAAGACCCACATCCGACCAACTGCCTCTAGCTAAGTAAGCGTCCGTGGTAAAAAAAATCCCTACGGGAGCATCAAAGAAACAAAAATTGCGCTTCGCTTGAATCGCTGTTCGCACCCTATCCCCTTTCTTTATTCCCAAAAGGCCATAAAGATCCCAACCGATCTTCCTTCGCCTTTCCTTATGAATATCTTTCCATTCAGGAGGATAATACTCGTAGTCTTCATACCTATCAGCCAACCCTGCGTCAAACAATTTGCTAACATCAGCAATTATTTTCTCTCGAATGGTACCGGCACAGGTGTACGCATGCCAAGGTTGCGTATTGGTTCCACTAGGAGCCCTTATTGCTAACTCAAAAATCTTCTTCACCACATTCTCTGGCACTTCCTGGTCTGTGAACGCTCTAACAGAGCGTCTCGTCTTGATTGCCTCTTCGATGTTCATCTAATTACCTTGTTTTATAAAATATTGCTATAAAAACTCTGTGAATCCCAATAATAATTTAAATTGCAGCAGCAATCATTATCCCCTCTCGCTCGGGCTTCGCCTTCAATCTTAAACTTTAAATAAAACATTTTTCTTCAGGAAAAAACACCCCTTTAAATAGCTTCAACAATCGGTACTATTGTTCTCTCGTAACTCATTAACTGTTAACATTAGGCGTAAACATTTGCTGGGACCAAGGAATCATGGGCTCCTCAAGCGATGCGGTCAAAAGAGGCTAACTAATGAAACCCTGGAGAAGTAACGGTGTGCGGAATCGTAGGGCTATTTTTAAAAGAAAAACAGCTTTATCCAAAACTGGGTAAATTACTGACTCAAATGCTGTTAACTATGAGTGACCGAGGACCCGATAGTTCCGGTATCGCCGTATACAGCGATTCGAGTAAATCTGAGTTTAGTAATAAATTAACTATAATGTCTGCAAATCCAGATACTGAATTCCCACTTTTAAAGCTTGAGTTGGACAAGAAGCTAAACCGAAAAATCGCATTACAGCAGAAACACAATCACGGTGTGTTGCATCTATCAGAAGAGGAGCTTCAATTTGTTCCGGCATACATCAAAACCATACTTCCTGATATTCGTACTATGAGCAAAGGCAAACGAATTGAAATTTATAAGGAAGTAGGCCTACCAAGTAAAGTGACCAAGCAATTTTGCGTCTCAGCGATGGGTGGCTCGCATGGCATCGGCCACACCCGAATGGCTACTGAATCAAAAGTTACGACCTTTGGCGCCCATCCGTTCTCAACCGGTTCAGATCAATGTTTAGCGCACAACGGATCCTTGTCTAATCACAACCTTTTACGTCGTAAGCTATCGCGCGAGGGTATAGAGGTAGAAACAGATAATGATTCTGAGGTAGCAGCTGCTTATCTGACTTGGCAAATGGCGAAGGGCCTAAGCTTAGAACAATCGTTGCAAAAAAGTCTGACCGAACTTGATGGCTTCTATACTTTCTTAGTCGGAACGAAAAATGGATTTGGGGTGCTACGAGATCCCATAGCCTGCAAACCAGCAATCATGGCCGAAACCCAAGAGTATGTCGCCTTTGGTTCAGAATATCGTGCGTTTGCTAAATTACCCGAAATCCAAAGTGCACGCGTCTGGGAACCAGAGCCAGCCACTGTCTATTTTTGGGAATTGTGACCATGAAAAAATATGATTTATCTGAAGGCGAATTACGTGCTCTTAATGAATACCTTCAGAGTGCCAATGAAAATGAAACTAATTGGCAAATAGACAAACCTGAGGGTGCCCACGCAATTGCTGTCGGCTTGAATGCTCCGATAGAGGTAACCATTAATGGGTCAACTGGTTATTACTGCGCTGGCATGAATAAACACGCGACTATCAAAGTAAATGGCTCTGTGGGTCCAGGTGTCGCAGAAAACATGATGTCTGGTAGAGTTGTCGTTGAGGGAGACGCAAGTCAATATGCCGGTGCAACGGGTCATGGTGGTCGTCTTATCATCAGAGGAAACGCTTCATCCCGCTGTGGGATATCGATGAAAGGCATTGAGATATTGGTGGAAGGCTCTGTGGGTCATATGTCAGGCTTTATGGCGCAATCAGGTAAGCTAGTTGTATTAGAAGATGCTGGGGATTCGCTAGGAGATTCTCTTTATGAAGCTCAAATATTTGTTCGCGGGAAAATAAAAAATCTCGGGGTCGATTGTATAGAAAAAGAAATGAGAGCAGAGCATCTTCAATACTTAGAGAAGTTGTTTAAGAGTGAAAAAATAGATTGCGACGTAAAAGAGCTTAAGAGATATGGTTCAGCACGAAAGCTTTACAATTTCAATATCGATAACGTCCAAAATTATTAGGGAGCCCAAAGATGAGCTCTGATAAAAAGAACAATATCCCTCAAACCAAACCCATCAAATCAAGTATTTTTAACGACGCAGTCACCGCCGAAATCAGGCGCGCAGCAGCTACCGGAATCTACGATATTCGAGGGGGCGGAGCCAAGCGCCATGTACCTCATTTCGATGATTTATTGTTTCTAGGCGCTTCCATGTCTCGTTACCCTCTTGAAGGCTATAGGGAAGGTTGCGACACACAAGTCACCCTGGGTACCCGATTCGCAAAAAAACCCTTGGAACTTGATATTCCAATTACCATAGCTGGCATGAGCTTCGGTGCATTGTCTGGCACGGCAAAAGAGGCTTTGGGTCGAGGTGCCACTATCGCCGGCACTTCCACGACAACCGGTGATGGTGGGATGACTGATGAAGAGCGCGGCCACTCCAAGATGTTAGTGTACCAGTACCTCCCCTCGAGATATGGAATGAATCCAGACGATCTACGAAGATGCGATGCGATAGAAGTAGTCGTGGGCCAAGGTGCCAAGCCTGGCGGCGGCGGAATGCTCCTAGGACAAAAAATAAACGCTAGAGTAGCAGAAATGCGTGACCTACCTGAAGGAATAGACCAAAGATCTGCGTGTCGACATCCTGACTGGACCGGCCCGGATGACCTAGAAATAAAGATTCTGGAGTTAAGAGAAATTACTAAGTGGGAGAAACCCATTTATATAAAAATCGGTGGGGCCCGACCGTACTTTGATACAACACTCGCCGTGAAGGCTGGCGCAGACGTAGTCGTGCTTGACGGCATGCAGGGAGGCACAGCCGCCACTCAGGACGTCTTCATAGAACATGTAGGACAACCGACTTTAGCCTGTATCCGCCCTGCTGTTCGAGCGCTACAGGAACTTAATCTGCATCGAGAAGTCCAACTTATTGTTTCGGGAGGAATCAGACATGGAGCTGATGTGGCGAAAGCTCTAGCACTAGGCGCTGACGCCGTTTCAATAGGTACGGCGGCGATGATTGCTTTGGGTGATAATGACCCGAAATGGGAAGAAGAATATAACGCATTGGGTACAACCGCAGGAGCATACGACGATTGGCAAGAAGGCAAAGACCCCGCCGGAATTACGACCCAAGATCCGAATCTTGAAACTCGCCTTGATCCAATAGTAGGCGGTCGGAGGTTAGCTAACTATCTAACTGCGATGACACTAGAAGCCCAAACAATAGCTAGAGCTTGCGGGAAAAGCCGCCTACAGAATCTAGAGCCAGAAGATCTATGTGCTCTTACAGTGGAGGCATCCGCGATGACAGGTGTTCCATTGACTGGGACTGATTGGATTCCAGGGCAAAACTAACTATTTTCTCAACTCTAAAAACTAGGCGAGCAAACCGATAAGTGATTAACCCAGATGAACATCGATAATAAAAAGTACTTGTGGAGCCTTATTCAGAAAACCGGAGACACATTAGTCGGCAAACTCCCAGCCCACGCGCATCACCCAAAAGGACGAAACCCTTACGCACATGTTGCCTCACGGGTTAAAAGTCACTTCAATCAAAGCTATAAAGATTTGCCTGACGAACGCCTCTCAGAGGTTATAGAGTACTTGGAGCAAATCAAAAAAGAGGAAGGTTAAAACCTCCGATTTTTACGTCTTACTGCTTGCGAAAAACACTTATTCAAATAGATCTGACATGAATTGAATAGCCGCGGGATCAACAATAATATCTTGAGGCTGCAGAGGTCGTGCAAGCGATACATTGCTAACGGAGGGACATCGACTCAAACCCACATAAGCTTGTCCGGAGGCAAATGCTCGGTTGCCCAGGTCGAGTAAAATTGAATCGATTGTTAAACCTTGGCTTTTATGAATCGTCACAGCCCATCCCAAAGTGAGAGGAAACTGGGTATAAACACCAGACACTACTGCTTCGATCTCGTATTTCTGAGGGCTAAGATTGTAATCAACCTGCTCCCATTTTGCTTTACGCAACGTTAAAACATTTCCATCTTCAATTCTCTCCAGTTGAACTTTTTTAGTATCAAGACCCACCACTCGACATATGGTGCCATTAGCTGCGGCGGGCTGATTTCGAGTTACCATGACTTGAGCTCCAATCTTCAGCCTAAGTTGCTGCGGAGCTGGCAAATTTTTATCAGCAAGGTCAAACTTTCCATCGAATTTTCCTGGATAAATTACTTCTTCCCCTTTTAGGGAATCAAACTTCCTTTGATTGTAAATTTCGGCAGCTTGGTTCGTTCCCGTCAATGTAACACTTGAGTCGATTTCAAAACTCTCTTTCAAGCAACTGCCATTGAGCCAATCAACTGTATCTTCGAGCTCCTTTCCGAGCCTCAGATTGTCAAGTGCTTCAACAAAACGCTCATCTTTTTGACGAAAAGGAATTTCTAGATTGACACCAGACATTGATACCTGTTCAAAGACATGGGCATCAAAAAACCAGGTCGATTTATAGCGGCTATTAAAAATGCCTGCTTCGGCTCCATCTTTTAATATTGGCGGCAACTGGAACAAATCACCGACCGCTAACACTTGGATGCCCCCGAAAGGCTCATCTGTCTTCCGCCAAATTTTAAGTATTTCATTGATGTTGTCGAGTAAATCTGCGCGGACCATAGATATCTCATCTATGATCAGAAGTGTCAGACAACTTATGACATCGTTAGGCTTTCTTACAGCAATCTCCCGTACGTCGAACATTCGAGGAGGAAATTTGAAAAACTTGTGTATAGTCTGGCCATCGATATTAAGTGCAGCCACACCAGTTGGGGCAATCTTTACTGCGGAGCTTTTATATTTCTCATAAATTTTCTTTAACAAGGTAGTTTTACCCGTACCAGCCTTTCCAGTGAGAAATATAAAAGGAGCACCACTTTCAATTAGTTGTTCCAAAGATTCTAAATCTTGGCTAGATTGAGCAAAACAAGACATATTCTATATTCTTTTCATGGCCGAAAAGATACATTTTTTGAAGATAGGAACATTGAGGCACATTTGCAATCGGTTAAAGACATTAAGGAGAAAATTTCCGTTTAATTTGCAAAACCCTCTCCGAGCTCTTTCAGTCTTGATTCCAAAGCAGCGGGGCTTTGTGTAGACTCACATTGCATGCCACCTTCTGAACTGCGAAGCGTCTCTCGATTGAGCGTGTTCTTACCGAATAGTGGAGCACCCTCCCATGACAGATAATTAGCATCTTTATCATAGGCTCCTAAGTTCGAGGTCCTCACCTCTCCCTCCGCATCAATGCCCAACATTTCCAATTGCCCGCGGTCAAAAATCAACCCAAAGACCTTCATTCTCTCAGGCAAGGCAATCACAGGCTTCCAATTGCATAACAAAGGGCTACCTTCGGCTACTGCGCCCATTACAGGTAGTGCGTTGAAAAAGGATAGAAAAGTGATGTAGAAAACAGTTCTCAAAATTCTTCTCCGAGAGCTATCTCAAATTATCTAGGTCTTTATTATTCATTGGAGGCTGAGGCCGGAATCGAACCGGCGTTGACGGCTTTGCAGGCCGCTGCATCACCACTCTGCCACCCAGCCGATATGTCAAAAACGCTGCTGAAGCCTCCGAGTGAGTTCCTGTATTCTAGCATCTTTCCGAAGGTTATACTTTGTGGGCAAAACCTGCTATGTCCCGTGCCGTAGCATCACTTACCTCAGGTATACTGTCAACCATCAGCACGTCAGCAGCATGAACCGTTCCATTCACTGTTCTCGAGTAGGCCGTCACTCCTGCTCTCGTCAACTTTCGGAAATACGCTAACCCTTCATCTCGCAGAGGATCAAGCTCATTAACCGATATGCAATGTGGTGGCAATCCCTTCAAATCATTTACACTTGCTTGAAAGGGCCAACAAAGTGGGTTACTCATATTTTTTTTATCTGGATCGTAAACCGCAGCTAGCGTCTCCATCGTTTTGACCAACAAGAAATACCCATCGTTTTCATAGAGTGAGGGTAGGTCTTTCCTTTTATTCGCATAATCTCCGTATATATACGGACATAAGGCATAAGTTCCTTGAATTAAGTGGCTCTTATCTTCCCGAGATGCCCTCAAGGTGAGAGCAAGACTTAAGTTACCGCCGCCAGACTCTCCCGACACAACGATACTCCCGATACCCAAGTTCTTTTTGGCGGAAAAAACCCATTCTAATCCCGTCATGCAATCATCTAAACCTGCTGGGAAAGGGTGATCACCCAAAACCCCTGCCCCATTCCGAAATTCAACACCAATAACCACAAGTTTGTTTGAACTCAGATAATCCCTCCAATGATTATAAGCTGGTTTATTCGCCTGCAGCATCACCATTCCACCACCATGGATGTGATAAACACAAGGCATCGTTTCAGACACACCTACTGGGCGATGGATATAAAGCTTAATTTCATGCCCGCCCTTACCCTTTATAATTTCAGTCGAACGTTCAATACCCTCTATCGGTTGTGTGTTTGAAAGAACGGCGTCAAAGAAACCTTCGAAGCCACCTTCAACATCTGAGCAAAACGATCTGAGTTCTTCAATAGGCGCTGAACCGTCTAAAGGAGGTTCTGCGGGCAAACCGTCGAGGCCAAATGGTTCGAGAACTTGCAAGATTCTAGGATCGACTCGGTCATCCTCTTTGAGAATTCTTTTGGGGTCAGAAAGAAGGCCTGGTAATGTTGGCAAGGTGTCTCCACTACTTTGCTTTGTCATAAAATCTCTCCGTAACATAACTTAAGAGATTCACAATAAGTTGTGATCTCATCTCATTTAGCGCCCGTACTTTCTACCATTCTATCACCAATCGGAGACGAGTAATGAAATCTTTGAGAGAACAACTGGCGTTGTCGTTTATTATGGGAGCTCCACTGCTTCTTTTGTTATTTTTAGG
>MDTD01150339.1_pt1 | contig 24172 bp, 21 predicted proteins | sample 811221 | NCBI WGS metagenome assembly MDTD01 (sample SAMN05326646, study PRJNA326480) | marine metagenome | isolation source: seawater | place: Pacific Ocean: South West | collected 2011 | reverse complement strand
GGCGGCCCGCCGGTGGTCGAGGTGCCGGCGACGATTCAGGACGGGGTGGTGACGCTGGGGCCGGTGCCGGTCGCCAAGGTCGGTCCGCTGACCGACATCCGCCTGCCCGAATAGGATGGGCGGGCGGGCCGTGCTTCTCAGGCCTGCTTCTCGGCGATGATCTGGCGCCGGATGTCGCGGGTCCGCGTGAACAGCGCTTCCAGCGTGTCGGCCTCGCCCCAGCGGATCGCCCGCTGCAGCCGGCTCAGGTCCTCGGTGAACCGGCCGAGCATCTCCAGCACCGCTTCGCGATTGTTCATGAAGATGTCGCGCCACATGACCGGATCGGAGGCGGCGATGCGGGTGAAGTCGCGGAAACCGCTAGCCGCGTATTTGATGACCTCGCGCTTGGTCTGATCCTCGAGGTCGGTGACCGTGCCGACGATGTTGTAGGCGATCAGATGCGGCAGGTGTGAAGTGATGGCCAGCACCAGGTCGTGATGGCTGGGGTCCATGATGTCGACCATGCTGCCGGCCCGGCGCCACAGAGCGGCGACGCGTTCGACGGCCGCCGCGTCAGTTTCCTCGAGCGGCGTCAGGATGCACCAGCGGCCCTGGAACAGGGTGTCGAAGCCGGCGTCCGGCCCGGAATGCTCGGTGCCGGCCAAAGGGTGGCCGGGCACGAAATGCACATGGACCGGCAGGCGCGGGGCGACCGCGTCGATCACCGATCCTTTGACCGAGCCCACGTCGGTGACGATGGCACCTTCCGCGAGATGCCCGGCGATCGTGTCGGCCACGGCCGCATAGGCCCCGACCGGCGTACCGAGGACGACGAGATCGGCGCCCGTCACCGCTTCCTCGGGCGTATCGGCGACCGAATCGACGATGCCCAGCGAGGCTGCCTTCTTCCGGGTTTCTTCCGTACGCGAGAAGGCGACGACTTCGCGCGCCAGTCCTTCACGCTGGATGACACGGGCGAGCGAGCTGCAGATCAGGCCGATGCCGATCAGCGCGACGCGCTCGAATGGCGTGTTTTCGGTCTCGGACATGTTCGATCTCGTCTCGGCCCCGTCCGCGAAAGCGGTCAGTCGGCGAGGCCGATGTCTTCCTTGCTCAGGGGCTTAGCGTAGACGCCGATCGGGATGATGCGGGTGATCCGGTCGACCGCGGCGCGCAGCACGCTGTCCAGGCGGAGATCGTCCTCGCGGATGAACTCGGGCACCGAGACAAGATGCTGCCAGCCCTCGCTGCCGCCGCCCATCTTGGTCGCGGCGATCCAGGTGGCGTCGAGATCGGCCCCCTCGAACAGCTCCTTCAGGCGACCGCGGCTGGTGCTGCCCGTGGTTTCGAACGCCAGCAGAGTGACGTCGTCCTGGGTGGACTCGGGGGCCACGGGTGCGACGACGAAAGCATGCCGTCCCTCCCCGATTCCCATCTCGGCGAAGGGCAGCCGGGCGACGATCTTCGGGACCCCCTCGGCGGCGGACATCAGGTTCCGCCACCACGGATCGTCGTTCTCTCCGTCCGGGATCGGCAGCACGCCCACCGTGGCGAGACCGTCGGACACCGCCTTCAGCACCTGGCTCGGCGATTCGTGCAGCGACATCGGCGTGTAGGCGCCGAAATGGTCGGAAGCGAGGTCGCGATACCAGGTCGCGTCCTTGGGCGTGCAGACCGCCAGGGCGAACTGGCCCTGCACCCGAACCTGCGCCGACAGAAGCTCGCGCCAAAGACGGACGATCACGGGGCGCGGAAACGCGCCCTTGTGGCGCTTGAGCAAACGGCGGATGATTTCCGCCTCGCGTCCCGGCCGGACACCGACTCGTGCGGTACCTGCCTGTTGCTTCTGAACGCCGATCTGCTCGACGATTTCCGTCCTCTGCATCAACAGGTCGTGGATGCGATCGTCGATCGCATCGATTTCCCGGCGCAGGCCGGACAGATCAGCGTCGCTGGTCGTCATTTCTCGTTCTGGTTGGGCCGCGAAAAAGCCGCATAGTAGTAACGACGCACCCTGCCAAAATCAAAGAAAACATTGACAGAATGTGCCCTCGCTTCATAGCTATGCATCCCTTTTTCGGGCAGGTGGCACGGCACATCGCACAGGAATGAACCAGGCGGAGCTCAAGCAGCCGCCGCTTCGGCGGCTGGATGTGGATCATCGCCCGAGCGTGGTTCTGGGGGCCGATGAACCGCTGCGTCTGGCCTGCGGCGTCAGTCTCGGCCCGTTCTCAGTCGCCTATCAGACCTACGGCAGTTTGAACGCCGATCGCTCGAACGCGATTCTCGTCTGCCATGCGCTGACCGGCGACCAGTACGTGACGGGCGCTCACCCGATGACCGGCCGCGAGGGATGGTGGCCGCGCATGGTCGGACCGGGGATGCCGCTCGATACCGACCGCTACTACATCATCTGCTCGAACGTTCTCGGGGGCTGCATGGGCAGCACCGGGCCGCGGGACATCGACCCGGCATCGGGCCGGCCCTACGGGCTCGGTTTTCCCGTCATCACCATCGGCGACATGGTGAAGGCGCAAGCGATGCTGCTCGACCATCTGGGGATCGATCAGCTCTTCTGCGTGATCGGCGGCTCGATGGGCGGCATGCAGACGCTGGAATGGGCCTCGCGCTTTCCCGAGCGCGTGTTCTCCGCTGTTCCCATCGCCACCGCAGCCCGCCATTCGCCGCAGAACATCGCTTTCCACGAGGTCGGCCGCCAGGCGATCATGGCCGATCCCGACTGGCATGGCGGCGACTACCTGATCCATGGCACCCATCCGGCGCGCGGGCTCGCCGTGGCGCGCATGGCGGCGCATGTCACCTATCTGTCGGAGGGGGCGCTGCACCAGAAGTTCGGGCGTCATCTCCAGGACAGGAAGGTCTTCACCTACGGTTTCGACGCGGACTTCCAGGTCGAGAGCTATCTGCGCCACCAGGGCAGCACCTTCGTCGACCGATTCGACGCCAATTCCTACCTCTACATCACCCGTGCCATGGATTATTTCGATCTGGCCGCCGAACATGGCGGCCAGCTCGCGAAAGCGTTCCACGACACGCCGGTCCGGTTCTGCGTGATCTCGTTCGACAGCGACTGGCTGTTCCCGACGTCGGAAAGCCGGGCCGTCGTCCACGCTCTCAACGCCAACGCCGCCAATGTCAGTTTCGTCGAGATCGAAAGCGACAAGGGGCATGACAGCTTCCTGCTCGACGTGCCCGAATTCTTCGCCATCCTCACCGGCTTCCTGAACGGCGCCGCCCAGCATCGCGGTTTGACCCAGGCGTGAACGGACCTCCTCTCGCGGACCGGCCGGATGCGATCCGCGTCGATCTTCAGCTCATTGCCGGCCTGATCGAACCAGGCTCGCGGGTGCTCGACGTCGGCTGCGGCGACGGGGCACTGCTGCATTACCTGGTGAATCACAAGAACGTCGACGGGCGCGGCATCGAGCTCAGTCAGGAGGGCGTGAACGCCGGGGTCAGGAACGGCCTGTCGGTGATCCAGGGAGACGCCGATACCGATCTCGCCGATTTCCCCGAGAACGCCTTCGACTACGTCGTCCTCAGCCAGACACTCCAGGCGACCCGCGATCCGCGGCAGGTGCTGGAGCAGCTTCTCCGCATCGGCCGGCGGGCGATCGTGTCGTTTCCCAATTTCGGCTATTGGCGCTGCCGTCTGCAGCTTCTGATCCGGGGCAGCATGCCACGGACTCAGCTCATCAACTATGACTGGTACGAGACCCCCAACATCCACTTGTGCACGATCAACGACTTCACGCAGCTCTGCGACGATCTCGGGATCACCATCGAGCGTCGCTTCGCGGTGAACCATGAAGGCATGGTGGGGGGCCTGCGTGGCCTCGACTGGTTCGAGAACATGTTCGGCGAGCAGGGCGTCTTCATGCTGACCCGGGAGGAGTCGACGGACTAGACTAAGATCGTCTCAGGTCGAGTCGCCCTGAGACGATCGTGCTCTATCGGTCCTTTCGCTGCGCCCCGTAACCGGCTGTGGCGGACAGGGGACCGGAAGGTAAAGGCGTCGCCGGCGACGGCGCGGTTCCCGCGCGCCGGTCACGTAGACCTGTTTTCCCGCTTCGATCATCACCACACCGGCGAAGGGCAGTCCCCAGCTTTCGCCCACCCGTTCCCATGCCGTGGCCGAACCCAGGATCATGCGTGACCGGCCCGGCGGCATGTAGAGAGCCGTCGTGGCGCGGAGCGGCTGAAACATGCTCTCGCGCAGGAGGTGAGAAAGCTGCGGCGGGCTGTAGGGATGGCCATGCCCGAACGGCGTGCGCTCCAGGCGCGCCCAGATGCCGCGGCGATTGGGGACGACGACCAGGATGCGCCCACCGTCGGCCATGATCCGCCACAGCTCGCGCAGCATCGGACGCAGGGCCTCGCTGAATTCGATCCCGTGCATGACGAGAATGCGGTCGATGCTGTTGTCCGGCAGCGGCAGCTCGCTCTCGTCGGCCAAGGCGACAAGGTTGGCGCCGTCGCGCGGCCAACGGCTTACGCCTTGCGCCGCGGGCATGATCGCGAGAACCCGTTCCGCCTCGCTGCGGAACGGGCGGAGATAGGGGGTGCCGTATCCCAGCGCCAGCATCCTGAGGCCGTGGACGTCAGGCCAGATCTGGCGGATGCGCCGGCTGACCATGCGCCGCGCCACCTGGCCCAGCCGGCTCGCATAGAAACTGCCGAGATCGACGACGTCGTGGTACATGGTGGGGATAAGGTTCTCGCGGTGGTTCGCCGAAACGCGGCCCGGATCTCGGCGCCGGCGTTCAGGCTAATCCTTCAGGGACCAGGGAGCGACGGAGGAATGCTGGCATGAAACTCTATTATTCGGTGGCTTCGCCCTATGTGCGCAAGGTGCGGATCCTCGCGGCCGAGACCGGCCTTTCGGAGAGGTTGGAAATCGTGCCGGCCAATACGCGGGTGGCGGACGTGACGCTCGCCTCGCCGCAGAACGATCTGCCCTCGGTGAACCCGCTGGCGACCATCCCGACGCTGGTGACTGACGAAGGCGAGCATATCTATGACAGCATCGTCATCTGCGCCTATCTCGACTCGTTGCACGAGCGCGAACGGATGTTCCCGCCGGAAGGGCCGGCGCGCTGGCGGGCGCTGCGTCGCGACGCCCTGGCCGACGGCATGCTCAATGCGGTCTATCTGGTGATGGTCGAGGGGCGGCGGGAGGAATCCTTCCGGCTTCCCACCTGGATCGACCATCAGTGGAGCAAGGTGGAACGCGGCCTGGATCAGCTCGAATCGGAGGCGGGCGATTTCGGCGGTGGCCACATCATCGATATCGGCTTGATCAGCATCTGCTGCTGCCTCGGCTTCCTCGACTTCCGCTTCGGGCACAAGGAATGGCGTCGCGGCCGGCCGAAGCTCGCCGACTGGTTTGCGGCCATGGCGCAGCGACCCTCGCTGATCGACACCGCCCCGCACGACTGAGAGGCGGGATGAGCGGCGACGCCGACGCGATCATCGCGGCGCTGGGCCTCGCGCCGCACCCGGAAGGCGGGCATTTCGTCGAGACTTGGCGCTCGCCCGAGGACGAGGGGCGCGGCGCCGTTACCGCGATCTACTACCTGCTGCGTGCGGGCGAGGAGTCGCGGTGGCACCGGGTGGACGCGGTGGAAATCTGGCACTACTACGCCGGTGCTCCGCTCGCGCTTCGCATTGCCGAGGATGGAGGGCAAGCCGTAGAGCATCGCTTGGGCGCCGACCTCACTGCCGGCGAACGTCCGCAAGCGGTGGTGCCGGTGGACGCGTGGCAGAGCGCCCGCAGCCTCGGCGACTGGACGTTGGTGGGGTGCACCGTGGCGCCCGCCTTCAGCTTCGCGGGGTTCGATCTGGCGCCGCCCGGCTGGGAGCCCGGCTCCGGCCGGAGGTGACGTGAGGACGGCCGGGATCGGATGTTCCCGGCCGAATTCCTCGTTCCTTCTTACCGCTTGTACTGCGGGTCGACCGGGATCTGATAGCCTTCGGCCAGCTTGTTGGTCTGGTTGAACATCCCGACCACGGCCAGAACCTCGCCCAGCATTTCGTCGTCCATGCCCAGCTTGCGCGCGGCGGCGGTGTGCGAGTTGATGCAGTATTCGCAGCCGTTGGTGGCGCTGACCGCGACGGCGATCATTTCCTTGGTCAGCTTGTCGAGCCGGCCGGGCGCCATGACCTCGTTGAGGTTCTTCCAGATCCGCTTCAAGGTCGGCGGATGGGCGGCGAGGGTCTTCCACACGTTGGGTACCCAGTCGATGTTGCGCACCCGCATGATCTCGTCGAAGACCTCCTTGACCTCGCCGGTGGCGTCTTCGTACTCGACCATCTTCACTGTAGGCATCGGGACCTCCCAGAATTGAAAGCGGCGCCCGCCGGCTTTTCGCCGGGGGCGCCGCTCAATCTGCGGTCCGGGTTGGAACGCGGTCAATACATATGCTGGCCGCCGTTGATCGACAGCGTCGAGCCGGTGATGAAGCCGGCGTCGTCGTCGACCAGGAACAGAACGCCGCGCGCGATCTCGTGGGCCTTGCCGAGACGGCCGACGGGGATGCGGGCGACGATCTTCTCCAGTACGTTCGGCGGCACCGCCGCCACCATGTCGGTGTCGATATAGCCGGGGGCGATGGCGTTCACCGTGATGCCCTTGGCCGCTCCCTCCTGCGCCAGGGCCTTGGTGAAGCCGTGGATTCCCGATTTCGCGGCGGCGTAGTTCACCTGTCCGTACTGGCCGGCCTGACCGTTGATCGAACCGATGTTGACGATGCGGCCGAAGCCCCGGCTGCGCATGCTGTCGATCACCGCCCGGCACATGTTGAAGCAGCCGCCTAGATTGACGTCGATGACTTCCTGCCACTGTTCGGGCGTCATCTTGTGCATCGTGCCGTCACGGGTGATGCCGGCGTTGTTGACGACGACGTCGACGGGCCCCAGGTCGGCGGCGACTTTTTCCATCCCCGCGACGCATTCCTGATAATCGGCGACGTTCCACTTGTAGACGGCGATCCCCGTCTCTTCCTTGAAGGCTGCAGCCCTCTGGTCGTTTCCGGCGTAGTTCGCGGCGACGCTGTAGCCAGCGTCTTGCAACGCCACCGAGATCGCTGCGCCGATACCCCTGGTACCGCCGGTAACGACCGCCACTCTCGCCATGATGTCCTCCTGATGCTTCGCCGGTTTCGTTCGACCGGCGGTTGATCCCCCTGGTGCGGGCACCGCAGTGTCGAATGCGGTGCCCGTCGCGTCTTTTTCTCAGCCGCGCTCGACACACATAGCAATGCCCATGCCGCCGCCGATGCACAGCGTCGCCAGACCCTTATGGGCGTCGCGCTTTTCCATCTCATGCAGCAACGTCACCAGCACCCGCGCACCCGATGCACCGATCGGGTGGCCGATGGCGATGGCGCCGCCATTGACGTTGACCTTGTCGTCGTCCCAGCCCAGGTCCTTGCCGACCGCACAGGCCTGGGCGGCGAAGGCCTCGTTGGCCTCGATCAAGTCCAGGTCGTCGATGGTCCAGCCGGCCCGCTCCAGCGCCTTGCGGCTGGCGGGAATCGGGCCGGTGCCCATGATCGCCGGGTCGACGCCGGCCTGGGCCCAGGAAACGATGCGGGCCAGCGCCTTGATGCCCCTGCGGTCGGCCTCCTCGGCGCTCATCAGCACTACCGCGGCGGCGCCGTCGTTGATGCCCGACGCATTGCCGGCGGTGACTGTTCCGCTCTTGTCGAAAGCGGGCCGCAGCTTGGCCAACGACTCGACGGTCACGCCCGCGCGCGGAAATTCGTCGGTGTCGACCACCGTCTCGCCTTTGCGGCTCTTGATCGTCACCGGGATGATCTCATCCTTGAAGCGGCCGGCCTTGATGGCGGCTTCGGCGCGGTTCTGCGAGCGGGTGGCGAAGGCGTCCTGCTGCTCGCGGGTGATCTGCCAGCGTTCGGCGATGTTCTCGGCCGTGTTGCCCATGTGGTAGCCGTTGAAGGCGTCCCACAGGCCGTCCTTGATCATCGTGTCGACGAACGCGGCGTCACCCATCTTGATACCGTTCCTGAGATGGGCGCAGTGCGGCGCCTGGCTCATGCTCTCCTGGCCGCCGGCGACGACGATCGCCGAGTCGTCGTTGCGGATCGCCTGATAGCCCAGCGCCACCGCGCGCAGGCCCGATCCGCAGAGCTGGTTGACCCCGTAGGCGGGCACCTCGACCGGCAGGCCGGCACCGATCGATGCCTGGCGCGCCGGGTTCTGGCCCTGACCGGCCGTGAGGATCTGGCCCAGGATCACTTCGGAAACCTGAGCCGGGTCGACCTGTGAACGCTTCAGCGCCTCGCCGATCACGACTTCGCCTAAAGCGTGGGCAGGAAGAGTGCTGAGCGCACCATTGAACGCCCCGACGGGCGTCCGTGTGGCGCTGGTGATGACGATCTCGGTCATGTCCTTGGAAACCTCCTGTCGGCAATCCGTCGGCCGCGTCGCGCGCGGCACTTCGACTCGAAAGTGGGGTCGAAATGGGCTGTGGCAAACGTCGGGGTGCGGGGAAAATACCAGCGCACCGAGCAGCCTGCTACTGCCCTGGCGGGCTTTCGAGCGACAGCAGCCAGTCTGTGAGCGGCCGCCCGACTTCGGTGACGGTCGCCCCCGACACGACCATGCCGATATGGCCGCGCTGCGGTGTGATGCGGATCGTGCGGGGCAGCACGTCGGCCAGTGCCGTGGCCGAGGCCGGCGGCACGATCCGATCCTGCGCCGGGATGACCACCAGGCTTGGACGGCTGAGAGCCTGTGGTACGACCGGCTGGCCGGCTACCCGCCATTGCCCCAGCTTCGGCCCGTTGTCCCGGTACCAGCCCATGATGCAGTCGCGAGCGACGCCGGCCGCCAGCGGCACGCCGTCGTTCAGCCAGTCCTCGACGGCGACGAAGGTCCGCGCCTCGCGACTGTCGGGGTCGAGGGGCGGCGAAGCGCCGGAATTTCTCGGGCACCAGCGTCGGATTCAGCATCGCGAAGCCGGCCTGGAGGGCATCCACGGGGAAGTGGCCGAGGGTCTGCAGGGTGCTTTCGAAGATCGGCGTGGATGCGGCGAGGAAGGGCGGGATCCACAGATGCTCGGCATGGAAATCCCAGGGCGTCGCCAGCAGTCCCAGCCCGGAGACGAGGTCCGGCCGGCGCAGCGCGACGGCGAGGGCCAGCAGCCCGCCCATGCAGTAGCCGACCAATGCTACCGGCCGCCCCGACCGTTCGGCGACATGCGCCAGGGCCCGCTCCAGCCGGGCGATATAGGCGGTGAGGTCGAAGTGGGCTTCTGCCTCGCCGGGTGCGCCCCATTCCAGCAGCAGGGGACGGATGCCGCGCTTCGCGAGATAGCCGGCGAAGCTTCGCTCCGGCATCAGGTCGAGGATGTAGCCGCGGTTGACCAGTGATGGCACCAGCAGCGCCGGAAGTCCGGCATCTGTACCACGCGAGTCGCCGCCTTTCGCGGGGCGGCCATAGTCGTCGAGCCGGCTCGATCCTTCGCTCCACGCGACCGGTCGGCTGCGGGTCCGGCGGCGATACGGATGGTGCCAGTAGGCGTAGATGCCGGAGATCAGCTCTCTCAGGCGGGTATCGGCCTCTTCGGCGACGGCGGCGCCGATGGCCGTGACCCCCGCCTCATTCAGAAGCGGGGCGAGCGCGCGTCCTTCGGCGGCGAGGTCGGGTTTCCACGGCATCATCCCGCTCATCGCCCAGGGGAGGGCCGGCATCGCACTCGTCCAGTTGGTCGTGGCCATCGCCAGATGCATCGCCAGCGGCCGGGGACCCGGGCGGTGGGGCGGCGGGACGGGGGACGGTTTCGTCACGAGGGGCGGGTGTCGGTGCAGGCCACGGCCAGGGGCCGGCGATCTGGCGCAGCCACAGGTCCATGAAGCGCTGAGCGAGCGCGCGCGGGTCTTCCGAGCCGGCCAAGGTCAGACGGGCTTGCCCAGGGGTACAGGGACGCCATGGCTCTCGATTCGGGCATTCCGCATACCGCTGCACCACGCGGACGGCGGAAATGCCGCGACACTTTCGCGTTGTCCTCGCATGCGTAATAATGCCTCATATTGCGGTGCGATGTCGCAGGCGCGGCACAGCTGCTGAATGTGCAACACTGGAACAGGGACCGGTGGACATGGCCGATGAAAAGGCCCAAGACGCGCAGCCCGTCACGATCAAGAAATACGCCAACCGCCGCCTCTACAATACCGCGACGAGCAGCTACGTCACCCTCGACCACCTGTGCCAGATGGTCAAGGACGGTACCGACTTCGTCGTCTACGACGCGAAGACGGGGGAGGACATCACCCGCTCGGTGCTGACGCGGATCATTTTCGAGGAAGAGGGCAAGGGCCACAACCTGCTGCCCATCGGCTTCCTGCGTCAGCTCATAAGCTTCTACGACGACAGCCTGCGAGCGGTTTTGCCGAGCTACCTGGAAATGACCATGGCGAACTTCGCCAAGAACCAGGAAGACTTCCGTGGCTACATGGAAAAAACCTTCGGCGGTCTGTTCCCGTTCAGTCAGTTCAACGAGGCGAGCCGGCAGAACCTGAAGCTGTTCCAGAACGCGCTCACCATGTTCAGTCCGTTCGCCGGACAGGAGGGCATGGTTCCCGGCTCAAGCCCGGGACCGAACGGTGCCGCGCCGGCAGCCGGCGATCAGGACCAGATCCGGGCGCTCAAGGACCAGCTCGACCGCATGCAGCGTCAGCTCGATACGCTGGCCGGCGGCAATGGCGGAAAGGGCAAGGCGGGAGAGTAGAGCAGAAGGCGGCGGTTCGTCTGACCTTCAGTCTCGCTGCACTCTCAGTTCGGGCGCCAACCCAGGGGGTTGACCAGACGGTCGACCTCGTGGCCTTGGAACATGGCGATGCCCACCGAACGACCGAACTCGATGGCGCGGTCGTCGTCGCAACGGGCGAGGATCAGGCGCGGGCCTTCGGTCCGGATCGCCTCCGCCATCCGCGACTCGCGTTCGGGCAGCAAGCCCGCCGTCAATCCTTCATCCCAATTGATCTTGAGAAGGTCGACGCCCAGCGCCGCGCGGTCGAACAGGTCGAAGGAGAACGGCGACAGCCCGTCCAGGCACAGACGGTAGCCGTGGCCGTGCAGGTAGTCGCGGGCGCGGACGAAGGCCTTGATGTCGGCGAACACGTCGAACGCCTGCACCTCGACGACGATCGCGCCGGCGTAGTCGCGCCGCACCGCGTCATCGAACTGCATGAACTGATTCGACAGGACGGTGTCGATGTTGAGGTTCAGGCTGATCGGTCCGCGGATGTACTCCTCGGTATGACGCGACAGGAGGGCGAGGACGCGGAAGTCGAGGCTCTGGGTCAGGTGCTGGAACAGCCAGCGGTTGCCGACCAGGTTGACGTTCGGCATCAGCGGCCGCTGCAGGTCGGCGATACGGACGAAGCACTCCTCGAACACGGGCTGCGGCGGCTCGCCGCGGGCCAGCGCGCAAATCGGCTGGCGCCGCATGTAGGAGCCGATGTCGACGCTGGATAGCACCGTCAGCAGCTTGTAGAGGCGGGACGGGTCCAGCGGCTCGGCGTCGCCCTGGGCGCCCATCGCGCGGGCCGCCTGTTCCTCGTCATGGCGGACCTTCTGCTTGAGAAGCTGGTAGGCGATCTCCAGCAGGTCCGACAGCTTGACCGAGAGGTCGAACCAGTTCGCGAATTCGGGGTCGCGCGCGACCGGGTCGTCCTGGAACAGGTATTTCAGATTGTAGATCGCCTTTTCGACCTCGGCGACCGGCGCCCCCTTGCAGACCAGGATGACGTCCTGGTTATGGGCGACGAACACCCGGCCCTGATACTTGCGGGCGAGGTGGATCAGGTTGTTGACGACGATCCGGGTGTTGTATTCGCGCCGATTCGACGACGAAAGCCGCGACAGGCGGACATGCGCCGCCTGCCAGCCGATCGGGCTTTCTTCCAGCCCGCGCAAATATGCGACGAGCAGACGCTCACTGTCGCTCGCGGGCTGGACCGGCGTCGCCATGGCGGCCCGAGGTCAGGCCACCTGCTTCAGCACGGTGCCGAGGCGGTCGACCATTTCATCGATATGTGTCTTCTCGACGATCAGCGGCGGCGACAGGGCGACGATGTCCGCCGTCGTGCGGATCAGCAGGCCGCTCTCGAAGCACCGCACGAAGGCGTCATAGGCCCGGGCCGTCGGCTTGCCGGCGATCGGCTCAAGCTCGATTCCGGCGACGAGGCCCATGTTGCGGATGTCGATGATGTGGGGCGCGGTGTCCTTCAGGCTGTGGACCGCATCCTCCCAATAGCCCGAGAGCGATGCCGCGCGCTCGAACAGACCCTCGTCGCGATAGATGTCGAGGGTGGCGAGCCCGGCCGCGCAGGCCAGCGGATGGCCGGAATAGGTGTAGCCGTGGAACAGCTCGATGGCCTGCTCGGGGCCGTTCATGAAGGCATCGAAGATCTTGTCGCTGACGCCGACCGCCCCCATCGGCACGGTGCCGTTGGTGATCCCCTTGGCCATGGTGATCATGTCCGGCTGCACGTCGAAATGCTCGGCGGCGAAGCTCGACCCCAGGCGGCCGTAGCCGGTGATGACCTCGTCGAAGATCAGCAGGATGCCGTGCTTGTCGCAGATCGCCCTGAGCCGCTCCAGATAGCCCTTGGGCGGCAGCAGCACGCCGGTCGACCCGGCCACCGGTTCGACGATCACCGCGGCGATGGTCGACGGATCGTGCAGCGCGACCAGCCCTTCCAGCCGGTCGGCAAGCTCCGCCCCATGCTCCGGCTGGCCGCGGGTGAACGCGTTCCGCGCCGGGTCGTGGGTGTGGGGCAGGTGATCGACGCCCGGCATGGTGACGCCGAACTGCTTGCGGTTGGGGCCGATGCCGCCCACCGCCATGCCGCCGAAGCCGACGCCGTGATAGCCGCGCTCACGCCCGATCAGGCGATAGCGGGTCCCCTGGCCGATGGCGCGCTGGTAGGCGATGGCGATCTTCAAGGCAGTGTCGACCGCCTCCGACCCCGAATTGGTGAAGAACACGTGCTCCAGGTCGCCGGGCATCATCGCCGCGACCCGCGAGGCGAGTTCGAACTGGGCGGGGTGGCCCATCTGGAAGCCGGGCGCGTAGTCCATCCGCGCGACCTGCTTGTGGACGGCCTCGACGATCGGCGTCCGTCCATGGCCAGCATTGACGCACCACAGACCGGCGGTGCCGTCGAGGATGCTGCGGCCGTCGGCGCTGGTGTAGTGCATGTCCTTGGCGCCGACCAGCAGCCTCGGCTTGGCCTTGAACTGCCGGTTGGCCGTGAACGGCATCCAGTAGGAATCGAGGTCGTTGGGCTGCCCGACGAATTCCGCCGCGTCAATGGCCTCCGCGTTCGGCTGTCCTTCCATGGCCGCGTAACCTCTTCCCTCGGTGTCAGGAATTGAAGAGCTCAGCCTAACACGTCGCCGGAATTACTCAATTGCCCCGCGAGGGTTCGGCTTGCTCTTTGGTATGACTGCCGCGGGCGCGGGCAGATGTCTGTCCGCGGACTTTCTCAATTCCCCGCTCAATATCCCCGATCCAGATCGACGCGGTTCAGCGGCAGCTGGCCGGCACGGACGCGGCGCAGGTTCTCGATCACCTGCGGCATCGACCCGTGCGGCAGGGTGAGCCCGGCGACATGCGGAGTCACCATGACCTGGGCGTGGGTCCAATACGGGTGATCGGGCGGCAGCGGTTCCTCGTTGAAGACATCGAGGCAGGCGCCGCTCACCTGTCCGGTGCCCAGCGCCGACAGCAGGTCTTCGTCGACCACATGGCCGCCGCGTGCGGCGTTCACCAGATAGGCGCCGCGCGGCAGGGCCGCCAGAGCCTTCTTGTCGATGATGCCGCGCGTGTCCTCGGTCAGCGGCAGCAGGCAGACTAGGACGTCGAGTTCGGCGAGAAAGGCCGGCAGCCCGTCCATCCCATGGAAGGTCCGGACGCCCTCGATTTCCCGCGGCGACCGGGTCCAGCCGCTGACGGCGTAGCCCCGGTCGACGAGTGCGCGCGCCGCTGCGCCGCCGATCTCGCCGAGGCCCATGACGCCCACATGGCAGCGCTCTGCCTCCCATGCCGGCAGGTGGTGCCAGCGCCGCTCGCGCTGCTGGGCCGCGTAAGCCTGCCACTGGCGCTGGTGCAGAAGGACGGCGAGCAGAACGTATTCGACCATCTGCTGGGTAAGGGTGGGGTCGACCAGTCGCGCGATCGGGACGTTCCGGGGCAAACCCGGCACGCCGACGATATGGTCGACGCCGGCGCCCAGCGACTGGATCAGTTTGAGATTCGGAAAGCGTTCCAGAAGACCGGCCTCCGGCTTCCACACCAGCGCCGCATCGATCTCCGCCGGATCGCCGGCATCCGGCCATACGCGGAAATCTATGTCCGGGTCGAGCGCCCGCAGCGCATCGCCCCAGCCTCGCGAATCGTCGACCTTGCTGTAGAACAGAAGTGCCAACCCGTCCTCCCCCCTTCCGAAATCTGTGTCTTCACCATGGCATCGGGCGGTGGCTGTCGTCGATGCTTCCGTCGCGGGCGCCTTTCGAAAGGTATGCGGGGACGAGAGCGACATCCCTCTTGCCGCCGAGTCCGAACAGGAGCGGATCGTGACGGTTTCGCCGTTTCGTTGAAACAGTCGCGACTGTTTCGCAGGCGGTTGCGCGGCTCGCTCGACTGCCGCTAAGGTCGGTGTCGCCAGGGAAGGGACTTGGCGCCAGCCGGGGGGCTGAATGGAATACTACATCGTGCGGGATGGCGAGGCCGTCGGCCCCTTCTCCGAAGACGCGCTGGCGGAGCTTGCAGCGGGGGGAGAACTCGTCCCGCAGACGCTGGTCTGGACCGAAGGCATGACCGACTGGGCGGAGGCGGGCTCGGTGAGCGAGCTTGGCCGCGCGCTCAAGGGCGAGAAGCCGGCTTCGCCGGTTCGCGCGCCCAGCCGTGCGGAGGAAACGGCGGACGAAATCGAGAAGGCCGATGACGAGGCGGCCTCCGGCGCTCCGGACAGCTCTGCCGCCGACGATCCGCTGACGGACGATTCGGACGCTGCCGCAGAGGGTTCCGAACCGGTGGCCGAGGACCAGGAAGTCTCGGTAACAGCCGCCGGCCGTGCCGACGATGGAGACGACGAAGCCGACGAAGACGAGGAGGCGGAACGGGCGCGCGCGGCTCGGGCGCGGCGCGCGCGGCAACAGGATGCTGCGGCGGCAACGCCGCGCTGGATCCTGCCTTACGCGCGGAAGCCGGGCACGGTCCCCTACCGTATCGACGACGGGCTTCGTGAAGGCTGGAACGCCTGGAAGCTGCATCCAATCCGCGCGTTGCTGGCGATTCTGCTCTATGTCCTCGTGGTCGCGGCGATCTCCGTCATCCCCTACATCCCGCAGGTCACGGAACCGATCGATGCGGCGCTGGGTGCGAGCCCGCAGGAAATGGTGTTCGACGAAAGCGCCTTTCCGCAGTCACCGGCAGGACAGTTCAGGAAAGCGATCGCGGAGATGGTCTTCGCCGCCCAGTCGTCGCCGGCGGCCCTGATCCTGGGCGTCATCGTTTCGCTGCTGAGCTACGTGCTGGTTGCGGGATTGGTCGTCTTCCATCTGTGGCATGTGCGCGGGGGGCGGGTCTCCGCCTTCGCGGTTCTGTCGGGCTTCCGAAGGCCGATTTCGGTGATCGTCGCGACGATCCTGGTCTGGATCGTGGTCGTTATCGGGTCGGTTCTTTTCGTCCTGCCCGGGATCTGGTTGATGGTGAAGTTCATGTTCGTGCCGATGGCGATCATCGACCAGAAACTCGGACCCATTGCCGGCATGAAGGCGAGTTGGCGGGCGACCCGCGCCCTCGGCTGGTGGCAATGCTTCGGGATCCTACTGGCGTCCGGTCTGGTCGCCGTCCTGGGGATTCTGGGCGTGTTCGTCGGTTTCCTGGTCACCCTGTCGATCGGCATGGCGGCGTTGGGCGCCGCCTACGACACGGCCCTCGCCAACGGCCGCGGACGATAGAGCGCGATTGCCTCACTCCCGAACGGCGTGAGGCGTGAATCGCCCTCTATCGCCATGAATCAGGCCGCCGCTTGGACCCGGTGTTACTGGGAGACGACCCCGCCTTCCGCGGCCTTGATCTCGAAGGCGGCGGCCATCAGGGCCTTGGTGTAGTCGGTCTTCGGCGCCTCGAAGACCGTTTCCGCCGGACCCTCCTCCATCACCACGCCGTCCTTCATGACGATCATGTAGTCGGCCAGCGCCCGGACGACGCGGAGGTCGTGGCTGATGAACAGATAGGCCAGGTGATGGCGGGCCTGGAGGTCGCGCAGCAAGTCGACGATCTGCGCCTGCACCGAGAGATCGAGCGCCGAGGTCGGCTCGTCGAGGACGATGAAGCGGGGCTTCAGGACCAGCGCGCGGGCGATGCTGACCCGCTGGCGCTGGCCGCCGCTGAATTCGTGCGGATAGCGGTCCATCGTCGCCGGATCGAGGCCGACTTCGGTCAGCGCTTCGGCCACCATCTCCCGCCGCTCCGCGGCGCTGCCGCCGATTCCATGGATCTGTAGCCCTTCCTCGACGATCTGGAAGATCGAAAGGCGCGGGCTCAGCGAGCTGAACGGGTCCTGGAAGACGATCTGCATCTGTCGTCTCAAGGGGCGGATCGCGTCGGCGCTCGCGCCCTGGATGTCATGGCCTTCGAAGCGGATCGGCCCCTCGCTCGAGACGAGGCGGAGAAGACCCATGGCAAGGGTGGTCTTGCCGGATCCGCTTTCGCCGACGACTGCCACCGTTTCGCTTTCGCGTACCTTGACGGTGATGCCGTCGACCGCCTTCACCGCGCCGACCTGGCGGCGCAGCACGCCGCGCCGGATCGGGAAGTGGACCTTCAGATTGTCGGTGGCGATCACGGTGGGGGCGTCGGCCTCCGGCGGCGTCGATTTTCCCTTGGGCTCGGCCGCGAGCAGCTTCTGGGTATAGCTGTGATGCGGGTCCTGGAAGACGCGCTCGGTCGGACCGTCCTCGACGATCCGCCCGTCGGTCATCACGCAGACGCGGTCGGCGATCTTCCGCACGATGGTGAGGTCGTGGGTGATCAGCAGCATCGCCATGCCGAGGCGGGCCTGCAGGTCCTTGAGCAAGGTGAGGATCTGCGCCTGGATAGTGACGTCGAGGGCCGTGGTCGGTTCGTCGGCGATCAGAAGGTCCGGCTCGTTGGCGAGCGCCATCGCGATCATCACCCGCTGGCGCTGCCCGCCCGAAAGCTGGTGCGGATAGGCGTCGAGACGGTTCTCCGCATCGGTCAGCCCGACGAGGCGCAGGAGCTCGAGGGTTCGCGCGCGCGCCGCCTTGCGGTCGAGCTTCTTATGCAGCAGCAGTGTCTCGCCGATCTGCCGCTCGATGGTGTGGAGCGGGTTGAGCGAGGTCATCGGCTCCTGAAAGATCATCGCGACGCGGTTGCCGCGGATCTCCTGAAGCGTTCCCCGCGGGGCGCCGATCATCTCGCGCCCCAGCACCGCGATGCTGCCCGACGGATGGGACGCCTTCGGGTAGGGGAGAAGCTGAAGCACCGACAGGGCGGTGACCGACTTGCCGGAGCCGCTTTCGCCCACCAGCGCCAGGGTCTCGCCGCGATCGATGTGGAAGCTGACGCCGCGCACCGCCTCCACCGCACCGCCTTCGACCGTGAAGCTGACCGAGAGGTCGCGGACGTCCAGCAAATGGGAAGCGGTGTTGTCGAGCGACATGGTCAGCGGAACGTCTTCCGTGGATCGAAGGCGTCGCGCACCGCCTCGCCGACGAACACCAGCAGGGTCAGCATGAGGGCGATGATCAGGAAGCCCGCGAGTCCCAGCCACGGCGCCTGGAGGTTGTTCTTGCCCTGCGCCAGCAGCTCGCCCAGAGAGGGCGAGCCGGGCGGCAGGCCAAAGCCGAGGAAGTCGAGGGCGGTCAGGGTGGTGATCGACGAATTGAGGATGAACGGCAGGAAGGTCAGCGTCGAGACCATCGCGTTCGGCAGCACATGCCGCGTCATGATGCGGAGATCGCCAGCGCCGAGCGCGCGTGCCGCCCGAACGTAGTCGAAATTGCGGCCGCGCAGGAACTCCGCCCGGACCAGCCCCACCAGCGCCATCCAGCTGAACAGCAGCATCAGGCCCAGCAGCCACCAGAAATTGGGCTCGACGACGCTCGCCAGGATGATCAGCAGATAGAGGGTGGGCAGGCCCGACCATATCTCGATGAAGCGCTGGAACAGCAGGTCGGTCCAGCCGCCGAAATAGCCCTGCACCGCGCCGGCGGCGATGCCGATGATCGAGCTGAAGAAGGTGAGCACCAGCCCGAACAGCACCGAGATGCGGAAGCCGTAGATCAGGCGGGCGGTCACGTCGCGACCCTGGTCGTCGGTCCCCAGCCAGTTGTCGGCCGATGGCGGTGCCGGTGCCGGTACCGGCAGGTCGTAGTTGATGGTCTGGTAGCTGTAGGGAATCAGCGGCCAGACCATCCAGCCCTTCTCGTTGATCAGATCGATGACGACGGGGTCGCGATAGTCGGCCTCGGTCGCGAAGACGCCGCCGAACTCGGTCTCGGGATAGGCGTGCAGCACCGGGACGTACCAGCCGCCGTCAAAGTGGACCAGAAGCGGCTTGTCGTTGGCGACGAACTCCGCCGGCAGGGTAAACAGGAACAGCGCCAGGAACAGCCACAGCGACCAGAAGCCGCGGCGGTTGGCCTTGAAGTTCGCCCAGCGCCGGCGGTTGATCGGGGACGCCGTGAAGCCGAGGAACTTGCGCGGCGCCGGAGCGGCGGACCCAGCGCGGAACTGCGACGTCGCCGCCGACTCGTTGGTTACGCCCGCCACGGCGCTAAACCCGACGGCTTTCGAAATCGATGCGCGGATCGATGACCGTGTACATCAGATCGCCGATCAGGTTCAGGATCAGCCCCAGCAGGGTGAAGAAGTAGAGGCTTCCGAACATCACCGGATAATCCCGGTTGATGGCCGCCTCGAATCCCAGAAGACCGAGTCCGTCCAGCGAGAAGATCACCTCGATCAAGAGGGCACCGGTAAACAGGATGCCGATCAGAGCCGAAGGGAACCCGGCGACGATGATCAGCATCGCGTTCCTGAATACATGGCCGTAGAGCACCCTGCGCTCGTTCAGCCCCTTGGCACGGGCGGTGATGACGTAGTTCTTGCCGATCTCCTCGATGAACGAGTTCTTGGTCAAGAGGGTCAGCCCGGCGAAGCCGCTGATCACCAGCGCTGCGATCGGCAAGGTCAGATGCCAGAAATAATCGCCGATCTTGCCGAGTAGGCTGAGGTCGTCCCAGCCGGGCGAAGTGAGGCCGCGAAGCGGGAACCAGTTGAAATAGCTTCCGCCGGCAAAGAGGACGATCAGCAGGATGGCGAACAGAAAGCCCGGCACGGCATAGCCGACGATCACGGCCCCGCTGGTCCAGACGTCGAACCGCGTGCCGTCCCGCACCGCTTTCATGATCCCCAGGGGGATCGAGACCAGATAGATGATCAGCGTGCTCCACAGGCCCAGCGAGATCGATACCGGCATCTTGTCGAGCACGAGGTCGACGACCCGCCGGTCGCGAAAGAAACTCTCGCCGAAGTCGAAGACGGCGTAGTTCTTCATCATCTTGAAGAACCGCACATAGGCCGGCTGGTCGAAGCCGTACATCTTCTCGAGTTGGCCGATCAGGGCGGGATCGAGGCCGCGGGCACCGCGATACTTGCTCTCCGCGCCGCCGCCGCTACTGCTGCCACGGTTGTCGCCGCCCCCCATCGTCTCGCCCTGGCCGCCGCTCACCCTTGCGGTGGCGCTGACGGCGGTGCCCTTGATCTGGGCGATGACCTGCTCGATCGGCCCGCCCGGTGCCGCCTGTACGATGATGAAATTGATCACCATGATCCCGAACAGGGTCGGGATGATCAGTAGAAGGCGGCGGATGATATAGGCGGTCACCGGATCGTCTCCAGCCGCGAATGATGCCGCCTTCGCACCCTTGCCCGACCTAGCTCTTGCCGCCCCGGCGCCGTGCCAGCAGCAGCGCGAGGATCAGGACCGCGACCACCACGACGGCGATCACGAGATAGTTCGTTCCTTCTTCGGCAGGCGTTTCGGCCGTATCAGCGGCAGGTGTGTCGGGGGCCGCCGGCGCCGAGGCGGTGTCGTCGGTGGCGGCGGGCTCGGTCTCGGCAGGTTGCGTTTCCGCCGATGGCTCCTCATCGCCGGTGCCGGCCTCGGCAACGACCGCGTCGGCCGACTGGGCGACGGCCTGATCCTTCTGCTGATCGACCCACCAGATGGTCGGGAAGGCGAGCCCGTAGGGCGGCATGTTTTCCGGCCGACCGAACTTGTCCCAGTAGATCAGCCGGAAACTCTGGATATGCCAGTGTGGGATCACGTAGTGGCCCCACAGCAAGACGCGATCGAGGGCGTGGGTCGCCGTGACCAGGGCTTCCCGGCTCTCGGCATGGATGACCTTCGCCACCAGGGCGTCCACGACCGGGTTCTTGATGCCCGCCAGATTGTCGCTGCCCGGCGTTTCCGCCGCTTCGGATGTCCAGAAGTCGCGTTGCTCGTTGCCGGGCGACAGGGATTCGCCCCAGACCTTGACCGTCATGTCGAAGTCGAAATTGTCCAGCCGGTTCTGGTACTGCGAGGAATCGACGGTGCGGATGCTGGCTTCGACGCCAAGCCGTTCGAGGTTGCGGATGAACGGTGAAACGATCCGCTCGAACGCGGGCGACACCAGCAGGAACTCGATCACCATCGGCTGGCCGGTCTCAGTGTTGGTCAGCACGCCGTCGCGCACTTCCCAGCCGGCATCCTGCAGCAGGCCGGCGGCGACGCGGAGATTGTCGCGGATATTGCCGGAGCCGTCCGTCGAGGGCGGGTGATATTCGGTGGTGAAGACCTCTTCGGGGAGCTGGTCGCGATAGGGCTCCAGCAGTGCCAGTTCGTCGCCTTCCGGCAGGCCGCTCGACGCGAGCTCCGAATTCGAGAAATAGCTCTCGGTCCGGGTGTACTGGCCGTAGAACAGGTTCTGGTTGGTCCACTCGAAGTCGAACGCATAAGCCAAGGCATGGCGAACGCGCGGGTCGGAGAACTTCTCGCGGCGGGTGTTGTAGACGAAGCCCTGCATGCCGGTCGGCAGCTGGTTGTCGATCATCTCCTTGAGTAGCAGTCCCTTGCGGACCGCCGGGACGTCATAGGCCGTCGCCCATTCCTTGGAGATGTTCTCGGCGCGGAAGTCGTATTCGTGCGCCTTCAGCGCCTCGATCGCGACCGTCGCGTCGCGATAGTAGTCGAACCGGATCAGATCGACGTTGTTCTGCCCCCGATTGACCGGAAGGTCCTTGCCCCAATAGTCGGGATCGCGGCGATAGGTGATCGAGCGGCCGGGGTCGACGGACTCGACGCGGTATGGACCGCTCCCCATCGGTGCGTCCAGCGTCGTCTCGGCGAAGGGATGCTCGGTGAAATAGGCTTTCTGGAACACCGGCATCTGGCCGATGATCAGCGGCAGCTCGCGGTTGACGTCGCCCTTGAAGGTGAAGCGGACCTTGCGCTCGCCGACCACCTCGACCTTGTCGACGTTGGCGTAATAGGCCCGGTAGAAGGGATGCCCCTCGGTCGTCAGCGTCTGGAAGGTGAAGACCACGTCGTCGGCGGTGACGGGGGTGCCGTCATGCCAGCGCGCCTCGGGGCGCAGGGTGAACGCCACCCAGGAGCGGTCTTCGGGAATCTCGATACTTTCGGCGAGCAGCCCGTATTCCGAGAACGGCTCGTCGAGCGACTGGGTCGTCAGGGTGTCGAACGGAAGGGTCGATCCCGCCGCGGAGACGCCTTTCAGGATGAAGGGATTCAGGTTGTCGAAAGTTCCGGTCGCGGCCAGCCGCGCTTCTCCCCCCTTCGGTGCATCCGGATTGACGTAGTCGAAATGCGCGAAGTCGGGACCGTATTTAAGGTCCCCGAACATCGAAGCGCCGTGGCCGCTGTAGACGCTATCGGCAGCCGCGGCCGGCGCCTCCTCGGTCTCCTGGGCAAGAAGGGGGGTGGCGCTGAGGACCATCAGCGCTCCGAGAGTGGCGGCTATCGTCGCTCGCATCATCGTCCTCTGTCTGACAGGGGGGAGGCGGGAATCGCTCGATCGGCGGCAGGAAAGTTAGTTTGTCGCGTTCTCACCGCGGTTCAACCCCGCGGTGCCCTTCTACGCTTAAAACGCGCCGCAACGGAAACGGGTGCGGCAGATGATTGCCGCACCCGTTGGTCACCTCGGCTTGGTCCGAATCCGCCCGCTGGGCCATCGGGGCCGCCGGTTACTGCGCTTCGAGGCTCCGCAGATAGGCGATGACGTCGGCGCGATCCTGCTCGTCGCGGATGCCGGGGAACGCCATCTTGGTGCCGGGCGCGAAGCTTCGCGGGTTGGCCAGGAAGTCGTTCAGATTGTCGACGGTCCAGTCGCCCTCGAGCTCTTCGAGCGCTTTCGAGTACTTGAAGTCGTCATAGCTCGCGATGTCCCGGTCGACCACGTCGTGGAGGTTGGGGCCGATTCCGCTGCCCGCGCCCGCCTCGAACTTGTGGCAGGCCGCACAGATCCTCGACGCCTTCTCGCCGGCTGCCGGGTCCGCGGCGGCGACCATCTTGGCAAACGCCGACTCTTCGCCGCCGCTCTCGGCCGGCGCTTCCGCCGCAGGTTCTTCCGCCGGTTCCGCGGCGGCAGTCTCTTCCGATGCGGGCTGTTCCGCGGCGGGCTCCTCGGCCGCGGCTTCGTCCGGCGCTTCGGTCGCAGGCTGTTCCGTCGTCTCGGTCGCCTGCGCTTCCGTTTCGGCCGGCGCTTGTTCTTCGGTGGCCTGCTCTTCCTCAACCCGTCCTTCGGCGATCTTGTCTGTGTCGGTTTCGGTTTCGGTGGCACTGCTTGCGGCCGGCGAGGGGATTTCTTCGCTCTCCGCCACTTCTGGCAAAGGAACCGGCGATTCCGACAGGGTCCGCAGATAGGCGATCGTGTCGGCGCGGGCTTCGGGCTTGCTCATGCCGGCAAAGGACATTTTGGTGCCCGGCGCATAGGTCTTGGGGCTGGTCAGAAAGGCGTCGAGATCCTCGTAGGTCCAATCGCCCCCGAGGTCGGTGATCGCGGAGGAATAGGCGAAGTCGCTCAGGCCTCCCTTGGGCCGACCGACCACGTTCCACAAATTCGGTCCGATGCCGTTTCCGCCGCCCTCGTCGAACTTGTGACAGGTGGCGCACTTCTTGGCGTCCTTCTCACCCGCGGCGGGATCGGCGTTGGCCAGCCTGACGCTTAAGGGGACGACCTTCTCCGGCTCGCTCGCTTCGCCACCGCCTTCGCCATCGGCCGCTACGACATAAGCAGGCTCGTGTTCCCCGCCCCCATGTTCCGTTCCGTAGGATAAGTCGGCGACAAAATCGAGGCCGCGCCAGACGAGCAGGCCCAGAAGCACCGCCCCAATGATCTTGTTCGCCTCCATGACCTGCATTTCGAGCCCCGAATTGTGAGGATTCTGCGCATCGCGCGGAAGTTAACGGTTCGCCCGGCTTGGGTGCAACCTCTATAAGGGCACCGTGCGATACCGTTTGCTGCCCCCGCGAAAGAAAGGGCGTTCGTGTCCGATCCCATCGTCCTGATTCCGGCCCGGATGGCTTCCACCCGCCTGCCGGGCAAGCCGCTGGCAGATATCCACGGACTGCCGATGATCGTGCATGTGATGCGCCGCGCTCGCGAGGCGGAAGTCGGCCGCGTCGTCGTCGCCTGCGCGGAAGACCCCGTCGCCGCCGCGGTCGTCGAAGCCGGTGGCGAGGCCGTCATGACCCGTTCCGACCACGCCTCAGGTTCGGACCGCATCCACGAGGCGTTGCAGAGGGTAGACCCGGAGGGGCGCCATGACGTCGTCGTCAATGTGCAGGGCGATCTGCCGACGATCGCGCCGGAGACGATCCGCCGTGCGCTGGTGCCGCTGGAGACCCCGGCCGTAGACATCGCGACGCTCGCCGCGACGATCACCGACCCGGCGGAGCGAGAGCGTCCGCATGTGGTGAAGCCCGTGATCTCCTTCCCCGAGGGCGCGACGGTGGGCCGCGCGCTCTACTTCACCCGCGTTCCGGCACCGAGCGGGGAGGGACCCCTCTACCACCATATCGGCCTCTATGCCTATCGGCGG
>MDTD01111747.1_pt1 | contig 24174 bp, 21 predicted proteins | sample 811221 | NCBI WGS metagenome assembly MDTD01 (sample SAMN05326646, study PRJNA326480) | marine metagenome | isolation source: seawater | place: Pacific Ocean: South West | collected 2011 | reverse complement strand
GTTTGCCTATCGCCTATAATCAACTCTCTTTGTCCTCTACCAATAGGAACAAGTGCATCAATAGCCTTTAGACCTGTTTGCATGGGTTCAGAAACTGATTCTCTAGGTATTATGCCTGGAGCTCTTACATCTACGGTTCTTCTCTCCTTGGATTTAATTTTGGTTTTACCATCAATTTCATTTCCTAAACCTCCTAAAACCCTTCCTAAAAGTTCTTTACCAACCACAGTATCGACAATCCTTCCTGTTCTCTTTACTGTATCTCCTTCTTTGATATTTCTATCATCTCCAAATATAACCACCCCAACATTGTCTTCTTCTAGGTTTAATGCCATACCCTGGGTTTTATCATCAAATTCAACCATTTCTCCCGCACTAACCTTTTCAAGTCCATATACTCTTGCAATGCCATCTCCTACGGATAGAACTTTTCCAATTTCTTCCACTTTAGTATCTAAATCAAATTTTTCTATTTGCTCTTTTAAAATAGATGATATTTCCGATGAGGTAAGTGTCATTTAAATTGCTCCCTTAATCATAGTATTAATTTTAGTAATTTTATTTTTAATAGATGCATCAATTAGGTTAGAACCGATTTGTAAAATCAATCCTCCTATAATTGATTTATCTACTATATTTGTCAAATTTATTTTTTTTCTCATTTTTTTTTCTAATATGTCGATTAGTTCTTTTTGAGTATTATTCTCTAAATCTATAGCAGAAGTAACAATTACTTCAACTTCTTGATTGTCTAACGAAATCATATCTTTAAAATTTTCTAAAACTCCTCTAAAAATATTTAACCTAGCATTTTTACCTATTAAAGAAATAAATGAGTACATAGTCTTGCTAATTTTCATTTTTTTTTCTTTTTTTATTGTAAATAAACTTTCTACTATTTGTATTTGTTTTTTTGAGCTTAACAAAGGACTAGTAAATATTTGATTGAATTTAGTATCATTTTCATAAGCGCTAATTATATAGTCAACTTCCTTTAATAGATTATTTGTCTCATTGGTTTCTTTAGCTAAAGTAATTAAAGCAAGAGCATATCTATTATGAATTTTTGAATATTGTACTTTTTCGTCCATATTGAATATTAAAAATTAGTATCATACCATTAAAATAGTTTCAATAAAGAATAACATAATTTAGAAAAAACTATAAGGATCAACATCAATTTTTACTTTTATTTTAGAACTTACAAGCGCTTTAATATCCTTGCTTTTGATTTTTTTTTGTATAACAAGAGAATTTGTCGATTTTATAAGAATTCTATATCTATATTGATTTCTGATTAAAAAGATAGGAGCTGCTATTGGCCCTAATACTTTTAGTTCAGGATGCAAACATAGAAGTTTTTTAATATTTAAGGCAGCACTTTCTACTTCCTTAGCATCTCTTCCATGTATTATTATTGCCGCCATTTTTAAATAAGGAGGTAGAAGTGCTTTACGTCTAAAGGACAACTCTTCAAGATAAAAACTTTCTCTGTCATTATTTTTAATCTTTGCCAATAAATAATTTTCAACATCATAAGTTTGTATAAAAACTTCTCCTTTATCTTTTCCTCTTCCAGCTCTTCCTGTTACCTGTTGAGTTAATTGAAATATTTTTTCGCTCGTTCTTATATCAGAGTTGTAAAACCACATATCAAAGTCTAAAATAAAAACTTTTTTCAAATGTAAAAAATCAAAACCTTTAGAAATAATTTGTGTGCCAATAAGTATTTTTATTTCATTATTTTCTATTTTTTTTAATGTTTGTTTAAAAGTTTCAGGTTTTAAGGTATCCGATGACAGTGCTAATATAGAGTCTGTTTTAAATATTTTTTTAGCTTCTTCTAAAACCTTCTCTATGCCTGTTCCTATATATATGATATTTTTACTACTCTTGCATTTATTACAATTAGAAGTTTGTTCTTGAGTAAATCCACAGTGGTGACAAATAAGTAATTCTGATTTCCTGTGAAGAACTAAATTTATATCACAATTACTACATTTCTGTTTGCTTCCACATTTAGTACATAATGAAATTGGAGCATAACCTCTCCTATTAATTAGGATTAGAGACTGCTTTCTAGCTTGTAAGTTTTTATTTATTTCACTAATAGTTTTTTTAGAGAAGATATGCTCCTTCTCTTTTCTCATATTAATAAGCTGAATAGTGGGTAAAACAGAATCTCCGAATCTTTCATTAATGCAGGTTCTATAATATTTTCTTTTAATACTGTTTCTATATGTTTCTAGGGATGGAGTAGCAGAAACTAACAACACATGGCTCTTTGAAATCTTAGCCCTAACTATAGCCATATCTCTAGCATTATATATAATTTTATCTTCTTGCTTATACGAAACATCATTTTCTTCATCTATTATTGTTATTCCTAAATTTGAGAATGGTATAAAGAGTCCAGACCTAGCGCCCACGACAACCATAGGTTTTCCTTGTAAAGCATTTTGCCAGATAATATTTTTTTCAGTATTTGTTATTAAGGAATTCCATTGCAAAGGAGCAAAACAAAAAACATCTATAAACCTTCTTATCCATTGTTCTGCTAACCCTATTTCTGGTAATAAAATAAGTACTTGTTTATTTTTTAACAGATTATCTTTTATAACTGCAAAATAAACCTCAGTTTTACCACTTCCGGTAAGTCCGTCCAAAAATATAGGCTTATAATCTTTAGTTTTAAATCTTTTGTTAATAAATTCATACGATTTTTTCTGTTTTGTGTTCAATGATTTTAAATTTATCTTACCTTTTTTTTTAGATATATTGATATAAAGGTTACAAATTTCTTCTTTAACAATTTTGTCTGCAAGAAGTTTTTTTATATAAAGCCTTGAATAACCAAATTTTATTAATTCTTTATAACTATGCGGTTTTTCTCTCAATTTATTATATAGAACTATGAATTTTTTATTTCTATTTATAAGATTAAATTTTATGGAAGAATTTATCTTTAAAAATTTTTGTTTTTTTGGATTTATTATTTTTTCACTTGGTAGAAATTGTTTTAAAACAGATCCTTTATTTACTAAATTATACATTGCAAACCAGTAAACAAATTTTATTATTTTCTTATCTATTTTTATACCTTCTAGACAATAAGAAATTAATTTAATCGAAAATTTTATATTCTTTGGTTTATCTACAATCGAAAGAACACATCCATATGCTTCTTTATTTTTTATGTTAATTTTAACTATGCTTCCAATAGTTAAAGATTTGTAAGAACTGTAAATTAGTTCTTCATCTATATTATAAGCTGGTAAAATTTTATAATAAAAAAAAATTTGTTTTTTAATGCTTTCTTTTTTTTCCATTTTCTTAAATAATATACTTATACTAAAGTAATAAAAAGAGTGATATGAAGTTTTTTATTGATACTGCCGATATAAATCAAATAGAAGAAATAAATAGCTTAGGATTGGTAGATGGTGTAACAACAAATCCTTCTCTCATTTACAAATCGGGAAGAGACTTTAAAAAAGTTATTAGTGATATATCAAAGATAGTCACAGGACCAATTTCTGCTGAAGTTACTACCAAAAATTTTGAAGATATGGTTAGTCAAGGTTTAGAGCTAGCAAAAATTGCACATAATATAGTAGTTAAAGTTCCATTAACTGAGCAAGGTTTAAGAGCTTGTAAAGAACTTTCAAATAGAAATATTAAAGTAAACGTAACATTATGCTTTTCCTCTTCACAAGCCCTATTAGCGGCAAAGATGGGAGCATCTTATATTTCACCATTTATAGGTCGACTAGATGATATAAGCCACGATGGACTAGATTTGATCAGGGATATTGTGAAAATTTATCAAAATTTCAAAGATTACATTAAAACCCAAGTCTTGGTCGCTTCTATCAGAAGTCCTTTACAAATATCTAAAACAGCTTTAATGGGTGCTCATGTAGCAACTATCCCACCTAAAATAATAAAACAAATGATAAATCATCCACTTACTGACATTGGTTTAGAGAGTTTTATGAAGGATTGGGGGAAAACTGGTCAAAAATTTTGATTAAGAAAAAAAATTTAGATAAAAATATTCAAGAAATTACATCAAAAAAGCTATTTAGTATTTATCTAGATTGGATTAAATGGCTCGAAGGATTAAAGAATGCTAGCCCTAATACAATAAATGCATACTCACACGATTTTAAAAATTTCTTAGTTTTTTTGAAAATTCACTTTGAAATCATAAAAATTAAGTTTTCGTTGTTAGAAGGATTAAAAATTATAGATTTTAGGGCCTGGATCTCTTATTTGTCATCTCAAAAAAAAGATTTAGGATTTAAATCTATAGCGAGAAATAGAGCTAGTATTATTTCTTTTTATAAATTTTGTTTATTATTTAATTATATTAAGAAATCTGAAGTTTTTAAACTATCGTCTCCTAAGATACCTAAAACTGTTCCTAAGGCTTTATCTGAAAAAAAAATATTAGATATAATTAATCTAATCAATACAGAAAAAAATAAATTCGTTAGAAAAAGAAATAAAGCATTAATATTTGTTTTATGGGGAACAGGTCTTAGGATAAGTGAAACTCTATCTATAAATCTAAGGCACTTAGACTCAGAAATGCTAATAGTCAAAGGAAAGGGAAATAAAGAGAGAATGCTTCCTGTTTTAGGAATAGTAAGCGATGTTCTTGATGAATGGATTGAAATGAGAAAAAAAATAAAGAATATAAATACTGAAGCTGTTTTTGTAAATCTTAGAGGAAGAAGACTAACTCCAAGATATGTGCAAAAATTTTTTAGTGCTTTAAGAAAACAATTAAATTTAGATGATACAGTTACACCTCATGCCTTAAGACACAGCTTTGCTACTCATTTACTAAAAAATGGAGTGGACTTAAGAACGCTACAGACAATGTTAGGGCACAATAGTATTTCTACAACACAGCATTATTTAAAAATAACAAATAATTTTGCAGAGGAAATCTACAGGAAAACTCATCCTAGAGCAAAAAAGTTAGGGTAAATATAGTGCTAAAAATTTAGCACTATATTTTTTTTTAATTAATTTTATAAGTTAGTGTTTGACGGCAATTAAAAGCACCATGATCTCCTGGCTTAGTGCCGTCACATTCCCATGGTCCTTTGCCGGAAATACCTCTATATTTACCTGTACCACCTATAATTATATTTTCACCGGAATTGGTGATAGGACTACCCGTGAAGGAAGTAAAAATTCTATCTCCATCTTTATCACCGAAATAGCAATTTCCATTAAAAGTGTTTACCTCTTCACTCACTACCAATGTTGCTCCGCACATTGCTCTACCTTCATGTAATGGGCCACCACCATCTACATTAAAAGTTGCACCGATAGCCTTACCTAACATTATATTCCATCCTTCAGACTGAGGCTCAGATGGGGTCATGTTAAACTGAAAACCAGTCACATATTTGATTGTACCCGATTTGGGTAATGCATGACCATCTGCAAATGAAAAATTATTGATAATAAGTAGTAAAAAACTAATTTTAAGTATTCTCTTCATAGTAACCTCTAGCTAATTTAAAATTTTATTAAAGTACAACCTATATAAAAGTACAAGAGATATTTTTTAATATTGATATTTATTTAATTATCTTACAACTTGTTATACTAGAAATGTAATGTTTTTCCTATTGAAGCAAGCGATGCAGCTTCTTTCATAGACTCCGAGAGTGTAGGATGAGCATGACAAATTAATGATAAATCTTCTGCACTAAATCCTGCTTCTATTGCTGTAACGGCTTCTCCAATAAGCTCTCCTGCATGGGCTCCTATAATATGAACAGCTAATAATCTATCAGTTTTAGGGTGGGATAGTATTTTTATATTCCCAGTAGTTTCTCCAGTGGTTTTGCCTCTTGCATTAGCTGTAAAAGGAAAAATTCCCTTTTTAAAAGGTATTTCTTTATTCTCTAACTCCTGTTCAGTAGGACCTACCCAAGCAACCTCTGGTTCAGTATATATAACTGCTGGAATACAACCGTAATTAACCTGAGGATTCTTTCCCGCTAGTTTCTCTGCAAATATATGTCCTTCAGCACTTGCTTTATGGGCAAGCATTGGTCCTTCTATCACGTCGCCAATAGCATAAATACCTTTTATTGATGTAGAAAAGTTACTATCTACTTTAATTGTACCATTTTTGTTTATTTCTACATCAAGTGCATCTAATCCTAGACCCTCAAAATAAGGACGTCTTCCTACAGCCAATAGAACTTTATCGAATTCAAGAATTGATTTTTCTTTTTTGTCCAAGTTTACACAATCAACTTCTACATGTTTGCTTTTAACAGTGGTTGCATTTACCTTAGTCTTAAATAAAAATTTAAGACCTTGACTCTGTAATGCTTTTAAGAAAATTTGTGCGGTATCTTTGTCCATAGTTGGTACTATTGAATTAGTAAATTCAATTACAGTTACCTCTGCTCCTAGTCTACTCCATACAGATCCCAATTCTAGTCCAATATATCCTCCTCCTATAACCGCCATTGTTTTAGGAACTCTGTCAAACTCCAATGCACCTGTAGAAGTTACAACGTTTTTTTCATCTACATCTATTCGATCTATATTAGTAGGTTTTGAACCTGTTGCTATTAATATACTTTTACTTTTATAATTTTCATTATCTACTTGTACACATTCTTCATCAATTATTTTTGCCATCCCATTTATATAGAAGATTTTATTTTTTTTAAGTAAGCTGTCTACACCATAAGTAAGTTTTGCAACTGCTTCATTTTTATTCTTCATCATCTTTGCAAGATCTAGTTTTAATTCACCTTTTATACTTATGCCAAAATCGCCTAAATGATTTTTACTTTGATCATATAAATGAGATGAATGTAATAGTGTTTTTGACGGAATACAGCCTACATTCAGACATGTACCTCCAGGTGTAGATCTCTTTTCTACACACATTACTTTTAATCCCAATTGAGAAGCTCTTATTGCCGCAACATATCCGCCAGGACCTCCTCCAATAACTATTAAATCAAATTCATTTTGTTTTATCATAAGTCAAACATAATTGTTTCTGGTTTTTCTATTATTTCTTTTAGCCTAACTAAAAAAGTAACGGCTTGCTTGCCATCAATAATTCTATGATCGTAAGTTAATGCTACGTACATAACAGGTCTTATCACTATCTCATTTTCTATTACAACTGGCCTTTTTACTATATTATGCAAACCTAATATACCAGATTGAGGAGAATTTAAAATAGGAGTTGATAACATAGAACCGTAAACCCCACCATTAGAAATAGTAAATGTTCCATCTTTCATCTGGTCTAATGTAATCTTATTTTCTTTAGCTAACTCACCAAAATTTCTGATTTTTTTTTCTATTTGTGCGAATGACATATTTTCTGCATCTCTTAAAATTGGAACAAAAAGTCCTTTATCAGTTCCTACTGCTATACCAATATCATATCTATTTTTGTATATAATATTATTATCTTTAATCTCTGCATTAATCTCAGGTATTTCTTTTAGAACTGAAATGCTAGCTTTTGTAAAAAAAGACATAAATCCAAGTTTTACATTATGCTTATTTAAGAACGCTTCCTTGTTTCTTTTTCTGACATCCATTACTGCTTGCATGTTTATTTCATTAAAAGTAGTAAGCATCGCGGCAGAATTTTGAGCTTGCTTTAATCTATTTGCTATGCTTTGTCTTAGTTTTGATAATGGTTTAACTACATCTATATTATTATATTCGCTTTCAAGATTACTATCGTTCGATATATTTTCAATTAGGTCGGATTTTGATAATTTGCTTTTGTCATTAATGTTTTTTATGTTTTCAATTTCTAATTTTTTTTCACCTAAATATTTTTTTGCTGCAGGAGAGAGTGACTTATTTGAAACAAATTCTTTAAGATCTGTTAATTTAATCTTATCTCCTATCCCTGTTCTCCTTATACTAGTAGGATCTAAATCATCTAAATCTATCAACGGTTTATCATTTTGAACAATATTATTCTCTTTCAAAAGTTTACTGGGAATTGTATTATTTTCACTGTTAATATTATTAACTTTTAATATGGCAATAGTGTCGCCTATCTTAGCTTCTTTTTCTTCCGAAATAAGTATTTTTTCCAGAACAATGTCTTTTTCTGCATAAAGTTCTTGCGTCACTTTATCTGTTTCCACTTCTACTAAAGGATCGCCCTCAATTACACATTCTCCTTCTTTTACTAACCATTTTCCTATAATAACTTCTGTAATTGACTCACCTAAGGAAGGAATTTTTAGTTGAATTTTTTCTTCAGAACTTTTAGTTGTACTATCTATTTTTTTATCGGGTCTTTTATCATTTTCATCATCTGATGCTTCTATAATTACTAACGTATCTCCAATTTTTACATCTTTTCCTTCTTCAAAAAAAACTTTAGAAACTTTTCCTTTATATGTAGCATATATCTCTTGAGTAACTTTATCAGTTTCTAATTCTGCTATTACCTCATCTTTTTCTATATATTCTCCTACTTTTTTATACCATTTGGAAACTGTTGCCTCTGTAATTGACTCACCTAAAGAAGGAACTTTTATTTCTAGTTTTTTCATAATTAATTACCACCTATCGCTTCTAAAATAAGTGCTTCTTGCTCTTTTAAGTGTCTTTTATAAAGTCCTGTTGCTGTAGAAGCAGTTCTTGATCTACCGGCATAATATAGTTTTTTATTCTTAAAATTTCCCGATAATAAGATCTCTTCAATTAAAGGATGAACAAAACTCCAAGCTCCCATATTTTTTGGCTCTTCTTGACACCAAATAAAACGACCATTTACAAATTCCTTAATATTTTTTTCTATAAGATCTTTAGGAAAAGGAAATATCTGCTCTACTCTAATTATTATGATCTGAGATATCAGATTTTTATCAATCTTATCTATTAAATCATAGTAAACCTTACCTGAGCAAAAAATTACTCTTTTTACCTTAGAATTACTATTTTGTGCACTAGTAACTATAATCTTTTCAAAAGTGGCTTCTTTATAAAATTTTTCTACTTTGGAAACAACGTCCTTATGTCTTAATAGCGATTTTGGTGTAAATATAATTAAAGGCTTACGAAATTTTCTTAACATTTGCCTTCTTAAGACATGAAAGTAATTTGCAGGAGTTGTGCAATTAACTACTTGAATATTATCCTCTGCTGACATTTGTAAAAACCTCTCTACTCTAGCAGAAGAATGTTCTGGGCCTTGTCCTTCATATCCATGCGGTAGCAACAAAGTTAGACCAGACATTCTTAGCCATTTTGACTCTCCAGAAACAATAAATTGATCTATTATTAATTGTGCACCATTTGCAAAATCGCCAAACTGTGCTTCCCATAAAACTAAAGTTTTAGGGTCTGCCAATGTATATCCATATTCGAAACCTAATACAGCGGCCTCCGATAAGGGACTATCTACAATCTCTATTCTACTTCCTTTATTAACTACGCTATTAAGCGTTGAATATTTTTTCTCATTTTCCTGGTCATATAGAATTGCGTGCCTTTGAGAAAATGTTCCTCTACCGCAATCTTGTCCTGACAATCTAACGCTTATTCCTTGATTCAATAATGATGCAAATGCTAATGCTTCTGCTGTAGACCAATCTATTCCTTTTCCCTCTGAAATATTCTTGTATCTTCTTTGCAGTTGTCTTAGAATCTTATTATTTATCTTAAATCCTGCAGGAACAGATGTTATTTTTACGCCCAATTCATTTAATAACTTTTTTTCTATACCAGTTACAGTAAAAGGTTTTTTGTTTCCTTTTGACTCTAATCCTAACCATGACCCTTCTAGCCAATCAGCTTTATTAGGCTTAAAGTTTTTTCCAATCTCTAAATCTTTTTCTAGTTTTTCTGACCAGTTATTTAAAAGATCCCTTTCTTCTTTGATGTTTATAACATTTTCTTTAAGTAACTTCTTGGCATAAATTTCTCTTGTAGTCGGATGAGCTTTTATTTTTTTGTACATTAATGGTTGAGTAAATGCTGGTTCATCACTCTCATTATGACCTTGTCTTCTATAACAAAACATATCGATAACTACATCTTTGTTAAAACGTTGTCTAAACTCAGTTGCTATCCTTGCTGCATAAACAACAGCCTCTGGATCATCGCCATTTACATGAAAAATGGGAGCTTCTACCATTAAGGCGACATCTGAACAATAAGGACCAGACCTCGAGTTGATAGGGTTTGTTGTGAAGCCTATCTGATTGTTCACAATAAAATGTATGGTTCCTCCAGTTTTATAACCTTTTAATCCTGATAAGTCTAATGTTTCTGGAACAAGCCCTTGTCCAGAAAAAGCCGCATCACCATGCATTAACAATCCTACTACTTTTTTTCTATCTATATCTTTTTTTTGATCTTGCTTTGCTCTGACTTTTCCAACAACTACAGGATTCACTGCCTCTAAATGAGACGGATTGGCTGTTAAAGATAAATGCACTTTAATATTATTAAAATTTCTATCTGATGAAGTTCCAAGGTGGTATTTTACATCCCCAGACCCTTGAAAATCATCTGGACTAGATGCATTCCCTTGGAATTCAGAAAATATTGCGGAAAAAGGTTTGCCCATGAAATTAGCTAAAACGTTTAGCCTTCCTCTATGAGACATGCCTAATACAACTTCCTCTATGCCATTTTTTCCTCCATGTTTTAAGATTTGTTCTAAGGCAGGGATAAGTGACTCTCCACCTTCCAATCCAAATCTTTTTGTACCTGTATATTTTTTATCTAGAAAATTTTCAAAAAATTCCGCTGCAGTTAGTCTTTCTAGGATTGCTTTCTTTCCTTTGTTAGTAAATATTTCCTTAGGTTTAATATTCTCTATTTTATCCATTATCCAATCTCTTTGCTCTTTATCTTGAATGTGCATAAACTGTGTACCAATTTTGCCACAATAATATTTCTCTAAAATTTTAATTAAGTCTTTAAGTAAAATATTAGTAATGCCAAAAACACCATCAATAAAAACCTCTTTATTCATGTCTTCTTTCTCAAGCCCATAAGTCTTTGGGTCTAAGTCAGGTATATACTTTTCTTCAATTAAACCTAAAGGATCTAAATCAGCTCTAAGATGACCTGCTATCCTGTAAGCCCTTATTAGCAACCTTGCCCTAAGGGAATTTGTGGTGAACTCATTATCTTGTATTTTTATAGCAGAAATATTTTTATTAGCATCTGAAATGTTATTAGTTTCATTTCTTAAATAGGCTAATGCATCTGTATCTAAATCTTCAAAAAAAGTAATCCATGCGCTATCAATTTTACTTGGGTCATTTTGAAAATGCTTATATAAGTCTCTAATTTTGTTTAAATTCTCTGTAAATTTCATCTCAAATCACTTTATACTTTCTAATAGCGTTAGCCCCATTAAAGCTGGTGATCTAGATATCCTCACATCTGCTGATTTTAATGCCTCTATCTTATCCTCAGCTGTTCCTTGTCCTCCTGAGATTATTGCTCCAGCATGTCCCATTCTTTTTCCTTTAGGCGCCGAAAGTCCTGCTATAAAAGCTGTTATTGGTTTTTTTATTTTTGATTTTTTGATAAAGTCTGCTGCTTCTTCTTCTGCAGTACCTCCAATTTCTCCAATCATTATTATTGATTCTGTACTTTTATCTTTCAGAAATAATTCTAGAACATCAATAAAGTTTGTTCCAGGAATTGGGTCTCCTCCAATTCCTAGACAAGTCGATTGACCTAATCCAACTTGAGTAGTTTGAAAAACAGCTTCGTAAGTTAAAGTACCAGATTTTGAAACAATACCTACACTTCCCTTTTTATGAATTTGTCCTGGCATAATGCCAATTTTACACTCCTCTGGAGTTATGATACCCGGACAATTTGGTCCAATCAGTCTACTTGATGAATGTTCTAATTTTTGCTTTACTATTGTCATGTCATGTTGAGGAATGCCCTCAGTTATACATATGATTAACTCCATATTAGCATCTATTGCTTCTAAAATGGAGTCTGCAGCAAAAGCTGGCGGAACATAAATCACACTAGCGTTTGCTCCTGTAATGCTCTTTGCATCTTCAACAGTATTAAAAACAGGAAGTGATAAATGTGTTTCACCTCCCTTTCCTGGAGTTACCCCTCCAACCATTCTTGTTCCATATTGTATAGCCTGTTCTGTATGAAATGTTCCCTGTGAGCCGGTAAAGCCTTGGCAAATAACTTTTGTACTACTATCTACTATAATTGACATTTTAACCTTTTACCAAATCAACTGCTTTGCTTGCTGCATCTTCTAAATTAGATGCTGTAATAATTTTGATTCCAGATTTTTCTAAAATTCTTTTTCCTTCTTCTACTTTAGTTCCTTCTAGTCTAACTATCATTGGTTTTCCTACAACCACTTCTGATGCAGCCTCTACAATTCCTTCAGCAATAACATCACACCTCATTATACCCCCAAAAATATTTACAAGTATTACCTCTACATCATTATCAGAAAGTATAATGTTAAGAGCTCCTTTTACCTTATCCTTTGTAGCTCCTCCTCCCACATCCAAAAAATTCGCTGGAGAAGAGCCTTTTAATTTTATAATATCCATCGTAGCCATTGCTAGACCAGCACCGTTTACCATACAACCTATTTTTCCTTCTAATTTAACATAACTTAGATCATATTTTTCTGCTTCTAGTTCTTTTTGATCTACTTCATTTTCATCAAACATTTTAAATAATTCTGCTTGCCTGAATAAGGCATTATCATCAATATTTATTTTTGCATCCAAGGCTAATATATTTGCATCACTTGTCAGCACTAGTGGGTTAATTTCAACCAGTGTGAAGTCTTTTTCTTTACAAAGGATTACTAAGGATTTGGTTTGCTCTATAAAATTTTTGCGAGTCTTTTTTGGAATTCCAAGGGAAAATGCTATTTTTCTAGCTTGATAATCTGACAAACCTAGTGATGGATCTATTGTCACCTTATATATTTTATCTGGATTTTCTGAAGCTACTTTTTCTATATCCATTCCGCCTTCCGTAGAAGCCATTAATGTGAATCTGCCTTTTGACCTGTCCAAAACAATTCCTAAATAAAATTCTTTTTCTATTTTGCAGGCTTTTTCAATATAAATCTTTGATACTTTTTTACCTTGGGAACCAGTTTGAGGTGTAACTAAATTCATGCCAATCATATTCTCAGCATAACTCTTTAATTCCTCTAGTGAATGGGCAACTTTAATACCTCCACCTTTACCTCTACCCCCTGCATGAATTTGAGCTTTAACTACCCAGCTTTTGCAATTCAAATCTTTAGCTATTTCCACAGCTTCCTTACTGCTATAAGCAACCTTGCCGTCTAATGTATTGATATTATTATTCTTAAAAATTTCTTTAGCCTGATATTCATGAATATTCATAGCTTTATATACTTCTCTTTATTTTTTTAACTGCGTCAACCAGTTTTCTAACTGAACTTACAGATTTTTTTAGCATTTTTCTTTCCGCTGAATTTAATTTAATTTCTATCACTTTTTCTACACCCTTTCTACCAATAATTACAGGTACTCCTATATAGAGGTTTTTTACTCCATATTCACCTTTGAGCAATACAGCTGCAGGTAAAATTCTTTTTTTATCCCTGAGATAAGATTCCGCCATTAATAATGCTGAAGATGCAGGCGCATAAAAAGCTGATCCTGTTTTTAAAAAAGCTACTATCTCTCCTCCTCCATTTCTAGTTCTATTGACTATTTCTTCAATTTTTTTATTTTTAATCATTTTCATCTTAACTAAATCAGGAAGAGGAATTCCACCAACAGTTGAAAATCTTACTAACGGTACCATAGTATCGCCATGCCCTCCCATAACAAAAGCTGATACGTCTTCTACAGAAACTTTAAGTTCTTTTGCGATAAAATACCTAAATCTAGCACTGTCAAGAACTCCAGCCATTCCAACGACTTTATTTGCTGTTAAGCCTGAATATTCTCTCAAAGCCCATACCATAGCATCCAAAGGATTTGTTATACATATTACGAAGGAATTTGGACTATATTTTTTTATAGCCTCTCCAACAGACTTCATAACTTTTAGATTAATCTCTATCAAATCATCTCTACTCATACCAGGTTTTCTTGGAGAACCCGCTGTAACAATAATAACATCAGAGTTTTTAATTATAGAGAAATTATTTGAACCAACTATAGAAGCATCAAACCCTTCTACCGGAGAAGACTCTGCTATATCCAATGCTTTTCCTTGAGGAATCCCTTTAGTAATATCAACAAGATTAACATCTCCTAACTGTTTTAGTCCTATTAGATGGGCAAGAGTACCGCCTATGTAACCTGCTCCAATTAAACTTATTTTGTTTCTTGACATTTATTTCTCCTTATTTTTTTTCGTGCCAATTTAAAGAAGTCATCTCAGATATTCTTGAGGTAGTTCTGGTAAAAGGTAATTCTATTTTTTTTAATTTAAACATATCTGATAAATTATTCTCTGATCTAAGAACCAATTTTTTTTTCTTTTCATAAAGAATATCAATTAAAACAATAAATCTTCTAGCTTCACTTAATTTATTACTACCTAATATTGGAATATTATCAATCAAAAACCATTCAAAAGAATTAGAAATTTTAATGTAATCATTTGGTGAAAACTTATAAGAACACAAGTAGTTAAAGTCTGTTATCAGTATTTGACTAGTCGTCCTCTCAAATTTTAATTTTCTTCCTAGACACTTAATGAAAGTTTTTTTAATTCTTTTTCCTTTAATTATATTATTACATTCAAATTGAAATTTTTTTTTTGATTGTAAATTTATAGGAAAAATAAAATATTTAGTTTCTTGTTTTTTTTCTCTTCTTAAATCTACAGAGTTTTTAATTTTAATAACTTTCATTTCTGAATTTATTAAATCTATAAATGGTAAAAATTGTGTTCTTTGTAATCCGTTTTTATATAAATCGTTTGGCTTATAATTTGATGTTATTACAAAGAATACTTTTTTTTTTATTAAGTAATTAAATAGTCTAGAGACTATCATTGCATCTGCGATATCAATTATTTCTAGCTCGTCAAAGCATATTAATGCTATACTAGATGCTATTTCGGAAGAAGCTTTTTCTATTGGGTTAGTATTTTTTTTTAAACGGAGATGAGAAATTTTCTCATGTATCGTATTGATGAACTCTTGAAAATGTATCCTTAAAATTTTTTTTTTAAAATATTTCTTTTCCATTAAATCAAAAAATAAATTTACGAGAAAAGTTTTTCCTCCACCTGGGGGGCCATATATGTATATACTTTTTGCCTTTTGTTTAATTAATATTTTTTTAAAGATAGAATTTCTATCAATAAGTCTATCTAATAGATTGTCTAATTCAAAAATAAGGTTTTCTTGAAAAAAAATATGATCTATTTTTTTTTTTTACTTCGTTATCATAAAAATTTTTTAATAATTTCCTTGACTTCATATTATCCTAGTATTGGCATTTTAAATTCTGCTCCTTGTCTTATACCTTCAGGCCACTTAGAAGTAACTGTCTTTACATTTGTAAAAAATCTAATTGCATCCATACCATAAGCATTATGCCCACCAAATATTGAGTTTTTCCAGCCACCAAAGCTAAAATAAGCAACAGGTACTGGTATTGGAATATTTACTCCTACCATGCCTATATTCGACTCATTGGAAAAGTTTCTTGCTGTGTCTCCATCTCTAGTGAATATCGAGCATCCATTACCATACATATTATCTTTGACTAATTTTAAAGCCTCATCATAATCCTTTGATCTTACTATACTTAATACAGGTCCAAATATTTCTTCATTATAAATTTTCATATCTTTAGTAACATTATCAAATAAACATGGACCAATAAAATACCCTTTTTCATATCCTTGAAGTTTTATATTTCTTCGATCAACAATCAAATCTGCTCCTTCCTCTAGTCCCGAATCTATAAGACTGTTAATTCTATCGTGAGCCTCTTTGCTTACTACAGGTCCCATATCAGAGGTTTGGTCGTTGTAAGGTCCTACTTTGATATTATTTATTTTAGGTTTGATATTATTGATTAATTTTTCAGCAACATCTCCGACCGCAACTGCAACTGATATTGCCATACATCTTTCTCCTGCTGAACCATAGGCTGCTCCTATTAATGCATCAGATGCTTGCTCAATATCTGCATCTGGCATAATTACCATATGATTTTTTGCGCTTCCCAATGCCTGCACTCTTTTATTAAAGGACGCTGATTTTTGGTAAATATAAGAAGCTACTTTGCTAGATCCCACAAAACTTACTGAAGATATATCCTTGTGCTCTATAATAGCATCAACTACTTCCTTATCACCATTTACAACATTTACTAATCCTTTAGGCGCTCCTGCTTCTTCATATAGTTCAACTAATCGTATAGAACTCGAAGGATCTCTTTCAGAGGGTTTTAAAAGGAATGCGTTTCCACACGCTGTGGCAAGTGGAAACATCCATAGAGGGATCATGACCGGGAAATTAAATGGGGTTATTCCGGCACAAATTCCTAAAGGTTGTTTAATTGAAAAGGTATCAATTCCAGTACCAACCTGATTAGAAAATTCTCCTTTTAATAGATTTGGAATACCACATGCAAACTCTACAACTTCTATTCCTCTTTGAAGAGACCCTCTGGCATCTTCAATTGTTTTACCATGCTCTTTTGAAACTAATTCCGCTATTTCATTGGCGTTGTCCTCTAACAACTGTTTGTATTTAAACATTATAGCAGCTCTTTTAGCTGGAGTAGTTTCTCTCCAAGAGGAAAGTATATTTTTTGAAACATCTAATGCTTTATTAACAACTGCAGTATTACCTAAACAGACCTCAGATATAACTTCACCAATGGCTGGGTTATATACACTTCCTTTTCTTTCACCACCCGAAATTTTTTCTCCATTGATATAGTGCTTAATTAAATCCATGATAAAATCCTTATCTATATTTTTATATATAAAAATAAAATATACATTATATAAGAAAGCAATAATAGTACAATCAAAGTTCTATTTAAAAACCTTATATAGAAGGCTATTAAAACAAACACTAACATAGAAAATATTAAGTAATAAATATCTATTAAATCTACTGTATCTTTAGTAATTATTGGCGTAATAACTGAAGCAGTACCTGTAATTCCAAGTAAATTAAAAAGATTTGAACCTAGTATAGCACCTAATATAAAATTTATTTGACCTCTATATGCAGCTACAATTGATGTAGCTACTTCTGGTATTGAGGTGCCAATAGCAACTAAACTTAAACCTATTATAGTTTGGCTAACATTAAAAAAATTAGCTACATTAACAGCTCCCTTTACTAGAATTTCAGCTCCCACGAAAACTCCCATAATTCCTATTAAAGAAAAAATGAATGATTTTGGTAAAGACATAAGAATTTCTTCTTCTTTAACTTCAAACTTTCTTCCTCCAACTTTGGCTTCGTAAATAATAAAAAATATGTATAAGCATAGAGTTATAATCATTATCACCCCTAAATAGAAACTGAAATGCTCTGTAGTCAACAAAATTAGGCTATACAGCAATGTAATTATTAATAGAAAAATGCAATCAATTTTCTTTACATCACTTTTTTTGGGTATCTTTATCAAAAATGCAACTGGCAATGCAAATAGTATATTAGCAATATTAGAGCCCACTATATTTCCTATTGTTATGCCTTCGAATCCTTTAATAGCAGCATTTACTGATATAGCAAGCTCTGGAGCGGAGGTTCCGAATGCAACAAGGGTCATAGCTACAATAAAAGGTTGTATTTTCAAGTTTCTTGCTAGGGAAGTAGCACCATTTACCAGCCATTCACCACTAAAATAAAGTATTACTATTCCAATAAAAAGATATAGTAAACCTATCAACTTTTAGCCAAAATTTTTTGTTTTATTTTGGCGATTGCCTTAGCCGGATTTAAACCCTTAGGGCAGGTTTTAGTACAATTCATAATAGTGTGACATCTATATAATTTGAAAGAATCCTCTAAAGAATTAAGTCTTTCATCGGTCGCATTGTCTCTAGTATCAGCTATCCATCGCCAGGCTTGCAGCAATATTGCTGGTCCTAGGTATTTATCTCCATTCCACCAATAACTGGGACAACTTGTAGAACAACAAAAACACATAATACATTCATATAAACCGTCTAATTGTTTTCTATCCTCTGGAGATTGTAGTTGTTCTCTTTCTACTAAATTACCTTCATCTTTTTTCAACCAAGGTTCAATAGAATTATACTGCTTATAAACGTGAGATAAATCAGGAACTAAATCTTTAATTACTGGCATGTGAGGTAAAGGATATATTTTAACATCACCTTTCATATCATTAATATATTTTGTACAAGCCAAAGTATTTGTACCATCAATATTCATGGAGCAACTTCCACAAACACCTTCTCTACAAGATCTTCTGAAAGTAAGTGTTGGATCAATACTATTTTTTATAGTGATCAAGGCATCCAAAACCATAGGGCCGCAATCCTTGAGATCTACTTCATATGTATCAGTTCTAGGATTCTCTTTTAATTCTGGATCATATCTGTAAATAACAAACCTTTTCTTGTAGTCGGTCTTTTTTTCAAGTTTATAGTCTTTACCTTGATTTATCCTAGAGTTTTTTGGAAGTCTTAATTCAACCATAAGATTAACTAATATACTCTTGCTTTGGGAGGAAATGACTGAACCTCGTTCGACATAGCTCTCAAGGTAACAGGTCTAGATCCCAATTTGACATCTTTATCTTCTAACCAACTTAAGGTATGAAATAACCAGTTTTTATCGTCTCTTTCTTGGTAATCGTCTCTTGCATGAGCACCTCTACTTTCTTTTCTATTTTCTGCTGATTTCATAGTAACTAAGGCTTGTTGAATAAGATTTTCTAATTCTAGAGTTTCGAGTAGTTCAGTGTTCCAAATTAAAGACCTATCTTTGACGCCTATATTTTCAAATTGCGAATATATTCCAGACATATTTTTATTTCCTTCTTTCAATCCATCTCCTGTACGAAATACTGAACAATGCTTTTGCATTGATTTCTGCATTTGCAACCGGATTAAAGAAGGATATTCGTCTCCTTTTGAATGTCTAATTCTATCAAATCTATCTAAAGATTTTTCTATAGAACCAATTGGACTAAAATTTGATTTCTTAATATTTTTGAATTCTTTTGATATATGGTTTGCAACACTTCTACCAAAAACTACTAGGTCAAGAAGAGAGTTTGAACCTAATCTATTAGCTCCATGCACTGATACGCATGCTGCCTCGCCTATAGCATATAGATTCTGGATTTTTAAGTCATTTTTACCATCTAAGTTAGTAACAACTTCTCCAGTATATTTTGCTGGAATTCCACCCATGTTATAGTGACATGTAGGAATAACTGGTATTGGTTCCTTTGTCACATCAATTCCGGCAAAAATTTTAGCTGTCTCAGAAATTCCTGGTAGTCTTTCGTTGATTACTTTCGGATCTAAATGATTTAAATGTAAATGTATATGATCACTATGATTACCAACTCCTCTACCTTCATTGATCTCTATAGTCATGGACCTAGCTACTACATCCCTAGAGGCTAAATCTTTTGCGTTAGGAGCGTATCTCTCCATGAATCTCTCACCTTCTTTATTAGTCAAGTAGCCACCCTCTCCTCTAGTTCCTTCTGTAATTAAACATCCAGCCCCATAAATGCCAGTCGGATGAAATTGTACGAATTCCATATCTTGTAAGGGAACTCCTGCTCTTAAAGCCATTGCATTTCCATCCCCCGTGCAAGTGTGAGCAGAAGTCGCTGAAAAATATACTCTTCCATATCCGCCTGTAGCGAGAATAACCTTCTGCGCATTAAATCTATGAATAGTACCATCCTCTAGACACCAGGCTAAAATACCGCAGCAATTTTCATCCTGATCCATAATCAAATCAAGCGCTATGTATTCTATAAAAAATTCTGCATTATTTTTGATAGATTGCTGATATAAAGTATGGAGAATAGCATGCCCAGTTCTATCTGCAGCAGAACAAGTTCTATTTGCTGGAGGGCCATCTCCAAACTCAGTAGTCATGCCTCCAAAAGGTCTTTGATAAATTTTTCCATCAGGCGTTCTTGAGAAAGGGACGCCATAATGTTCTAATTCAACAACAGCGGGTATGGCTTCTCTACACATATATTCAATAGCATCTTGGTCTCCCAGCCAATCAGAACCTTTTACGGTATCATACATGTGCCATTTCCAATTGTCATCGCTCATATTACCTAAGGCTGCGCTAATTCCACCTTGAGCTGCAACAGTATGACTTCTAGTAGGAAAAACTTTGGTTATGCAGGCCACCTTAAGACCACTTTCTACTAATCCAAGTGTAGCTCTCAACCCAGCCCCTCCTGCACCTACTACTACTACATCATAAGAATGTTCTACTATATTATATGCCTTGGTCATAAATCCTATCTAACAAATAAAAAAATTATAAACATAATTAATACGAATACTGCTAATGTAAAGATTTCAAGTGTCTTTAATAGAAAAAATTTAATTCTTATATTATGAATATAGTCCTCAACTACAACAGTCAATCCTAATCTCATATGATAGCTAGCAATCAATAGAAAAAATATAAGAAAAATAAAATTTGGTATACTGTTTAACCATATTACTTTTTTTTCATAACTTAAAGATAGGAATTTTGGAAGATTTAGTAGAAGCCATACTGATAAGGGGAGCATTGCAACAGCCGTTAATTTTTGCTGCCACCAATGCTTAAGACCAGACTCATGCACCTCGTTTGTATTATAAACTTTTTCTTTACTGTTTTTCATAATATTATAATGTCCAAAGCATAAAATTCAGAAAAATAGAAAGAAATATTATTGAGTATCCAGAATAATTCACGTTTTTTAAATCAAATCCAAAACCTAAATCCCAAATTAAATGTCTTATTCCATTTAGAGTATGATAAAGCAATGAAAAAGTGTAAAGTATAAAAAAAATTTTACCAATTAATGATTGTGTAAATAATTCAATAAATTTGTAAGTTTCTTTCTCAGATATAATTAATAAAATTAAGATAAAAATTAAAAAAAGTCCGAATGATTGAATAATACCAGTTATTCTGTGTGAGATTGACAGTAACGAGGTAATTTGGGGCTTGTAAATTGTTAAATGAGGTGATGTTGGTCTATTTTCTTTATTCATAACCTTATATTATTTTTTGAGCTATCAAAGACTCAGCTATTTGTACAGAATTTAATGCCGCTCCTTTAAGTAAATTATCAGAAACAACCCATAAATTAAAAGCGTTTTTATCAAATAAATCTTTCCTTAACCTAGAAACGTAAACCCAGGGCTTTCCTGCACTTGTAATTGGAGTATGATAATCTTCTTTTGAATATTTTACACCTTCAGCTATATTTAATTTATTCTCAATCTCTTTTATAGTAACTTCTCTCTCTAGCCTTAGATATACTGCTTCTGCATGTCCAATAAAAGTGCCTACTCTCACACAAGTAGCATTTACCTTAATATTATTATCAAGTATTTTTCTAGTTTCATTTACCATCTTCATTTCTTCCTTAGTAAACCTTTCTTCAGTGAAAGCATCTATTTGAGGCACTACATTGAAACCTATCTGTTTTGGAATGTGCTGAGTCTTAATAGGTTTATTATTCAATAAATTAAAAGTTTGTTCTTCCAGTTCGTTAATGGCCTTTTGGCCTGCACCAGAAACAGACTGATAAGTTGAAACTACTATTTCAGAAATTTTTGATAATTCGTGAATTGGTTTAAGCGCCACCAACATCTGAATAGTGGAACAATTAGGGTTAGAAAAAATTTTTCTTTTAGAATTTTTTAAAGCTTCAGAATTAATTTCTGGTACAATTAATGATATATCTTTTTCCATTCTGAAACACGAAGTGTTGTCAATTACAAAACAACCTTTGTTTTCTGCCATTATTGCATATTTTGCAGAAATAGTAGAACCAGCAGAAAAAAAAGCTAAATCCGTATTTTGAAAATCAAAACCCTCCAGACTATCTACATAAAACTCATGTTCTTGATGACTTATGATTTTTCCTTTAGAGTGCCTCGATGCAAGAAGAGTAATGCTATTGTATGGAAGCTTTCTTTCTAAAACAGTACTAAGCATTTTTCTTCCTACTGCGCCTGTTGCTCCTACTATGGCAATGTTATATTTCATCTTTATTTTTCGCTAAATGATCTATTTCCTGACTTATTAAAAGTCCCATATCAGTGGTTGATACTAGTTTATCCTTATCTTTGAATATATCTTGAGTCCTATAACCCTTATTCAAAACTAACTCAACTGCTTTTTCTAGTAAGAGCGCAATTTCTTTTTCTTTTAAAGAGTAATCTAATAACATAGCAAACGAAAGTATCATTGCAATTGGATTCGCTATATTTTTATTTGCTATATCGGGTGCGCTCCCATGAACTGGCTCATAGAGGGACAATCTTTTATTATTTTCTCTTATTTTTCCTAAACTAGCTGAAGGAAGCATTCCTAATGAACCAGTTAATTCTGCTGAAATGTCTGAAAGTATGTCACCAAAAAGATTTCCTGTAACTATAACATCAAATTGTTTTGGATTTCTTACCAATTGCATAGCGCAATTATCTGCATACATATTTTTTAAATTAATTTGACTATATTCACTGTTTTTTAATTTTAGTATTTCCTCTCTCCATAATAAGCCAGACTCCATAACGTTTGATTTATCTACTGAGTGAATAAGCCCACTCCTGTTTAAAGCTATTTCAAATCCTACTCTACCTAATCTAGTTATTTCATCTGTATGGTAGACCTCAGTATTTATGCCTTTTCTTTTTCCATTTTTCATATCTTCTATTCCTCTAGGTTCACCAAAATAAATACCTCCCGTTAACTCTCTTAATACTATGATATTCATTCCTTTAACAATTTCAGGCTTTAGTGAGGATGCTTCAGCTAAGGCATCAAATACTTTTGCTGGCCTTATATTGGCAAATAAATCTAGTTCTTTTCTAAGTTTTAATAGACCCCTTTCTGGTCTTTTTTCAAAAGGCAATTCGTTATATTTATCACCTCCTACAGCACCCAATAGTACCCCATCACTCTGTCTCGCCTTATCTATAACCCTATTTGTTATTGGTTCATTGTGCTCGTCATAAGAGGATCCTCCTATTAAGTCTTCATCTAAATTGAATTCTAAATGTGTTACTTTCTCTAATGAGTTTATTATGTGTTTTAGTGCATTGCTGATTTCTGGACCAATTCCATCACCAGGCAAAAGAAGAATATCAGATTTAGTTTTCATTTTTTAATAATTTCCATGGTTTATTTTTAAATTCCTTATTCTCATAATTCTTAATGCTTTTTATGTGTTTTAATGAAAGTTCTATATCATCATATCCATGCAATAACCTTTCTCTAACTGCGTCTTCTACTTCAAAAAAATAACTATTATTACCAAAATGAACTTTTTTTTCCTTTAGATTTACAGTTATTAAATGCTTTTTGTTAGCTATTTCAGCAAGATGCAATACTTCTTCTCTTTTAAGAACCACTGGGAAAAGACCATTCTTGACAGAATTGTTATAAAATATATCTGCAAATGAAGTCGATATTATGCACCTTATTCCAAAATCTAATAAAGCCCAAGGAGCGTGCTCTCTTGAAGATCCACAACCAAAGTTGTCACCAGCAATTATAATCTTGGCTTTTTTCCAAGGATCTTTGTTTAAAACAAATTGTTCATTTTCCTCATTGTTTATTTTGAATCTTTTTTCAAAAAAAAGATTTTTTCCAAGACCAGTCCTCTCAATAGTCTTCAAAAATTGCTTGGGTATAATCGCATCAGTATCAATATTTATGTCAGGAAAGTTAGCCGCGACACTAGTTATTTCTATAAACTTTAACATTTTTTAATACTCTGAAACATCAACAAACCTACCTTCCAAAGCTGTTGCTGCAGCTGTAGCAGGACTAACTAAATGTGTTCTTCCTCCTCTACCTTGCCTTCCTTCAAAATTTCTATTCGAAGTTGATGCACACCTCTCTCCTTCAGCTAGTTGGTCTGGATTCATTCCCAAACACATAGAACAGCCTGGTTCTCTCCATTCAAAACCTGC
>MDTD01169895.1_pt1 | contig 24178 bp, 18 predicted proteins | sample 811221 | NCBI WGS metagenome assembly MDTD01 (sample SAMN05326646, study PRJNA326480) | marine metagenome | isolation source: seawater | place: Pacific Ocean: South West | collected 2011 | reverse complement strand
GTCGAGATCTTCGGATTCGACGATCATGGAAATCATGGCATCGATCCCCGCGATGAAAGGCTCCCTTTGCAAACCCTTCTCCTCATCGTCGAATACCCAGGTTCCCTTGTGCAGGTAGGGGTGAATGACCATAATGCTATTGCCGTTCATGCGGCGTCCTTTCGATTGTTTTTCATGTTACAATATAATGTTTCAAAAGGACGTATGCCGTCCATGTAATCGAACGCTTACTCGAGGAAACCGGACAAAGGTTTCATAAATGTTTTTCTTTGTTAAACGGTGGGCAGAGGCAAACCAGATTATTTGGTATGTCTTCAAGAATAGGTTCGCATAGTAAAAGAGGATAGACTTCGGTTCCGCAGTCTGCCTCGTACCATTGCAAATCCATAAGGAGATGGGTTGGATCAAATTCCTGTTCGCCCCTAGGGTTAACTGCGAATATGTTTGAGAAATCATTCTCCATGCACCTTCGGACGTGTTCCACGCTGGCGTCTCCTATGTCTTCCATGCCTTCGGTCTCAAATTCATCATAATCCCTACCGTTATCGCTCTCCCTCAGGAATGAAGGGAGGAAAAAGGCAAATGTGATTGGATTCGTAATCCTGAGCCTCTTTATACATGACGGCGATGGGGCGGTATTCGCAGTCGATGAAGTCCAACCACTCGAGTCTGCTTATGACTTGTGCGCTCATAATATTTTGGAAACTGCCGTCCATGTGACCGTGGAGAAATTCCACGCTTTGATCCTCGAAAGTACCGTTCATCGCTCTTTCAAAGCTCCAAAGAGAAGTTTTCCGATTTCACGAAGGTTCTCGTCAATCCCCTCGATATCGAGAAGGGTCTGAAATTCCTTCCGGGCGAAGTCTCCCATCTGGATGGCTTGAGCCTCTTGCTCCTCCGTTTCGCAATCTTGCTCCTCGAGAAGGGAACGCAGACACTCGAACGAGTCCCATCCCCCGTAGTGGCTCTTTTCAAGCGGGTCGGCTCCGTTTTGGCAGAGCAGGCGTACGGCCGGCAAATTGCTCTTCATCACTGCGCTTGCGAGGGGAACGAACACATTGCCATTTTGCATATGTCCTCCCAAATGGACTTTCTTCTCGACCATCACCTCGAGCAGGGAAAGACTTTCCGACTCGAGCGCCTTGATGAACATGGGGATGGCCAAATCATAAAGACCATTACCAACGAGTTTTGCAAGAATCTCAGCGCGGGCTTTCTCATCCATATCTGCGGCGAGCGTTGCACCGGCCACGTTCTTGAGCATCCGGTGGCAAAGATCCTCTACTAGCCAGCTAAGATAGGGAGAATCGAAGTTTCTCATCAACGGTCTGAATGACTGGTAGAAGCCGACCGCATCATCGGGGGAAACTTCAGGCCAGGGCCTGGCGGAAAGAAGGGAATGAATGGCCGCCGTCATCTTATCGCTCTTCGCCAGTTCCTCCAGCCCATTCAAAGCCTCGGTCTGTCGTTCTTCATCTTCGGAGGACAGCCATAGGAAAATGCTCTTCATGGCTTCGGCCATGGGAACGAGAGCAGGGTTGGCTACGGAAATTCCTTCCAGGTATTCTTCCAACCGATCTTCATAATCCGAATCCCCAAACGAAACCAAAAGGGTTGCCCAGGAACAAAGAAGCTCGACGCTTTTCTCTGCGGATTCGGAATGCAAAAATGTCTGGAAAGGCTCCTTCGTGTGGGCGTTGAGTTCAAAATCGTGGTTCCAGTCCAGAGTTTTCAATATCGATTGCCTGAACAGGAAGAGCCGCCTGAAAGACTCGACGTCCATGTTCTCCGGATCGACTTCCTCCCCATCCCAACTGACGGGGAGTGAAAGCCCCCAAGCCGACTCGCATGAATTCTCATCCAGAGGCCCCGCGATTATTGCATCCTCGTACTCTTCGAGCGAGTCACTGGCAAGAAGCCGGACGTCCACGTCATTTATCTGATCTCCCACCAAGCCGAATCCGTCATCACGCCAAGAGAGAACTCTCTTGTTTGAAGCAAGAGCGCCCCAGCCTTCGGGTCTCGGGCCCATGCTGATCGTCGATCCAAAATCGACCAAGGGCCCGCATTTTTCCACTACCTCGCAAAGCGGTACGATTCTACGCAAGCTATCCGGATCAACTTGCCTGGAATTCAATTCAGCCAAAGGACGATTCTCGAAAATTCCTCCGAGCATCAACGAGAAGCTCTCGGGGTCCTCATAGATCCGATGCCCCGCAGCCTTCAAATTACGGGCCGTTTCGAGATCTCCCTCAGCGAGGGCCTTGACTAGCGGACTAGGCTCGCATTGGTAATCTTCGCACGCCTCTTCTTCCAGCAATTCTTCATTCGATTCGATCATTCACTTCTCTTCTTTTTGGTGTTTGGGAACATGCTCCAAGATACCATTAGAGAAGGACGTATGACGTCTTTCTAGCTATTTTATCGAGACATATTAGCTAACCCGCCAGCGTGAACTTGAAAATCATTTTCTCCTGACCAAAAGCTTGAGCAAAGCAAAAGTACCCAGCAACATGGCAGAGGTAAGCGCAAGTGGACGTACCCAGTAACTGAGACTCTCCGAAACGATGTCCTGAGCCAGAGCATAGGTAAAGTCCCCTACCGCTATGACCGCGACGCAAAGAATGATCACGTTAAGCCGCGTCGAGTCACGCTGTTCCTCAACCCCTTGAAGGGATACGGCCAAGTCTCCCACCATCCGCATCTCCGAGAAAGTCTGTTGTTTTTGTCCATCTAGACCAACTGCAGGGAAAAGTCTTGAGCAAAACTTGTTCAAGTCGCTATTCGAGCTTAAGTCTGTGGATGAGAAATCATAAGCTGCTATAAACAAGGTGAATTCGCGTTGCAGATGAAGAATCTTCCGTAAACGCAAGAGCGACGACCGCTCCTCGAGTTCCGGGCAAATTTCTTCGAATCTCTTGGAAAAGCGTCGGTGAGCGGTCTTCAGAAAAAGTCCGTAAAGAAGAGTCGCCTGACGCATCTCCACCCCCTGTGCATTCGTCCCCGACAGACAAACCGTAGAAGAGGCTCGCACTAGCTCTTTTTGCCTACCAGCAAGCATGTCCTTGACCTCTTCCCGCGAAACTCCATCAAGGCAAATCCTTGCAAGCACTCCCTGTATTTTTTCGATGGAATGATAATTTAACTCAGCGTCAGGCAAGAAAAGGCACGAATAATTAATGCCCCCCCAAATCTCACTGCCAAAACCAAACTTTCTGCAGATACGTTTCGCTATCTCTTGAGAATGCTTTCTGTATCCTTCCAATATTTCCGGGAAATCCTCAAGGATGGAACCCTCGGGCAAACCGGTGAACGTCATCTCAAGAACTCCGTGGCGCGAAACGTCTGAAAAAAGAATTCGGCAACTGCAACCATCATCCAAGCCCGGGTCGATCGTTCCATCGATCTGGCGCAACTCGATCTTCCGGAGACAGTAAAGACTTTCCACCAGGCAATCGAAAGGCCGTGCAGGACTGGAAAGGCTTTTCAGTTCCTCCTTCAGTTCTGACAGTTCTAAAAACTGGTAGACGAAATAACGCGAACTTTGCCCAGCCTTGATTCCGAAAAAGCGAAGCTTTAAAACCTTCTTGATATCGCTGAGGGTCAAAACCGTGCCGGAGCGTGGGGAATCGACAATGGTGTATTCGTGATTGCGACCGTCATACCACGGGTCGTCATTGTCGCAGTATTCATAATCCTGCCATCTTGGTTCACCCTGACGGCGCAGATCGTCCCCCCGAACTGCGGTTTCCTCCCTTTCCAAAGCAAACCCAAGGCGCCTTAACGAATAGCGGGCGCACGGATCGACCGATATGATCCATCTCTTGCGCTGCTGCCCCTTCTCGTAAAAAGGAACCAGCAAAACGTCCCATCTACCGTCTGCGCGGACCCAGTACTTGTGAAAACGGCATCGGGGCTTGCTGGTAAAAGCCAACGCCTTCCCTTTGCCTGATGCCCGCGTGTTTTCCAATTCATCACGAAAAGGCAGATCGACGTCAAAAACCTCCGAATGCTCACTCAAGTCTTCCTTAAAAAGCTTATAATCTCCCGATAGGAGTGATTGCCATTTTTCAAGAAACTCGAAATCATCGGTTTTGGGTAACACCTCAAGAAAAGGGTTCCCAGAAAAATCCGGCCTTATATGCTCGTCTATGCGTTCGACAAAGGTACGGAAAGAGAAAAACAATTCGGCAGGATCCGTACCCGCATCCGCAACCAGGGCGTAAAAAAGAAGAAAGGCTCGCCTGAGGTTCCCCTTCATCTCGGCTTTGCCCTGATCTACCTTATTGCTCGCTTCGGCGAGGGCTTCGCCCCATGGAGGCAAAGTTCCATTGCGGATCAGATAATCACATAGGACGAAGGATGCTGCGGCATCCCAGTCGGGATACTCGTGGGTGACGAAAAGAAATTCAATTTGCTTGAGCTTGATCTCTCTTCCCGAAAGAATGGATGCATTCAACGATCCCAGAAGGTGCTTTAGAACCAGATGCGGATTTCGGAAAATCGCATCCGTACTGGAAGAATAGGTATCGAGAGAATGAGTATCCACAATCCCCTCCTCGAAACGATTGCCCACATCCACGACAATGACTCCGGGCATCGGAGCCAAAGTACTACCCGCTTTCTCAAAACCAAACCGCCATTCCAGACGGACCCCCATTGATTCCATACCTCTCATAACAGGTTGTCTGAGCTTAGGATAGACGCAGGCAATCCAACTGCGATTTCAAGGGTGGGTTCCATTTGATTAGTCATCGGACGCCTTCTGCAACTCTTCGAAAGCCTTGGCCTTTGAAGCAATTTCCTGAAATCTTTCGACAATTAGGGAAAGCTGCTGCCGTTCTGCTTCGGCCAATTTTTCCTGCATGGGGTTTATAACCAAATCAAAGAGGGAACTCATGCAACTTTCCATAACCCCTTCGGCATTGATATCATCCTCTGATGAGCAAAGGGGTTCCTCGCTCTGCTCCACAGAATCCGCGAAACCGAGCGGTTCAGCAAATTGCTTGCCGGGAAATGCCTCTGGGCGACCAAGGATGGAACGGATCGATTGAGGAACCTGCATCTCCAAAAACGATCCACCTCCAATACGCTTGATCAAAATCGAACCGACCTCTTCCGGCGAGAAACCCATATGCCCTCCAAGAGCAAAAAGAAAGGAGTATTCGATCTCATTGAGTTGGCCATCGGCAGTTGTTACGTCAAAAAAGAAGTGCAAAAGCGGGAACCGTTCCTCCGGATTCTCGTGGACCAGTACTGCCAAGGCATTCCAGAGAGCTTCCTCAACATCATCACCGTCGTCGAGCATTTGACGCACAAATCTAATGACGGGAGCAGGATCAAGAACGAAAAGGCGGAGAATCTCCTCCACCTTTTTCATCTCAGCCTCACCGCTCTGGCTTCCCTGATTGATCATGCAGAAACCGCCCAAAGCCACGGTTAGTATTCTGAGAGAGTGAAGTGGATCAGGAGAATAAAAATCCGCCTTGCTTGCTATTAGCTTCATACGGGCCTGCAAATCCTCGTCTTCCTTAATTTCAGTGGATTCCCGGAGGGAACGGAAGGTCTCCGAGTTGGCAAAAAGATCGAGTGCCTTCAAACGCAAAGGCAAAGGGGGATGAGTATCCTGTTGGAAGATTTCGAAATCAATTGGCTCTTCATCCAACTTTTCAATACCCTCCAAATAGTCATCGGCGGAAAAACCGGTTTCGGAGGGGTTCAACCCCGTGCAGACCCGATAAAGGGCATTAATTGCCTCCAGGCGATCGCCGCACGCGACCAAGCCAATCCGATCCGCTGAAAATTCGATCCATTTGCTCCACGTGCCAAACAGGTGCCTCAATGCCATCGAAGGGTTTGCGTCTTCATCATCGTAGGCCTCGTGAAGAAAGATCCCCAAATCGTTCACATTATAAAGCACGTGACCAATCTCATGGCCGATGACAAATCGCAACTGAACGTCGTTCATGGCCCGCACCAACGCGGAGGTCAGAGTGATGTAATGCACGCCGTCGTGATTCAAACCGCCAAAAACGTGTGCGTTGGCAATGGCTTCCTCCACAACATAGCACTCAATAGTCTCCTCCAGTTTGAGGGATTCTGCAACTTCATCGACAAGTCTGCGCACTCTTGGCAAAAGCAATGCCGAAACTCCGTGCCCTCTGGAAACGCTTTCCTTTCTGGCCAATTCGCAACGTTCTCGAGATTTGGCGTTAAGAAACGTAGACAAATTCTGCAGGCCAAAGGAATCTCTCAATGCAGCGGTAAGTTTTTCCTCGGATTCAAACCGGATTTTTCGAGAAAAATGATTGGAAGGCAAGCTCCAGCTCGTCACCCCATCGTCGTCCTTCGGCACTGCCCAAGTTAAAGATGCAAGCTCGATGAGAGACTCCTCGTCCTCATCCAGACCGTCGGAAACTCCAGCAAGTGAATGCAAATCCTTCAATATAGCCCGCCTGTTTCCGAAAGTCAGGTTATCTGCGAGAAACTCGAGTCTTTGAACAAAAACGGATTGTGGACAACCACTTGCGTAAAACGATTCGATTTGATCTTTGCCCGAGGCTACTGCATCTCTCAATTTAACCTTGTCCAGTCTTGGCAACCATTTGCCAACCAACGCCATGACTTTCCTTCTTTCCCGGGCATCGATCTCATTGTCAATTCCCGCCAGAGCAAAATAAACGAAAGCGAGGGCAATTTGAATTTCTTGGGGTGATGCATTCACCCTTTCAATCTGAACTTGTCCTATCCGCTAGTCAAGATTCAGCTTTACCGCGCCCATCGGCAACCCCGTTTGATTCAAGGCGGTGTTCCGAAGCAATTAACCCCCGTCAGGCAGGAGTCCGAGATAAGATAGCAAAACCTTTCGAACTCCCTCCATCTCGGTCGTACCAAGCGGAACATGGAAGTCCCGCCTCCAAAGATCGAAAACCGACTGGATGGAGCGCTTCAAATCTTTGCACTTTGCAGCATCCCAAAGAAGTTCTAGATGAGTACCCATGGGGAACGCGATATTTTCTTTATTTGAGTGTGGAGAAACCAATGCATAACCACATGCAAAAGGAAGTCTCTCCATTTCAGAAAAAGGTTTAATCTTTCCCATTTTCTCCATCAACGCGCACATTTTCCTAGATAACTGATCAAAGGGAGATTTGTTCATCCGCCTGACCCTGCCGTTGTCAAAAACTTGCTCCCAACAATCTGCCTCCTCGAGATAGGATAGCGAACCTCCTTTGAGATCAAGCAACAACATACCGTTTGCCGGATCGATGATCACGATTTGATCTGCGGCATCGCGATACCTCGTGAGCCCTCTCGATTCGGTAGATATCTGTTCTGAGTTTAGGAGATTATCGTCGCATTTGAAGCTATGGTACACTTCGACGGAAGAATCAAGTTGGCTGATTAAGGACTTCGCGAGCATACTCTCGTTGGGGTTTACGATTTCAGCGGGAGTAACTTGGGGAATCAACCTTGCCATTAATCAAGAAAGTGAATTGCAATTCATACCAAGGCAAAGCGAAAACACCGAAACTTTTGTATTCGGTGATTTTTTGGAACCGAGAAAGTATGGTTGAACACCCATTATTTCACATCGATTATATGACCATATCAAGAACGGCAACTACCGTTGGTTCTCTCAAGTCAAATCTACTTCATTTGGGAAAACGTCTCTCAATTCCTCTTGAGAATTCGTCTTGCCATTTTATGGTTTACCAAGAAAAAATTCACTATGTACAACTTAATATGCAGCATGTTCATATTGGGTCGATGGATTCCTTGTAGAATTTCAGTTCGAACCTTGGCCGATCTCACAAAAAAAATTTCTGCCCAAAGGTGAATTCGGAACAGGACAAGATCCATGTTCTGCTCTTCAGGGAGGATGGACTTGAGCGCATACATGCGGAACAAACGGTTGCGTGGTTTGACCGTTTTGCAGGCCCTGTCAAGATCGAGACGGTTGACGAATCCATTAGCGTAACGCCTGACGAGCGCGGCAAACTGTCTTGGAGTGAATTATTTACGGAACTCGGGCGAATAAGACGGCAAGGCAAAGTATCCCCTACAACCTTCATCGTGCTTCTCACCCGAACACCGAACGAGAAAAATTGGTTTGCCGTTCAAGATGATTCTGAAATGCGCAACGGATTCATCCACGTTGACGATTACCGTTGGATGACCAATGCTCCAAGCGAAGTAATCTCCGTTCATTATGTTTTGAAAGGCATTTACAACACGCTCTTGGCAGAAAAAGGGGTACCTTGGATGCATATGATCCATGATCAGCCTAGGGGATGCCTTTTTGATTTTTGTCCGGACAAACGAGAACTGAACTTCAAATTACGTACGGCTGACCTCTGCGGTGACTGCTTGCACGTCATTCAATCTGCTGGGATCCCCGATGCTCTGCTCCAACAAACCGTCGCCATCATGGAGGAAAGTCGTAGGTTGGCGATCAACACGGGACAGTTCATTGAACAAAAGGAAAGCTTCCTTGAATGGCCCTTCCCGGTTGCAGTGACTCGGCACAAAGTGGTCCAGGCCACGAACCCACTGCTTCGATTCATGTTGCTGCTCGATCACTTCGATTGCTTGGTTCGCTTTACTTTCATCGCCCACGAAATTGAGAATGGGCGCATTCCGGAAATAGAACCAAGACCGTCTTTGGGATGGTGGGTCGGCAAACTTAGGCAAGCAGTTGGGGATGAAACCCTTTTCAAGAGAGTGCTCAAGATAACTGAAAGGGAGAAAGTCGTTAACATCCGGAACGAAAGGCGGGGGCATGGATGGATGTCTGCAAATGAGGAGAGTTATCGCAGCGAGGCCGAAGAACTCCAAAAAACCATTGATCACATCGAAGGCGAATTGAGACCGATTATCGAAAACCAACGTCTTCTCATTCCCCGCAAGATGGAACCAACCGAATCTTGCTGGGAAATGGAAGGCGACAACCTGATCGGGAGCCATCTTCTGCATCCGCCTTTTCGGATTGAAGCTCAAAGCGACCCAAGGTCGATTGGGATAACCAAAATGAATGAAATTTACCTCACTGACAGGAAAATGGAATCGTTTCAAAAAATATCACCCTTTTTGAGCTCAAACATTTGCCCCGAATGCCAACATCAGAGAATTTTGCTTACCGACGGTGGACAACAGTACATCGACGTCTTCATGGGCCATCGCGTAAAGATGTCCATTGATTGAAGCTCCTCGTGCCGTGCCCTCCGAAAATCAAAATCCCTGGACATGGTCCTTCGGATCCTTTCTCCTGGAGGTAGACGAGGGAGTTTGCCGGAGGCAATCGATGCCTCCGTCTTGATGACGGACGATATTCTGAACGAATGCTTACGACCACTTGGCAGCCATGCGCAACGGATGAAATCGTGGATGACGATGCAGAAGCCCATCGCGATTACGAATATCTCGTACCTAGTTACTCTGATCTTCGGTAACACCATTCAGGTCTCCAGAAGAATTATGACATGAGTATGTCCACAAAGAATACATCCGGTTCCATCTACTTCTTGGGCGAAAAAAGCGTCCAGACGGGTGAATTATCCAGCAATGTCAAGATCGGCAAGACGTATTTCGATCGTCCCGTTAGAGAGCGAATGGTCGATCATCAAGCTGGCAACCCAAGGATCATCCACGAACTAGCATCCTTTGAGGTCAAAAACGTTGATGAAGTAGAGATTCACTTGCAACACGCCTTGGCTGAAAATCGTATTTCCGGAGATTGGTTTTGACTGGATGAAGATGCTCTCAAAATGGCGATCGCCGAGGGAAAGCGGATCGCTGCATTGTTCGAAGAAAATCTCGATGCTTTGGAAACTGCAGCCTCTGCCGAGGTGATGGAGTCTAGCGAACCCGAACGCAAAGCGACCGAGGAAGAAAGGGGCCTATTGACGCAAGCCATCGGGAAGAGCGAGGAATTAACCCGCCTCCTGGCCAAGCAGAGTTGCCTCGAGTGGCAACTCAGGGCATCGATGGGATCATCCAAAGGCATCGATGGTATACTTTCGACAAGATCGGCGATCAAGCCCCCTGCGTTTGACGAAAAAGCCCTGCTGGACGACGAGCCGGAAATCCATGAACAGTTTGTGGTCGAGCAAAGTTCGCTCAAGCGCTCCTTCTGCTTGGCCGAGGAAGCGAGGTCCGCAGCCGAACTCGAGCCTGATCTAGTGAATAGACAAAGGGAGTGCAAGGGCATCTCGGTCCTCCAGCCCGAGGGATTGGACAAACCGACCGCCGAACGATCGGAAGAGGTGGCAGAGTTGCATGAACAATACCTCAAAAACTTGGGAGAGATAAGTCTGGCCACGATTGACAAGCGTCTCGTGGAAGCAAGAATCAAGGCCGCCTGCGGATCAGCAAGTGGGATCGATGACGTGTGCAAGTGGTCGCGTGATGTCATAATCGAACGGAAATTCGATCACCGTTCCTTCGCGCAGGCGCATCCCGAATTGTTCGAGAGGTACCTTATTCCGCCGACGGCTCCAGAACTGCGTGTCATCGTCAACCCAATGCGGGCTTACATGACGGAAGCGACAACAGGATCGAAACCTGAAGAGCAAGGTGCGGAGGAAGCGCTTCAGCGCCAACCTGCCAAGCGAACACCCATGACGGAAAGCGACCGGAACGATTTGATCAAACAGGCCCAGTCGGGCGTTGAAGATGCCCGAAATGAACTGCTCAGAGAGAACCTCCAGTTGATCGTGGACGAGGCTTTGAAGTATTCGGGATTGGGGCGCGACCACTCCAGTTTAATGAGAGTCGGTGAAATCGCCTTGGATAAAGCAATCGAACATTGGGAAGGCCCGGATGAAAAAAACAAAAACTTCATCGGCCACGCCAAGCGTTGGATTAAAGCGGGCATTCACCACCAAACGACTCAAACGTGGGGAAATACGAACCCTTTCGGGACGCCTGGTGCGTTTTCGCTCAGGTCAATGTTCGCCTAATCCCCCTTGGAGTTTCTCAAAAGAGCCGACAGTTTTTCAAGCCCGGTCCCTTCCGTAAAGTCCAAGGCAGTTTCTCCATCAGCGTTGGGAATCGAAGGGTCGGCCCCTTTGTCAATGAGCAATTGAACGACCTCGAGCAGTTCCTGCTCTTTTGCTTCAAGAGCTTTTTCGAGCGGTACTAGATAACCGTACTTGTTTGAGCATAAGTCCAGCGACATATTTTGTTTCCTCCTTGAAAATTAGTAAGAGATGGTGGCGAAACCAGACGGGGAAGGCTGACCGCAACCGAGATGGAATGCGGCCCGGGAACTATCGGGTTCGTAAAGTTCTTCGGGGAAAAGGACGTAGTAGTTTCCTAGCTCAAGGGAGGATCCGAACATCACTCTAACCCAAGGAAGCGTAAAGACCTCACGGCATTGCGGAAGCCCCGCTTCAGCCAATATGGCGTTTAGTTCGACCGTGATTCTCTCCCCCAAATCCTTTGCAGGACCGTCTCTTTGTTCGTCCTCGGGCAAGGAGTCCATGTCCTGCTTCCAAGCTGCAAACGAATCTCCGGCAAGGCCGGCAAAGGCGTCGATCGGCAAGGTCAGTCCAACGTTAAGAAGGTTGTTGTTCTTTTGAACGACTTCTCTTTGAAAACGCTCGGGAGATTTGAGTATTTGATCCGCGAACGGGTTAAAGGACTTTGGATACTGAGCCCATGAGGAAGCTTCCAATTCTGCCCCAAGGGCAGCTTGTAACCTTTGACAGTCCTTCGAAGGTTTGCGGAATGCCCTCAGGCCCAGACCCAAGAGGTCAACACCGGGTTCGGGTGCGAAATCATTCGTGCTCATCAACCAAGTCGGGTACTCACCCCCCTCAATTGAAAAGATCGAGAGATCTTCAAAAAGCAACGCAGCCTGCAAGGCTTCCTCCTTTTCGTATTCTTCTTCAGCTTCCAAGATTCTTTGCATGGCGGAGGCAAAATTCTTTACGACGTTCAAGACTGCGCCGCCGTCCTCATCAGAAGCATTGGGATCAGCTCCTTTGGCAAGCAAAGCTTCGATGAGTTCCTTGTTTAACTTGGCGCATGCCCACATCAGAGGGTCGCCGGGTTGGTTGGGATCGGCACCGGCTTCCAACAATAAATTCGCAACCGCCAATCCCCGCTCAGGGCCGGACATTTGCTTGCAAGCCTCGGCCAAGGCGCCGGATGATCCCGAACCGTTTACGTCAGCTCCCTTCTCAAGAAGAAATTGCGCAATTTCGAGCTCCCCATTCCGGGCGGCAAAAGTCAAAGGGGTGAGTTCTACCGTCTCCTCCCTGTTCTCGAAGGAGGCTAGTCCTTCGATTTCAGAACCTCCCTCAATGAGCAAGCCTGCTATTTCCAAACGATTGGATAACGATTGCGGGTCACCCGGTTGATCGGTTAACGCAACGCAATGAAGTGCGTGCGCGACCTCGCTTCCGAGGTTCGGATCTGCTCCCGCAGCAAGAAGAAGTTTAACCAGTTCGGAGTTCTCGAAAAGTACCGCGCATCGCAAGGGATTTCCATCATCGGCATCAACGTTGACTTTCTTTTCGATAAGATAACGGACGATATCGGTAAAACCTCCTTGAATCGCATAGTCCAGATAAAGTGCGCTTTCACCGCCAAGGTCCGCATCGTTTTCCACAAGCTGTCGTACGACCTCCAGGTGCCCGTATCCGCAAGCGGAATTCAGGGGCATTTGCGAAACCTGTGTAATTGACGAATCCTTGCACCGGGCACCCTGCCCCATAAGGGCAGTGACTGATTCGAGATCACCCTCGCGACAAGAGTGCACAAGACGGCAATCCAAAACCACTTGCGAATCCGCTCCATGTTCGATCAAAAGTTCAACGATCTCAGGATTGGCCTCCTCCCCAAGAATGGCATTGATCACCGCCACGCTGTCTTGAGCATTTACGTCCGCGCCCTTTTCCAGGCACATGGCCACAACTTCCATAACCCCTCTCTCGCAAGCCTCTACGAGAATTTGTTCCTCATTGGCATGAATATTCGCACCGCCCTGCAAATATTCCTGAATCTTGCTACGGGACTCTTCCACTTGCTGCTTCTGCCATTCGTCCTGGCCGGTGCCTTCGGAATCTCCCAACTGGTCCAATGCGTGACACAGGTTAGATACGGCGTCGAATAGCTTTTCATCCAGTTGCTCGGATGAAAAGCTTTTACCCTTCAACCAAACGGAATTGCACCAGGCTTCCGATGCATCGTAATCCTGATTCGGGGTTTGCAAAAATCCCGAATTCTCAAGGAAACTTACGTCCTCAGAATCCAAACCAACTGCCTGAAGCTTGCAGTCGTCTTCGTACTCATTGTTCTCGAACTTGATTATTTTCCTGACGTGGGTTCCGATTTTTACCGAAAAAGGGCGGTCGGAGGCGTCGCCCGGTTCAAAGTCCATCTGCTCCCCCTCCTCTCCGATTCCCTTGCTTAGTTGAGATGACAGGTCGGCGGCAGTCTTGGCTGAATCGGTCAAGATAAGGTACCTTGTGTCATACTCTGAAAACCGGACCAAGGGTCCGTCGACTTCGACTTCTTCGGGTGGTTCGCTACCACCCCAACGAGAATATTCCAATAAGTTCATATCCATTTTATTCTTCCTCCTCAGGTCCGGATTCAGCCATTGCGACCAAGGAAGCGAGAGCCTCCTTCCAATGATCATCCGGTGGGGGTTCCAAAACATGTCCTTGCTCAGCGAGCAATTTGATCACTGGACCCGAAAAACCGACTGCAAGAACATGATCCAAACGCGTTTGATTGGCCGATAATTCTGCTCCGGCAGAAAGCAAACTATCGGCCAGTTCGGCATAACCGGTTTCAAGAGCCTCATAAAGAGCAGATGAGCGAAAAGCAACGGGGTTGGCCCCTTTTTCCAGCAACAATTGAAGGATTCCATTTTTGCCGTGCTTGGCGGCATTGGACAAGGGCGTACCTTTCCAAGACGAAAAGGCATTGGGGTTGGCCCCTTTTTCCAGCAACAACGACACCAGTTCGGTTGAATCATTTTCAATCGCGGAAAACAAGGCCGCGTCTCCGCCCGCATTCACGTAGGCTCCTGAATTAATCAATTTTCCTGCCAATTCCAGATGACCGTTTTCCGAAGCATTGAGAAGTGCCTGAGAATCGGATGCATTGACGTCGGCTCCTCTTTTGATCAGTTCGGATGCAAGAGCTTCGTTTCCTTTTTCGCTGACGAAAGCCAAAGGCGTGGCGTTTATCCACTCGTCGGAGTACTCGTGCTCGACTTCCACGTTGAAATCAAATTGCTTGTCGAGGGCCGATATGGCGGCCTGATCGTCCCCGTCCACAATGGCCTCCATGAATGACTTGGCTGAATCCTTGTCTTTCCTCACGAGTGGAGCTTCCCTTTCGATCGTCTTTGCCCCCTTGGCCTCAAGAAGAGCGATGATTGACTGATCTCCCTGTTCCCGGGCGAACTCCAAGGCATTCGCTTCCCTCCACGTCGAGACGGCATTCGGGTTGGCTCCGTGATTCAAAAGCAGACCAGTCAAATCTGCGTTTCCTTCCTCGATTGCGGAGAACAACGCTTGGTCTCCATCCTCATTGACGTACAGACCTGCCTCGATGAACTCGGGAATCATTTCCTCACCAAGTTGCTCCGCTAGTGAAGACAACGAACCACCGACGTTTGGATTGGCCCCCATGCTTAAAAGGAAGCGGGCTATTTCACGGTTACCGCTTTCAAGAACGGCTGAGAATGCGTTGCAGTGATCTTGAACGGCATGATCCCAATCCAATTCCTGGTCGGGATCCGCTCCATCTGCGAGGGCTTTCTCCACACCCTGCTGATCATTTGCCACACAGGCCTTTATCAAAGAAATTAATTGGGGATTGCTCATAAAATGAGAGGATAGGGTATATTAAAAGAGATAAATTCAATAATGAGTGGTTTCATGTCAAGGTGTATCATCCAATCGGATGACCATGGTGGTTTGGAAAGAACCTATTCCAAAAAACTCCAATATTTTCCATTGATACCCGTTCTACTAAAAAATTCAAAAGGTCTGAAAGACGCCATACGTCCTTCTCAAGTAGTATATTGTTTGATGTTTCAAAATGCTAAAAAAGAACGGAGAAATGGTCGAGGACGGGAAATGAAAAGGGCTGAAGCTTTATTTGCAGCTCTCTTCATCGCACAGGTCAAAAGGGACGGGGCAAAGGATCCTGTCCCTCACATTCCTTTACTTAGGTTTGTTGACAAGCGATCGCATGAAAGAGTCTTTTTCATCTAAATCCGTTGCCCGCAATAGGCACAATCAAATTCAAAATATGAACCTAGCGAGACAAATAAACGAAAAATTAGATCAAATTTTAGACATTAAATCTGAAATAGAGCGCATTCGCGCAGATATGGATGATGATGCCATTCTTACCAATATTATGACGGGTAAGAAACATACTAAGGGAGATGCGCTCAAGTTAATTGAAAATGATTTAAATGAAATCAAATCTGATTTAAATGAAATAACAAGAGATGGGACAAATGTGCGTGAAACTTTTACAAATGAGCATTATGTAAATGATTTTGCACAAGATAAGCGTCCACTTCCAAGACCCCCGTGTTTCTGTTAACGAGAGACTCAAATTCGCAACTGTCTTATGACCCAAAAACGAGTCGATCAAGAGCCTCAGCGTTTGGCAAGCATGTCAAGCACGCCGGAGCGAGATTCCTCACTTTGTTCGACGGCAGCTCTGAGGGCGTCCCCATCACCAACCAACGTAACCGCACGCTTGGCCCGACTGACCGCCACGTAAAGGAGTTCTCTGGTCAGCAGGCGGGCATCCGCGGGAGGCAGAACAATCATTACTTCATCGAATTCGGACCCCTGACTTCTGTGAATCGAAGAGGCGTATCCCGCTTTGTGCTGAGGAAGCCTCGATCGGGCAACCTCACGGGTGCCGTCTTCCGCTCCGAAGTGCGCACGGTTGCCCAACACGACTCCGTCGTCCCCATTGAACAAGCCAACCGTGTAGTCGTTCACCCCTACCACAATCGGGCGGGGGCGCAACTCCTCGGAAGGAAGCAAACCATCCGCCCGCAAGTTCCAATTCGACACCCCGTAGCGGCCATGATTGTGAGCGCAAAGGATGCGAAATTTTCCCAGAGCCAAAAGCGCATCCTCCGCTGATTGGGCATTCGCAAGATCCCGAAAGCCTGCCTGAATGGAAGGATCGATTACGGGATCATCCAATTTCTCGACAAAACGAATGCTCTCTTCCCCAGCTTCCGCCAACGCCAATGCATCGTCCGCCCTTCCGTCTCTGACCGCATCGCATAGTTTTCCCAAAACAGCCGCCGACGGACTCCCTTCCCTACGATGAACTCGGCTAAGACAAACCAAAGTGCCCGCTAGAGGATCGTCACCCTCCGATTCCGTTCCCGAACTTGAGAAATCGGTCGTCATGGGTAGATCTCCGGGAGAAAAGACATTGCGTTTCGAAGGCTTGACCAAGCCGTTGAAAACCGCTCCGCCCTGAACGGGGGCCAATTGATCCGCATCACCGACGAGAATCAGTTTGGCCTTGTCACGCAGAGCGTCGCACAGTTTGGCCATCAAAGGAAGATCAACCATGGAAGCCTCGTCCACCACAACCAGATCATGCGGAAGCGGATTGCCTTTGTTTCTGCGAAACTCAACGGATCCGATCCTCGACCCAAGCAATCGATGCAGAGTGGTCGAGCGTGCGGAATCCAAAAGAGCGGAGCGGATTGAATCAGGCAAGGCGAGCGATCCCATTGTCTCGAGGACGGACTCCCTCATCCGGAAGGCCGCCTTGCCCGTCGGAGCGGCCAGGGCAACGAGCATGCCCGGATTCGCCTGCAAATGCGCGGCCAGCATGGTAACGATGGTGCGTGTCTTGCCCGTGCCCGGCCCACCCGTGAGCAGGAGGAGATCCTTTTGCAACGCGACCCCGACGGCAAGAGCTTGTTGATCATCGACCTGATCTCTAAGAGAATCCTTGAAGAAATCGACCATGCCCTGAGATGCCCGAACGGGAGGACGGGAGATACGTTGACCGAGAGCTTCGGCTGCCTGCTTTTCGTATTCGAAAAACCTGCGGAAATAAAGTTTTCCACCGATGCGGACGAGGGGCAGGTTTTCGTCCGCACTACCCACCCCAGGAAGCGAAGTCCAATTCTCACAAATTTCATCCGCCTGTTCGGAACCAAGATGACTGGAACCGCTTCCTGCCCTTGCTGCCAATTCCCGCGTCAACCCGGCCAACGCCTTGCCTTCTTCTCCCGCTACCCGGCGTTTGAAAAAAGATGAGATTGCCGAAGCCAATGCATCCAACTCCCAATCTCTTTCCTCTTGTTTTTCCGCGCTCATTTGCCCGCAACTAGAAAGTTTTCCAAAATCCGTACCGTTTCAAGATCCGGCAAATCGAAATAAATTCCGTTTTCGGAACCGACGCTCATTCCGCGCACAAAAAGATAATACGCGCCCCCGAAGTTTCTTTCGTAAGTGTAATCCTTCATTCGGCTAAGGAGGAAACGGTGAACGGCCACCACATAGAGATGATACTGCAGAACGTAGTGATGGGTGAGCATTTCCTTTTCCATTTCCTTCTCCCCAAAGCCTTCTGCGCTTCCTCCAAGCTTGTTCGATTTCCAGTCCAGTACGTAGTATTTTCCATTTGCCCTGAAAGTCAGATCCACCAAACCCTTGAGGTATCCGGATTCCTCAATTCTTCTGCAATCCTCAGGGTTTAATCGGCCCAGGTATTTCTTTAGGATCGAGTTATCGGGAAGGGAACCGGAAAGTTCGGGAAGAAAACCCGGGGCCATCGGAAAGTGAAACTCCATCTCCTCCAAACGGTCTTCTGTTTCCAGTTTGTTCAGTGAAAACCCGGGCTCCAACTCGGTACCCATGACTTCTTCGACCATACCCAAAATAACCGACGTCCATTTTTTCGAATCGTATTGATGTTCCTTCAGCTTTTCTTCAATGAAGCCCTCCCAATTTGAGGAGTCGGAAAACTCCAGATGCTCAAAAACGTCGTGCATGAAGCTTCCGGCATTGGCTCCTGCCGGGAACTTGAAAATCGGGGTTTTTTCCTCGCCCAGAAAGTCCTGCTGCTTGTCCTGGCCTTCGCTTATGCCGTCCAGATCGCGCCCATCAAAGCCTACTTGCTTGGACAGACCGCTGAAAGACTCGACGATTTTGGCTCTCGGGATTTTGCGGTCCGGTTTCCAATTCCGAGCCTCCAAGGAATCATCATGGGAACTCGCGAGCGCTGGATTTTCCTCTCCTTGAAAATCAGATTGCCCGTCGGAAAAGGAGACGTAATCAGCTTGCCCGGACAACCCGTTCACCCAGCTTTGTGCCTGTTCTTGAATCCCATTGGATTCCAGGGAACCCGAATCCTCGGATTCGGACGCTTGGGCCTGCGAACCCCATGAACGCATCATTCTTACCTGGGCAGGTACCCTCGCCTTTTCCGAAATCTTTACCGGAGCATGATAGACGTAACAACGAGCGGCGGAACGGGTCAGAGCGACGTAGAGCACGCGGGCGTCTTCCTGCTCCTCCTCACGTTTGCCGAGAGCCTGAGCGTCTTCGCCCGCAGTCTTTTTCAGATCGACGACCAATTTTCCATCTTCCCGATGATATTTGAAGTCGTCCCCCTTTTTTCCAGAAAGAAAGGAGAGCCCCGGTAAAAAGACAATCGGATATTCCAAACCCTTGGATTTGTGAACCGTAAGGATGCGAATGGATTCGGACTGTGATTCCAAGCGAAGTTGGTATTCGTCGTTGGACACGTCCCTTTGTTCCATTCTCGTTCTTAGCCAAACGACGAGGGAAGACGGGGCAAGCGGGTTGGCCGAGGTGGCTTGATGAAGCACCTCGGCAAGGTGAAGGAAATTCGTCACCCTTCTCTCTCCGTCGGGCCGTCTGAGATTCTGAGGAATGGCCCGGGTTTCCCTGAAGAGTTCGCGCAAAGCCACGTATATGCCTTTCTTCCTCCAAGTCTCATGGTATTCTCTGAATCTACCGACCCACTCGTCCCATTTCGCGGGTTCGTCCTGCCAAAGTTGAAAATCCTTGCTCGTCATGCCGAGTAAACCCGTGGCCAATGCCCGCTTGATTGCGCGTTCGTTTCTTGCGTTGACCAGACCCTCGAGGACCCAAAGGAGTTCCTTGGCCTCCGGGGACTCGAAAAGGCTGACGTCAGTAAAGACCACGGCAGCCAGTCCCCTCTTCCTAAAGTATTTCCAAACGTTGCGGGCATCCGAATTGCTCCTGACCAAAACCGCTATGTCTTTGGCCCTCACCTTTTCCCCGCCGATCGTTCCCGTGGACAGGATACGGTAAATCTCATTTGCCATATCCTTGCGGATGGCTCTTCTTGCCTCATCCGCCTTCGGTTCCTTTTCCTTTCTCCAGCCAAGCTCCCTGATGACGAAAGCCGGTTTGCCTTCTTTCTCTTCCGCATAGGCTTTTTCCTTGTCAGCCTTGCCGGCCCGGTTTGGCTTAACCGGGGCAAAGGACAGTTCCTGATGAAGGAACGGTTCGAGCGAATTAGAAAAGAATGCATTGACCGACTCAACCAAAGGGGTAACCGTACGGTAATTGGTATCGAGCGAGTACTTGAGCGCCTTGGTCTTTTTCGCGAAATCGAAGTAGGCTTCCAAATCGGCTCCCCGAAAACGGTAGATCGATTGCTTCGGATCGCCAATCAGATAAAGCCAATGCTCGCCCAGTTCTCCGAAAAGTTTGCTGAAGATTTCAAACTGAACCGGATCGGTATCCTGAAATTCATCGATCAAAGCGGCATCAAACGAGTCCCGAAGCCCTGCCCTCAATGCATCTCCATCCTGATCCTCACTGGCGACCGCCTTTGCGGTCAAGCTCAGCAAATCGTCGAAAAAGAGCAAGCCCCGCCTTGCTTTCCATTCTTCCATTCTCTTTTCCAAAAAGCGTATGCAATCGACTCGTACCGCCCGGCCAAAACGTTCCAAGGTCGACCAAAAGGTATCCGCCTCAAGGGAGAAAGCGGGTTTTTCTCTGTCCTCGAATTCTTTTTTTGGCTTGAGCTTCGTAGCGCGCATTTCATCCAAAATCTCTATACCCGCAGGCGAAGGCTCGTCCTTCAAAAGAGCTTGATTGAGAATACGCGAATGCCTGTCCAAGTTGCTCTTCGCACGGGCATTCTTGAACAGACAATTGGTAACGTAATCGGCATAGTCGGAATGCCCGCTTGGCCAAGACGCCTTGAGGTTCTCGAACCCTGCGAGCAAAGAATCCACTTCTTCCCGAATATCCGCTTCCTGCTCAAATCCGAGAACGTACTCCTGAGTCCGGGGCAAGCCATTGAAAAAATCGGCCATTTCATCAGGCTTTACGCTTTTGGTGGAAGCGCAAGCGGAGACCACCGGGGGAGCGCAAGAAAACCTTTCTCTCCAATACTCCTGTACTCCTTCCAGAGCCATTTCCTTGGAAGCCTTGTCCAATTGCGCATCGAATAATGAGCGGGTCTCGAACGAATTCTCGGTAAGCACACGGTTGCAGAACCCGTGAATCGTACTGATTATCGCCTCGTCGAAGCAAGTGATCGCAAGCTTGATCCTGCGCAAGCATTCATCCTTGGACACCCCGGTCTTTTCCTCGTTTCTCAATCGAAGGAAAGCAGCGTCTTCATCCGCTTTGGGTTCTTCCTGCAAGGTCTCGTGAGCTTCGACGAGAAGCGATCGGATTCGGTCACGCAACTCCTCGGTCGCCGCGGAGGTAAAGGTAACGGTCAGGATCTTTCCCACCTCCACGTCTTCCTCTGCAATCAATCGCAAAAAGATTCGAGCCAACGCATAAGTCTTTCCCGTACCAGCGCTCGCCTCAAGCAAAGTCACGCCCTTTTCGAGCTTGGTCTTTGAAGAATCGAATGCAGTCAATCCGCTCATTCGCCACCTCCCTCTTCGCTTCCGCTCGACCTGATGAAAGGACCGTAAATTCTCTTGGCCAATTCAGGGAAGGACGGATCATCGAAAGGCTCTTCCCGAAAACAAAGCTGATTGGCGGAATCCTCGCCTTCTCCGGTATGGTGTCTGCCTGAGTTCCATTTGTTGCGCGCTTCGACCAAGGCCTTGGTTTCGGGGTTTTTTTCTTCCTCGTCCTTTTTGTCCGGTGACGGATCGTTGCGCTCGGATTCATAAGCAAAGGAAGTCTCCGGGAAGAAAGGCAGAGGTTCGCGCATTCCGCGTTCATACAGTTCGATCAAATCCTTGACCAACTCGCAGGCCGCATCCTTTGCCATTGGCTTGAGGCAAAGATATTTCTTGTCCGAAGAATAAAACCTCGTCTCCACGGAACGCTCTGCGAATGCGGAAGCGAACAAATGCCTGACCCAACTCCTCAGCCGATCCTTGCCCTTGATTTCTTTGACGCAACGGTAAAGAATCTGCCTACGGTTAACGAACGGACCCAACTCTCCACGCAACCTGATTCCCTTGAATTCCTCGTCGATAAGCACGGGTTCCTCTTTTTCGCCCTTCAACTCCTCTCCCCATTGCTCGATGAATTGGTCGACCTCTCGCTTGGATTCATTATACCAAACCTCTCCGAGACTTCCCGGAGGAAGTCCTCCCTCCGCTCTTTCCAAAGCGAAAAGATCGGCGTCCTCCTCCAACTCCAAGGCAATGCCAAGCAGGCGGTCCTTTATTGCATACTTTTCAAGATTACCCAGATCGAGAGGTTCGCACTCATCCGGCGGAGGATCTTCGTCCCACAGGCTCATACCCAATCTTTCCTTGAGAAAGGCCTCTGCCGGGCTTTCGAAAAAACGGATCAGATCATCCAGGCTCAACTCGTCCAAATCCTCTTCGGGTTCGGACATTTTTTCAGATAAGAAAGGAGGGGTCTCTTCATCCGGACTAAGCAAAGCATTGGCCGCATCCAAATTGTCCAAAGAGAAGGAGCGCATAATCCTGCCACCCAAGTAGTTTTCCTTACCAAAGGGGTGCAGCGTCTGGACGCGTACCAATTCGTCTCTCGCTCTTGCAGACTTTCCATCCTTGGATCCGAAATCAACCAACTTGTCCAAACCGTCGAGTAATTCGTTTACCACAACGGAGGGGGGAATCTTCTGGCTTTGGCGGATCGATTGGCCGACGTAGCTCAGATACAGGTGCTCACGGGCGCACCAGATCGTTTCGAGAAAAAGGTAACGGTCGTCCTCTCTGGATGAACGATCACCCGGTTCGCGCTCTCCCGAAAGATCAAAACTGGGTTTCCTCGTATGGCGCGGAAAGGCTCCGTCGTCCATTCCGATCAGACAGATCACCCGGGCATTCACGCTTCTCATCGGGCGTAACCCGCAGAAGGTGACCCCCGAGGTTAGAAACTGTCCTTGTGGCGAGCCGACCTCCAAAACGTTGCCCAAGTGGTAACGAATCACCCGTAGAGGAACGACTGATTTTGCGGCGAGTTCGGAATATTCGACCTGCAATGCCCTGATCGCCTTTTGCACGCGACCGCGATCCATCAGCGTCTCATTGTTTTCCGGAAAGAATTCGTCCGTGAGCCGACCGAGAAACTCAACCCAACCGACGAGGCCTTGTTCTTTTGCGGATTTCTCCTCAAGTTCGGTCAAGGCATCGATTGCCTTGAACAACTTTCCGAAGCGCAAGGCATTTTCTCCTTCGATTTCGTCGAAAGGTAATACCTCGTCCCACATGCGCTCACCGTTGGAGCGCATGCAAAAGCCCAGAGCCATTCGGTCAAGGGCCCAGCGCCAGGTATGCTCGTCGGTCTTGACCGAACCAAAGCGCTCGCGATGCTCTGCGTTCAGCCCCCAATGAGCATGGCAATCGCGGATCCAATCCCTGAAAGCCTCGATATCCTCGTCCTCAAGCTCGAACCTCGCCCGGAAAACCGTTGAGTCGAGCAAGTCCATCACCTCCCGGTTGGTAGCCCGTCCGTCGAAAAATTCCAAAAGATCGAAAAAGCAATCGACCAATTGGCTTTCCTGTCTTGGCTCGCGGTCCACGATTGAAAAAGGGAAGAATTCGGGCATCCCCTTCTCCATCCCGCCAAAGGTTGCGCGCAGATAAGGGGCATAGCCTTCAGGGTCAGGCATCATCACCACGACGTCACGCGGACGCAGAGTCGGGTCTTCGGCAAAACGACGCAGAAGATAATCCCGCAACACTTCCGCTTCCCGCATCGCTCCGTGACAACTGTTGATAACGATGGACTCGTCATTTTCAGCGAGGGGTTTTCGTTCCTCCGGCTGCCCGGAAAAGACCTCGAAGGTCCAGCGTTGCAAGCGGGCAAGAAGGGAATCTCCAACAGGTTCTCTGAATTTCAGGGGTACGTCATGAGCATCCCGATCGACCAACAAATTGAAAAACTCTCTACCCGTCCGTCCGAGCGATCCGATCAAAGGATTTCCTCCCACCTCGCTCAAGTCCTCCTCGGCAACTTGCCTGCCTGATTGAGTCCGGGCGCGGGCAAGCGCCCTGGCCTTCCATTTTTCGAGGGTCTTTTCAGATTCCACCTCTCCCCACATGACCGGAGCCGGTTGCAAAGCGTAGATGCGCAAAGGACGGAAGCGCCCGTATGCCTGCAAAACGTCAAGAAAGATGGGTGGAAGGGTGGAAATACCGAAGACCGACAACCTCTCGGGCAACCAATCGTCTCGAGCGGGCGCGTCCGCCGCCTGAAGCCTGTGCGCGAGTTCGGGAAGAGACTCCTGCCCGAAGGCCTTGCGAACGGTTTGCCACAAAACGCCCTGCCATAAATTCCCACCTTCGGGCAATCTGCCGGCCTCCCAATCCATAATCATCTCCGGCCGGTACGCCTGATAGGAATCGTAAAGGGTCGCCACCTGCCTGCACAGGTGAAACGCCCTGTCCGCATTTCTCTCATTCCCATCGGAGCCTGATCGGACGTAACGGGAAACCGGATCAAAGACTGTTTTTTCGCCCTCCATCAGTTCGGGAAGCAGATCATAAATCTTCCATGCCATCCTCTCTTTGGTGTAGGGATTTCTTTTCGGCCCCTCTCCCAGGAACCCGCGCAGGATCATCCAAATCGTTTCTTCCGGGAACCGGAATTCGACGTTTGCGAACACTCCCAACCTGTCCGCCATTTGCAGTTTTATCCAAGAATTCATTCCCCGGCTTTGCACGAGAAACTCCTCTTTTTTGAACGGGTTTGTAAGCGGTTCCCTC
>MDTD01072195.1_pt1 | contig 24182 bp, 26 predicted proteins | sample 811221 | NCBI WGS metagenome assembly MDTD01 (sample SAMN05326646, study PRJNA326480) | marine metagenome | isolation source: seawater | place: Pacific Ocean: South West | collected 2011 | reverse complement strand
TATATGAATGACTACTCATTTGTGGGCCCACAGGGACTTGAACCCCGAACCTGCGGATTATGAGTCCGTTGCTCTAACCAATTGAGCTATGGGCCCTTAAACTTTAACTTAATGTAGAAATATTTTTCTTGAAATGTTTGTAAAGCTTATTTTTTTTAAAATCGATTACTTTATCTATAGTATTTTTTATCGATTTGTCTGAATTTATCCACCAAACAGGATGTATCAAAAGCTGAATATTTTTATTGTTTTTAAATGCTTCAGAATTTGTTGGATTACCGTATTTGAAACTTCCTCCAGAATCAGCAAAATATGAAATATTTTTATTAATTTTATCTTCGTATGAATTATTTACAGCAAAATAACTATTTGGGTTTTCTAGAAAATCTTTAGATGGACGATGAATGCTAATCATATTCACTTTTTCACCAAAGGTTTGATTAAATATTTTTAATTCAGATTTCAGCCCTTCCTTAGAGTCATTATATAATTTCATATCAAAGTGTAGAGAGATATTATGTCCTAGGTTTTTTATTTTTAAAACTGAATCAATACTACTTTGGCTGAGAAGATTATATGAATCGTTTTTTAATAAAAAGAAATAAGTTGATTTGATGTTTAGATTATTTTCAATCTTTGCCATTTCTAAAGCTATATCAATATCGAGATCAATATCATGCCTTAGAATAACTTGAGAATTTTTATTTATATCGATACTAGAAAAATCAACAAAATAGTATTTTTGTTTAATAAATGTTTTTAAAAGTGTTTTATAGTTTCCAATAAGCATAGCTAAAAATAAATCCAAACAATTAATAAAATTTGGTAAATAATTTTAATTTAAGTTAACTCAGCAATATATTTACGAATTTTTAATTCTTCAACTTCCCAATTATATACTTTTGATAATGTTAAGCAATTTTTTTTCATTACTTTGTAATCTTTTCTAAGAAGATTTTCAATTGACTTTTTGAATTGAGGAATATTTTTTTCAAAAAATATAGTATCACCAATCTTATTTTCTAATACAAAATTTGATTCATACTTCATTCCTCCAGATAAAATTGGTACACCCGCCATCATACTTTCAAAAAGTTTGTTGGGCATGCAGTATTCATAGCTTAGCGCAGGTTTTTCAGTTCTTAAAACAGATACAGAAAAGTGTGCAGATGATACTATATTGACGACTTCATTGAATGGAACGCTTTGATGAAAAAAAATATTATTGTACTGTTGTGCGTAATTTTTAATTGATTTTTTTAATGGACCATCACCAAGAAATACTAGAGAAATTTTTAAATCAGAGTCTTTGAAGAAATTCATATATTTATTAATTCCTCTCCCTTTTGAAAAAGCTCCAATATAAATAAAAATTTTATGATCATGATTTATAGAAAATTTATTACGAAGATAGTTAGAGCTTTTTACATTAAAAATTTTTGGTGAATTATTAATTACTATTGGTTTGATTGAATATTTATCTTCATACCATTTTGAAATTGGATCATTAACTACAACTATCTTATCTACAAATTTTATAAACATTAACTCAAAGGTTTTTGCAACAAATTTTGTAATTTTTCCCCATCCTTGTCTTTCGGTTTCTAATTCATGTGTATCATACACTATTCTTGATCTGAAAAAAAATTTATATACAATACAAGGTGGAAGTGACGCTAGATTGTGTGCATTAATTACTGAAGGTCTTGTTTTTTTAAAAAAAATAAAGGCAAGAAACCAAAATTTTAAAATTGAAAAAATTTTTCCAAAAAATGCAGTTTTAACCCATTTTTTTGAATCAACATTCAATCGAAAGATTGTTATTAAAGGTGAAATATTTTCTTCTTGAATCATTTTATTCTTTAATGACGAACTTTTATTTATGCCCAAAAGATAGATACGATCAAAGAAATTAGTTTTTTCAATTGATTTACTAATTTTAAAAATTCTTGATTCATTTCTCATATTTGAGGGATAAATATGAATGTTTACTTTGATACTATTTTTCATTTTTTATTAAACCATCTAACTTAATAAAGTTAGTAGAATAAAAAATATTTTCTTATAATATTATACAATGATTTCTTCAAAAGACATTTGTCAAAAATTTGACTTAACGCATAATGGTGAAGAAGTTTTTTTAAACAATGTCTCATCTTTATTTAACCCAAGAAATAAATCTTTGATTTTCATTAAAGATAAAAGTTCTTTGTCAAAAGAATTACATAGCAATTTAATTGATAAGAAAGATATTTTTTTATTATTACCTAAAAATTGTTCAGATTATAAGATTTTGCATAGTCATACATTTATTGAAAATCCTAAAAATATTTTTTTTAGTATAATTGAAGAATTTTTTACAAAAAAAGATAATTCTGAATACATTTCATCATCTTCCAAAATAGATAAAAAAACTAAAATTGGTAAAAATGTTTTTATTGATAGTAATGTTTCTATTTCTGGAGAGTGTTCAATTGGCGATAACGTTCGGATAGGAAAAAATTCATTGATAATAGGGCCATGTAGTATTGGAAATAACACCTCTATTTCGTCCAATGTAATAATTGGCGAAGAGTCTATTAGTGTTAGATATGAAAACGGAAAACCTTTCTCAAATCCTCAATTAGGAGGAGTAGTTATTGGAGATTTTTGTCGAATTGGATTTAATTCCGCTATTGCAAAGGGTACAATTGATGACACAATTGTTGGTAATCATGTTTTAACTGGAGAATTTAATTCTATTGCTCACAATTCTGTAATTGGAGATAATACTGTTTTAACTGTTCGCACAACAATTAATGGGTCTTCAAAAGTTGGTAAAAATTGTTGGTTTGGACCTCATTCAACTATAATGAGTTATGTTAATATCGGTGATAATATAACTTTATCTGCTAATTCTGTTTTTTACTCCAGTGTTTCTAAACAAGGAACTTACATTGGAAACCCAGCAAAATTATTTAAAGTATAGTTAAATATTTATTTTTGTCCACTTTACGAATCTATCTATAACATACATGCCATCCCAAGGAACTTCATAAAGAGTCATTGAACCCAATTGCGGAAATCTGTCTACACCTTTCATGGCAGCCTTTTTTGCAAATTTAATTAATTTTTTTTCATCCATTGCAATACCAATAGATTGTGTAAGGTGACTGCATTGATTCAAAATATCCTCAATATTTACATACGTCTTAACAAAGATAGTTCTATTAAAGCATGCGTCTTCTAAAATTGGGTTATCTGCATAAAGAACAGTCCACTCCATTGAATCTGGATAAAATGATTCATAAAACATATCATATTCCGTGCGTTTTTTTAAAATATTCACAGTTTCAAGTGATGAATAAAATCTTTGCGGAAATCTTTTGCTTAGGTCTTCTAAAGCATAACTCAATTGTTCTGCAAAGTACTTTGATCCAAACTTTGAACCTTTTTCTACAATTACATTATGTGGTGAATTACATCCTCTTTGGTCTATTTGTATAATGTCATTTGCTATCTTTTGTGTAATATTTTTAATATCTTTTTCTGTTTTAATTTTACTTTTTTCAATTACAGCTAGTGATTTTTTAGGTCCAAAAATTACGTCATCGGTTCCGTATGATTTTTTGGTATTGATTACAGATTCAACTGCTTCCATACCACCCCAGGCAACTCTAACATTTGAAATCCTTGAAAAATATTCTTGAGAAGGATGGTCATTTCTATCAAAGTATACTACGCACATAGTTTTGCAAATTTGCTTGCCAGAGATAATTTTCCCTCCGTTATTCTTAACTTCTATTTTTGATACTTCTTGGAGGAAATTGGGAATTAACATTCCTGTATCTTTTGATATTTTTAAAATATTAATGTTTTTTGTTACAACTCCTTGAATAAGTGATAAAAGACCAAGTATTGGGACATTTCCTGATAGCCAATGAGTAATTATACCTTTAGGTGTTGCATGAATTAAATTTTTAGAATCATTTTTAATGTAAGTATCTAAACAATCTATATTATGTCTTAATGATTGTTCTATTGCACTTTTCAAGAAATTTGTTTTGAACCAATAAACTAAAAAGTTTATTCCTTCATCAGAGAATTTTTTTTGAAATACGCCATTTCTATCAATAATTTTTTTTGCAACTTCATCAAAAAAAAGTAAAATATCTTCGACCGATAATTCATAAAGTTTTTTGTGATTTTTTAATAATTTTTTATGATATGTATCAAAATTTTTGATATCAGGACACTTTTCAACTTCAGCTCCAAGTGATTTTCCTTCAAAAAATAATAATTTCATGGATTTCATCACATTTGCTCCGATAAAATATCTCCACAACCTCTTATTTCAGAATTTTTTGCTCTTCCTGTAATTTCAAAATATTCTTTTCCTTTAATAACTTTTTTGATGCCTAAATCATCTGTCAAAACAGATAATCCTGGATAACTATATGGTATAGGATTTAAAAATTGAAGCAATCCTTCTTCATTATCTCCTAAAACTTCTAAAGAATAAGGATCTCGCACAATCACCTTTGAAATTTTTGGTACTTCCTTCATTCCATCTCCTTTAGAAACATAAACTGTACCTAATTGTTCTGTAAATCCATAGACATCTAAAATATTTTCTTTTTTTACACCAAAAACTTCCACTAAAGATTTATTGAATTTTTCTTTTGAAACTTTTTGATCATACAATTTTTTCCAACCGCCTATATGCATGATAGTGCAATTTCTCAAATCTAATTTTTCATCTCTTTTTTGCATTTCTAAAGCAACATTTAAGTACATAATGTAAGTGTATCCAAATAAAACAAATTTTTCGTTTGTTTTGTTAAATTGATTAATCAAACTCACAAATTTTTCGTAATCAATTTCAAGATTATTATTCATACAAAAATGTGATTTTGATGAGCCAATCAAAAAACCTCTAATAGCGGCACCACGTGCTGAGATTTCAAAGTCGTTTTTTTTCTCACTTGGATCAATGTCCATAATAAGATATGGCATTTTTTCTTTTCCTAAAAAATAAGACAGTATCCAGACAAGTGATCTCATTTGATTCTGCCTTGTATTTTTATCTATAAATATTTGGCTTGGGTTTTGAGATGTTGTCGCACTCGAGGTTAATTTTCTAACAATATATTCTTCTTTAACAGACTTAAGTTCATAGTCTTTAAATATTGTTACAGGTATATATGGTATATCTTCGAGACCAAAGTTTTGATTTATATTAAATTCCTTTTTATCTAATAGTCTTTTGAACGGGATACAATTTTGATATTGATGAATCAAATTTAATTTTAAAGAGTCTATTAATAACTCATTTTTTTTATCAATATCATAATTGAATGGTGATTGAGAAAAGAAATCTTCAAGATTAATCAATTATCTGCTCCAAAATACTTGTAATTTCTTCATCATTAATACTAATTGGTGATGTTTTAAAGCACATGTCATTTTTAATCTCATCAATTAAATCCGCATCAATTGATATATCATTAGAACTGATACTTTGAATATTCTTCTCTGAAATGAATGAATTAATAATACTAATTAACTCATTTATATCTTTTAATCCTATGGCTTTTGCAAAGGCATTAATATCAATATTTTTCTCATGATAAAACTTTAAAATATGAGGTAAGATAATTGTATTCAAGTGTCCATGGCCTAAATTTACCTTAGGACTAATGACATGAGATATAGCATGAATTATTCCAACAGATGTAGTGCTTTGTGCTAAGCCCGCCATGTATGAACCGTACAATAATTTTTCAAGGTTTATAAGTTTATTTTGCTCATTAAAAACATCACCTAAGCCATTAATTATATTTTTACAACTTATCAATGAAAGCATTTTTGAAAATTCATTCGAAATCTTTGAAAAATAAGATTCAAATCCATGACTAAATGCATCAATTGCAGTAGTAAGTAAAATTTTGTCAGGCAGTGCTTCACAGACTGCTGGATCAAGTATTACTAAATCTGGTACAATTAAATCAGAAACGATTGGTATCTTAGAAGAATTTTGCTCGAAAACGGCTACACCGTCACTTTCAGATCCTGATCCAACAGTAGTCGGTATTGCAATGAAATATGGTTTTTTTCTATTATTTTCAATTAAGGAAAATGGAGGAATTTTTTTAACTTCTCCTGAAACACTTTTTGCTATTAACAACTTAGCTGTATCAATAACTGAACCGCCTCCAATAGCAATAAATTCATCATAGCTAGAAAAATCTTCTAAATTTCTAATGTCATCTAGTTTTGGTTCCCTAGAATTTATTTTGTATAATTTTATTTCCGGAAACATTGCCTTAATTTTCTCAACAAAACCATTTTTTTCAGCTGAAGTCGAGTAAAATAATATAGGATTATTTAAATTTAGAAATTTAAGACGCTGCAAGCTTCCTTTTTTGATAGCTATTTCTTTTGGGAAAAAATATCTGGTAAAAAAATTTAGCATTTTAATACTCCTTTAATTCGTTTCTTAAAATTTTTCCGCTAGTAGTTTTAGGGATTTTATCAATATTAACAAAAGTCGAGGGAATTTTATAATACTCAATTTTGTTTTTCAAATATTTTTTTATTTTACTTACCAGTGATTGAAATGATTCTTCTGAACTAATACTAACAAAAGCTTTTATTTCCGTCAAATCATTTTTCCTGTTCTTTTCTTCAATACATGCAGATTCATTAATAAAAGAAATTTCATTTATACTTTTTTCTATTTCTAATGGTGAAACTTTCTTTCCTGCAATATTAATTAAGTCATCTTTTCTTCCTTCAAAGAAAAGGTACCCCTGATCATTCATATATCCATAATCACCAGTTCTGAAATAATCGCCATTAAATGATGCTTTATTACTACAGAAAATATATTTAGAAAAAAGATTTGTTCCTTTTATACATATTTCTCCTGATTCACCTTTAAAACATTCTTTACCATTGCTGTTAAAAATTTTTACTTCAGTTCCATAATTTTGTCTTCCAACTGAATCAGCAAATTCAATATCATCTTTAAAGTTCAAAAATGTTGATCTTGACGCTTCAGTCAAACCGTAATGCATGCATATATTAGTAAAGGGTAGAATCTTGGTTAAGGAAATTTTCTCTTCTTTAGTCATTGGTGAGCTTCCTAGCTCAATCATTTTAATCTGTGAAGAAAAATTTACTATTTTATCTTTAGATAACTTAATCAAAAATTGTAAACCAGCCGGTACAGAAGATATTACACTGCCTTTAAATTTTTCTAGGTGATCGTAAAACGCAATTAAATTGCCAAACCCGTTCAAAAATACAATTGTATTTCCAGTGAGTATTGAACACCTTACTCTCGCAAGTCCAAAAGAATGACTTAAAGGCATCATATGCATTTCAACATCTTCTTTTTTAAGTTTTGTAAAAAGATTTATATTTTTTGCTGTTTCGTAAATTACTTCATGTGATAGTAAAACACCTTTTGGTTCTCCTGTTGTTCCTGTTGTAAAAATTACTTCTGAGAAATCATTTGAAGTTATTTGATCAGCATTTTTAATAGTTTCACATTTTATACCTAAAATTTTTAGGTAATCTTTTTTAGAAAAATAAAAATAGTTTTTTTTAGCAAGTTTAGTGAATTTTTCTGGAGATTTTGTCAGTGGATCTATAAAGCATGTAATTTTACCTAACTTCTGGCAAGCAAAATATGCCGCTAAAGTAAATTCATTTTTCTCAGCATTAATAAATACATATTTTTTATCATTTTTTCCTAAAAATACGATGGTCTTCGAAATTAGTTCTAAAAAATGACCGTAAGTAATGGAGTCACCGTTAATTATTAAAAAAACTTTATTTTGAGGATGGGATAATAATGCCTCTATAAATTTAATTTTCATTTAATTTAAGAGCAGTCAATACCTTTTTTAGATAATATATCTTTTAAATCATTAATTGATTGAATTGACATAGTTTCTTCCATATCAAAGCTAATATTAAATTTTTCTTCTAAACTAGTTAGTAAGTTAAGATGGCCTAATGAATCCCACTCAGGGAAGTCACCAGGCATTGTATCTAGTTTTAAAATACTTTTTTCAACTGAGAAAACCTCAGCAATAAATTCTATCAAATTCATTTATTTTTCTCCACTAGTTCAATTAATCCCATTTTAGAATGATATAAGAAGCAAACTAATTTATTATTATGTGCTGAGCCCGGCAATGGTTTTTTGACCAATTTAAACTTATTTTTTTCAAAGTATTTAATTCCTTCATTAATGTCTGATACATCATAAGCAATATGATTAATACCTCCACCTTTTATTAGAGCATTTTGTGATGGTGATTTTTCTGAATTTGGCATGACCAGTTCAACTGTTGGTAATGATTCATGATGTAAGAATTGTACTGTAACATCTTGCAATTCATCTACAACTTCATTTTCAGTAATTTTATATTTAAATAAATTGGTAAATATTTCAGCACTTCCGGAAAGGTTCTCAACAACATAGGCAATATGATTTATTTTAAAATTTTCCATTCTTACAAAATATATACTATTTTTACTTAGAAAGTTATTTTTAAATTTTTTTGGACGATTTTTAATAAAAATATTAATTAATTAAATTTTTAAGTATAATTCATGATGGAATTCATTGATCTTAAAGCTCAACAAAAAACAATTAGATCATCTATTGATAAAAGAATAAAGAAAGTACTTAATGACGGTAGGTACATCTTAGGAGAAGAAGTATCTAAGTTGGAAAATGAATTATCCAAGTTTTGTGGTTCAAAATATACTATTGGTTGTTCAAACGGCACAGATGCATTAATGTTATCATTAATGGCGCTTGATATTGGTCCAGGTGATGGAGTCATTACTGTTCCTTTTACTTATATAGCTACTTTAGAATCAATTGCAGCTGTAGGTGCTAAACCAATTCTAGTAGATGTATATGATTCTACTTTCAATATGGATCCAAGCAAGCTTGAGGATGTAATTAAAAATTCAGATTGTAATATTAAAGCAATTATGCCTGTTGATTTATTTGGATTGCCTGCAAGACATAGACTAATTAATGAAATTGCTTCGAAATATGAGTTAAAAGTTATTGATGATGCTGCACAGGCATTTGGCGCTTCAAAAGGTAATAATAAAATTGGAACATTTTCGAATATTACAACTACTTCTTTTTTCCCAGCAAAGCCCCTTGGTTGCTATGGTGATGGTGGAGCAATCTTTACTGACTGCGAATTATTGAATGAAAAAATTAGATCTTTAGCTGTTCATGGTAAAGGTTCTGATAAGTATGATAACATAAGAATTGGAATGAATTCCAGGTTAGACACACTGCAGGCAGCGATTTTACTAGAAAAATTGTCAATTTTTAAAAAAGAAATTGTAAAAAGGAATGAAATTGCAAATCTTTACAGGAGTAAACTAAAAAATACAACTGTTAAAGTACAGCATATACCAGAAGGATATGTTTCAACATATGCACAATTTTCAATTATTTTAAAAGATAAAAATCAAAGAGACAAAATCCAAAAAAGTCTTAGTAATGGAGGTATTCCTTCAGTTATATATTACGCTGTTTCTGGTCATATGCAACAAGGTTATAAATACCTCAATTATAAAAGAGGAGATTTTCCAGTTTCTGAAAAATTATCTGAAACAATATTAAGTATTCCAATGCATCCATATTTAACTGAAAAACAAATAACAAAAATTACTGAATTAATAAAAATTAATCTAAATTAGGAGCTGTGATGAGAACAGATGAAAAAAAAGTATCAATTGGAATTATAGGAAAAGGATTTGTAGGTACTGCAGTTGCACATGGCTTCTCTCATCAAACTGGTTATGGAGCAGATATTAGAATTTATGATGCTAACCCAGAAAAATCCCAAAACACACTTGAGGATACTGTTAATGATTCTGAATTCATTTTTTTATCTGTACCTACACCAGCTGATAAAGATGGTTTCAATGATCTTTCAATAGTTAAATCGGTTTTAAAAAATATTGATTCAGTTTGCACAAGCCCAGATAATATTATTCTTGTCAGATCAACAGTAGTTCCTGGGACTACTAGAGATTTACAAAAAAAATTCCCTAATCTTAGGCTTGTCTTTAATCCTGAATTCTTAACTGAACGATCAGCTTCCTTTGATTTCATTAATCAGACAAGAGTAATCCTTGGTGGAGAAAAAAATTATACTCAACGAGTTAAATACCTTTATAAACACCGATTTGGGGATTATTTACCCGTTATTGAAACTAACTTTGAAACAGCAGAGATGATTAAATATATGAATAATCTTTTCTTTGCTACAAAAGTCTCTTTTTTAAATGAAATGAAACTTTTAGGTGACAAAGTTGGGGTAAATTGGAATGAAGCTGTGGACGGATTTGTACTTGATGGAAGAGTTGGTCATTCTCACTTATCTGTTCCAGGTCCTGATGGAAAGTTTGGTTTTGGTGGAAGTTGTTTTCCAAAAGATATACAAGCTCTTATAAAATTTGGAGACTTAAATGGAGTTGATATGAATGTTCTGAAAGGAGCATGGAAAACAAACCTTCATGTTAGACCTGAAAGAGATTGGGAAAAATTAAAGGGAAGAGCTGTATCTTCTGAAGATTAGAGTATTACTTAATTCTTTCAATAATTTTATTCAAAAGATCATCATGTGAGCTATTTTTATAATCACTGTAGCTGTTGTTATGCCAGAGCAAATTAAGAGTTCCCCCGTATTTTTTGGTATTATCTATAACTTCAAAAATCATTTTTTCAAGTTTAGCTGGTTTTACATCATTCATGTAATCTGTGAGTGTTACATCCATTATTGTTAATGGAATTTCAATCAAATTCAATTTTTTTTTGTTTATTATATCAAAAACCCTGAAAGGTGAACATATTCCACACCTAAAACCAATCATTTCAGGATAACCTAATGTTAAATCGTATTTAATATTATTTGAATCTAATATTTGCCAAGTATTTTTAACGTCAAACATTAAATAATGATTTCTATTATAAATTACCTCAGAATTTATTTTTTCTAATCTATTTATTTCTTTTTTAAGGATTGAATTATCATTATAAGCTAATCTACTTGAATGAATTCCAATATAATGATTTCTAAAACTGGTTTCTTTAATCGCATCTTGAACCTCATTAATGTTATAACGAAAGTCATATTCATTTTTTTCAAGGCACATAAAAAAGAATAAAGATTTTAAGTTATTTTGTTCACTATAATCCATGATTCTTTCAAAATTAAAATAAGGATCATTTTTAATGTTTATTAGAGACTTAACAAAGTCATAATAGTTTTTAAAAAATTTAAAACTGCCAAATTCAAGGACAGATTTTTTTACCAATTTTTTAATTGTCCATTTTTTAATTATATCAATATCATGAGAAAGAATAACCTCAAATTTATTTGATTTTATTTGATAATTTGGATATAGAGTATTGATTGCATCCTTAAGAAAATAAATATATTCATTTATAATGGGTCTTAAAATAATATTGAACTTGTGAGCTAGAGATCCTTTATATTTATATCTGCCAAATTTATCATGGTTACCATTTAATTCTTCAATTCTTGATAAAAAGATAAAACTTGTTCCAATGATATCATTATGAATTGATATATTGTTATCGTTTATCACTTTTTCACTTTTTCCATAAAGTCCAAAAAGTTTATGCTGTTTATTTAAATTTACTTCAGTTTCAAAATTAACTTTAGGTACATCAGATTTTACCCAACTATATATATCTTTTTTTGAAGCAAAAAAAATATCATTTATAATAATTTTTTTTGAATTTGGAAGAATTATCCTAAAAATATGTTCATTGATGATATTGTATTTAATTTTTAGATCAAGGTAGTCTTCAAATAAAACACTAAGAATATATTTTTTTTCTTCAAAATAGTTATCATTTAATTCGATTGTAATATTCATGATTTGTGAGAATTTGAAAATTTTTGATTTAACATCTTATATGTTTTCTTAAACATAAAAATTACCCCGATTGCAATAATTAATAATAGAATTGCTAGTGAAATGTAAAATTGATTTTTTAATATATAAAAAATTGTGAAGCAAATGATAAGTTGTATGCAAGCCTTTACAAATATTTTTAAAAAAGATTTAATTAACATTGCTTTATTTAGAATGAAAATTAAAAAGGTTGTAAAGAAAAAAGAAAGCACAGCAGAATTGACTTTCATCGTAAATAGGAAATCATAATTATTTATTGATAAAATTAAAAATGTTAAGAACGCAAGAATTCCAAAAAATATTTCAAAGATTAAAGCCCACTTTTGCAAATTTAGAACATCATACAGCCTATCAAGAGATGATGAAAATATTAAAATAAACATTGGAGTTAACATTATATTAATAATATTACTTATTTGACTCCATTGGCTTCCTAACAGATTCGTAAAAATAAATGAAGAGTGAAAATAAATGAAAATATATAATGGTAGAATAGTAAAAATTAATAAGTCATATATTACCATAATGATTTTGACCACTTCTGATTTATTTTTTACAAATTCTCTGGTAATTATTGTTTTTAAAGGATAAGAAAATATAATTACTGGAATTGAAAGTATAGTAAATGCTTGTCCGTATAGGCCTGCTTGTCTGGCAGAAAATAATGTTATTATTATTAATAATAGAAATCTATCCTTAAGAAGATTTGCTAAAGTATAAGAGGTTCTATAAAAAATGTGGTCATAATAATTTTTAAAAACATTTAGGTTAAATGAGCTAATATTAAAAAAAGAACTATTTTTTTTAATAATTGTATACATCGTAATTACGAGTAAAAAGTTAGACAAACAGTATGATATAAAAATAGCACTAATTTTGTCCTCCATAAATAAACCTAACCCGATTTGCAATAATCTTTGACTCAAAATATTAAAAAAAGCAAAGTATGCGATGAATTTGTACATTTGGAGCCGATTTAAAAGACCTAAGCCAAATTCAAAATAAATTATCAGATGGGTCATAGAAAAAATGAATATTATATAATCTAAAAACAAAAATTTTTCAATGAAAAAGTTACTTAATAATAAAGCTGTAAAAAGAAAGATGCTCAGTACAAATCCTAAAAATACTGTTGTAGTAAAAAGTGACTTTAAAGTATTATTTTTTATATCTTGACCAAAAATGATTTCCATTCTCAATCCTATTAGCGGAATAAATATCATTGATATAATTTGCATAGAAAAAAATATTCCAATATCATCTGGACTGTAAATCCTTGAAATAATAGGTATGCTAAAAATATTTACAAGGAGTGATAAGAAGGAGCTTGAAGATAACAATATATTATTTTGAAGTAGTCTTTTTATCATTAATTTTATCTGAATGAGTTATGGAATAATAATCAAATTAATACCATTTAATGCATTAAAAGTACTTTTTTTAAAGTTACTTGGTGCAAAAATTGGGAAAAATTTTAAAATTGGGTATCTTTCAACAATATCAACAAGAAAATATTCAAATATTGTCATTGGAGATTTTGTTACAATTGGTCATAATACAAACATTAAAGTAAGCGATTTGTTTTTAGATAACCTTTCAATCATTGGTAATAACGTAGAAATAAATGGATTTGGAAAACTCTCAATAGGTAAAAGTTGTTACGTACCAGAAATATATATTGACACATCAGGAGGAGTTAAAGTTAAAGATTTTTCTGCTTTACCACCCGTTGGGAGTATATTTTCACACAATTATAGCGATACTTGGTTCAAGCCTGGAACTAGATTTTCTGTTCATAATGTTAATATTGGTAAAAGGGTCTGGATAGGTGCTGGTGCAAGTGTAATAAATTCTAATATTGGTGATGAATCATTGATTGCAGCAGGATCTACTGTAATTAATAATTTACCAAATAATACATTTGCTATTGGTAATCCCGCTCGAGTTTTGAAAGAGAACGTGCTCAATGATGTTGATAGAGATTTTATTAATGCACAAGAATTCAAAAAAGAAATTCAAGAAAAGTTTATTGATTATAATATTGGGTTTTTTGACTTACTTGGTGATGATTCGTATATTGACAAAAAATTTACTTGCATTATTTGCAATGAAAATAAACTTATTAATAAATCTTGTGCCATTCCAGTATTTAGTATTTCAGATAATAAAATAGCTAATATGAATTACAATATGATTCCAATTGTAAGATTTCTAAGAGAATATGGAATACTTTTGAAATGTTGAATTATTTTTTCTCAAAAAGTTTTTGACGTATCTTAGTAGCAGAGATTTCACCGATGTTTTTTGGTGGTACGTGCTCAATAATATTATATCCAACTCCTCTACCAAAGTTGACTGATTCAATATCTGGTATGATTATGATTTTAACTTTTTTATCCTTGACTAAATCTGATAATTCATTTTCCAAGTTTTTCTTTACTTCTTCTGGAGTGAAAGGATTATTTTTATCTGTTTCCATATCTCTAATACAAATAAGGACATTTTTATTTTTTTCTAATCTTTGATTAATAAGCCATCTATGACCTTTATGCCATGGTTGCCATCTACCAATAAACATTGAGTATTTCATTAACACACTCCTCAATCGTTTTTTCTGTTGTATCCATATTAATAAAATTTTTGACTGGAGGTTCATAGTCTTCAGCAAAAAATTTTTCTCTTCCCCTAATTTCAGTAGTATGTAAATAAACCTCAAGAACTGGAGCTATAGATTTAAATTTTTCTCGAAGTTCTTTATATGGAGCAACAAGTGATACTATTACAATGAAATTTTTATTAAAAAGAAAATGAGCAATTTTTTGGGCTGTAGTAATATTTTTTTCCCTACCTTTTTTTGAATAATCTTTATTTATGGTAATATCCCTTAAATCATCACCATCAATTATCATAATTTTTGTTGATGAATCTTTGGACTTAATTTTTTTTTCTAATGAGAGCGCAAGAGTGGTTTTTCCACTCCCAGGTTGACCGGTTAGCCAAATAACTTTATTTTCCACATTAAACCTCAATTAATTTGTTATCAACAATTTTAAAATTGCCGCAGGTACTTTCATTATTAGCATTAAAAACTAATTTTTTACCTTTTTTATCAACCCAACAAACGAACTTTGCAGGGTTCCCGTAAACTAATGCAAAATCATCAACATTTTTTGTAACTACAGCACCAGATCCTATTAATGAATACTTACCAATTGTAACTCCACAAACTATAGTTGCATTAGCGCCTATGGATGCAGATTTTTTAACCATAGTTTTTAAATAATGCTCAGATCCCCTTTGTGGGAATTCTGATCTTGGAAGCAAAATATTTGTAAAAACCATTGATGGCCCGCAAAAAACAAAGTCTTCTAATTCTACCCCTTCATAAACTGAAACGTTGTTTTGTATTTTCACTCCATTGCCAATTTTAACATTATTTCCAATATTCACATTTTGACCTATGGAGCAGTCGGAGCCGATTTTTGTATTTGATTGAATATGAGAAAAATGCCAGATTTTTGTATTTCGGCCTATAAGAACATTATCGTCAACATAGGCACTTTCATGTATAAATTTTTTATTTCTTTGATTGTTCATCACGAAAATTATTAATATTATTCTAAAATACTACTAATAAATTATGAAATACAAAATTTACCTTAAAAATTTTCCTCGCAATTTTTTAATAAAATATAGAAGTCAAATTGGAATGGTTGTTTTATTAAACTTTTTTATAAGCATTATTTTATATTTTGTTGTCGACAAAGAATATGTTTCATCAGCTTCTATTTTGCCTAACAGCTCATCTGATTCAAATCCTGTTGCAAATATAGCTAGTCAATTTGGTTATGATGTTGGCAACCAAACTAATCAATTAACTGATCCCTTAGTTCTTAAAAAAATTGCTACTAATTATGATATATCATCAAAAACCTTGAAAGAAAAAATTTCTATTGATGGGGAAACTAAAGAGATTTTTTTCTTCTTATTTCCAGATTACGATATAAATAATAAACTTGATTTTGAAAATGGTATTTTGAAATTAGGTCAAAATCACTTGTATATCTCAAAAGATTTAGAAGGTCCAATAATTAATTTTAAAGTTATTACCAATCACCCTCAACTTTCTTTTGAAATTTGTAGTATCATTTTTAAAAATACAATTCAGTATGTAAATCGTTTAGATCAATCTACCAAAAAAGAAAAATTAACATATTTGACTAACCGTATTCAATCTGTTAAAAAAGAGCTTAATGAGAAAGAAGATGTAATTGAAGATTTTCTGATTCAAAATCGAGATATAAATTCTCCATCTCTTCAAACAGAATATAATCGCCTAATTTCAGAATTAGGTGTTATTAATCAACTTTACATTTCATTAAGAACCGAACAAGAGTTTAAAAGAGTAGACTTAAACTCTGATAATAATAATAATATTTATTTGATTGATGAGCCCAATATTCCAGTAGGGAGATCTTACCCTAAATCTTCAAATTTAGTTTCTTTTTTTATTCAGCTAAACTTACTGTGCTTGGGAATATATTGTTTAATGAAAGTAAGAATAAAAGAAATTGTTGATTGATTTACGTTTAATTTTTTACTTAATAGTAGCAAGATTGGTTGTTGACTACTCGTATCTCACAATCCTATTACCAGTATATTCTTACAGAGGATTTGAAGGAGACTTGAGCTCTTATAAATCTAGATTTCTGTTTTCATTATTATTTATAGTACCATTTATAATCAACGCAGGCACAAAAAAAATATCCCACTTTGCAACTTTCATACTATTGATCGGAATTTTTCTTCCTGTAAGTTCCATGTTTGCATTCGGTGCAATTAACTATAATTGGTTTTTTTTAAATCTTGGGTTTTTCGTATTTATATCAATTGCTAATAAATTTTTATCTGAAATGGAATATAGAATTCCGTTCATTGATTTTCCAAAAATATTTAAACCCCTTTTATACTCACTTTTTTTTGTTTCACTGATATTATTTATACAATTTTATGGATTAACCTTTAATGTTAGACTACTTACATTTGATTCTGATTTAATTTATCAGCAGAGAGGAGTATATAAATCATTTTCTGAGCCATCGGGTATTTTAAGCTATTTATTTTCTTTTTTAACTCATGTTTTTTTACCAACTCTTCTTGCATTCTCCATTGTTAAAAAAAAATATTTTCAAATTTTCCCTATAATGTTTGTAGTAATCATAATTTTTTCAACAAGTGCAATGAAAAGTTTACCTATAGTTATGTTGCTCCTTTTTTCAATTATTTTTATTGAAAAATATTTTAAGAGAAATACTATATACGCATATTTGAATTTTTACTCTTTGGGGATATTTATCATAAACATTTTTTATGCCATTTATCCAAAATTTCTCCTAATACCAGCATTGATTATTTATAGAGCAATCTTTATACCATCATTAGTAGGAAAATATTATTACGAATTTTTTCAGGAAAATCGTTATACATATTTTTTAGACTCAAACATAATTAGCAAAATTACAAATAAATCTTATTACCTCGATGGACTCCCATATAGAATTGGAGAGGTTTATTTTAACAAAGGTCTTTATGCTAATACTGGTTTAATATCTGATGGTTATTCAAAGTTGGGAGTATTAGGTGTTTTTTTAATTGCATTAACTTTTATTATTATAATGCATTTCATTGAATTTATTTCCAAAAATAAAAATCATATTATGGTTAAAGCCATATTAATCTATCCAATATTATTTCTTATTAATGGTTCATTAATAACTTCTTTTTTGACTGGAGGTTTAATGATCTCAATAATTTTAATTGCTTCTTACGCAACAGATTTGGAAGATATAAAGTGAAAATTTTAATTATTAATTCTGGAGTTTCAAATGCAAGTTCTGTAAAAAATATGCTTAAATGGATTGGTTTTGAATCACAAATTGTAACTTCCCTTGAAGGGCTTAGCAATGGAGATAAGATTATTCTTCCCGGAATAGGCAATTTTGGAGAAGCAATGAATAATCTAGAGCAGTTAAATTTAATCAATCAAATAAAAGACTGTGTATCTAATAAAAAGATTCATTTTCTTGGTATTTGTTTAGGTATGCAGCTATTAATGGACTCAAGCGAAGAAGCTCCTGAATCAAAAGGGTTAGGTTTAATTAAAGGCGCTGTAAAGAAATTTAAATTTTCAGAAAAAAATAATCATCTAAAAATACCGCATGTTGGTTGGAATAAAATTCAAGAAAATTCTAATTCCAGAATTTTTTTGAATCATAACTCAAATCAGTCAAGATTCTATTTTGTACATAGTTATTATGTTGAATGTGAAGATAAAAAAGACATTCTCGCACATACACATTATGGAATTAAATTTCATTCTATGATTTGTAGAGATAATATTTATGGATTTCAATTCCACCCAGAAAAAAGTTTGAAACATGGAGCAAATCTTTTAAGAAATTTTTGCACTTTAAAATGATGAAACGAATAATTCCCATTTTATTATTAAAAGATAAGCTCTTATACAAGACAATAAATTTTGATATGCCTAAATACATAGGCGATCCATTTGTTGCTTTAAAAATTTTTAATGATAAAGAAGTTGATGAGCTAATCGTTCTAGATATAGATAAATCCAAGGAAAAAAAAGCACCAGACATAGATTTTTTGGAGAGTTTAGCCTCCGAAGCATTTATGCCTGTTGGTTATGGAGGAGGAATCACAACTGTTGATCAAGCAAGAGAAATTTTCAATATTGGGTTTGAAAAAGTTATTTTAAATAGCATCCTTAATTCAGATTTAAATCTTATAAACAAAATTTCTAAGATATTTGGTTCACAAGCTGTAGTAGCTTCCGTTGACTATAAAATGAAGTATTTTACCAAAAAAAGATTTTGCGTTTTTAAAAATGGTAAAATAAGCTCGCAACTTTGTCCAAAAGAATTAGCTATTTCTTGTGAAAGAGCTGGAGCTGGCGAGATTCTGCTGCATTGTGTTTCTTATGAAGGTAAAATGGATAAGATGGATGTCGATTTTATAAAAGAAGTTGTTGAAGAAATTGATATACCTGTTATTGGCTCTGGTGGTACCCCTAATTCTAGCTATATAACCGAATTTTTTTTAAAAACTCATGCATCAGCATTAGCAGCTGGAAGTATTTTTATTTATTATGGTAAATACAATGCAGTTTTGATAAACTATCCTTCTTATGAAGATAAAAAAAATATATTAGACAAAATTGAAAAAATATAACATATGTTCCTTTTGTGTAATGGACACTAGTGTTCCAGACATTGAATTCAATGAAAATAATCAATGTAATTTTTGTACATCTCATATTTCGAGATTAGAATATGAAAAAAATCAATATCAAGAAAGTTCTCTTAAAACTTTAGTAGAGAGAATTAAGAAAAGTAGAGGGAACAGCGAATATGACTGTATTATAGGAGTAAGTGGTGGAGTTGATAGTACATATACAGCATATATTGTAAAAAAGATTTTAGGATTAAATCCTTTAGCTGTGCATTTTGATAACGGATGGAATTCAGAGCTAGCAGTCAAAAATATCCATAATTGCCTTGACAAATTAAATATCGATTTACACACACACGTAGTTGACTGGCCAGAATTTAGGGAAGTTCAAAAATCCTTAATTTTATCTTCAATTAAAAATATTGAAATGGTTTCAGATCATGCTATTTTGTCACTTTTACTAAAAACTGCTAATAAACATAATATAAAATTTGTTTTGCACGGAGGTAATAATGCAACGGAAGGAATTATGCCTCTATCGTGGATGGAAACTAATCACGATAAAAAATTATTAACATCTATTGTAAAACAATTTTCAAACCAAAAAATTGTAACTTTACCAACAATCGGTTTGTTTGAATTTTTTCATTTATTATTTATAAAAAAAATAAAGTACATACCAATACTAAATTATTTTGATTACGATAAGGAATCATCAATCGAAATTTTAAAAAAAGAACTAGAATATAGGCCATACAAATTCAAGCATGATGAGTCCATTATAACAAGATTTTTTCAAAGATATATTCTGTTAGAAAAATATAATATTGACAAAAGAAGACCTCATTACTCAAACTTAATAATAAGTGGTCAACTAACAAGATTAGAGGCGATTAATCTGTTAAAAGAGCCAACTTACGATAAAATAGAATTTGAAAAAGATAAAGAATTTTTTTTAAAGAAATTTGATTTTGATGAAGCTGCTTTTGATAAAATACTTAATGAAAAACCCAAAAGTGCCAAAGATTATCCCTCCAATTCAACTTTGTTTAATTTCATATATAGATTTTCTAATTTGATTAGGAGAGCTACTAGGTGAAAAATAATTACAATATTGTTTTGTTTGGCGCTGGATACTGGGGAAAGAATCATTTAAGAGAATTAGACAATTGTGATAAGGTATCGCAAATTTTTGTTGTAGATCCAGTTGTGCAAAATAATCACGAGCTCCTCTCATCTTATAAAGAGGTTTCTTTCTATAATGAATTTGATGATTTAAAAAGTAAAAAAGATATAATAGATGGTGCTATCATTGCAACACCACCTAATACACATTTTAAACTGGGGAAATTATGTTTAGAAAATGGTTTTCATACTTTAATTGAAAAACCAATGACAGAATCTATTTCTGAATTAAATATTTTAAATGAGCTAGCATTAAGAAATAATAAAGTATTGATGTCGGGGCATACATACTTATATCACCCTGCTATAAAAGCAATGAAAAAAATCATAGACTCTGGAGAAATTGGTGATATTATGTTTATTCATAGTCAAAGACTAAATTTTGGTATAATGAGAGAAAATACGGATGTTTTTTCTAGCCTTGCTCCGCATGATATCAGTCTCGTTCAATTTTTTTTAAATGATGACTTCCATATTAGAATGAATTCTAATAAAAGTAATTTTACGTTTTCTCCATATGATGATTTTTCATCTACTTTACTTGAATATAATGATAATGTTTTTGCACAAATTGATGTTAGTTGGTATTACCCACATAAAACTAGACTGCTTAAAGTAATTGGATCAAAAAAAACCTTGGTTTTTGACGACACTTCAAAGAAAATAGAACTTTTTAATTTAGAAATAGATAAAAATTATAAACACAAAAATGATGGTAAAATAGAAATTAATTTTGATAAAAATATTCAACCTTTAACGAGTGAAATAAGCCACTTTATATCATACTTTCAGTCTCCATCAGATTGCATTACAGGGTATAATCATACTAAAAATGTCATTAAAATTTTAGAAGAATATTATAAGACTTAATAGAAAATCTTTTCAATGAAGAATGTTTTAATAATAAATCATTTTGCCGGAGCTCCAAATATAAATGAAAGATCATTGCGACATTATTTATTAGCCAATTATTTAAATTCTAAAGGCAATAATTGTACAATCATATCATCTAGTGATACATATCAATCTAGTAGTTCAAATAATTTTCAAAACAATAAAGTTACCATTATTAATGGCGTCAAGTTTCTATTTATTAAGGAAAAGTTTTTTAAGAAAAATAATCTATTTACAAAATTTTTAAGAATGACATCCTTTTCATTAAATTTGTTAAAATCCTTCATTTTGGGACGTATAGATACTAAAAAAATTGATATAGTTGTTAGCAGTTCTCCTGATTTATTTACTTCATTAGTATCTTACTATATTTCCAAAAAAAATAAATCAAAGTTTATTTTAGAAATAAGAGATATTTGGCCTTTATCACAGATTGTTCATCATAAATTTTCAAAAAAACACCCCATAATAATTATTTTAAGGATGATTGAAGAGTTTTTACATAATCGTGCAGATTATGTTATTTCACCATTAAACAATTATCAAAAATATTTAGATGAAAATAATTTTAAGGTTAATTATTCTTATTGTCCCCAGGTTTATAACATAGATGAAAAAAAATCGAAATTAAATATTGAAATTCCATATAGTAAATTTGAAAAAATTGGTATTTATGCAGGCACCGTTGGCAGTTTGTATAAAGTTGAAAGTATTATTCAATATTTTCCCAAAAATCTTTCTACAAAAATAGGAATTATAATTATTGGTGATGGAGATAGGTGGGATCATCTCAATGATTTAATAGATAAAAAAAATGCAAAAAATATTTTTTTGGTAAAATCTGTTAAAAAGGAATTATTAATTAACTATTACGAAATATCAGATTTTGCAATTTCAATTCATCCAGATAAGCCTGAACTTTATAAATATGGACTTTGTCCATTAAAAACACTTGATTATATGCATAATAGTTTACCTGTACTATTTTTAGGAAACAAATCATACCTTAAGAGTGGTTATTCGAAGGGGTTAATTCAAGCAAATTTTGATGACAAAATTTCTTTCCAATCTAGTATTGAAAATATCAGTAGTTTTTCAAAAGATAAGTTAGTTAAACTTGGAAAAGAAAATTATAAGATTGCTAATAAATTAAACAATCCTAATTTATTATACAGTGTTTATGAAGAGATAGTTAATCAAAATGTATAGTTTTATTAAAAGTGTCTTTGACTTTATGTTTAGTATTATTTTAATTATTTTATTATCTCCAGTAATATTTATTATAAGCTTAGCAATATTTTTTCATTTAGGGTCCCCTGTTTTTTTTAAACAAAAAAGAGGAGGTTATAAGGGCAAAGCATTTAATATAATTAAATTTAGAACCATGAAAAATATTGGAGATAATGCAATGACAGCTGAGAATGATAAGAAACGGTTGACGGCATTTGGATTATTTCTTAGAAAATATAGTATTGATGAACTGCCTACTTTAATAAATATTTTAAAAGGAGATATGAGCTTTGTTGGTCCTAGACCGCTAATATTTGAATATAAAAAACTTTACAATGATCAACAAAAAAAACGCTTCTTAGTCAAGCCTGGTATCACAGGTTGGGCCCAAGTTAATGGGAGAAATAAAATATCATGGCAAAAGAAGTTTGATTTAGATATTTGGTATGTTGATAATTACAGTATTTTAATAGATTTAAAAATTATTTTCATGACAATTTCTAAGATTTTTTTTAATAAAGATGTACAATATAGTAATGACAATGATATACGATTTAAGGGCAATGAGGATTTATAAATATATTGAATTTTTATAATAATATATTTTTGTACATTATATATAACTATTAATGAATTAATGAGAACATTAAATAATAAATCAATACTATTTTTAGGTAAAAAAAATGATAAACATTGTTTGAAAGCCATAGAGTTTTTAAACAAGAATTTCAAAAATGTTGATGTCTATTTTGGAGAATTTCATGGGGAGCCCTTACCGGATGGAGCAAAGCAATGGCATGGAGACTATATTATTTCATATTTATCAAGATGGATAGTCCCGTTAGACTTGCTAGACAGAGCAAACATAGCATCATTTAATTTCCACCCGGCCTCGCCTGATTATCCAGGAATTGGATGTAATAATTTTGCATTATATTTTGAAGATGATACTTATGGTGCAACATGTCACCATATGTTAGAAAAAGTTGATACTGGAAATATAATTGCTGTCAAAAGGTTTGAAATTCATGCTACCGATACTGTAGAAAGTATATTAAGAAAAACATATGATGTTCAGCTTGTTCTTTTTTATGAAGTTATACAAACAATTATTGACGGACATGACCTACCCCAAACAGAAGAAGTTTGGACCAGAAAACCATTTACTAGAAAAGAGTTTAATGAGTTGATGAAGATCACTCCTGAAATGGATAATGAAGAATTGAGAAAAAGAATTAGAGCCACTAGCTTTAATCAGTGGCAGCCAAGCGTAAAAATTGGTAAATACCATTTTTACTATGATCCTAATAAACAAAAGGTAGATTAGATGAATAGCTGGCCATATTTTTATCCTGAAGATATTAAAAAAGCTACTGAAATACTAAAATCAGGAAAAATAAATTATTGGACTGGTTTTGAAGGCAGAGAGTTTGAAAAAGAATTTTCACATTATGCTGGAGTTAAATATTCCGTTGCAGTTGATAACGGTACAAATGCATTAATTTTAGCAGCTCACGCATTGGGAATTTCTCATGGTGACGAGGTAATCATGAGTCCAAGAACCTTTGTTGCAAGTGCTTTTAGCATAATGCATCTTGGAGCAAAACCTGTGTTTATTGATATTGATAGAAATACTCAAAATATGG
>MDTD01137223.1_pt1 | contig 24188 bp, 39 predicted proteins | sample 811221 | NCBI WGS metagenome assembly MDTD01 (sample SAMN05326646, study PRJNA326480) | marine metagenome | isolation source: seawater | place: Pacific Ocean: South West | collected 2011 | reverse complement strand
GAACCAGGACGACTGTCCCAAAGGATAGATGAGAAATACGCTGACAAAAACAGCAATAGGACCACTGAAAGCAATAGCATTGTAAGGACGAATACCGATAAGACGTGCCAGTTCAAACTGGCGAAGCATGAATCCAATTAGGGCAAATGTACCGTGGAGAGCAACAAAGGCCCAAAGCCCTCCAAGTTGGCACCAGCGGACGAAATCGCCCTGAGCTTCAGGACCCCAAAGTAGAAGAAGAGAATGACCCATAGCATCAGCAGGCGTTGAGACAGCCGCTGTGAGGAAATTAGCACCCTCAAGATAAGAAGACGCCAACCCGTGGGTATACCAGCTTGTAACAAAGGTCGTGCCAGTAAGCCAGCCACCAATTGCCAAATAAGCAGTGGGAAAAAGAAGTAGTCCAGACCAGCCCACAAAGACAAAGCGGTCGCGTTTAAGCCAGTCATCAAGGACATCGAACCACCCTCGTTGTGGAATGTTGATTGTTGAAGTTGTCATAACCCCCATTGTGGTTTTTACTTTCAGTATTTAGTTTACAATACTTTACAGTAAGATACAATAGGGATTTATACTCAATCTTCAGATGTTGCCTCAGACTCTTCCGATAGTTCCACAAGCAGTTCTTCTACAGATGCTTCAGCTGCAGTGCTGCTTGAGAAGTGCTGCTCGATTGCAGCAATCCGTTCTTCGGAATGAGCGATAATATCAAGTTGTTCTTGAATTGCTGCAAGAACGTCTGGATGCTCACCAATACCCACTGGGTTGTGAAGGTATACCTCGATATTTGCTTTTGCTTTATCGATGTCTCCCTCAGCATTTGAGCGAATTGCATCCAAAATAATAGATCTAAGATCGCAAGCCATTAGTAGAGTTCCTCCTCTGCTTCTCCTCTAATAACACAATCACTAGTAGGATAAGAAACACAAAGAAGAGCAAAACCTGCTTCAATCTGATCATCATCCAAGAAAGATTGATCTTCTTGGTTTACTGTTCCAGAGAGAATTTTGCCAGCACATGAAGAGCATGCTCCTGCACGACAAGAATAAGGAAGATCGACGCCTGCTTCATCAGCGGCGTCTAAAATATATTGATCTTCGGGACATTCAAAAGTAGTACTGCCCTCGGATGTTTCGATTGTAATCTGTGCCATTAGTTCATTCAACGTGTACTGTACCAACCATACCTGCTCCTTTGTGAGGACCACAGAAAAATTCGTAGTCACCCGCTTCGGTGAAGGTAATGTCAAATTCTTCCCCAGGCATCATTGCCAGGGCTTCATGACTTAGTTCCATGTGACCTTCTACGATCACATTGTGAGGAGGTAGCATATTATTCACAAAGTGAATACTTTCTCCTGCCTGTATTGTAACATCTGATGGTTCAAAAATCAAGTTACCACCTGATCCCATTTGAACATCTACTGCCCAAGCAGGAGCAGCAAGGAATAGTGTAGCGATTAGTGCGAAAAAGAACTTCATGTCTGTCAATCGACTACACTATCTATATTTTTCTTATACGATTGTATCGTTCATTTGTTTTGGCTTCCTCACTTATCATTTCACTATGCTCTGACGTACAAACGTTCCATTTTTCTCTTAATATATTCGCTTTTTCTTCATCTTTATCTTTAAACTTTGCATCATACCATTCGTACCAAATCTTAGAGCACTCTTCACTCTTCTTTTGTAGGTGTGGTTCCCTGTACACGATGCAGGTATTCCTTTTCTGATTGATAAGGATGTTTTTGACCTGACCAGATCTCGTATCCTTCGACAAGATCTGGTATTAACCATTGGTCTACCCTGTAGCAATACTTCCAGTTAACTGGTTGAATACAATTCATCACAACCACTTGGAAGAATGCTACTAGGTGAATCCAAAAGCTCATCATACTATTTAATATATTCGTTCTCTATTAACCACTGTTCTGTTAAGGGAGTAGGTTCATAGACCTCCCACATAGCACCAGTAGCACATGCTTCTAGTGCTTTAGCAGTCATATCTTCAGTGCGTCCTGCCCAAGATGCTTCTGCTTCCCAAGGCACAGCACTGGGAGGATAAGTACGCTCTGCCAATTCACGCCAAATTGGAGGAACTTCCTCCTCTGGTTTGATAATAGCAATCAAAGAATTCTCGATAGAACCTGCCATACAATCCTGTGCTGCATGCCATCCCTCATGACGCATAACACTCATCAATACACCTTGACGATGCATGAATCGTTCATTCAGGAAGAAGTTATTACTCACTGTGTGATAGACACCTCGGTGTCCTGCGGGAAAATATCTCTCTGCCCCTAGAAAAACTTTAACTCCGACCGCATTAAGGGCGCGTATAATTGAGTTAAACTCAGAATCAATAGCAGAAAAATCGCTATCGGGATAGTAATTTTTAATATCCTGGATACTGGTAAGTTCTTGAACATCTTCAGTACACTCTCTCAGTAGCATACATCCCATGGCATCCATGGTGTAAAAACCTTTTGTAATCTTATCTTCATTTGCAAATGCTGTTGGTGCTGCTCCGAGACTAATCGCTGTCAGGAGTGCGAGGATTTTTGAACGTACCATAGTTATGAATGTAATTAAGGAAATTGTTGATTGTACGTTCAACGCCGAGTGATTTCTTACACTCTAGCCATGACTCGTACTCTTCTTGCAAGTCTTTACCAAGTTCAATGTTGACTATCATCTGAACATAAAAAAAGAGGGTCTTATGACCCTCTCATTATAACATCTTAGTGTTTGATTATCAACCGACTGCAGGTGCGGTGAGTGCCACAGGGGTGGACTCGGCAGCAGCAAGATCGAGTGGGAAGTTGTGAGCGTTACGCTCGTGCATTACTTCCATACCCAGACCAGCGCGGTTGAGTACGTCTGCCCAGGTGTTCAGGACATGACCTTGGTTGTCTTGGATAGACTGGTTGAAGTTAAAACCGTTGAGGTTAAATGCCATGGTGCTTACGCCCAGTGCGGTGAACCAGATACCAATGACAGGCCATGCTGCCAGGAAGAAGTGAAGTGAACGGGAGTTGTTGAACGATGCATACTGGAAGATCAGACGACCGAAGTATCCATGAGCAGCAACGATGTTGTAGGTCTCTTCTTCTTGACCAAACTTGTATCCATAGTTCTGGGACTCAGTTTCAGTCGTCTCACGGACGAGTGAAGAGGTGACCAGTGAACCGTGCATTGCGGAGAACAGTGAACCGCCGAAGACACCTGCGACTCCCAGCATGTGGAAGGGGTGCATCAGGATGTTGTGCTCTGCTTGGAAGACAAGCATGTAGTTGAAGGTGCCAGAGATGCCCAGAGGCATTGCGTCAGAGAACGAACCTTGACCGAAAGGATAGACCAGGAATACTGCGGATGCTGCTGCAACAGGTGCAGAGTATGCTACGCAGATCCAGGGACGCATACCAAGACGATAGGAGAGTTCCCACTCACGACCCATGTAGGCATAGATGCCGATCAGGAAGTGGAAGATGACCAGTTGGAAAGGTCCACCGTTATACAGCCACTCGTCAAGCGATGCGGCTTCCCAAATGGGATAGAAGTGAAGACCAATTGCGTTGGAAGATGGAACAACTGCACCAGAGATGATGTTGTTACCATACATGAGTGAACCAGCTACGGGTTCACGGATGCCGTCGATGTCCACAGGGGGAGCAGCGACGAAGGCGGTGATGAAGCAGATAGTTGCTGCCAACAGAGTTGGGATCATCAGGACGCCGAACCAACCGACATAGAGGCGGTTATTGGTGGAAGTTACCCACTGGCAGAAAGACTCCCAGGTGGATTGCGACGACTGTCGCGAGATTACAGATTGAGCCATTGTTTTGAAAAAGGGTTATGTATGAGTGCGGGGTGGCACTGGGTATAGTATTCCAACTCTACCCTCCAGAGTTGGTATGAGAGACGTATTTTACTTGGATAGTCTCGGTAAGCGTTTCGGCTGTTTCTCCAAGGCAACAAAAAACGGAGTGTTACGGGTCAGTGATGATCCGTTACATTCCGTAACGTGCTGATGTATTTATAGTAGCATAGATCTTAGAGATCTGTCAACCCTCAGACTCTCCAAATATTATCGCAGTAATCTTGGATGGACCTGTCGGAAGAGAAGAACCCAGACCTAGCAATATTGATCAGGGACCTTCGGTTCCACTCCTTCCTATTACCCCAGGTAGTGTCCACTACAATTTGAGCACGGCAGTAATCGGCAAAATCTGCACAGACACAGAAGGGATCATTCTCCAGCAGATTGTCGATGATAGCGGAGAAAGCATTCTTCTCACCATTAGAGAAGTGACCAGACTTGATCAGTTCAATTGCTTCAAACAACCCACCACTCATATGTTCTTTTGGATCGTAACCATTCTTCCACAGATCTCCGATCTGTTCCTCTGTATTGCCAAACAAGAAGAAGTTCTCTTCCCCAACAAGATCACGAATCTCCACGTTTGCACCGTCAAGTGTGCCAATTGTTAAAGCGCCATTCATCTGGAACTTCATGTTGCCAGTACCAGATGCCTCCTTACCTGCTGTAGAGATCTGTTCGGAAAGATCTGCAGCAGGATAAACCTTCTCACCCAACTTAACACTGTAATTTGGTAGGAAGACCACACGTAACTTGCCGTCCATGTCAGGATCAGAGTTAATAGTCTCAGCAAGGTTGCAGATAAAACGAATGATCTCCTTCGCCATGTAATATCCAGGTGCTGCCTTGCCACCAAAGATCACTGTACGTGGAACAACATAATCGTCTTTATGATTTTTGATATACAAATACCGAGACACAATCCATAAAGCAAGGAGATGCTGTCGTTTGTATTCATGAATCCTCTTTACTTGTACATCAAACATACTTGACGGATCAACGGAGATGCCAAGTGTCTTCTTTATGTATTGTGCAAGTTTATGCTTACCAATCAGTTTTGTTGCACCAATCTTCTCCAACACAGAATCATCATCCACATAATTCTCCAGTTCAACTAGACGATCCATGTGAGATGCCCAATCCTCACCAACATATTCATCAAGAACCTCAGCAAGTGCAGGATTAGAGTCTGCCAACCAACGACGAGGAGTCACACCATTAGTCACATTCGTAAACTTATGAGGCCAAATCTCATAGAACTCAGGCATCAAGTTTTTAGTGATCAGATCTGAGTGAAGTGCAGCAACACCATTGATATGGTGAGATCCGACTGTTGCAAGATTGGCCATGCGGACAAATCTACCACCCGTCTCATCAATGATGGACAGTTTTCTGAGGATTTCTTCGTCTCCTGGGTAGTGCATTCTGACGATCTGGAGGAATCTGGAATTGATTTCATAAATGATCTCCAAGTGTCTGGGTAGGAGTTTTTCAAACAGACTTACACTCCACTTCTCCAGTGCCTCTGGAAGTAGTGTGTGATTGGTATATGCAATCGACTTACTTGTAATATCCCATGCAAGATCCCACTCCATGTGGTGATCATCCATAAGAAGTCTCATTAGTTCTGCAACCGCAACTGATGGATGAGTATCATTTAACTGAACTTGATAATAGTTGTAGAACTCTTCGAGAGGTAGATCACGTTCTTTGAGACTTCTGATCATGTCCTGAAGAGAAGCACTCACAAAGAAGAACTGCTGTTTTAATCTCAGTTCTTTTCCTTGAGTGGTTCCATCATTTGGATAAAGAACTTTTGAGATAGTCTCCGTGGTTACACTGTTCTCTACGGATCCCAGATAGTCTCCCTGGTTGAATGCTTTGAAGTCAAACACATCAATAGCGTCTGCTCTCCAGAGTCTAATCTTTGCACAACTATCTACTTTATATCCTGCTTGCAAAACATCATAAGGAACTGCAACCACATGTTGTTGAGGTGCCCAACGAACTCTATGGTCATTATCATCAAACTCATAGTGTTCTACCTTTCCCCCGAATCCGATCATGACAGATTCATCTGGATAACAAACTTCCCATGGCCAATCTCCATGCAACCAATTATCGGTGACTTCTACCTGTTGATTGTCACGGATTGTTTGTTTGAAAATACCGTACTTATATCTAATACCATATCCAGTGGCAGGAACTTTTAGAGTTGCCATGGATTCCATGTAACATGCAGCAAGTCTACCTAGACCACCATTTCCAAGTCCAGGTTCTTCAGACAATTCTAAAATCTCATCCAAATCATATCCAAACTGACCAACTGCTGCAGCAGCTTCTTTGCGAATATCCAAATTGAGTAAGTTGTTACTCAACTGCGGTCCAATAAGGAACTCTGCAGACAAATATGCAACTTCCTTCTTATATGGCTTTTCAACTAAATGATTATCAATCATTCGATCTCTAACGGCATAACAAAGTGCCATGTAGACATCGTGTGCAGAGGCAGATTCGGGACGCTTTCCTAGTGTGTACAGAAGACGTTCCTTTACTCCATCCGTAATTGTGTTGGTTAACATAATAATCCCATAAAAAATGAGGAGGTTTCCCTCCTCGTATTTAGATACCCTCTAAGATGGGTGACATCAGTCCACTGTCTGGACCGTTTCCATCGTCGTCATCAGTCTCTACAAAGAGAAGCATAAAGAAAAGAGGCGTCAAGAAAAAAATTACCGTCTGACTCCATTCAATACTCATGACTTAATTGCTACTGCTGCAATAGGAATTAGCATCAGCACTGCTGCTACTAAAAATCCCATCACCAGATACCTGGAATGATTTGACCTGTTGCTGCATAGGATCCAATTGCTGCGATTACACCGATCATTGCGGCCCAACCGTTAATACGTTCTGCTCTTTCAGTCATTGTTTTTTCTCCAAGGATTGGTTAAAGATTACGACTCTACCGTTTTCGTGAGTAAAAATAAGTTCATCATCGTGCCCCCAGCAGAGTTCTTCGTATAGGGCATTGAGTCTTCGCATGTCTTCCCACAGTGCGTTCTCGTTGGTCATGGTATCAAATCTTTTCAACTATCTAGTACAAGATAAAAGTTAGTGTTGTCACTTTGTGTGTTTTCGTAGACAGAAGAATCACCATATGTTTTATGGTCTTTGTAACCCACCATGCGACCCTTCGTATTTTGGAGGGCAGACATGAAGACTACAAAGAAGAATACTCCTGGGGCACCAATCAAAAGGGCACCACCAATTACATAATAAGTAAGAATTTCAAGAAGAGAGTTTTCCATCAGATACCAAATGCACCAAAGAAGAACAAACTACCAGTAGTAGCATAAGAAACTACTGCGGCAATAAAACCGAGCATCGCGGTGCGACCATTCAGTTTTTCTGCACGTTCCGCATAGGTTTCATAACCATAGCGTTCTGCTGCAGTTTGATCGACATACATACGAGGTTCGGTAGCGAACATATTTGTTCTTCCGCCGTCTTCAGTTGTGATTGTTCCTGAGCGAGTCATTAGTTTGTTGCGAAACTTTACATAGTATATAGTAATGTAACAACTTTGTCAAGTATTTTTTTGAGGACCTTCTGACGTTCGTCCCAAATACGGATCCCACTCCATCAATCTATCAATTTCTAGTGTCGATCCTTGTCTTTCCCAGAGTTCTCGTAAACCGTCATGTGATCCTCGATGGAAAATCTCAATATGTTCAGGATGAATTGAGGACCCCAACTCAATCTTATAGAGAAATATAGGCAAGGCGAACGTATTACCAGAGTTATAGATCAAATCGTCTGCAACAGCACGTGGCTTGATTTTATAGTCTAGTTTATACTTTTCCCCCCGACAATGGAGGCGAACCACCTTTTCCGCATGGTGACGTGTAATGACATAACACGCCGTGGAGAAATCGTTTACAAATCTCCTGTGTAGATTGACGTGAAGTGTACCAGGGCAGATGACTGCCAACTGAACAACATCATAATCATAGGGGAATCTTGCATAAAGTTGATTCCAAGTGAAAGTCCAATACTTAGCAACATTAATATCAACATCATCTTCCATTACCACACAGTATGGTGCATCAGATGTCTCTAGAAAATGTTTAAGGAGTTTAAGGTGAGAGGTTACACACCCAATCTCACCAGAACTCATATTTTCTGGATAACGACCGTGGAGGATGTCGCTTAGATCATCCTCTCTACCATCATATGCAGAAATTCGTTCGTAGTTTTCAATTTCCCAATGTGCAAACATGTCTTCCATGTACTGTTTGCGTTCTGGTTGCCCATCTAAGTTGATGTAATAGATGGGTCCCATACCTTTCAGTTTAGATACAGACTTATTCTTATCCATCAAATAACTTCCCAACCCTCACAGTACAAATCTTTAGTATCTTTATCAGCGTAATCTGGACCGAACCAGTTCTTAGGTGCAATGACTTTACCAGCACCATTCTGCAACCATGCACCCCACCAAGAAAGAGTAGAGTTTGCAATGATAGCACCCTTACAATTCGCCATCAAACAGAGGTCAATATAAGGAGTATAAGATCCATCAGGATACTTCTCTTCGGGTGTAGAAACAAAGAAACGATCAGGTTTGAATAGTTCCTGTTCCATAACCCACTCAGGCGAGTCTGAGACGACGACAACCTCTTGATCGTCTGGGAATTGTTTCAACGCCTCTTCGTAGTACTCAACGCCTTGTGGCGGGTGCATAGAAGAACACTGAGTGTAAGACCACTTAAATCCACGAGCATCGACAAGGTTGGGATCACCACGACGTACATGCAAGAAGATAGGATCTTTCAGATCGTTAAGGAATCCTTGGATGGGAACCGTCAGATCTTCATGGAAAGTAAAGTCCCTACGAATTTCATCTCGAATGTGTGCAAAATACTTCTCAGTCTGGAAAAATCCATACAAAGAAACATCATTGGGACACAATTGCATCAGTTCCTCATCGAAGTGGAACTGTTTTTCCATAACTACTGGAGCATGTCCACGATCAAGGATGTATTGATTACTAGGAGTAACACTCTCCATGGTAAAACAATTAGCAAGACTGTAGTTATCAATCCTGGGAGTCGTAAAAGGTGGAATACACCATTCATACCCCTTTGCAGCTGCAAGTCCTCGCGTTGCTGCATATTGGAACATCTGGTTTCCTAGACGACCCATGTTCCCGAGCTCATTAATTGCTAGCATGACAGTTCTTCTAACCTCTTTGCGTTGTAATCTTGTTTTTGATAATACTCAATAAGTTTATCGGCATCCCACGTTCTAATATCTTGCCATAGATTGTGGTTATCCATGAACTTGGGATTATGGTAGTGCGAGTTGAATGTTCTACCGTGTTCAAAGTGATAGATGTCACCAAGAACTCTACCCACCTTTCGACCAAAACTATTCAGACGGAAGTAGAACTCACAATCCTCCGCACCCCATGAGATGAAGTTTTCATTCCACATACCAACTTCAATCTCAGTATCTCTTTTGATCATTTGACCCCAACCAATAGATGAAGCAACTCTAAATTTACCTTCATCAAGTGTACTGAAATCAAAATCAGAATCCAAGAACTGACTGAAAATTGATTCGGAATAGTTTACAGCCCATTGATAGACTCCGCAACCAAAAGGATATACTGCATCAGATTGACCCTTTTTAATTGCAGCGTATGCGAGTTCATAACTTTCTTTGGGAAGAACTACATCCACGTCATGATTATAAACGATAGAAGTATCAGAAGCAACCAAAAGATCATTCAAGATACGAGTCTTATGAAAAAACTTCTCATTACTCTCCTCAAAGATGTGAGTGAGTTGATCCGTATTTACATACTTTTTGATGATAGGTAGGGCACGAAACTTGAAGTGTGACCTGGTATCAACTTCTTTCAGAATTACTTTTGCTTCTGGAAAGTTCTTGAGGAGATATGTCGTAGATGTAATTACATTTTTGAGTCTATCTTCAGACTCAATGCGACATGGTAATAGGAATGTTAAATCTTTCATTGTTCTGGAGTAACTGGGGATGGATCGTTGTGGAGTTTGACCCATCGATCTGGAATCATATCCTTCATGTTGTAGTGGTCATATGCAGGTCCAAACCAGGGATCGGGTACAACTACCTTTCCTGTATCACCTTGCAACCATGCACCCCACCAGGATAGAGAAGAGTTGGCGATGATAGCACCACCACAAAGACTCATTAAACAGAGGTCAACATAAGGAACGGATGCACCATCACCAAAGACCTCATAAGATGAGTCTGAGAATTGGAATCGATCTCCCTGAAGATAGGGTTGTTTCTTACACCAGTCGATTACGTCTGAGACGACGATGACTGTTTTGTCTTCGGGGAACTCTTGGAGGGCCCGTACATAATATTCAGCTTTACAGAGAGGGTGGTATTCTTGCACCATCTGATAAGACCACTTTTCCCCTCTACGTCCAGTAAGATTCGGATTACCTCTACGAACGTGCAAAAAGATACACTCATCACGTCCACCAAGACTATCAATAAAATCTTGGCACGGTTCCAGATACGCCTTTTTAAAAGTGAAATCCTCACGGATAGACGCCGCGATTGTCTCAAAATATCTCTCCGTTTGGAAATTACCAGAGAAATTGGTATTGTCCTCGCAACGGTCATAGATTTCTTCATTGAAGTGCATATCCCTATATTCTACTGTTTTGTAGAAGGGTTCTCCAGTGTTCCTATTTAGATCGCAGTTGGTTAGTTCAAATGCATCGAACAAACCATAGTTATCAAGTCTATCTGCATTTGGGCCGGGGATCATCCAATCAAATCCACGGTTTGCAGCCACACCTCGGACAAAGGCATATTGAAACATTTGGTTACCAAGGCGACCCTCGTTACCAAGTCCTTTAAATGTTACAGCCATTACTTACTCCACTCTTTAATAATCCAACGATGAGGCACGATGTCTGAGGTATCTAGATGCGTCATGGCAGTACCAAACCACTTCTTAGGATTAGGTGCAACAACCTTACCCGCATCATCCTGCAACCATGCTCCCCACCAAGAGAATGATGAGTTTGCAATGATAGCACCAGAACAAAGACTCATAAGACAGAGATCAACCTGGGGCAGAAGAGTATTCTGCATACGTCCAAGACCATCAATAGTCTGGTATTGATACCGATCATTGTTCTCATTGAACATGAATCTATCATTATCAAAGAACGGTTGTTTCTTACACCACTCAATATCGTCTGTAAGAACAAAACAAGGGGTATCTTCAGGAAACTCTTTCAGAGCTTCTTCATAATATGTAAGGGGAAGAATGGGGTGGTATTCTTCTCTTCCGATGTTATCAGACTGACGAATATGCAAGAAGATAGGAGGCACATCCAGACTATCAACATACTGTTTACAAGGAAGGAAGAAATCGTCCCTGAATGTGTAATCCGCGAGTATTTCTTCTCTAATGTGCGAGAAGTATTTTTCTGTTTGAAAGTATCCATCTAAACTAACGTTGTCTGGAAGAACATTGAAAAAGTCTTCTAAAAAACAATGATCATTTTCTTGCACATAATCACCCTGAACAAATCCAATATTCTTTGGCGCAACACTAATTAGTTTGAAAGTTTCAAACAAACCATAGTTATCCTTATGATCATATTCCTCAGGAGGAATACACCAATCATATCCATTTTTATCTGCAATGCCTCTTAATGATGCATATTGAAACATTTGGTTTCCCAAACGTCCGTTACTTCCGAGTCTGTTGTACCCGATCATAGGTCAATCTCAATAACTTGTACATCTTCTGGTGGTTTTCCAAACTTAAGTCTAGTGACATCTAATTTGGAATTTTGTTTTAGTTGGGTGATAATACTTTCGTTGTCGTCAACATAACAAGTGTATCCTTGATACAAAAGATCCTCGCAGAGGCGATACTGTTGACTTTCCGTAAGGATGTCCGTTCCTTCCTTATATGAAACATATCGGAAGTAGAAGGGTTTACTATCTTTGTTCTTGCTCAAATAGTAATTACAGAGGAACTTCGCATGTTCGTCATTGAAGTTATCAGTAGTCTCACCAAGATTATACTTGACACCAACCTTAGATGCAAATGATGCAAAGGCACGATTGTCTCTTGGAAGACATGGACCACCAAATCCATACCCGAACTTAAGATATTTATTTCCGATTCTAGAGTCGTCTCCGATGGCTTGCATGACTCCCTCGATTTCATCCGCAAGACCTGCTTGAATCATGACTTCACCAACCATGTTGGCATAACTAATTTTCATAGTCAGAAAACAATTTACTGCGATCTTTACAAGTTCTGCAGCAGTTGTAGACATTCGCCCCCACCGAGGCGGACTTGCTTGGATGCGACTATAAATTTCTTGCATGAACTCATAGGTCTCATCATCAGCACCACCGATGAGAACCATATCTGCATTTTGCAAATCACTAACAATAGTACCCTGTGCAATAAATTCAGGATTGTAAACGACATTCACTCCAAAGTATGAAAGCTCTTCACTAAATTTCTCACAATCTCCTGGGTTAGTTGTACATCCAACCACCAGAGTTTTTCCGTTTAGTTTTGATTCAGACTTTTTGAAGTCTTCAACAACATTCCAAACAGAACTTATATCATAAGAACCATCATTAAGAGAAGGAGTTGCAACAAGACAAATAATAAAGTCGCACTCGTCGATGACACGTTGGTTTTCCCAAGTCGCCTCGAATCTTTCCGTTTGTTTAAGGAGCCACTGGACATCAGGTTCCTCCGTTACGATCTCCTTCCTATTTAAGGCGTCAACGTAATCAGGACGAATATCAGATACCAAAACATTATACCCAGCCCTCTCGATCAAGAGAGCAAGACAGATACCGAGTCTTCCTGCACCAATAAGACCAATTTTCATAGTTCAAAAGTCGGGATAGGATTCATTTTGTGCTTGTTTTTTGTATGATAGTCATGGAGGATTCGGACTGCAGGACCAGTTCCATGTTCCATGGCATATTCTAGATCTTCATAGGATGCACCAATCTGATCTTCATCAGTTCGACTGTCATCCCAAAGACCATCAGTAGGAGGAGCATCAATGATACGTTGATCAACACCAAGGTGTTTACCAAGTTCCCATACTTCAGTCTTGTATAGATCTGCGATAGGTGCAATGTCTACACCACCGTCACCGTACTTAGTATAGAACCCAACTCCATAATCTTCAACCTTATTTCCTGTTCCCACAACAATTCCACCAGTGGTTCCTGCAACTTGATACAAAGTTACCATACGCATACGAGATTTAGTGTTCGCATTTGCTAGACCACTCGTCGTATATTCACCATCACCACACCAGAAGTCAAGACTGTCCATGAATGACTGATAAACTTTACCTAGATCCACTCGAATTTTAGTTACATTCTCATAATTGTCCTCAAGGAAATTAGAGTATGAATCCGAAAGGTCATCGTTTGCAGAACTTGAGTTCAGTGGCATCGAGAGAACATAGGTCGGCAGACCAGTTCTAGCACAAAGAGTCGAGACTACTGCAGAATCAATGCCTCCAGATACCCCGACTACAAGACTATTCAGTTTGTTCTTAGTGACATAATCTTTGATCCATGTCACGATTCTTGTTTCTAACTCTTGAAAATCCTTAACTCTGTTCATGGGTCTCCTTTACAAAAAGAACATCACCCCAGTTCTCTGCATGGGGAATAATTTGTGTCTCAACAAATCCTTTAGATTCCAAGAAAGATTTTAACTCATCATACATTACGTTGTCAATGTAATCAGGATCTTCCCAGGTTGCTTCAGTGGTAACCCACTTCACATTATCTAGGACTTTTTCAGAACCCCTCAAAACCATTAACTCAGCACCCTGAACATCCATGTTTAGGAGTTGGAAGTCTTCTACTTTGAAGTCATTCTCTTCTAAAAGAGTATCAATAGTAATGGTTTCTACTTCGATTGTATCTTTATACCAGGCTTCAAATCTACCCTCTGCTTTCAGAAGAGATGAACATCCCTTGTTACCCCTAAGATAACCAGCATCGGGTCCATAATATCTGTTGAACTTTACAGTAGCATGATCCTCTGTACTTGCAGCGTATTGAAATGCATGAGATTCAATAGCAGATTCAGCATTAGTCAATGCAACACGCATCTCTTCAAATACATCAGGGTTCGCTTCAACCCAAATGACTTGTTTAGCGCCAAGGTCTTCATATTCATTGACCTCTTCACCCCTGTGGGCACCGACGTGAATGACACCAGTGAGTGTGATGTCATTCTCTCCAAAATAACTAAATCGACTACTCATTTCCAATAAGTTTCATATAGATAATCTTCTGCCACTGGCAGGTTGTTGGCACGTTCAAAGTTATCTTTAACCGCATCCAATTTGGAATGATAAAGATCTTCAGTCAGTGTGGAAATGTCAAAGTCATCATCTAGGAATATAATTCCATCTTCGTTGAAATATTCTGTGACTCCTCTACAACCGTAGAAGACAGGAATCGTTCCTGTGGCGAAACAGTCTGTAAGTTTCTCCGTAAAGTATGTATCATAGACGGCGTTCTCTACTGCCACAGAGAACATGTAATCTCGAATACCCTCTTCCTTACGGGGAAGGTCATTAAATCCCCTACCATAAAGATCAACTTCATCTCTAAATTTTTGGACGAATTCCAGTCTCTTGCGATGACCAGGAACCATTGCTTTGTTTGAAGAAATCATGGAGACTAGTTTAGTCTTCTCATAGATCTGACGTTCTTCAATCCATGGTGCAGCGTTACTCAGTGCGTAAAAGAACTTCGGATATTTTTCGCAGAGTTCTTTATCGCAACTAAAAATACCGTCCACTCTGGAAGCAACAAAGTCATAGTTTGTAAGAATCCAATCATAGATCCCCTGGATAATTTGTTTTGACTCTAATAGCCAAATATACTTAGGCGTGCTAGAGACATCTTGCAATATATCTAAAGATTTCTGATTGACATACAAACTCACCGCACCCGATCCATCATAGACCCATTCAGTATTCTTAGCAGTGTTTTTGTCTGATGTAGAGGGCAACAATGAGTCGTTGCAAATCAAATTAATCTTCATTATTTTTTTCTGTTTTGTTAAAACCGAACGGACCTTCTTTCTCTTCCATCTTGAATCTCAGTGCAACTGTACCAACAGCTTCCATGCACTTCAAAATGTCCTCTGTCTTGGCATCTTCACCAAGTTCTTTGGCAACATACCAATACTTTGGCCAAAAAGTCTCACCTGCCTTCTGATAATCTTCAAGTGTAAGTAGTTTCATAGGAACTCTCCTTTCATGTCATTAAATACGTTACGAATACCATCTTGAATTGTGGTTTTGGGATTCCAATACTTAGTAATGAACCTGTCTGCCTCATTTCTCTTATCTTTCTGAACCTCGTCTTTAGATTCTGCAGGTGTAACAGTTACACTACGACCAACCTCTGCAAACAATCCTTGGATGATGCGACCAATATCAAGAATACTAGTTGCTTCAAAAGAAGTGATGTGTAGATTATCTTCCGAATCGAGTTTATCATAGTTTTCCATGACAGACTCTAATGCTTCACAACAATCTTCTGCATAGAGGAACTCACGTTGTTCAGTTCCATCTGTCAACATAGAGATATCACCCGTTTCAAATCCCTTCTTAATGAAGTCAGTGATGACGTGTGCCTTGTCCATGTCTTTTTCAATACCATAGACATTCCAGAAGTGAACGATCTTACCACCAAGGGCTTTGGTGTATAGTTCTCCCATCTTCTTAGCAACACCATAAGGTGAGTAAGACATATTGCTCATCTGAGATGATGCAAAGACAAATGGTTTCTTATTGGCTTCGAGTTGTTCAAAGACGTTTGCCATCATCTTTGTATTGTTATGGAGGAATCGATAAGTGTGTTGATACTTCTTCAGATACCTAGATCCACCAACGTCAAATGCAAGGAAGAACACAAAGTCTGCCTTGATCATGCACTCCATAAGATATGCATTATTATTCACCGTAAGATCCTGCCAATGAGGATCTTTGTTTTTATCAAACTCAATTACTTCGTGACCTTTCTCACGAAGATACTCAACCAGGTATGCACCAACCTGACCACTAGAACCAAGAACAAGAATTTTCATCATACAACAGAGACTTCGTGTGCTTCACCAAAATTGACAAGACCAGTACCACTCATGTGAGCGATCTCAGTAACATCAATTTTAGGTTCGGGAATTTCATCCCACATGAGTTGGATATCAGGCCAACCAGGACCGATATCATCATGAAGCATGATACCCTTCCAACCTTTATCTCGCAACCAGTCCATCATGACTCGTTCCTGAGCACCATCGTGAGGATCAACATCGATCATGACAATAGAAACATTATCCCAGTCGATATCTTCATCCTCCATGAAATTACCAATGAAGAATGAAAGATTATCTTTTTTGATAGTACTTGCACCCTGTTCCACAAGATCATAACTGCGTACAGTGTTCTGTGGATTGTATGAAAGTGAAAGGGCAGAACCACCAGTTCTAGTACCAATGTCTAGAATGGTAGTCTTATTAAAGAAAGTAGACAGATATGCATAGAGTCGATACTCACTGACACCTGCTGCCTGCCAATCATTAGGATTGAGTGACAGAGCTTTGAGATGATCAATATCTAATGACTTTACTTCGTCACGAACGATGTCAATTTTCATTTTGGTTATTAATAATTTGTTCAGAGATCCAGTTGTAGGTTTTACGAATACCTTCCTCAAGAGTTTGCGAATAATCCCACCCAAGTTCTCTGCGGACAACATCGTTGTTAGAGTTGCGTCCACGAACACCCAGAGGAGCATCCAGTTTGTGAATCTTTCTTACTTCCTTCCCAGAGACTCGAGCAGCAGTTTCTACAAGTTCATTGATGGTTACCATCTCTTCAGAACCAATGTTTACAGGTCCAATGAAGTCGGAGTCCATCAACCGTCGAGACGCTTCAATGCATTCATCAATGAACAGGAAGGAACGAGTCTGTAAGCCGTCTCCCCACACCTCGATTGCTCCACCTTCCTCAGGAAGATAGGCGACTTTACGGCAGATTGCAGCTGGAGCTTTCTCTCTTCCACCCTCCCAGGTCCCTTCGGGTCCAAAAATGTTATGATAACGAGTAACCCTAACAGGGATACCATGGTTGCGATGATATGCGAAGTAGAGTCTCTCACTAAAGAGTTTCTCCCATCCATATTCCGAATCAGGGTTTGCTGGATATGCGGATTCTTCACGGCAATCGGGATTATTAGGGTCAAGTTGGTTGTGTTCTGGATACATGCAAGCAGAACCAGAATAGAAGATCTTAGTAGGTTGATCTAGTGCAGGACGCACACACTCATGATTAGCAGGTTCTCCATCAAAAGTCTCATTGAGTTTACGAACTTCCTCAAGGACATTCAGGTTGATAGATACGGAGTTGTGCATGATGTCTGCATCATTCTCTCCAGTGAAAACGAAACCTGCACCACCCATGTCAGCAGCGAACTGATAGATCTCGTCGAAAGGACGGATGTAACGGTAAGGTACTGAATTATAGAAATTTCCTTGCTCACCCTTGAACTGAATGACCCGACGAACGAATTCTACATCACGCAGATCACCCTGAACAAATTCATCTGCAGCAGTTGCAGAAAATTCTGGGTACTTAAGATCTACACCACGGACCCAATATCCTTCGGACTTGAGTCTCTTCACCATGTGACTTCCAATAAATCCACCTGCACCGAGAACCAGTGCAGTTTTTCTAGTTTCAGACATGACTTGTGTTTAGACTATACTTATATATGATACAAAAAAAGACCCTTGATGTCAAGGGTCTCGGGAGGTCTTTTCATGCACGCCACTTGTTTTTTTTACCTGAAACAAGAAACAGAGCGGGAGATAATCCCATCCGCACCAGGGTTGTTATCGTGTCTCCATCACGGGCAAAAGGGGATTGACTCCACCACCTAGTTTTAAGAACTAGGAAACTTCGGGATTGAAGGGGATCCTTCACCGACCAGGGCTAGATTAACGACTTACCGAGTCTTTTTGATAACAAGGTACACCTTCTGGATCAAGCCATTTGGTGTACTCAAAGTCTTCCATCGCAGTCAGAAGTTGCATCTGATTGTCAAGAAGATACATGTCACTATAACGTTTGGTCCAACTATCCGCTTTTTGAATACGGTAGTCGGGGAACCCGTTATCTAAGGTTCCACATTCAACATAACGATAGGGAAAACGCTCAAGGATGATCTTCACGCGAGTACTCCTTCAGAAGACAGATCTGCATACAGGTTCTCCATAAGCATTTCGTAGTCATCAAGCGCATCACCCGAGAAGACTACTCCGTTCTGTTCATAGAAGCGACGAACTTTCTTGTAAAGTTTCGGATTCTTTACATCGAGATAACAATCTCCGTTCGCAGCAGACTTCAACATTTGAATGTCTTTCTTGAACTTAGTAGTGAGTGCCATTGGTCTTGTGTGTTTACCTCAGTATTGTAAGGGATTGACAGGGATCTGTCAATGGGGGATGAGGGGATCGAACCCACCTTAGCCGAATTATGAGTTCGGTGCATTCACCAGATTGCTAATCCCCCAGAAGTCAGGATGCTTCGTTATGTTCCGTGTATATTTTAATCAGTTCATCGTCTGCAGGCACCATTACAGCCCGTTCCCCTTCCTCATTTTCAACTCCAATGGTTTCTCCGTTTTCTACTCTTTCCATAAGACTATCCCAGTTTTTTTGCCAGTATTCGACTGTGAAAAATTCAATGTCGTTAGTGTTCTTCATATTTATTATACCTTATCCTTAAGATGTTTGGGTACTTTTCGTACTTTAATTACATCCCAGATACGTTGAAATTCTGGAAAAGTTTTCATAGTAGATTCATTTCTAATTTTATCAAAGTGCCTCATGGTGTCAAGAAAAGATGGAATAAGTTTTTGTTCTTGATACAAATCAATATATGTAATCAAACTCTCATAGAAATCTACTGATCGTTTTGATTTATTGGGTTTGAGGAAGTTATCAATATGATCTCGGATCTTAGCTTGAGCACGTTTCTTTGTTTGTCTATCTAGAACCCACACAGACATCTGTCTAGGACCCTGTAGGAAGTTCAAGAAGAAATAGTCAATATCTTTCATGAGTCCCCGATTGAACAGTTCTTGGTGCAGATCGACAACGTTAAAGACGTTCAAGGCTTGAACTGTGGTATCAAAATATAATCGATGATTTTTGTCTGAAAACTTCTCAATAAATTCTTCTGCATTGGATAAGAACTTCTCCCAGTTAAATCCCTTACGAATAAGTTCCCCTCTCTTTTCAGTTCCATCAATACTGATATGAATTTCTACATCCTTAAACTTCTCCCAATATTCAAAGATGTGTTTCTTCTTATAAACCAGAGTACTGAAGTTACTATTGTAAGCAAGGGTCACTTCTTTCTCTCTACCAAGTTTAATTACTTCATCTAGAATCTTATAATGAGCGTCAATAATAAGTGGTTCTCCCCCAGAGAAATAGAGATGTTTAACCATTGGGATATATTGTTGAACTTCTTCAAAAGTTTTTTCTTCTGCATCCCATCGACCAGAAATAAATCCGTTTTGTTCTAATTCAAATGTAGAAGATGATGTTTCGCTACACATCCTACATTTAAAATTACATTTACTGGTGAGTTTCACATCCCAGTGAATAAAACCTGGCTTTTTAACGGTAAAATCGTCATTTGTATCATTAATAATATGATCTTTATACTCAGGTTTACACCAATCAGGATCTTTTGGATTCAAAAATCCATTGAGATCTTGTCGTAGAGAACTTTTATTGGATGCTTCATTGACCCAACATACTTCGCAGGACTTTGGTCTTGTTCCACTTAGAAAAGCTTCTCTTAATTTTTGTATTGGTTCATCATTCCATACATCAAAGAGAGATTTTTCCTTGATATCTCCCATAGTATATTCAGAAACGCAACAAGGTTTTACCTCACCATCCTGGCGAATATCAAGATTCAACCAAGGAGCAACGCAGAATACATCATCATCAAATTTTACTCTACTTGTATCAATCATTTTTTAATATCCTTTAAAATAGGCACAAGTTCATGGAAATTTTTGATCAAACGATCTACTTGTTTTCTATCAGTTCCACAGGGAGCGTTTCTCAAACAAATTAGGATACATTCCTCGTCTGAAATAGGATCTTTTTGTGTCCAACCATGTTCGTCAATCATTGTAGAACTCTCTTTAATTCTGGGAATGTTTTTAAAGTGTCTTCACCACGCAAAGCATCCAAAGCATTCATATATGCTTTAAAGTTAGGAATAAGATCAGATCTTTTTTCACTAGCAAGAAGCTTTAATACACTTATATATCCGTTAATAGAATCCTTTGCATTGGCAGGAACAAGAGTTTCTTTAATATGTTCTTTAATTTTTTGTCCGAGTTCTTTTCTAGTTTTTGAATCTAAGATACAGACAGAAAGAAAGTCTGGGTTGTGCAATAGACAACAATAGAAATCATCCAATTCATTAATAATACCACGCAAGTAAAGTTCATTCTGTGCATCTATGGCATGAAATGCAGTCAATGCTTGAATAACATAATTGATGGTAATCTTTTTATCTGGAAATCTCTCTCTAAATTTTTTAGAATTATCCAAGAATCTTTGCCAATTAAATCCTTTACGGACAAGTTCACCTCTTTCACCAATACCATCAATACTGATCATAATCTGAACATCATCAAACTGTTCCCAGAGATCAAGAACATTGATACCTTTATATGTGAGGGTACTGAAGTTTGTATTATATCTGATTCTTACATCAGTTCTACCTCTCTTGATTAATTCTTGTAGGATTTCATAGTGATGATCCATAATCATGGGTTCACCACCAGCAAAATAACATTCTTCCACAATGTCATACAAAGGTTCGATGTTATCTCGAACCATGTCCATATCAATCTTAGGGAAAGGGTCTTTAATATCAAACTCTTTCCGCATTTCTTTTTCCCATGCAGAACTACATCCAGGTCCACACATACGACACTTGAAATTACAAACGTTACTGAGTCTAAAATCCCAATAAACTAGATTAAATCGATCAAACGTACCATCTTCTTTAGTTTCATCAACATACTTATAGTGATGACCATAACTATTATTCATCGCTTGACGATGAGAGAAGGCTCCAACAGATTCTTCCTTGTAACAAGTGGTGCAGAAACTAGATCTCTTCCCTGCAATCATATTTCTACGCAGTTCTTTCATCTCTTCACTGTTCCATGCTTCCTTCATGGACTGATTGATTAGAGATCCTGTTTTGAACTCTCTGGGAGCTCCGTCACATTCTCCAGCAACATACTCCAACGGATTATCTTTATCAAATCCATCATAGTCAAGCATCTTATCAGTATCTTCATTCTCTTCTGTTTCAAGAATAGGCAACATACAACATGGATATACATCACCATTGCAGTTCACGTTCATGTGAACCCAAGGAGCCATGCAAAATACTTTATTAAATTCTGTCATCGGAAAAGATTGCCAATAGTCTGTCTAAATTTTACGTAAGGGCACTTAGATGCCAACTTGTCATCCAACATAGTTAGTTCTACACCATTCAGTCTAGTCCATTCTTCTTCACTGACGTAATTACATTCTATCTCAAACGATTGTCTTTTGAAGGGAATAACCAAAAATAGGGGGTCACCATATTTAACAAGTTGGTTATCCACATCAATATCAGTAGACATTCCAGTCTCGATCTTATAATTCCACTCAAACATCCAATGCAATTGCAAAGGAGATACATCCGTATGAACTATACCCTGTACGGATGTAAAATTAGATTTGTTTTGCCAAAAAGCATCCATTATCATTATGGAAACTCCTGGTTCTGTTTTTATAGTCCAAGGAGAAATAATTTTATGAAACCCTCCATAAAGAGGAGCATTTGGAATGCCCTCTATTTGATTCATACCATGCAGGGAATATTCATTCTGGTGATCACTATGATCATCAATCCAGTTTACATATAGAGAACCATCTTCTTCTCTAAAAACAAAATCTACCCAAGATCTTATAACATATCCAGTCTTTAATATCTCCTGAACCCCAGGACACTTTTTTATAGTGACCTTACCTCTATTTCTTTCAAGATCTCTTATATTTTCTGGGTCTGATATAATCGGTGATTTTATTTTTTCAATTTTTATATCCGAAAACCACTTTGGAACTACTTTAGAAGCAGGTATGGGTTCTGGAATGATATCCTTATTACCATATTTGGTATAGAATTGAACTTTCATAAATCGGGATGATAGGATTTGAACCTACGGCCACTCGCTCCCAAAGCGAGTGCTCTACCAAACTGAGCTACATCCCGTAGTGAATTAAGTATACTACTTCTTGAACATTTTGTCAAATGGTTCCCAGTGTTCCCATCCGTACTTATGGATTGCCCACATTCCTAAGATGGGCACAAACACTAGGCACCAAGATAAGATGCCTAGTGTCCAAGGATTATTCAGAGTCCACGCGGCTAATTGCCCGGCTTGATGCATCATCTTTTTCTTTGTATCGTTTTAGATATTTGTCACTATCAAGTTGAGTTATAAGTGTCATACCAGACTTAATAAAGTCTTTGCTCTTGTCGGTGGGTGAGTTTGCCATCTGTTTGTCCGTTAGGGTAAACAGAACTTTTTACGGGGTTGCTATCCCGAGTCACCTCAACACCTTGTGAGCAGTTCCATCACCATCATACAGATCTGTATCATAGTACCCACCCTTGGTTCCAAAGAATAAAGTTACGATCACAAATGGGACGCAAGAAAAAAGTAAAAATTGTGCAAGTATCATGGATTTTTAGGGTCAATTCCTAGTCTAATTAAATATTCTCTCCACCATAATGGATCTTTTCTTTGTTTCCATTGTGGTACAGTCATTCCTTTCTCGGAGTAATACTCTTTTAGAGCACTATCGATAGTCTGTGCGATCTCCATACTCCTCTTCCTCTTCGTCAACGTCAGCATATGCGTTGTCCAAATAGGGTCCTCGTTTTCTGAAGGGTTCTTGGGCAACATACTTCTTCTCCTGGTTAACAGCGGACATCCAAACAGCTATCTTCATTACTATGTAGATGATTGCGAGAGGTGTAAAACACGCAATAAGAATGATAGACTGTTTCATCTGTACGCACTGTGTAGTCCATAGACTACTAGAAGGGTTATTAGTGTATATACTACAAGAAAAACACTCATAGTGTATTTCATTGCATATCTCCGTTTCTAAAGATTATTCATGATCATCATAAGTCATGCGAGTATCGGAATCCCATTCGGGTTCGTATAGTGGGCATGGTTCTTCAAATAAATGACCCATTCTGAGTTGATGAATCCTCTCTCGCAAATCTTTGTAAAATTCTCTTCTTTCTTCCTGATTCATTTCTACAATTTGATTTGTAACCATGGTAGTAGTGGAGGAATGACGCCAATTAATCTCAATAAACCCTCACTAAAAAGTCCGAGAATAAAGAAACCCACAAACATACTGATAATTCCAGCATTTCGATTGTGTCTTCGGATAGCATCATCAATCATCCGTTGACACTCACTATGTGTAACTAAATGTTCAGGTCTCAGTTCCGTCATCCTGTGTGTCATTCTGTATTGGTTTTCCCAGCATTTTATCTAGCGGATCTGGAGCACCGCCTACAATTGCACAGGCTCTTTGATAAAACAAATTGTCTGTGTTACCAGATTCTTCAAATGTTGCCTTTACTCTCACCCAATTCTCGTAGGTGTATTTGTCCATTTGATAGGTATTTAATCGTACAAGCTATATTGTAATTAACGTACTCAGACTGTCAACAAATGTGACCATTCCTTAACATACATTAAAAAAATATAAAATAATTTTAATACAAGTGTTCTAGGTGACCATTCCAATACAACCATCTCCAAGTTCTCTTTGGTGGAAAATATGTTTCCCACATTGGTGTATCAGAATTACAAGCTTGCAGTGCTTTGACCGTCATATTGGGTTTGTACATTGCCCAGACTGCTTCACGTTCAATACGAATGACTTCGGGATCGTTTAAACCATAACGAGAAAAAGTTTCTTCAACAATTTCATCAGGAATTATTTCGTGACTCAGAATACTTAAAATGTCTGAGTTATGCATACCACCTGCCATACAATCTTGTGCAGCGTGCCATGACTCATGACGTAG
>MDTD01082471.1_pt1 | contig 24190 bp, 21 predicted proteins | sample 811221 | NCBI WGS metagenome assembly MDTD01 (sample SAMN05326646, study PRJNA326480) | marine metagenome | isolation source: seawater | place: Pacific Ocean: South West | collected 2011 | reverse complement strand
TTGGATAAAGGCGATCTTATCGTTGAAGCCAAATACTCGAGTGTTAATTTTAAAGATGCGTTAGGGGCAACTGGAAAAGGGCATATTTTTAAAAAGTGGCCTATTAATGGGGGCATCGACGTTTCTGGGATAGTCCTTGAATCAAAATCTCCCTCATTTAAAAAAGGTGATTTAGTTCTTGTAACAGGTTGTGGCCTGGGTGAAGCCCATGATGGAGGCTATTCAAAGTTTGTCCGAATTCCCTCTGAATGGGCGATACCAATCCCAAAAAACCTCTCGTTAGAGGAGTCCATGATCTTTGGTACTGCTGGATTTACAGCAGGTATTTGCCTCCACAGGATGGAAGTTAATGATCAAACACCAGAGAAGGGGCCGATTGCAGTGACAGGCGCAAGTGGAGGCGTTGGTAGTTTTGGAGTTATGATGATGGCCAAAAAAGGATATGAAGTGGTTGCTATTTCTGGAAAAGAATCATCCCATGACTACCTAAAACAGCTTGGAGCTTCTAAAGTTGTCTCACTCGAAAAGTTAGAATTAGGATCAAGACCTTTAGAAAAAGGAAAGTTTGGTGGGGCCATAGACAATCTTGGCGGAGAAGCATTGGCAAAATTGCTGGCCCATATTAGCCCATGGGGGAATGTAGCAAGTGTTGGATTAGCCGCCCACCATGGACTTCAATCAACTGTTATGCCCTTTATACTAAGAGGAGTCAGTATGCTGGGAATCAGCTCAGCAAATTGCCCCATGGATCTAAGAAAAAAGATTTGGGATAGAATAGCTTCAGAATTAAAACCAGAAACAATATCTAATATGGTTCATAAAAAAATTAAGCTAGAGGATCTTCCAACAGCATTTGAAGATATTCTTAACCGTAAAGTTCAAGGTAGAATCATTGTAGAAATCTGATTAGCCCTTTCTAAGAAGCACAAGGTTTTTCTTCTTTCTTAAAATATTGAATAAAGGGGTTTTAAAAACCTGGTGCCTGAATCCATCCATAAAACCTAAACTATCTTTAATTTTCAACCTGGGCTCGTATTTACAAAACTCTTCCGGAGAAGATGCCCCCCATGTAAAGTTGACATCAAATTGCTCCATAACCGGCATCATCCACTCTTTTTTTATTAAAAAAGGAGACATAAAATCCAAAATAAGAGAGTAATGTGAAAAATATTTATTTAAAATTGAAAAAAACTTTTTAATCTTTTCCTCATCGAGATACATTGTTAATCCTTCAATAATGATAATAGGATCATTGACTCCTTTAAAATTTAATGGCCAAGACTCATCTAGAATATCAAAGGCGGTCATCTTATTTTCTAAACTCTCCTCAAAAAAAAGCTTCCTCACTTCAATGACTTGGGGAAGATCACAATCAAACCATTTTTGAAATTGAAATTTTTCCCTCATTCTTTCAAAGCGCGTGTCAAGACCACAGGCCAGGTTAATAACTGTAGAACCCTCTTCTCTTTCCAGAATCTCTTTTTTTAGTAAGTAATCAATCCCCTTCGTCCGCAAGATAATTCCTTTTTTTAAAAGAAAAAAAAGATGTGTTTTTTTTATAGGGTCATTTATCAATCTATAAATAGTTTCAATATATGAGTCAGAATAGGAAAGACTGGGGTCAATTGATGCTTCGAATTTTGCTTTTAAAGTTAAAAGAAGAGTTTTTGGAACCTTCTCCAAATGAGTCACATCAACTTTATTTTTATTCTCCGATTTTAAGGGTGCCATTACCTCTTAATCGGAGAATGCAAAATAAAGTTTATAAACAGATTTAATTTTTAGAAGAACACTTACTCCAAGAAATATTTTTGTCTTTGTCATTATCAATGATTTGACTAATATGCTTAGCAGTGATGTCCGAACGATCTAACCTTTTCTCATTAAGGTTTGAATCATACTTTTCTGGAACCGGGTCATCATCAACAATAACATTATGATCAGCTGGCTCCATAATAGGCTTATTCAAAGTGACGTGAGTCAAAGTAGGAAGATCCATCCTTTTAAATATTTCATCTACAGTCTTTTGGATAAGTGACTCGTCAGTTACTCCATTTAAGGTCTTATAGCGAGGTCCCTTTCTTAAGTTTCCTCTTTTTTTAGGCTCTAAAATTTGATCAACTAAACCTAATTCTTTGACTTCCTCTGCGCTCATGAAAACGTCTCTTGAAGAACGAAGAAGGCTTTTCCAAAAATCGAGTGGCATTCTTGTATTTTTCGATAAAATTTTAGCAAAAGTATTAGATATCCAATCCAGCTCAGTAGATTCCATTTTTATATCTGTTGTAGATCCCGATATCTCTTCTGTTTTAGCAGCATGACACATAAATCTTGTATGGGGTAAACACTGCCTGATATCACCTGCACTAAAAATAATAAAGCCTGCGCTCATTATAGGACCGGAAGCAATAATTTTGATTTGACAGGTTGAAGACTCCAAACGGTCTATAATTTTTAGCGCAGAGTAAACACAACCTCCAAAAGTGGAAAGGTGGACTTCAATAGGCTTTCTTGAAAACTCATCTTCCATTCTATCCAAAACTCTACTGAACATTTCTGCACTCTCTGGGCTTATCTCACCTATTTGAGAATCCGCAGAAAGGCAGTTAACAGGCGTTCCCAGATAAACGCGCCTTTGTTTAAGGTCGTAGCCAAATACGACAAGTTCATCGACAGGAGTTTTTTTGATCGGCATTTTTTCCTCCTTTATTTTGACTGTTAGAAGTGCAAATGGACCACAAGACCCCCTGTTTATAGGCCTGCTGAAGGCCAAAAGGAATGACCTTTAGCATTACAAAATTCAAATTTGACATATTTTTGGAGACTTAGATTTTGGCCAATTTTTGAAAAAACGTTGTCTAAACGGAACAACACAACAAGTCATTTAGACCCACCTTCCCATTCCATAATTTCTTAAGATGGAAAGACAGGTCCAAAATTGGCCTAGTAGATGGCAATATCTTTTTTAATAGGAACTAATGAAGTTCCGGAGATTTTTAGGTTCATCATGGTCGCAGGACTTTTTGCAGAATCACCCTTCACGTCTTTTGTTAAGAACAGAATTGTTTTAAAGGTAAACCGGTTTTTAATTAACCCCTCTCCAAATTTAGCAAAGGATTTAACAAAGGACTTATAATCTAGCTTATTTTTATGCTGATACATTTCTCTTAATCCATTATAGGCTTTTTCCATGGCCTGTTTCGTTTGAGTTGTCTTCTTTTTTTGACAAGTCAATCTTCTATTCATGCATACATCTAGGTATTTCCAATCTCCATCAAAAAACTGCTTAGCATCGGTCATCCCTAAATTAACAAACTGATTCTTAGATAATTTTTGCGCCATATTCATCAAGTGATCTGTAGCAAGGTTTGATATTCTTAAATCCAACTCAATTTGAATAGTCCCTAACTTAATTTTATCGGGAATATTTATTTTAAGTTGGTTCTGAAAACCAATTTTTCTCTCTAGATACTTAAGTTCTTTTTTCAGCTTTTTTCCATCAACCTTGTTTCTGATATAAACGTATTTGTAACTTCCAGAATATCTCCTCATCACAGGATCATTTGAATTAGGGTCTATTGGAGCGACTTTTTGATAATTGCCGCTAAACATTCTTGTTCTTTGAGCATTTTTACTAAGCCATCCACCTGTTTCATACTCTTTATTATAAACTCCAAGCAATGTTGTTCCTATAGTGTCTTCATCGAGGTGTTTACTACTTGAAACAGAAAAACTCTGACCTTTGCTGTAATTGGAACTAATTAAAAAGGGAATGCTTACGCCAACCGATTTTGATCTTGTTTTAGTTTTCGTTTTTGTTTCATCAATTTGCCGAATTCCAAAAGATTTAGCATTACCTAGAGCTGCAGCAACATTAGCAGGGACCAGGTTTCCCGCTAAAAATTCCTTATAAATACTTAATGCATCTAGATCGACCGTGATGCCTTCCCAAGGCTTCATTCCCTTTGCAGGAAAAAACTTAACTTTCGCCTTCTTTTTCGCATCTAAATCAAAATGATAGGTCCAACTTTTGGCCTTATCAACCATCTTAGAATAAGCAGCTCCTGCGACCATAACAGAGGCATTAACATTCCAACCCTTTCCCTTGGCCCTCTCCATCGTAACTTCTACATCATAGGGTGCTTTTGATTTATCTAATTTTTTTACACCAATATTAAAAGTACTCGACCCCATAAGAGTTGCCCCAACTGCTGCTGGGCCAAATCCAGCTCCTGCAGCAAAAGCAATATCCTTAGTGGAAGTCCAGCTTAAAAAATCTTCTTCATGCCATTTACTTAAATCTTGTTTACTTCTTGGTATTTTTGGCTTTGGAAGGTTTTTAGCATTTCTAAAGTCCTTAATCCAACGGCTGGCAACAATATTCCTCCCATATGTTCCCGTAAGAGTTAAAGTCGCAGCCGGAAGTAACATACCACTTCCAAAAATGGCACTCGTTAACCCACCTCCTATATTCCAGTTTTTATGCTGGATTACTCTATAGCCTGCTCTATTATTTTTTAACCTCATAACTCCATCAGCGTCCCTAACCATATTTTCTGGCTTCAAGGCTTCTGGTTTTGGGTCGACAGCAATAATCCTTTTAAAAATATTGAGTGAGCCAGTCACGTTGGGCCATACACCAAAGCCGTGCGTCCCCATCATACTGTCAGTCTTTTCCAAAGGAAAAGGAAAATTGTGAGTTAAGGACCCATCTGGCTGAATAACAATTTGGGCTGGAAGCCAGAAATCAGCACTAAAAGATTTAACTGAAAGTAAAAGAAAACTCGTTAGAGCTACAATGAACTTCTTTAGAAAAGGTTTCTTCGTCATTTTTCAACACCTCAGAAATATGGCAAAAAGTATATAAATTGAATTCCTAGGATCTTGGTCGGTTTTTTCTTAAAAAAAATTAAATAATAAAACAAAGTATTCATTTTTTTTTATTTGATTAGTGAAAAAAAAATTTAAGGATAAAAAAAACATATAAATTTTGTCTAAATTCTTTTTAAAAAAAATATATTGAGTTTTATCTCTTTAAATGAAAAAATTATCATCTTAAAAAACCTAATTAACTAAACAGTTAGTTAAATAAAAATTTAAACGTCATTTGACAATGCGCTACTAAGGCTTATTAATATGTATTTAACAGTTTTAATTTTCTTAATAATTCACTGGTATCTATCTCTTTTTTGCCAAAGTTTTTTTCTCCATAGATACGCTGCACATAGAATGTTCAAGATGAACTCTTTTTTTGAAAAGTTTTTTTATATTTTAACTTTTATTTCTCAAGGTCCCTCGTTCTTAAATCCTTCTGCCTACGCAGAAATGCACAGAAGACACCACTCCTATAGTGATACAGAAAAAGATCCTCATTCACCTCATTTTCATAACTCTCTTTCCTCCTTAATGAAAAAGACATACTCAGAATATATGTCCCTATTAGACGAAAACTTTGTCTTTAAAAAAATTAATCATACCCCTAAGTGGACTTTTTTAGACAGACTTGCAGACTCTTGGTTTACTAGAATCACTTGGATTCTTATTTACACAGCTCTTTACCTTCACTTTAGTAACCTCTGGTTGGCCCTCATTTGTGTTCCGATACACTCCCTAATGGGACCAATTCATGGTGCAATTGTTAACTGGTGTGGGCATAAATACGGTTATAGAAACTTTGATTTAGGAGACAAATCTAAAAATACTCTCTTTCTTGATTTTCTTATGATGGGGGAACTTTACCAAAATAACCATCACCATCACCCTCAAAAGCTTAACTTTGCTATCCGCTGGTTTGAAAAAGACCCTGTCTATATGATGGCCAAAATAATGGAAAAACTTCGTGTAATTAAAATAAAGGAGTCCCAAACATGTTAGGAAATTACCTTTTAGAAAAAAACCTCTTACCAGACTCTCTCATAAAATGGAAAATTAAAGGCCTTTTGGGACAAAGACTGAAAGACGAAAACCAGGGAAGTATTGAAAAAAATAGTATCCACTTAAAAAAACTCTGCTCAGAGTTATCATCAGGACCAATAGCAGAGCAAGTTCAAGCGGCCAATGAGCAACACTATGAAGTTCCAACGGAGTTTTATAAAAAAGTCTTAGGGAAACATTTAAAGTATAGTTGCTGCCTCTGGAATAAGGCAAAAAGTCTTGACGAAGCAGAATTAGAAATGCTCGAAGCCTATGCGGAAAGAGCGGAACTAAAAAATGGTCAAACTATTCTCGACCTAGGTTGCGGCTGGGGTTCTCTAAGTCTTTTTCTTGCAAAAAAATATCCAGATTCAAAAATTATCAGTGTATCAAACTCATCAACTCAAAAAGCTTATATAGACTCAGAAATAGAAAAAAGGAAATTACATAATTTAAATGTCATCACCCAAAATATAAATAACTTCCAAACAGACATTCAATTCGACAGAGTTCTCTCTATTGAAATGTTTGAACATATGAGAAATTATAAAGAGCTACTTGGTAAGGTTTCATCTTTTTTAAAAAATGATGGTAAATTATTTGTCCATATTTTTGTACATAAAGATTATACCTACTATTTTGATGTAAAAGATGAAACAGATTGGATGAGCCGATACTTTTTCAGTGGTGGAATTATGCCAAGTGAACATCTTCTCTATTATTTCAATGAACATTTAAAAATTGAAAAAACCTGGACGGTTTCTGGTGAGCACTACAAAAAAACCTCTTATGGCTGGCTGGATAATATGGATGCCAATAAAGATGAAATACTAAAATTATTCAAAAAATGTTATGGCGAAGGTCAAGAAAAAAAATGGTTTAGCTATTGGAGGGTTTTCTTCTTATCATGTGCAGAATTGTGGGGGTTTGAAGATGGTAACGAGTGGTATGTAGGGCACTACCTTTTAAAAAAATAATTAAATGATAAGAGGGAAAAATGAAACAAAAAATGGCGGTCATAGGCACTGGTATCGCAGGAATGTCGGCAGCATACTTTCTTCATAAAGATTATGATCTCACTGTTTTTGAAAAAAAAGACTATATAGGTGGGCATTCAAATACAATTGATGTAAAAAAACCAGAGGAGGCATCTTTTGATACAGGCTTTATGGTTTTTAATTTTGAAACATATCCTAACCTTGTAAAGCTTTTTAAAAAATTGGATGTGAAAATAAAAAAAAGCGATATGAGCTTTAGTGTCCAAAATAAGACAAAGGGCCTGGAATATTCAGGATCAAGTCTTAACCACCTTTTTTCTCAACGAAAAAACCTTCTTAATCCCTCCTACTATAAGTTTCTAATGGAGATTAATAGGTTTAATCAAAATGCTCCTAAATTACTTGAAGGTACTCGCAATGAATACTTAACAATAGGAGAATACATTGAAAACGAACGGTATTCTTTATCTTTTCTTGAAGATTACCTGATCCCGATGAGTTCTGCCGTTTGGTCCACCCCCCCAAATAAAATGCTGAATTTTCCAGTTACAACTTTAGTACAATTCTTTTTTAACCATGGTTTTTTGGGATTAAACACACAACACCAATGGTATACAGTTGATGGAGGTAGCAGGAATTATTGCAAAAAATTAACAAAACCATTTGCCGAAAAGATTCACATTAACTCTGCTGTTAGAGGCGTTTTTAAGGAAAAAGATGGAAGTGTGAGTATTCAAACAGATGATGGAAAACAAATTTTTGACAAAGTTGTCTTGGCCTGCCATGGTGATGAGGCTTTAAGAATGCTTCAAAATCCGACTGAACAACAACTGAAAATATTAACTTCTTTTCGATATGAAAAAAATAGGGCAACCGTTCACACAGATACCTCATTGATGCCATCAAAAAAAATGTCCTGGTCAAGTTGGAATTATATTTTTAGAAAAGTCGATAATGAAATAAGCGCCTCAACCGTTTACTATATGAATAAACTTCAAGGAGTTTCAAATAAAAATCATTTTTTTATTTCAATTAATGGTGAACAAGAAATTGATCAAGATAAAATATTAAAAGTAATAGATTATGATCACCCTCTTTTTGATATCGAGGCAATAAAAGCTCAGAAGCTCCTCCCTAGCTTGAATAATGATACCTCCATCTACTTTACTGGTAGTTATTTTAGATATGGGTTTCATGAAGATGCGTTACTCTCCTCCGTGAATCTATGTGAGTCCATACTAAAGCGGAGTGTCATTTGAAGTCTAAAATATTTATAGGAAAAGTTCACCATATCAGGACTCGTCCTATTAAATATTCACTTTCTCTAAAACACTTTATGTTTTTTTTAGACTTAGATGACTTAGAAAGCCTTGATAATTTTTTTCCTTTACTCAGTTATAAAAGAAAAGGAATTTTTAATTTCAATAAAAAGGACCACTATATTTTTAACAAAAAAAATTTAAAAGATCATTTCAAAGACATAACAAAAAAGGATATTCATAAAATATTTTTTCTAACAAATCTTAGGATATTTGGTTATGTATTTAATCCCATTAGTGTCTTTTTTTGTTTTGATAAAAACAAGAAGCTTTCTTCTGTTATTTATGAGGTTGGGAATACATTTAAAGAGCAAAAAATTTTCGATAAATCCATTGTAAAAAATAATAAAGCTTCGCTAAAAACAAAAAAATTATTTTATGTCTCCCCATTTATTCCCTTAGATACAGTTTTTCATTTTTTTTCTCAAATAATTAGTGAAGAAAAAACTGAACAACTTTTTTTAAAAGTTGATAGTATTCAAAATGATTCTAAAATTCTCACAGCAACTTTTAGCTCAAAATCAAAAGAGATCAATTACAAGAATCTAATTTCTCTTATTTTTTCCTTTCCTTTTCAAACGCTGAGAATTATTTTCTTGATCCATTGGCATGCTTTTATACTTTGGTTTAAAAAATTGAAATATATAAAAAAGAATGAGAACAAAGATAAACAGACAGAGGTACTTTATGGATAATCAATCAAATTACCAACAAAATTTTTTCGATAAAACCTGCCAAGACATGATCTTATCCCATCTTAAAAGTATGGAAAAGGGTCATTTAAGTCTAACCCTGCCCAATGGTAAAAATTTCATTTATGGAAAAGATTTAAAAGCTCCAAAGGTAGAGCTTCAAATAAAGAATCCTAAAATTTTTCAGGATATTATTTTAAAAGGAGATATTGGGTTTGGTGAAGGTTATGTGAAAGGATATTGGGACACCCCCTGTATTTTTAATGTTATTTCCTGGTTTATTCTCAATATTGACCAAGGCATTTCTATCTCAGGTAGCAAGAAAAAAGGATCTACTTTTGTTAACCTATTCAAGTTTATAAATAAAGTGGGCCATAAATTAAAAGATAATACAATAAAGGGTAGTAAAAAGAATATTGAGGACCATTATGATATTTCAAATGACTTTTATCAAACTTTTCTTGATAAAAGTATGACCTATTCCTGTGCTCTTTTTGATCAACAACAAAAAGACTTAGAAACTGCCCAAAGGGATAAATACCTCTCTCTTGCAAAAAAGCTTAAAATTACATCTTCTGATCATGTTCTAGAAATAGGCACTGGCTGGGGCGGGCTTTCTCTTCTCTTAGTAAAAGAATTTGGATGTAAAGTCACAACTATTACCATATCTGAGGAACAATTTGAGTACGCCAAGGAGCTTCATAAAAAAGAAAATGTTGATCATAAAATTGATCTTAAATTAATGGATTACAGAAACTTAAAAGGGACTTACGATAAAATTATATCAATTGAAATGCTTGAAGCAGTTGGACATAAATTCTATAATACTTTTTTCAAAAAAGTTAATGAAGTACTTGCACCAAAAGGGTTAATCGGGCTTCAAGTTATCACATCCCCTCACAGCCGTTACAAGGAATTTAGAAAAGGAATTGACTGGATTCAGAAACATATTTTTCCTGGATCTCTTTTACCCTCTATTCACACAATGAACCAATCTTTAGTCAAAAATGGCGGTTTCGAACTTTACTCCTTGAAGGATATGGGACAAGATTATGCTCTAACATTAAATAAGTGGGCCGAGAACTTCAACAACAATATTAATCAAGTGGAAAAGCTGGGTTTCTCTAAAGAGTTTATTAGAAAATGGAATTATTATTTAAAATATTGTGAAGCTGCTTTTTTTCAAAAAAATATTAGTGTTGTCCAATTAATCTATTCCAAGCCCAATAATTTACTTGCTCACTAAAGAGGTCTTAATTGAGAAAGAGAGATTCACAAAAATCAATTTCACACATTCTTGATATAGCAGCGACCATCTTTATTAAAAATGGAAAAGAAGGTGCCAGGATCGATGATGTCGCCCATCATTCCAAATTTAATAAAGCGCTTATTTATCACTACTTTAAAAATAAAGACGATTTATATGCAAAAACTCTCATCAATATATTAGGAAAAATAAAAAGAGGATATAAAGAGCTCCCACCATCTTTAGATGGTGCCCTTCTTTTTTGGCTTAACAAAGCAGAAAAAAGCAAAGAAGTCATTAAGATTATGTTGAGAGACTCTTTAGAAGACAAACCATTAGGCCTAAAGATTATCAAGGACATTTTAAATGAAAGCTACGAGCATGGAGAAAAGGAAATAAGAAAGAAAAAAAATGAAGGCCTAATCGATCCAAATATTGATGAGAGGTACCTCCTGTTTTTAATTACATGTATCATAATTACTCCCTATAGTTTTCCTGGTCTCACAAAGTCTATCGTTGGGGTATCGCCCTATTCAAAATCTTTTAAAACTAACTTTTCACTGATTCTTACTCAATTTTCAAAAGGCCTTAAAGATGTATCCTAAAAAAAATGTGAGTTCTTTCAGTATTACCACTTTTTTAAGAAGGTTTATCCCTTTAAGTCTCTTAATTTTCTCTTGTATCCCGTCTGCTTTATCCTCCACAAAAATTACTTTGCCCAAAGATCGTGAAGCAAGAGTCATTAAGTTTTTTAATTCTGCAAATTTTTCAAACATGAAATCGCTTTGTGAAAAATTTTATCATCCAAAAATCATTTTTGACGATCCACTTGGTACCATTGAGGGTCGCAGTGAAATGATAAAATACTACCTAAACCTCTACCAAAACGTCGTTGATATAAAGTTTGATTTCAAAGATTCAACGAAGAATAATTCTAATTCATACATGTTTTCCTGGGTGATGTACTTAAAGACTAAGAGTCTTAAGTCGGGTGAAGAGATCAAACTTGAAGGTGTTTCTCACTTAAAATTTGATCCAAAAACCAATCTCGTCATTTACCACAGAGATTATTTTGATATGGGTGCCTTTATTTATGAACACATCCCACTCGTTGGTAGCTTAATTAGATATATAAAAAGAAAGCTTTCAAGTCACTAAACCTTTTCAAAAGAGACAACAAGGGACTTCGATACAGGCGTAAAGCTTCTGTGCGCATGATTTTCAAGATGAACTAATTCATTTGACTCCGGAAAATAAGTTGCTGTACAGCCTCTCGGTATATCAAAAGGCACAATAAAAAAGTTTTTTACAACCCTTTGACCTTCTCCGAAATAACTTACTATATTGACCTTATCTTTTTCCACAAACCCTTCTCTGACCATATCTTCAGAGTTCATGAATACAACCCTCCTCTGGCCATAAATGCCTCTATAACGGTCATTCTTTCCATAAATGGTCGTATTAAATTGATCATGAGTACGAATCGTCATCATATGATACTGATCTTTCTTTAGTTTCCAACCTGGGAGGTTATGCAGTGTAAAGAGGGCCTTGCCATTTTTTGTTGTAAAACGGCATTCATCCCTTACAGGATGAGGTAAATAAAACCCAGCGCGACCTTTTACTCTCTTATTATAATCTTTAAAATCAGGAATACTTTTTTCTATTAAGTTTCTTATCAAGTCATAATTTTCACGGAACCCTTTCCAATCTAATATAGGTATTCCTTTTTGCTCTCTTTTTTTAAGAACCCTCTCAGCAATTTCAGAAATAATAGAAACCTCGCTCTTCAAATCATGATCAATGGGCTCTTGTGCCCCCTTCGAGGAGTGAACAAAACTCATTGAATTTTCTACAGTCACAAACTGGATTCCTTGACTTGTTTCATCTTTTTCAGAGCGGGCCAAACAAGGGAGGATTAAAGCTTCATCACCAGTTACAAGGTGAGATCGATTTAAGTTTATAGAAACCTGAACCGTCATTGCACAATTTTGAAGGGCCCTCGCTGTTCTATGGGTATCTGGAGTAGCCGATAAAAAATTTCCTCCAAGAGCAAAAAATAAATCTACCTGTTTATCCTCCATGGCCTTAATGACTTCAACAGTGTTAAAACCTGCTTTTCTAGGAAAGGAGTAATCAAAAGCTTTATCTAGATTATCTATGAAAGAATCCGATGGTTTCTCATGAATTCCCATCGTCCTATCTCCTTGAACATTACTATGCCCTCTAACAGGACAAGCTCCTGCTCCAGGTTTACCAAAGTTACCTTTTAACAAAAGAAGGTTAACTATTTCTTGAATATTACTAACAGCATTTTCATGCTGAGTAAGACCCATGGCCCAACATATAATTGTCCTATTACTTTTCAAATAAGCTTCTGCAAGAGATTCCATTTCTTTTTTAAAAACCCCTGCGCCTATAATTAAATTATCCCAGGAAGTATTTAAAATATTTTTTTGAAATTCTTCAAAACCAATGGTCTTTTCTTTTATAAAATTTAAATCAAGTGAAAAACTATTATTTGGATCCGAAACCTTTTCAAAAATTGACTTCATAACTCCTTTAAAGAAAGGCACGTCTCCATTAATTTTTATAGGTATGTGATGATAAGCTAAGGGAAGACCCAAGCCTAAAAGCCCCTCCAGTTTTTGAGGGTTTGCAAAAGAAGCTGTCCCGGATTCAAAAAGAGGATTAATAGAAACAACTCTTGCCCCTTTCTCAGTAACTGCTTTTTGAAGAGCCGAAAGCATCCTCGGGTGATTGGTCCCTGGGTTTTGCCCTACAACCAAAATAAGCTCTGCTTCATTGAAGTCATCTAATGTGACGGTTCCCTTGCCGATGCCAATTGATTCACCTAATGCCACACCACTCGACTCATGACACATATTAGAACAATCTGGAAGGTTATTTGTGCCCAATAGTCTGACAAAAAGCTGGTACAAAAAAGCTGCTTCATTACTAGTTCTTCCTGAAGTATAAAAACTTGCCCTCTCCTGAGATTTTAGAGAACAAATCTTCTTAGAAATTAGGTCAAAAGCATTGGCCCAACTAACTTCTTCATAGTGTGATGAGCCTTTGGCCAAATACATTGGTTTGGTTAAACGACCAAGCTCAGTCAACCATAAGTCACTTTTTAAGGAAAGCTCCTCAACACTCCACTTTTTAAAAAATGAAGATTTAATTTTTTTATCGGTTCCTTCAAGGCTTAAGGCCTTTGCTCCATTTTCACAAAATTCAGCAAAGGATCTCTTCTCGGGATCAGGCCAGGCACAGCCGGAGCAATCAAAACCTTCCTTTTGATTAACTTGACCCAAAATTTTTAAACCTTTCTTTAGACCCATTCTAGAGAAGATATGATTTCCTGTAGATAAAACAGCTTTTGGGCCAGCTGCTTTTGTTGCCTTTACACCAATTATGAGGGGGTCCTCAGTTTCTGGGCAGAGAGGATAAACAAACCTTTTTCCTGGCTCTTGTATTGGCACTTGGTTTTCCCCATCTTTCATTTTATCATCACTCATAAAGAATCCTTTCATTTCCTGCGTAACAATTAAAACTCTCTTCCTTTAAAAAACCTACTAGGGTCATTTTATTCTTCTTTGCCAAAGAAACTGCAAAAGAAGAAGGAGCTCCAATACCTGCAACATATCTTACACCAGACTTAGAAGCTTTTTGGATTAGCTCAAAGCTTATCCGTCCACTTAAAAGAAGCACGCCTGCTTTGGGATTAACCCTCTTCAAAAGACAATGACCGAACAATTTATCAACTGCATTGTGTCTTCCAACGTCCTCTCGCAAAGCCACCATATTTCCTTCAAAGTCCACCAACATTGCTCCGTGAAGGCCTCCTGTTTTTTTAAATATATCCTGATTTTTTCTTAAAATACTTGGAAGAGAAAAGAAAAAGTTACTTGGAAGAAAATCATTTCTTATCTTCTCTTCTAATTCTTTTTCACACTTAAGGTTTTGTAAAACGTCTAAACTTTCAATAGAGGTTTTACCACATACACCGCAACTAGAGCTCATATAACTACTTCTTTTTAAAGTATCTAAATTGATAGGCTCTTTGGTTAAATAAACACATATATGAGCGTCCTTACCCTCTTCAGATACAACTCCATACTCGTTCCAGTCAATATCATCATAAGAACTTATAATTCCTTCTGCCAATAAATAACCAACAACTAGATCTTGATCATGCCCAGGTGTTCTCATTGTCAAACTAAGAGACTTCTTTTTCCCTCTATAGGAAATTTTCATCTCAAGAGGTTCTTCTATCGCCAAAAAGTCCTCTTGACTTATGAAGTTCCTCCTACCCTTGCAATAAGTCACTGTTTTTTGAGTATCAATCGCAAATATAGACACTTACTCTCCCTAGTTTCTCTATTTTTTAAAGGTGTTTTATACGAAAATGAGTCTTTTCAAAAGCGATAAGTTAAACCCAACCTAGTGCGAAATCCCACAGTTTCATAAGTTGTTACAGAAAGAGTTTGGGAGTTTGTTTGGTTTTGGTTTTTTACATAATAATCAACCATTCCCTTCAAGCCTATTCCAAGAGCCGCATAAAATTTGACACCTGCGCCTAAAAAGTAATGTGCATTAGACTCCGAAAATGATGTCTCATTAGTATCCGTGTATTCTCTCTTATCTGTTCCCATACCAAAGCCAAAACCAACAAAAGGTATGAAGGAGTCAAAAGAGAAAGGGTCTGTGAACAAATGATAGTTGACTCCACCGGAAAAAGCCGTTTTAGCAACATCACCTTGATCGGTTCCTCCAGAAGTATCTTTTGAAACGTTTTTTATCCACTCAAACTCTCCAAAAAGCGATGTCCTCTTAAAAAAGGTTATTTCGCTGGAAGGAAAGTATTTTTCAATTCCTATAGAAAGGGCCATTTCGCTCTTAGAGGTTACTTTAGAAGAAGAAATTGTTTCTTCCTTAGCGCTTAAACTATTCAAACTAAAATTAGTAAAAGCATCCCAACTTTTCTTTCCAAAAGCTCTTCCTCCATCTCCCCTTGATTTAATATGAGAGTCAAGATGACCAAAATAACCTTTTCGGTTAGGTTCTTCATCAAATGAACTTTCCTTTAAACTCTTTAAGTCTTCTCTTTCTTCTTTTGTTTCTTTACTTTCCAAATCGGCCAACGTACCTCCTCCATCTATGGGTATGGAAGCAGGTGGAACGTTAAGCATTTTGGTAGGGTCCTTACTCAGTTTAACTGCTGACACTGATTTCAACTGAAGAACTCTTCCGGTATTAATCTCTGATTCATTGATAAGTCTATATATGGCCCAAACAGATCTTGTTGGTGAGATTTTTCTAACAACAGCTCTAGCAACAACACCCGTAGAAGTAAGGTAAAATTTAGCATGATTATCGATTTCTAACCCATCATCCGTCCCTCTATTTGCCAGCAATGTTCTTTTAGTTTTAGATAATTTTAGAATCCTAAAAGTCAATGTCTCATCCATATCTAAGGCGTTACAATTAAATACGATACATAATGACAAAAAGGGGAACAAGATAAGATTTTTTAAGTTTTTCACAAGCTTTACCAATTTATTTGAAGTTCCTAAAAAAGAAAATTAACTCCACCAGAAAACTTTACTCCACCAACATTTAAACTAGCTTCTATACTATCTGTAATTTGCTCTACAACTGTCAAACGCCTCATTCCTGTTGAAAGTAGAAAATGAAGACCTACAGATTTATTAAACCAATCTCCTTTCTCTCTTCCTCCAAATCGATATTTTAATCCTAAGTGGAGGAATGGAAACTCGCTTATTTGAGCTGTATACCGCTTTGAGAAGGAGATGTTTTTTATACTCGCTTGTCCTGAACCTATTCCAGTTCCTATATACCAGATATACTTTCTCAATGTTGAAGGTAAACGAAGATACCAGTTTATAGAGAATTTCAAAGAGAATTCATTTGAGAGAGCATTTTTTGTTCCAAAATCATAATAGTTATTAGACGTATCTAGGAAGAACTCCAAAGAAAAATGATTTAATTTTGGTGTTGTTCTCATTAAAAAATAATCATAACCAATTCCCAAAGAGACACCGCTTCCCTGATAATTCTTATCACTAGGATCAACGTGAGAATTTAGGTTAATACCATAGAGGATAAATACTTCATGACCTACCTCATTTTGGAGGGCAAACTTTTGCCTCTCCCTTTCAATTGCAATACCACTGGCAACGAAGAAGTCTCTTAATTGATCTCTATCCATATCAACCGACCAAAGGTCTCCTTCGTGAATCATTTTATTTAAGGCAAAAGAACTTATTTCCTTTTCTCCCCTTTTTCTCCTTAAGTATTGCTCGTAAACATTTGGATGAAGAGATCCATTTTGAACCAAAGAAGTTGCTTCAATATCTTTATATAAATCATCTAGGTCCCTAAAAAACTTTCCCTTCTCAACTACTCCGTTAGTTAAGTTTTCTAAAAGCTGAGCCTTTCTTTGCTTACGGACACTTTGAGGACCTCTTCCTTTGTGTTCTGTTTGAGAACTTAGAACATGATCTGTTGGTGTTCCATCTTCTGATAAAGATAAAGCATCTTTTTTATCCCATTTTGAAAAAGATGTAACTTCAATATGTTGATGCTTAGGAAGATTTGTCTCATTCAATGACCTCGACTGGACAGAAGTTTTTCCGCCCTTAATAATTTCTTCTGGTATTCCTTTATCCATAGTTTTACTTTTCAAGTACTCCTCAGGGGTTCTTTTAGGATCGAGATAAACCATTTTTTGTCTTATTTTTATAGGAGCCAAACCTTTTAGGGCAGAGTCACTTTCGAGGAGTAAAAGCCTTTGACCATGATTAAGATATTCAGGGGCAAGACTTTTCTTTAAGTACCAGTAAGATTTAGTGGGAAATACTTTTACGGCCTCGCCAAAAGCTACCTTTTTCACATTTACTGGATTTTTTGGGTTAGAAAAAAATAGCCACCCGTTTTTACCAGTTTTAAGACCATCCAAAAGGCCTAAATCCATTACGATTGTTTTTTTGCTGTTGCTAACTTCCTTAATTTTTACCTTTGAAAACCCATAAGAATAACTTGAGGAACCTAAAACCCAAGTTAAGAGGAGGGTAAATGCTACCCGGGAAAACAAAAATTGAACGAAAACACAGCGCATTATTATCACCAAAACACCGTTTCTTAACCTTACCAATATAACACATGACGTTATCACTCTCTATAAGGTAGGAATGTCCAGTAATTACGCCAAACTCCATTGCCCTTTTCTAAAGAGATTGGTAATAAAAGTACTGGAAAAGAAAAGAAGCCAGTAATTTTCAAACGAGGAAAAAACTTTGAGCAGAAAGAAAAAAAACAAAAAACTCTTCTTTTATAACTGCACACTAACAGAAGAGCGTTTTAAAACAACTCAAGAAGCTCCAAATCCAGACGAACTCGTCTCAATAAAAGCTTACTATGAAATGAACCCGGAAATGGATGACAGACCAGAAAATATTAAGGCAGAGATAGAAAAGCTTGAAGAGACTAGAGAAGCTTTGAATGGGTCAGAATAAAAACTTCAAAAACTATAAAAAAGTCCATTCAACAGGGTGATAATCATCACCCTCAAAATTTTCAGAAGTTACCATCTTTAAAAAAAGGAATTTAAATCATGGAAAAAAGAGATGTGGTTATTGTAGGATCTGGACCAGCAGGACATACAGCAGCCCTTTATAGCTCTAGAGCGAATCTAAAGCCTCTTGTTTTAGAGGGGCATGAGCCAGGTGGACAACTAACCACCACAACTGATGTCGAAAATTTTCCAGGGTTTCCTGAAGGAGTTCAGGGCCCTGACCTTATGGACAAAATGAAAAAACAAGCAGAAAGGTTTGGTACCCAGTATTGGCAAAAAAATGTTGTCAAGGTAGACCTCAATAAGAAACCATTCCTCATTAACTGCGAAGATGGAACTGAAATTGAAGCAAAAACGGTTATTATCTCAACAGGTGCGAGTGCTAAGTATCTTGGACTTCCAAACGAAAAAGAGTTAATTGGAAAAGGTGTGAGTGCTTGTGCAACCTGCGACGGTTTTTTCTTTAGAAATAAGATTGTTCATGTTGTTGGTGGCGGAGATACAGCAATGGAAGAGGCAAATTTCCTTACCCGCTTCGCTGAAAAAGTCACGATCATCCATAGAAGAGGCTCTCTAAGAGCATCGAAGCCCATGCAGCAAAGGGTCTTCGATAACCCTAAAATAGATATCTTATGGAATACGGTCGTTGAAGAAATCCTTTTTGATGACAATGGTGTTAAAGGTATCAGAGTTAAAAATACCGAAACAAATGAATCAACTGAAAGGCAAACGGATGGCTTTTTCTTAGGAATTGGACATACTCCAAACACAAGCTTTTTAGGAGATCAGGTACAACTTGACGAAAATGGTTTTATTAAAACTGAAAATGGTCCAGACACAAATATTCCAGGAGTCTTCGCTTGTGGTGATGTCCAAGATCCTTTTTATAGGCAGGCAATTACTGCTGCAGGTTCAGGCTGCATGGCCGCAATGAAAGTCGAAAAATTTCTAGAAGACGAAGAAAGTAAATAAAACTTACACCAATCAAATATGTAAAAAAGATTGAGTAAAACATACTCAAGTAAAAAACACTCTTTTTTTTCCTTTGCCTTATGGTTACCCATTGGGAAAAATAAAATTAAAAGTCCTAATTCAAAAACCAGGGAAGGTTAATGAAGAAAGAAATTTTCAATTTTACTACGCTTAAAGTCCACATTTGTTCAAAAACAAAGTCTCTTTTTCTACAATTAGCTCAACCAGAACCTTCAAAAAAAAACCTCATAAATGAAAAAATGCTCATTGAACTTGAGTCTCTTTTTTCGTGGCTTTCACAGCATATTGAAATTCATTCCGTCGCCATAACTGGACAAGATAATTACTTCTCAAAAGGTTTTGACTTAGATGAATTTGTTTCTCTTCCTGAAAAACGATTCCAAGAATTATTAGAAAAATATCAAAAACTTGTCTACGTTATGTTCTTTTTGCCTCAAACAATTATTGCGAACCTTCAAAGCGGGGGTGCAGGAGCAGGCTTAGAACTGGCCATGGGAGCCGATATTAGATTGGCCCATGAACAAAACTATTTCTCTTTTGATCATCTAAAACAAGCCCTTGTCCCTTCAGGAGGTGGAATAGGCTTTTCTACTGAGCTAATTCCTAATTCTTTTATTAGAAGCTGGCTACTTTCGCCACATTCTATTGATAATCAGGCCCTTAAGGGAAGCGGTTTTATTCATACCTTTTTAAATAAAGATGAAGAAGAAAAGGTCCTCACTGATATCCTCACAAATATATCAAATCAAGCACCTGTTGCAAGAATCCAAACAAAAAGAAGCCTTTTAGAAGCCATCCTACCTGGACTAGACAGGACAATCAATTTTGAAAAGAAATTTGCTCTGGCAGGATTGGCCATGAATGATTGGAGAAAGAAAATTAACGATTCTAAAAAAGGAACTCCCCAAGGGTTCGTTAAAGCAAGAGATTTAAACCTTTTACTTAAAGGAGAACCTCAACCTAAAAAGGAAAACCTTCAATAGATTCTAAAACCGACAAACAACCCTAATTTCGTGGTTATTTAGAGCATTATCAACTTTCATAAAGTCATCAGTAATTCCTAAAAGGAATCCTCCTCCTCCAGCTCCACAGAGCTTTAAATAAAAGTCATCACTATCAAGACCTCTTTCCCATAGCTCCTTAAATAAAGGGGGTATCATAAGGCCAAAGTGCTCTCTTTGAAAGGAAGAGAGGGACTTAAAGGCCTTCAACAAGCTTGAGGGATCATTTTGACAAAAGTAATTTATACATTCATTCGTTATAGGTAATAACTCTTCTTCGCAAACTTGACTAAATTCAGAAATTAAGCACTTTTCTAAAAACAGATTTACCAGAGGCTCAGTTTTACGAGATCTTCCAGTATTAAGAAGAAAAATTCCTCCCTCTCCTTTTCCAAATTGACTCAAGGAAATTTCAGCTCTTTCAAAATCGTTTTTCGCCCTTATTAGAATTGTTTGATTCAAATAACTAATCAGAGGATCCAAACCTGAACTTGAGCCATGAAAAAAAGACTCCATTAAAGAGAAGTAACTTTGGAGCCTATTTACCATCCTAGGATCTTTGAGAAAGACTTCTTTATCGCAGCTTTTAACTGCATAACGAGAAAAAAGGGAGGCACATAAAGCCCCTGAACTACCAAGTCCATAACCTTGAGGTATCGTAGAATCAAAGAAAAGCCCTTGAGAAATGTCAAAATCAAAGGACTGGATGTCAAATTGAAAATCAGAAATAGGGCCAGTTCCCTCTCTATGGAGTTTTTTTAAATACTGAGAGAATGCCTTCAATTCTGGTTCGACCTTAGGTCCACTCCCTTTTCTAAAACTCAAGGAACCTTCAAACAAAGGGTATGGCAAGCACAAAGCCATAGAGTCTTTAATGATACTATACTCTCCAAAAAGCAAGATTTTAGAAACAAAAGATTCCTTTTCCATCAACACTCCAATGCCTTAGGACCCAAAGACCCTACAGAGTCTTCAATCCAATTTTTGTTTTCTAAAAATTCTTGCAAATTACTTTCAATAAAACGCTTTATTGAAGTATTTTCACTCTTTGGACAGAGAAGGTGAATGTTTGGACCTGCATCGAGGGTAAAGCAGCATTTAACTCCTGTCTTTGCCCGCATCTCCTTGATTTTTTCTATGACCACTAAAGACCTCGGATGCATTAATATGTAAGGATCTTTAGAACTCATCATAAGAGAATGTAAAGAAAGTGCTTCATTTTCCACAACACTTTGGAATAAATCCCAATTTCCTTTTATAATTGAGTCAACAAGCTTATTCATGTTGTTTTCGGCTTGTAAAATCCTCGCTTCAGCAAAGGGGTGTCCCTCCATTAAAGCGTGACCTTTTGTTGATGAAACCTTTTTGGGGGAACTATCAACGATAAGAATAAAATCACTCATCTCTTTAAAAAGAGGGTCTATCTTTGTAAAAGGAGTTGCATAGAAATCGCTTCCTTTTTCATGATTATCAATTTGATAAGGTCCCCATGAAGCCCACCCTCCATAAATTGAGCGGCAGGCACTGCCTGACCCTAGTCTTGCCATAGAGGACACTTCCTCAAAAAAAGTATCTCCAAGAAATGATTCATTACCAGAGTAAGCTGCAAAACTTCCCAAACAAAGAGCAAGTGAAGCCATTGAAGAAGCCGATGAGGCTATCCCTACAGAGTGGGGAAAGGTGTTCTCAGAATCAAATTCGAGATGATAGTCTTTAAGGTTTGGAATTTTATCTTCAACTCTTTCGAGAAAAGTACTTATTTTATTTTGAAATTGTACTTTTTTCTTTCCCTCGAAAAGAAGATCAAAAGAAAGCCCTTCTCCTTTAGGCTTTTTTCTCCAAGAAAGTGTTGTTTTTGTTTTAGAAGAACTGAGCGATAGGCTTAAGGAGCTGTTCATAGGAAGCTGAAGTCCTTTCTTTCCCCAATACTTTACAAGGGCTATATTGCTCGGAGCCTCCCAAGAAACCTGCCCCAAATTAATATCACCCTTAACAGAGTTTATAACAAAGGAATTCATTGAAGAAGCTCCTCTTTTTTACTTATAGATAACGCTGAATCTTTTGAAAGCAAAGGACTCCTTTCAAGAATTATATCTCTATAAGAAAAAATAACATCGTGATCTAATTTCCTTCTAAAGTATTCCTTTGTTGAAGAAGCAGACTCTTCACTTGTTACCAAAGCAAAGTCTCCTCCCCAAGCACCTAGAGACTTTACCGTTCCCCAAAAGTCCGAAAAAGTTGTTTTCTTGATGGGCTCAAGACCCATATATCTTGAAACGACATCTTCATGCTCAATCAAAAGCTCTTCAAATTCGCGAAGATCATCGGCCACTGCCATAGCTTTTGTGAGAGCATTGATAATATTAATTATATCTTTACTAGCCGCGCCTCTTTCCCGATAATCTTTCACAGCCTGGCCAGAATCTTTTTTAGTTCCCAAATAGACAAAGTAAAGGTTTTCTTTAAATGAAGGGTTAAAGTCGACCAAACTCCATGTGGGCATTTTTTCTTTTAACTGATAAAAAATTGGTCCCTCGGCTTGAGCACAAGCAATGTCATAGCCTGACCCGCCGGATGTTTCAAAAAGAAGCTTGAAAGGATTAACATAAGCCCACTGAGCTATATTAAAAATATGGGTAGAGCTTGACCCCAAACCCCAATGAAGGGGAAAATTAGTTTTAGTTGTAACCTCAACATCAACATTTTCTCTTAAAAAATGGCTATTTTCCTTCCTCACCTCAAGAAGAAGCTCTTGAAGTTTAAGGGCCTTTAAAGAAGGGTTTTCCCTCAGGCAACGAAAGTGCCAAAACTCATACTCAGACTCAAACCACACCTCTCCTTTTTCATCATAACTTTTCCAAGTTAATGTTGGGTTGAAAGAAGGTTTGTGCGAAACCATTAATTTTTGACCAAAAATTGTCGGCAAAGCCAGGGAAACAGCTCCATCCAAAACAAAATACTCACCAGAAATAAGAAGTTTCCCATTGCCATAGAAGTTCTGAGTTTGTTTGGCTGAGTTTCTTTTATTTACCTCAGGTTGAATTCCACTTTCCATTAGTGATATTTCCTCAAACCATTTAAGAACTCTTTAACTGCATTATGAGAAACAACCTTATCAACAAAAAAAGCCTTGGCTTTTTCTCTCTCATCTTCACTCGTATTAAAGTGATTGAGTATGTTAAATAAATGCATTTTCATATGCCCTTTTTGAATTCCTGAAGTCACTAATGAATTTAGAGCACCAAAGTTTTGGGCAAGTCCAATAGACGCTGCTATTTCCATCAATTTGGGAGCTGATGGCTGGCCTAATATTTCAAGAGAAATTTTTGCCAAAGGATGAAGCGAAGTCAATCCACCGACAGTACCCAAAGCCAACGGAAGTTCTAAACTAAAAGTAAAGGAACCATCCTCAATCTTAACATCACTCAAAGATCTATACTGACCACTTCTGGCAGCATAAGCGTGAGCACAAGACTCCACAGCCCTAAAATCATTACCAGTCGCCAAAACAACAGCATCAATACCATTCATAATACCCTTATTATGAGTTGTTGCTCTATAGACATCAGAATTAGCAATCAATACGGCTTTTCTAAGGCGATCAGCATAAACTTCTGGGTCCATTGACAACCCTAAGTGATCCAAATCCTCTATTGAACAGGAAACCTCTGACCTTACAAGACATTCAGGCGTATAATTTGAAAGAATCGACATTATCACATCAATCTTTCGCTCCTCTGAAGTAAAAAAGGTGGACGCTTCAACGCTCTCCTTCAACTTGGTAGCAAATGCTTCAAGGACTGAATTAATAAAATTGGCTCCCATAGCATCACAGGTTTCAAACTTTACGTGAATTTGAAAGAGACCCTTTTCGATAGAAGTCTTATCAACAAGCTCAATGCTTTTTATTCCACCACCTCTTTTCTCCATTGAATGAACAAGAGGTGCTACACACTTTTTCAACTCAGGAACAAGCCCTTTAAAAAAAGACTCTAAGCGGGGTGTTTGACCATACCAGAAGAAATGAACCTGCCCCACCTTAGCTGTTGAAATAACCTTTGTTTTAACTCCACCACGGGTCATCCAAAACTTTGCACTCTTAGCGCTAGCTGCGACAACAGAGCTTTCTTCAGTTACCATGGGAACACAATAAAGATCGTTATTAATCATTAAGTTAGGAACAACACCATAAGGAAGAAAAAAATTGGTTATAGTGTTTTCACTAAATTCATCAAATGCTCTTTGGAAAGATTCACTCTTGTGCCAGAAACTTTCAATTCTTTCACGAATATCAAAAGAGCCGTTAAAAAAGGTTTTAATCAAAAAATCTATTTTTTGCTTCTTCGAAAACTTTGAAAAGCTAGTTACCTCTTTCAAACGAATAACCTCTTTATAATCATTAAAATAAAAACTTTATGTCCTGACCTTCAA
>MDTD01187485.1_pt1 | contig 24191 bp, 28 predicted proteins | sample 811221 | NCBI WGS metagenome assembly MDTD01 (sample SAMN05326646, study PRJNA326480) | marine metagenome | isolation source: seawater | place: Pacific Ocean: South West | collected 2011 | reverse complement strand
TGTAAGTTTCATAAAAAAAACCTCCAATTACGGGCTCTTATACATCCCCTTCTTCTGCTTCAAACCCTAATTAAAGGTTAATTGCAACAATGGACAACTCTACACTTAAGTGTTTTCCTGTTGAAGGGTGGTGGCATGAGTTTCAGCACCCTTTAATTTGAACAAATTAAGGCGTAGGTTACAACATTTTTTTAAGCTTCGCACAACAGAGCAAGTAAAAAATTATACCCATAAAAAAGCCCGCCTTGCGGCGGGCATCGGAAGCAGGGTGAAAGTTAACGCAGCGAAGGGCACAGGCGACGGTAGATGTCGTTGGCAACGGCATCCACCGGCTGGTTGGCATCGACTATGTCGGTTTTCAGCCAGCGGGTCGGTATGTTGCGATAACCGTTGCGGACTCGCTCGAAAAAGGCCTCGTTCTGGCACTCGTAGCGGTTGGTGCCGCCCAGCCGGGCCATGGTGACCTGCACCGGCGCATCGAGAATGATGGTGTGGGTGGGCACATGGTAGTGGCCGTTGTTTTTGGCGAAGGCTTCCATCAGTTGCAGAAAAACAGTGGAGGGCATCCGCTGGCCAGCGACCTGATAGGCCCAGGTGGATTGGACGTAGCGGTCAGTGATGACCACTTTTCCTGCTTTGATGGCCGGCATGACCACCTGTTGCACCAGCTGGTTGTTGGCGGCGAAGTGCAGCGCGGCTTCGGTCATCGGGTCCATCGGCTCATCGCTGGACAGCAGCAGATCACGGATGCGCTCACCGACCGGCGTAGCGCCGGGGCAGCGCGTGGTGATGACGTCATGGCCTTCGTTCTGCAGGCGCTCGGCCAGACGTGCCACTTGCGTGGACTTGCCGGTGCCGTCACCGCCTTCGATCACGATAAATTTGGGGTTGGTCGTCATAAGACGTCTCCTAAGGGTCGGCTGAGAAAAGGTATACACGGTTGAGTGTGCGCGTTATATGTAGAGGCAACGGGGGGAAAAGTCAAGCGGTTGAGGTTAAAAATAAATAAAAAATCCCGCCTTGCGGCGGGCGTCGGGAGGAGGAGTCAGGTGATTTCTTCATCTAGAGCCGGGGGCTGGGTTTGTGCCGTATTACGGCCTGCGTATACCAGCTGTTCTGTCTCAGCATTCCAGAACACCCGCCGTTCGCCAATGGTAATGTAATCCCCGTCATGGAGAACCACCAGAGCAACATAGACATCATTACATCTTACCGCTGCCACTTCTTTTTGATGAACCGTTTCGGCAAGAACAAGGCCGTTAGTGGTGAGGATTTCGTGGGATTGGTAATGGATAAAAACCGAATCGCGTTTATTGGCATCCCGCGTGTCGGCCTCAGATATGCTGTAGGTTTGGCCGCACCTGTGGACTTTAACCAGCGGAATATGGTGAATGCCGCCCATGGCTTCGTCATCGGTTCTGGTAAAGACCGGAAGGTTGAAGTCTTGCAGAATCTCTGTCAGGTCAACGGACAGTATCTGGCGGATATTTGCGTATTGAGATTTTTGAGTGAGGGTGACAGCTTGCATAAGTATGACCTCGTGTGGGTTGGGAAAAGGGAGAGCAAAGTAAGGGTAAACCTATCCTTTATGTATACATGTTGTCAACAAAAAAAACCCGCCTTGCGGCGGGCATCGGGAGGAGGAGTCAGGTGGTGCTGTCCGTGAGTTCTTGCGTAGCGGCGTTCCATGTGTAGGTGGTGTCATCGCCCAGCACGCGGATAAACTGGCCATCCAGCAGCAGGATTAGCTGTTCGTTGGGTATGTCGCGGGCATGGCTGAGTACAATGCCGTTGGTTTCCACCGGAATTTGGGTGTGGAGGAGGGTCATGCTTTTGTCGGGCATGAATTCGTCCAGGCTGTCGCTCATCATCGCTTGCGGCATCAGCCAGAAATATGAGGAACCGTCTTTGACGTAACGGGTAATGGAAACATAGCTGATGCGATGGTTTAAGGTGGGGTCCACAAACACTCGTTCAAACGGGTTTTTGTGTAGATAGCCAGGGTGGATTTCGTTTTCCACCCTTTTGTTCGGATACAGGGTAAAGGTTTTCATGCAGGGTGTCCTGTTGCGAAACGGAAGTAAGATAGTGTGTTCCGTTCTGTTCTAAACCTGATGTATACACTTGTCAATCAAAACAGCGGTGCAGATAAAAAAGCCCCCTTGCGGGGGCAGCGCGGATGAGTTTATCAAGCGGGGCCGGTTTCCGGTTCGTCCGGGTCGCGGATGAACGTGCCTTCGCCTGCATGGAGGACGTCGTTAAACCTGGCGGAGCCGTCTTGCGGGCCGAAGTACTGCAGGTCGGGCCGCCACACGTAGATAGTATCTTTGTAGATGAGCCAGTCGCCGCCTTTCAGCAGAAACACGCTGCTGCGGTTGCTGTTGGAAATCAGCGATTCGGGACGGTTGTAGGTGACATCTTTGCGCGGGTTGCGGGCAAGGTCATCGTGCCGGCGGGCGGGTGCAACCACCTGAACCAGAGCGTAACAGGCATCGATGGGGGCCTTCTGGCCGGGGCGGCTGGCGACTTCAGCGTCGCAAGGTTCCAGCTCTTCGGGCAGAAGGAAGTAGTGGTCTTGGCCATTGGCGCGCATTTTTTTGAGGGACGCGGCCGTGTATACCGTATATACACTTTCTCTGGGAGTATTCAGGTTGGGGTGCAAGTTTTCATGATACGCAAAAATTTTATTGTGAACGATGTAAGAGTCAAGGGATTCGTTCGTGTTGAGCGTATACACACGCATAAACAGGGCTCCTGTTTGGAAAAGGAAAGAGAAGATGGTTTGTGTGGAGTCTAGCTTACATTAATGTATACATGTGTCAACAGAAAGGTGTAGGCATAAAAAAGAAGCCCCCTTGCGGAGGCTTACTCGATAGACAGGTTGCAGGAGTGTTCTCGGCTTATGCGAGATGTGCCAGATAGCGCTGGAACACCTCATTAGCCAGAAATCCAGAGCCGGTCAGGCAGAGCAGCGTCAACACTGTCACGGGGATGGCGGGGAACACCCAGTCAGCCCAGTCGGCGAGTGTTTTCGGTGCTGCGCTATCTTTCGCGTCACTCTTGTACGAGCTGACAGCGATGCCGATAGTCATGACCGCGACCCAGAGCAGCGAGAGCGAGAACAGAGCGAGGGGCGCATTGTCCACAAGGAAATTTGCCAGATTCATATTGAAATCCTCAACAGGCTGTAGAGTAAGTTGTAAAACGTGATTGCTTTTGTTTAAGTATGGTGCTGTAACCGTTGGTTTTCAAGGGCATATACCACAAAAAAACCGCCCCGAGGGGGGGGGGCGGTGAGTCGTTGTTAAGAATTACGGATAAGCCTCCCTTCCTGAGCCAGGCGCTGGGCCGGGGTGGGGCTACGCAGGGTACGGCGCATGGTTTGCCGGGTGGCACTCCACGTGTACACTGAATCCCCTGCGTTGACGGACTGGCCGTCTTTGAGCAGGATGAGGTGCACTGTACGGGTTTCAGGCGGGCTAAAGCTTGTGGGTGAATTGACCTCCGGGAACTTGCTGAGTACCTTTTGTTCAGCCATAACCTCACCGGTGGTGGAGATGTGCTCGCCACTGTAAAAATCTATTACCAGCACGTATTGGTCATCAATCGGTCTGTAACCACGAGCTTCACGGCGTTTGACCGCCGGGGCCAATGCCAGCTCATTGCTGTTGTCACTTCGAATAACGGACAGATTGCGGCAAAAAAGCTTGAGCGGCGGCCACCAGCGCGGAAACAGGCTGTACACGCCGGAAAATTGTTGGGCCACGGCATTCGGGCAGGTGCCGCGCTTGAGTTTACCATTGGTCGTCAGGGTAAAAACGTGCATAGAGGAAATACCTCACAAAGTTAGGAAAAGGAACATTGGTAGCGTGAGCCAGTATAGCGCTATCGTATACATGGTGTCAATCTGTTGATTGGGGTGGGGTACGGCAAAAATTTTTGATATACGGGGTGACGGGGGGCGGACAACCCGCTAGAATAGGCAGTGGTTTGGGAAATTTAATAAAAAACGGTAAGTAATTATGCCAAAAAATATCCGCATCGAAACCGACACCATGGGCAATGTGGAAGTGCCCGCTGATAAGTACTGGGGTGCACAGACCCAGCGGTCTTTACAGAATTTTGAAATCGGGGAAGAAAAAATGCCGCGCGGGCTGATTAAGGCCTATGCCACCTTGAAAAAAGCGGCGGCGACCATCAACGCGGATTTAAACTTGCTGGACCGTAAAGTGGCCAAAACCATCGGCAAGGCGGCGGATGAAGTGATAGAGGGCAAGCTGGATGAGCACTTTCCGCTGGTTGTCTGGCAAACCGGCAGCGGCACCCAGACCAACATGAACGTGAATGAAGTTATCAGTAACCGTGCCATTGAAATGCTGGACGGGAAGATGGGTTCCAAAGAACCCGTCCACCCCAATGACCATGTGAATTTGGGCCAGTCGTCGAATGATTCCTTCCCCACCGCTATGCACATTGCCGCCGTTGAAGCGGTGGAAGAGCAGGTTTTGCCCGCTTTGGAAACTTTACGTGACGCTTTAATGGCGCGCGCCGAGGCGTTCCGCTACATTATTAAAATCGGCCGCACCCACATGCAGGATGCCACCCCGTTAACGCTGGGGCAGGAGTTTTCCGGTTATGTGGCGCAAATCCAGGCCGGGATTAAGCGTGTGGAAGATTCGCTGTATGGGCTGCGGGAGCTGGGCATCGGCGGGACAGCCGTTGGCACCGGCTTGAACACGCACCCGGAATTTGGTGAGCGTGTGGTGGCGGAAATCAACCGCCTGACCGGCAAAAAATACACCGAAGCGCCCAGCAAGTTTGAGGCGCTGGCGGCGCATGACGCCATTGTGCATGCCTCCGGCGCGCTTAAAACCGTGGCGGTCAGCTGTATGAAAATCGCCAATGACATTCGCATGTTGGGCTCCGGCCCGCGGTGTGGTTTGGGCGAATTGCTGCTGCCGCAGAACGAGCCGGGCAGCTCGATTATGCCGGGCAAGGTCAACCCCACCCAGTCAGAAGCATTGACCATGGTGTGCGCACAGGTGATGGGAAACGACGTGGCCATTAGCGTGGGCGGCAGCAACGGCCATATGGAATTAAACGTGTTTAAGCCATTGATGATTTACAACTTTTTGCAGTCGTGCCAGTTGCTTTCCGAAGCCTGCACCAGCTTTGCCAGCAAATGTGTGGAAGGGATTGAGCCCAACCGTGAAAACATTGAAAAACACCTGGCGGACTCTTTAATGCTGGTGACGGCCTTAAACCCGTATATTGGTTATGACAAGGCGGCGCGGGTGGCCAAAAAAGCCTACGCGGAAAACAAGACATTGAAAAAAGCGGTGGTGGAGCTGGGCTATTTAAGCGCAGAAGAATTTGACCGCATTGTACGGCCGGAAAGTATGATCGGCCCCAGCGATAAATCTGATTCAGCGGCCTAAGGAAGGACAGTTGACCCCATGACTATGACCCGTGTTATCGCCGCTTTTTTATTTGCTGTTGTGCTGGCGTTTTTTGCGTTGGTCATGTTTTGGAACAACGCCATGCAGCGCGCGGAAAAACAGCTTGAAGTGACGTTGGCACAGGTATTTGGTGAAGGGCTGGCGTATGGTCTGGTGCAATGGCATTACAACCCGTTTGAAGCCCGCTTTACCATTCACAATGTGGAATTCTGGGTGCATGACAAGGCCACCGACGCCCGCTATCTGCACAAAATGAAGCGGGTGGATGTATCGCGTGAATTAATGGGCGAAGGGCGTATTAATGTTTTGTTGCCCCAACAGCATGAGATTGAAACCGGCATCGGCGCCGACCTGATCCAGTACGACGCCCGCATTCAAGACGGCATGGTGAGTATTTACCCGGAGGTCAACGGGGGTGAACTCTATATTTCCGCGCGCACGGTGTATATTAATGAAGTCGGTAGCGACAATCATTTTAACAGCCGCGGGGCGTATTTCTTCAAAGCTGGTTCCGGCAACCATTACGATATGCGGATATCGCTGCAGGATATGACATCCAGCGGTTTGTTTGGGGTGAAAGACACATTCCACGCGGATGCGTTGGTGGTGGACTTGGGGCTGCAAAAGGTGCCGGATTACGGCAGCAAAATGATTTTGCCGGTGGTGGCCACCCAAAGTCTGGATGTGTTCAAGGCCGGGGTGGTGGACGTACTGGAAGCCATGCGCAGCCAGGACGGGCACATCACCTTGAAAGATATTCTGTATGAAAAAGGCGACTATTGGATTGGCTTAAACGGCAAAGTGCAACTGGACAGGCGTGACCGCCCGGCCGGTGAGGTGAACCTGAGCACCAATAAAGCTGACCGCACGCTGGCGTTTTTTAGGGAAAAAGGCCTGCTGGATGACACATTGATGGCGAAAAACCGCGTGTTGTACCGGGTCATCAACCAAAGCGATAACTCGTTGGATTTAAATATGAAACTCAACCACGGCAGTGTTAGCATTAGTGGTGTGGAAGCGGGCTTTGTGCCCACCATTACCGATTTTTTAAGTATGCAGGAGAATGAGTAATGTTAACCCCGACATGGCGCCAATCCCCCAACTTTGACCAGCGGCTGGTGCCGGTGCGTTATATTGTTCTGCACGGTACATGGATGGACGATGACGAGGAGGCCTTAACCCGTTTGTGCGACCCGCAGGCCAAGGTGAGTTGTCATTATTTTATCGGTAAAGAGGGCGAGTTGTACCAACTGGTGAAAGAAAAAAACATCGCCTGGCACGCGGGGGTGAGCGAGTGGGGCGATATTGACGGGCTCAATGCCCATTCTATTGGCATTGAAATTTCCAACCCCGGTGAGGGCAAAGGCGTGGATTATACCCAAAAGCAGTACGAGGTTTTAATTGCGTTGCTGAAAGATTTAATGGCCCGCCATGATATCCACTCTGAACATATTTTGGGTCACAGCGATATTTCGCCGGGGCGCAAAACTGACCCGGGCTTTCATTTTGACTGGGGTGTCTTGGAAAAGCACAACCTGGCCGCCCACCTGCCCAAAGATTTGGAAAACGATGAAACCGCCTTGCACCAAATTGGCTACCGCGGTGATTTTGAGGATGTACAGCAGGCCTATTTGCGGCGGGTGACGTTTAAACCGGAAAAAGTATAACGAGAAAAAGCTCCTGAAATCAGGAGCTTTTTTCATGGCAGTATGCCTGTAAGCCGGGTTCTGTCGAGGGCTATCATTCCTCTAGGCGGGCAATTGCTTGCCCGCTCGCGCGGCCTACCCGCTCATCTTCCCGCAGGCGACGGTTATATGATGAGCCTATTTGGCCTTGCACCAGGTGGGGTTTACACTGCCCTTGCTGTTACCAGCAAGGCGGTGCGCTCTTACCGCACCTTTTCACCCTTGCCCGAAGGCGGTTTGTTTTCTGCTGCACTTTCCCTCAGGTTGCCCTGGCCGGGGGTTACCCGGCACCTTGCCTTGTGGTGCCCGGACTTTCCTCGGGATTATATATCCCGCGATAGCCCAGCATACTGCTATGGTGTTTATATAGGCCTATTTCAGACTTTTTGCAAGTTTAGCGGACTTATTAACGCAGCCAGTTTTGGTGTTGCGGGTCAAAAATTTTGGAGCTGCGGCCAGTCAGCGGGGTTTCCATAGCCAAAGACGTAATGCCGTAAGGGATGTCTTTTTTGGCCACGGCGGGCGGCATACCTGACAGGTTGAGGCTGGTGGATACCAATGGTTTTCCCCAGGCTTTCAGGTAGGCCTGCATATATTTGCACGCCGGGTAGCGCACGGCAATGGTGCGTTTGCCGCCGGTGAGCAGGCTGGGGGCAAAACGGTTGGCGGGGAGGATAAGCGTGACCGGTTCTTCCGGCTCGCATGGCCAGTACTGGTCAATGGCTGAAGCCTGCTGGTGGTTTAAGGTACTGGTGAGCATGCCCAGCTGGCTAAGGTCGCTGATGAGGCAAATCAACCCCTTATTGCTGGCCCGTTCTTTCAGTGCGATGAGCTTGGCCAGGGATTCCCGGTTGAACGGGTCAGTGCAATAGCCGTACACTCCTTCGGCCGGGGCGGCGACCACGTCACCTTTTTCTAAGGCTTTTAGCCATTTGTTCATCTGTTCATGCGTCCACATCAGCGCCGTTCCTTAAAAAATTTCTGCATTAATTCTTTGGCCGGGGCCTCCATGATGCCACCAAAGACCTCCGGTTTAAAGTGGCTATGGTTAAAAACGCGCGCGCCGTTGGTGACACCGCCGCTTTTGACGTCATAGGCCCCAAAGCGCAGTTCTTTTAGCCGCGCCCAGCTAATAGCTTGGGCACACATGGCGCAGGGTTCAAGAGTGACGGCCATAAAATATTCATCTAAAACACCTTTTCGCGCTTTTTCGCTGGCCGCGGAGATGGCCAGAAGCTCGGCGTGGTGGGTCATGTTATGGTCGGTTTCAGCGCGGTTGTGGGCGGCGGCGATGATGGTGCCGTCCGCGTCATAAATGACCGCGCCGACAGGAACTTCACCCCTATCATAGGCTTGTTTCGCCAATTCCAAGGCGTGGGTCATCATCCGCTGGTGCAGGTCGCTCATGGGTTTAGCCTTCTACGCTTAAGCGTTCCACCGGGCGGGACAGGAACAGGATTTCCTCAGCGATGGAGAGCGGTTTGGTGTGGCTGGGGCACATCAGCACATGTCCGTCCATGGGGGCGTGGATGGCGCCTTTTTGGCCGTTGGCCAACGTTTCCCCGCGTTTGACGGCGGCAAAGTTGGCGAAAATTTTGGTCAGCTCGTAACTTTCATCAGGGAAGAAGACGCTGTTTTCCACGTGGTAATGGTCAAACTCGTTGAGTTTTTCCAGATCATGGCCGTTGGTTACACCGGCATTGTGCAGCAGGGCCTTGGTGCAGGTGATGGCGGTGGCCCATGAGGCGGCCTCGTCATGTTGGCCGGTTTCAATGGCAATGGCGTGGCAGTGTTTGCCATGGCCGTAGAATTCTAAAGCGCTTTTGTCTTTCATCACGTGCAGGATGTTGGTCAACAATTTGTCAATGGGGAAGCCCGCAATCAGGTTAAAATCCAACTGGTGGTCGGCGACAATCATCGGCGGGGCAGGCTGCGAGGTGGAGTGGATATCCAGCCCGATATCAAACTGCGCCCACACGGGCAAAAGTTGCTGGGCACGGCTGATTTCGTACTCCAGCGGGTCTTGGTAATTGGGCATGTCCGCGGGCAGGCGGTTCATGTTGATGTCCACAAAGCGGGCGTTGCGGCGGTGAATGTCGGTGGTGGCGTGGAAAAAGCTGCTGGTGGCTTGAATATTATTCAGCACAAAAAACACGCGGCCTTTCTTCAGCTGTTCTTGTAAGGGGGCCACCTGCGTGTAATACCACACCGCGGCCAGGCCAGCCGGTTCGTTGCCGTGGGTGCACACGGTAATGCCCACGGTGGGGCCGTCACGGCCGCTGTCAAAGCACATTACACCGTCAATGTCGCCATAGCTGTGGCGGGCCAGTTGTTCAAACGTGGCTTTCAGGTCGGCCGGGGTTGGTGTGGGTATTGTCCTCATGGGTTGGGATTTACCCCGTTTTTATGTGCGCTGTCAAGATTGTCCGGTTTTAAATTGCCTAAAATTTGGCTATACTCAGGCATGTTTGCAACAAGTTAAGGAACACCCCATGCGGCCAAAAATCGGCATTACCCTGGATTGGGCCGAAACCGGCAGTTTTTCCAAGCGTCCGCACTATGCCCTGCGTCAGGCGTATTTTGACGCCATTTACCACGCTGGCGGCCTGCCGGTGGGTATTCCGTTTTTGGAGGAGGCGTTTGAGGCGTATTTAAACATGGTGGATGGGGTGATTATCCCCGGTTCGTCCCATGCCGCGCCGGACAGCTGGTACGTGGAAAGTGACGACGACCATGCTTATAAACCCAGTGCCCGCACCAATTTTGACGCGGTGGCGATGGCCAAAATCTTAAAAACTAAAAAGCCATTTTTGGGGATATGCGGTGGTATGCAGGTGATGGGTTGTGTCACTGGTGGCAAAATGCACAAAAACGTGCACAGCGCCCATGATACCGCCATTGACCACCTAAACGGCAATCCCGCTGAAGAGGTGGCCCATACCATTCATGTGACCGAAGGCACCTTGCTGGCGGAGATTATTGGCAAGGGGGAGCACCACATCAACAGCGCTCATGTGGAAGTGCTGGTGGAACTGGGCGACGGCGTTATTACCAATGCCATTGCCGAGGATGGCGCCATTGAAGGCATTGAGCTGAAAAATCATCCGTTTGCGCTAGGGGTGCAGTGGCATCCGGAGTTTTTAATTGGGGCGGAAGACGGCCCGGATTTTAAAATTCTCTCCCGCTTTGTGGAGGCCAGCCGTGGCTAACGAGATTCGCATTAATAAATATATTGCCGACAGCGGCCTGTGTTCCCGCCGGGCGGCGGACAAGCTGATTGAAAGCGGGCGGGTGCGGCTTAACGGTGAAACCTTAAAAACCCCGGCGGTGAAAGTGGGCACCGAGGATGAAGTGCTGGTGGATGGCCAGCCGGTTAAACCGGTGGAAACCACGGTGCTGTACCGTTTTTACAAGCCGCGCGGGGTGTTGTGCACCGCCAAAGACCCCCAGGGGCGGCCGACCATTTTTGACCTGTTGCCGCCGGGCGCGCCACGGCTGGTACTGGTAGGACGGCTGGATATGAACAGCGAAGGCCTGTTGCTTTTAACCAATGACGGCGACCTGGCGCAAAAAATGATGCAGCCCAAGACGGGGCTGGAGCGCACCTATCGTGTGCGGGCCTACGGTAAAATTCCGCCGAATTTCTTGTCCCGTTTGAGTAAGGGTATAAAAATTGATGGGGTCAAATACCGGCCGATTAAGGTTGAGGTAGATAAAAACCCCGACGGGCACAACACATGGTTCAATGTGACATTGCAGGAAGGAAAAAACCGTGAAATCCGCAAGGTATTTGAGCATTTTGGGTTGCAGGTGAGCCGTTTGATACGCACCGGTTATGGGCCGTTTGGTTTAACCAACCTGCCGCCCAAGGGTATTGTGGAAGTGCCCCAACACACCATGAAGAAATTTTTGAGTAAACTGGAGGAGGTGAAATAAACCATGCGGGTGACATCCGGCACATTGAAAGGACGCAAACTCACTATTCCTGAAGGGCGAGACATCCGCCCCACCAAAGGTATTGCCAAAGAAAGTCTGTTTAACATGCTACGCGCGCGGGCTAATTTGGCCAATGTAGCGCGCGCGGTGGATTTGTTCGCCGGGGTAGGAAGCCTGGGCTTGGAGGCCCTTTCTAACGGTGTGCGGCATGTAACATTTGTGGATCCCGACCCGCGCCCTGCCTATGCCAACGCCACCGCCATGGATGTGGAGCCGGGACGCTTTACCACCCAACGGGCGGACGCGGGGACATTTGTACCCGCGGAACCATTTGATGTGATTTTGGCTGACCCGCCGTACGGGGAAGGCTGGGTGGAAAAACTGTTGACCCGTAAGGATGAATTAGGCAAAGCGGGTACGTTATGGGCATTGGAAATGGAGCGCCATGCCACCTATTCCAGCGACGGGTTTGAGGTGTTGAAAGATAAGACCTTTGGCAAGAGCAAGGTCGTTCTGTTATTACAAAAATAAAACCCTACAAAAACAGCCGCTCAATAAACCCTTTTAACCAGCTGAGCACGCACACTTCATTTTTGGCAAATTGGGCGTAGATATTGTCCACGCTGGGGGCATCGTCGGGCAGGGTGCCTGCTTGTTGGCGGCCCTGGCGCCAGCGCACGGCCTCATCAGCTGTGGCCTCGGGGTGGAACTGCACGCCGTAGACGTTATCCGCGAATTTAAAGGCCTGGTTGGGGTAAAACTCGTTTTTGGCCAGGTGCTCCGCTTGCGGGGCGGGGGTGAAGGTGTCGTTATGGGCGGTATAGGCCAGGCAGCCGTCCAAGTCTTTTCCGAATATCGGGTCGTCACCAACGACGCTTAAACGGCGAAAGCCGAACGAGGTACCTTTGCTGCCCAAATGGACCGTCCCGCCGTAAATATGGGTGAGGATTTGGCAGCCGAAGCAGATGCCCAGCACCGGTTTACCGCTGTTGAGGAAGTTTTTTATCCAGTCGATTTCGTTTTGCAGCCACGGCAGGTTGTCTACATCATAGACACTTTCTTTTGACCCGAAAATCACTACGCCGTCATAGGCGGACGGGTCGTCGGGCAGGTCGTCGGCGATTTCATTGTTCAAAGCGACCATGTGCACTTTGATGCCGATGTCATTGAAAATGGGCGCTAAAAAGCCCAAAAATGGGTACTCGTGGCAAATGGCCAGGATTTTTTTATTGTTGTTCATGGCGAATAGTTTACGCCAAAAACAGTCGCCCGGTAAAGTTTTGCAACCACGTGTGCACCGGCGGCAGGCACTCGTCGGCTTCTACCAATAGTTGGCCCAGGTCACCGGCGATGGGGCTGGTGGTCATTTGGGCGTCAATAATATCGCGGCGGTACCAGTGCTCAATTTGCTTTTTGGTGGTTTCCGGGTGGAACTGTACCCCGTACACGCCCTGTTGATAACGAGCCGCCTGCTGGGGGTAAGTGTCCCCTTTGGCCAGTTGGGTACCGTTTTTAAGAGTATAGGTATCCCCATGCCAGAAGAACACCCGCTTGCCGCTGAGCTCATCGCCGAACACCGGGTCATCTTTATTAAGCAGGGCAATGTTGCCAAAGCCGATGTTTTGCCCGTGCTGGCCAGCCAGAACATCGCCGCCAAAGATGTGCGCCAGCATTTGCCCGCCCAAGCAAATACCGAACACCGGTATGCCCCTTTTCATGGCGTTTTCCAGCCACAGCATTTCCGCGCACAGCCAGTCCAGGTGGTCTTTTTCATAAATGCTCATCGCCCCGCCCATAATAATGATACCGGCAAATTGTTGCGGGTCTTTGGGCATGGGCTCGCCCAGCCCGGCCATGCAGATTTTATGCGCTAAATTATGGCGCTGTAAAAGCTCCCCCAAACAGCCGATGCGCGGAGCATCCCCGTGGCAGATAATTAAAATGGTGGACTGTGCTGTATTTTGGGCGTTCATAGTCTTTATATAGGGCTTTTGTTCATAATTTGCAAAAGACTTAGCACACATGTCAACTTTTGGGCAATATTTAAAGCAAAAAAAACCGCCCCTTAGGGGCGGCTCGAAATCGCGATTAGAAAAACAGCTCCACCGGTAGGACGTAGTAGAAATGAATGTGCTCGTACGGCTGGGTGTTGCCGATAAAGCCTACACACTCACCGTTATTGGTGAAAATGGGGGAGTGGGGGAACACTGAGATCAGCTCGCTGGTTTGGACTTCCAGCTCCAAGGGACTGTTGCGGCGAGTGGTGAGCTCGTGGCCATCAACGTGAACCACGTTGTACTCCTCGCTGTCCACTCTCCAGAATTCGCCGATCGCCACCACAGGCAGGCCATGGTTGCGGCTTTGCATCAGCAGGAAGTAGCCATCGTCGTGCAACGTGGGCCATGCCATGCTGATGGTCGCGTTGTGGCGGCTGCGGTCAGCGCACAGAATGCGCACACCGCGGGAGAGCTGTTGGTAGGCCACATCAGTGACAATGCCCACAAGGGCATGTTCGTTCACCGCGACACAGCTGCCGATACGCTCGTTCAGGGTGTTGAGCCACACCGTGGCAAATTTTTCGTGCAGGTTCATAGGTTTCTCCTGAAAAACGGAAGAAGAGAGATTCCAAGTAAAAGAGATATAGGAATGATAAAGGTGAGTGTCAAGGGGGTGAAATAAAAAAAACCGCCCCGACGGGCGGGGCGGTGTGGTAAACGAAAACAGGTTTAGAGGTCAGTGACCTGCTCACCTTCGGCTATGAAGCGTTCTTTCAGTGGAGGGGTCTCTAGGTTTGGGGAGATAAAGTCACAATGAAGATATGCTTCTCTTTCATTGCGATAGTTCCATCTGAGCCGTGCATTCTGGCTGAACAGGTCAATGAACTGATCAGGTTTGAGTATAATCAGGCGAGGCAGCCCTATGTCGTATATTTTTTTATCAAACCCTTTACGACGGGCGGCATAGTGAGCTTGTCGGTTGCGCTTACCTGTGGCAATGACAGCCTTGGGGGGCAGGCCAGCTGCAACTTCCCCGTACCAGTCTGCCACAAGGAGCAGGTGGCTGCATGGGGTCTTTCTGAAAATGCTGCTGTTGTCCGGGAAAATCCCGTAGCTGTCTTCTTCTTGAAGATAGCGCAATACTACAGAATAGCTGTCCTCATTGCCTTGCACAAAAGAGTGCACATTGTCAAACGCGTTAGCGACAGCCTTGGCGTCCAAACCGAATGAACAGATTTGACGGAGGCGTCCAAGGGCAGTGTCTGCAGGGGCGATGCGGTTATTGTTGAGGGTTAGGCAGTACATATTAAAGATATCCTCTGGTTGGAAACGGGAAAAAAAGGTGCGACCAAGTCAAAAATGAGTATGGTTTTTATTTGTGTGATTTCAAGTGCGAAAAACAAAAAAAACCGCCCCCACTGGGGGCGGTACCGCAATCAAGACACATTGCTCCAGGCAATGGGGCAGCGGTAGAAGCGGTGGACGTAGTCGCCGCTGTCGGCTGTGGAGTGGCCGACAAAGCCCAGACACAGCGGCCGCGGGTTGTTGAACGTGTCCGTTGAAAACCCGGGGCTGTAGGGCAGAACCCGATAGCCGATCGGCGTGCGAAAGTACTGTCCGTGAACCGTTGTGGCCACGACGTTGCCCTGCGCGCTGCAAAGCATCACCTCATCCTCGGGGAGGAGGACGGTGTGCGGCAGGTCGACCTTATCCATGCCGTGCGCTTGCGTGCGCAGCAGGTAAAAAGTGCCCTCTCTGTGGCCGACGTAGCTGTCACGCACCACACGGGTGGCGGTGATCTCGGCGTCACGGGACTGGCCCAGCGGGGTTTCCAGTTCCAGATTGATTTTCTGGCGGTGGTCCAGCTGTTTGGGGGTGAAGGCCAGCAGAGTCTTGCCGGTCAGCGCCACACAGGAGCCGACATGAACACCGTTGGAACGGATGATACCAGCGTAATAGCGGGCTTGCATAAAGGTTTCTCCTGAAAAACGGGACAATGTACAAGGTTATATAGGGGTGAAGGTAACTGTTTTCAAGGGGGTAGGACGGGTAAATTCGCCGGCATGACAAGTTTTAAAAGAAAGGGGGTGTTGGTGTAGGAGGGGGGATTTTTAAGGTGGGGAACCACAGGGTTCCCTCCCTTGAATGCCCATTTAAAAACCGCGCTTTTTAAATGAGGCATATAAAAATCACCGGCGGCCGAACAAACGCTCCACATCCGGCAGTTGCAGGGTCACATAGGTGGGGCGGCCATGGTTGCACTGGGCGCTGTTGGGGGTTTGTTCCATCTGGCGCAGCAGGGCGTTCATTTCATCAATGGAGAGTTTTTTGTTGGCGCGAATGGACCCATGGCAGGCCATGGTGGACAGGAACTCTTCCAAATAGGTGTTGAGCGAGGTTTCGGTTTTGAACTGGTGCAGATCCTCCACCACATCGCGGATCAGGCTGTGAGCATTCATTTCCCCCAATATGGCGGGAGTGGCGCGCACGGTAACGGCGTTGGGGCCAAAGGGTTCCACTTCCAGCCCAAACTGGGCCAGTTCATCGCTACGCTGGCCGATGAGTTCCACTTCATCGTCTTTGAGTTCCACCACTTCCGGAATCAGCAGGGCTTGACGCTCCACTTTGTTGTTTAAAATCTGCGTTTTTAAGCGTTCATAGACCAAACGCTCATGGGCGGCGTGCTGGTCCACCAGTGTGATGCCGCTTTGGGTCTGGGCAATAATGTATGTGCCGTGCAGCTGGCCAACCGCCGCGCCCAGCTTATATTCACCATATTGGGCGACGGATTGTTCAATCGCACCCTCATCGGCCCGCATTTGTGGCGGGGCTTGCAGGTCTAAAGACACTGAAGGTTCAAACACTTGCGGGGCATTACTGCGGTACGGGTTAAAGCTGTAGTTGCCGCCAGCAGGACGGGACTGCATCTGGCTGGCGGGAATGGGGGAGGCGTTTTCTTGTCCTGTGCCGGTAATAAAGCGGTCTAAGGCCTCATTGGCGCCAGTGGTGGCGACCTGCTGGCTAGCGGCGTCCAGCGCTTGGCGCACGGCGGCCATAATCAACCCGTAGACCTCGCTGGAGTTTTTAAAGCGCACCTCGGCTTTGGCGGGGTGGACGTTGACATCCACCAAATCGGCATCCACGTTTAAAAACAGCACTGCCACCGGGTGACGGCCGGTGTGCAGGCGGTCATGATAAGCCTGCTTGAGCGCGCCGAGCAGGACTTTATCTTTAACCGGGCGGTTGTTGACGTATAAAAACTGTTTGCGGTTGGTGTTGAGGTTATAGGTGGGCAGGGACACAAAACCGGTGATGGATTTATCGTCCTTAATTTTTTCCACATACAGGGCGTTGTGGGTGAATTCTTCCCCCAAAAAACTGCCCAGCCGAGCCAGTTGGTCGTCCATCAAATCGCCCTGAGCGCTGTTGAGGCGCAGGGTTTCTTTGCCGTTGTGTTTTAACGAAAACGTCACCTTGGGGTGGGCCAGCGCCAGACGGGTGACGGTGTCTTGAATCTGGTTGAATTCGGTGCTGTTGGTTTTTAAAAACTTGCGGCGGGCCGGGGTGTTGTAGAACAGGTCTACGACTTCCACCACCGTGCCCTCACTCAAGGCGGCGGGGCTGATGGTGTGGTTTTTGCCGCCGTCGCTTTTTATGGCCCAGGCGCTGTCGTCATCGGCGACTTTGCTGGTGAGCGAAAAGCGTGACACCGAGGCAATGGACGGCAGAGCCTCGCCGCGGAAACCAAAAGAGTAGACATTGAACAGGTCGTTCTGGTCTTGAATTTTGCTGGTGGCGTGGCGGGACAGGGCGACTTCCAGCTCCTCTTTGGGGATGCCGAAGCCGTTGTCTTTAACCCGAATGCGGTTAAGGCCGGCGTTTTCTATGTCCACGTCAATATGGGTACTGCCGGCGTCCAGCGCGTTTTCCAGCAGTTCTTTTACTACCGAGGCAGGGCGTTCCACCACCTCACCGGCGGCAATCTGGTTGGCCAGTTTTTCCGGCAGAATATGAATGTGTTTGCGCATGGGGGATACTCTACTGCAAACATATCTTTTTGCCAAGGTATGCAATTGACAAGGGCGGAGGATGTGTATACTATCTTCGCTATCACACCTTCCTTTTTTCATGTTTCTCTTCTATAAGGAGTTCTCTCCATGAACCAAAACGACGAACATGACTATGTGCGCAAAAACAATGGGCATGTCTATGTGCGCGATTTCCCGGTGTATAAAGACGGCCGTATTCAGCGCGTGCTGTGCGGGTTTGACATGAGCTGGTTTCAGCTTGATCACTCCCAAGATATTGTCAACGTGGGCCGTACCATGCTGGTGAGCCAGCTGAATGACTTTTTCTCTTCAACCATGGTGTTGCCGCAGTATGTGACGGTGGTACAAAGCCCGGTGCGTACTGATACCCTGGATGGGGATGAAAATTCAGTTGAGCCGCTACGGGAGTACTTTCAGTTCATGGGGCGGAATATCTCTACCCCGGATTTTGTCGGTCAGGTTCAGACCATGCGTTACAAATTCAAGCTGGAAGAACCATTGCAAGATGGCCAGGATTGTGGCGTTATTTTGTGCGCTTCACAGGTGTTTGGGTTTGACCCGATGCCAGCCAAACAACCACCGCTGAGGCGGCATTGGAACCTGGTGCATCACATGGAGAAGCACTACAAAGGGCGCCAGAGTGATAAAATCCTGCATGCCTTTCTTTTTGAGCGGGATGACGGTGTTAGCGACCTTGGCCCCGCGCCGTTCCCGACGTATCGCCTATCGCGTGGAAACTCGGTTTCCATCCCGCGGTGTTAACGCCATTGACCTTCCATCGACTGACCCGCCGCAAGGCGGGTTTTTTATTGTTGCTTTTGGCTTTTTTAAATGGTATACAAAACCTATCCATTAAGGATTATCTTTTTCTTTCGTTTTCCAATTTCCTCTGGAGGAGTGTATGAGCAACCGTGTTTGGCCTGTTGGCTCTTTTCAAGTGTATCGGGTGAATGGCGGCGGCCTTGAAACCAAAGAGGTTAAGGTAGACCTATCATACCTTGATACACTATTAACGGAGCTTGCTGTACCAGATATTCTTATGCCTATAGCACCCAAGGGACTTGCGAACCATCTGCAGAAGGCACAAGCCCTGCCTAAGCGTGTCAGCCTGCTTGTTGCCTTTGATAAGTCAGAATCTTCTGTCTTTAGCAACGCTAAGTTGCTCGAACCTGTGACCAATGCGCTGGGGTGGGAGTATGAATCTGGCGCGTTTTCCCATGATTTTTCTGCTCCGGCCGTGGGGTGTACAAGCAATAGTATGGGTAACAGGTGGCAAGTTATTGCCTCGATTGCATCGTTTGGGTTTAGCCCCTGTGAAGGAAAGGTTTGCCCAGTGATGCGGCAAATAGCTTTTGTGGACCGGCTGGTGACGCATTGTAAACAAACCAGTCAGGAACAAGAAGTTTTCATAATGGAGTTTGGTCGGGAAGAGGAAGCTGATGGTACCGTGATGTACCGGATGCAGAATCTCCGTTTTGTCTATGAAGAAGGTGAGGTTGAGTTCATCACCCGCAAAAGTCGCTCCTGATTTTTAGTTACCTGAAAAGCGATTGACCCGCCCTTGTGGCGGGTTTTTTTGTTGCGCTGAAGATGTTGAGTTGGTATATGTTTAAATGTCCGTAAGGATTATCTTTTCCCTTTCTTTTTTCCTTAACGCTTTTTAGGAGGTGTTCTGTGAGCACACTTGTAATCTGTAACCCGCGTAGCTTTGTGGATGATGAAGGCCGTGCCTTTTATCTGGCTGACGGCTCCGTCACCAAGCCGTTTATGACCAGTGGCAAGGTGGCGGAAATGCTCCGCTATGTTATCCGCGCCAGCGTGCTGACGTATGAATTGAAAGGCAAGCCCGCGCCCAAGCGTATGACGACCTTTATGGCGTTTAAGCTGAGCCAGGATTCTTCTCTGCACAGAATGCCAGCGATGAGTAGACTGGTGTGTCCGGATGAAAAAGGCGACCTGCCACCGCAAAATACTGTCTATCAAACGCTGATGCCGCAAGGCTATTTGACGGTAAAATGTGTCACGCTGGCCTTTAATGAACCGGACGAGGCCCCCGGCGTTGGGCGACAGGCACGTGCCCGCGTTAGTTTTGGCCGACCGTCTGCGACGGGTTCACCCCGTCAGGATTTTACGGTCTACGCCATTGAGTTTGAGCTGGTGGAAGAAGATGGTAAATTCATCTACCGCCAGACGGGCCAATACGTTGTGTAACTATTTTCGATACCCGCCGAAAGGCGGGTTTTTTGTTGTTTAGCGTAAATAGGCTAAGGTACGGTCTTTGCTTTGTTCGACGGCGGGTTGGTCAAAAGGGTTGACCTGCCACAGCTGCCCGGCGATGACGGTTTTTAGCATAAAATGGCTGAGCAGTTTGCCCAACGCAAAGGGCGTGACCTGTTCCATGGTGATCACCCGGGTGGGGACGTTGTTGGCGAGCAGGGCCTCGGCGGTGCCTTTGGCCTGAAAATACAGGCATGTGCCCATGGTTTTGCCTGCCAGTTGCGGCTGTTGGATGGCCTTGGCGTACTCACCGTTTATCGGCAGGCCTTCACCAACGGTGTTGGGTTGAATGAGGGTGACCAGTTTGTCTTTGGGCCCGTCCAGCAACAATTGCAGGGAGGAGTGCTGGTCGGTTGAACCCACCGCGCCAAAGGGCGTGGAGCCTTTGCCGCCTTTGCCGAGCGATTCGCTCCATAATTGCACAAACCACGGGGCGAGAAGGCGCAAACGGTTGCCATAGGGCATAAACACATGGATGCTTTTGCCTTTTTCAGCGGCCAGAACGGCCAGCGCGGCATCCAGCGCGGCGGGGTGGCTGGCCAGTTGTTTATGAAAATCATTCAGGGTACTTTTCACCCCGTTGTGCAGGTCGTGGATGTTCATGCCCGCCAGCATGGCCGGGAACAGGCCCACTTCATTCAGCAATGAAAAACGCCCGGGCACATCAGGATTGTGGGGGTAGATGGTGACATTGTGCTGTTGGCATAGATCTCCCAATGAAGAAGGGCCGTTGTGAGTAATCGCGAGGGCGTGCTCGCTGATGGTCAGGCCTTTGTTGCGGAAGGCCTCAATAAATAAAGCGCTTTGGACCAGTGTTTCTAGTGTGCCACCGGATTTGGAAGTCATCACAAAGGCGGTTTTGTGCAGGGGCAGGCTGTCCAATAAATTTTGGGTGGAGGTGGCGGACATGTTGTCCAGAAAATGCAAATACGGTTTTTCAAAGCGATCACAGAGTTGAAAATTGGTGAGCAATTGGGCCCCCAGTGAGGAGCCGCCAATGCCCAGAAACACTACATGGTCAAACCATTTGCGCCAGTCTTCGGCCAGGGCGTGGAGTTTGGCCCAGGTGTGGTTGTCCATAGGCGGATGCAGGGCCGGGTACTTCCCGCTAAAAATGGCGTTGTCCAGCCGGGCGATGTCGGCCTCAACCGATAACAGGCGGTTGTTGAGGGTGTTTGTATTTGTTTCCAGAATGCCCAGTACGCTGGCCGTATCTTCAAATTTTAACGCCATAAAAAAAGCCCGCTTTTGTTGTTTTTGGTTGCGGGCTTTAGTGTACCTTAAAACGTGTTGTTAGTTCAATTTATCCGGAATGGTGGGGCCGGGCATGGCAAAGTAATAGCCTTGGCCGTAATCAATGCCCAGTTGTTTAAGTTTTTGCGCGGTTTCCTGGTGTTCTACCATTTCCGCTACGGTGGAAATTTGTTTGCGGCGGGCTACATCGCGCAGGGCTTTGACAAAGGCGTCGTCTTCGTCGTTTTTGTGCAGGTTGCGCACAAAGGTGCCGTCAATTTTAATGAAATCCAAATCCAGATGGCGGATGTAGTTGAAGGAGGAATACCCCACACCACAGTCATCCAGCGCGAACAGGGCACCGTGGGACTTCATTTCCTGAATGAATTTCTTCACTTCCGCCAAGTCGCGCAGCAGTGAGGTTTCGGTAATTTCAAACACCAGCGCGCCTTGCGGCAGTTTGGCGTCTTGTAAGAGTTTGGCGATATCTACGCGGTAGTCGTCGTCGTCAAACGTTTTACCGGACAGGTTCACGCTGAGCGAAATATTGCGCCCTTCAGCATACCACTTTTGTAAAAGACCGATGGCGCGGGTGGTGACAATACGGTCAATTTTGCGGGCCAGGCCGAACTCTTCCGCTGTTTCAATAAAGCGCAAGGGGGTAATCAGCTGGCCGTCGTTGTCCACCATGCGGACCAGAACTTCGTAGAATTCTTTTTCTGAGTTGCCGTTTAACGGCACAATCGGTTGGAAGTGCAGGACAACACGCTCCTGCTCGTCTTCCAGGCAGCGGGACACAAAGTCCAGCCAGCCTAAACGTTTGGACAGGTCTTCTTTGTGCAGTTGGTCGCCGTTAAACGTTTCAATACGGTTGCGGCCCATGCGTTTGGCCTGATGCAGGGCCATATCAGCGCGGGATAAAAGGTCGTCGGCGTTTTCGCCAAAGTCCGGGAACAAGACCATACCCACACTGATGGAGCAGGTCACGGTGCTGTCCTCCAGACGCATGGGGCGGGCGTTGACGGCGTCTAATAACGCTTTGGCGCGAATTTTTGCGTCTTCCGGGTAAATATCGGGCAATATAATGGCAAACTCGTCACCGGCGACACGGGCCACAAAGTCACTGGCGCGCACGTGGTCTTTTATCACGCTGGCGATGTGGCTGATCATTTTGTCGCCAATTTCGTGGCCGTAGGTGTCGTTTACGTATTTAAAGCGGTCCACATCCACCAGCATCATCGCGCCCTTCATCTGCTTGCGCTTGGCGGTGCGGGCAACGCGGTTTAATTCATCGTAAAAGCGGTTTCGATTGTACAGGCCGGTTAAAGAATCGTTGTTGGCGAGGTGGTATAACTGATCAATTGAGGCCTTGTTTTTGGAGACATCTTTGGCGACACCACGGAAGCCGGTAAGTTCACCCGCTTTGTTGAATACCGGTACGCCCGACAATGACCAGCAGACTTTGGCCTCATGCGGGTCCTGGCTCCAGTATTCTTTGTCTTGAAAGGGGCGTGGGTCTTTGGCGAGCAGGGCGAAGTCATCTTCCAGGCGGGTGCGTTCATCGGGCAGGAAAAAGCTGGTCAGACGTGTGCCCGGCTGGGCATCCTGTGCCGTACGGCGGCGCGAGGCGCTGAAGATGATGTTGAGGGATTTGTCCACCTCCCACAGCCAGTCGGCAAACTGGTTGGCGACATCCTTAAAGCGCTGCTCCGCCTGCTGGTAAACATCCTGCAGGCGCTGGTTGTTCAGCGTTAGGTTATAAATATCCCACGCGCTTTGCAGGGCATTGATGGCAAAGGCGGGTTTAAGGTCGGCCATAGGCAGGAATGAACTGACCTTGTGGGCGCGGCATTCCATCATAATGCCATCGTTATCACTGATAACAGTGATGGGGCCCTTGTGCTCTTTGGTTAAGTGGCTCAGTGCGCCTTCCAGCCCGGCGGGCATGGATTCCAGCGCGAAAATAATGGCAGCGAAGGTGTCGCCGTCATTGGCGTATGATTGAAATTCAGTTAAGTCGTCGGTGTGGTAGAACTCAGATGAGGCAAACTCAGAACCGCCGGACGAGTGAAAGAACCCGCGTACACGGTCAGCGAGCCATTCCGGCCCATAAAACAACACCGGCAAGCCGTTGAGCTGCATGTGAACCCCATCAATTATATTCCTACCTGAAATATTATGGTTTTCCACGGAATTATATGCCTCAAATTACTGACACCTGGTGGTGACACGTTCTTTGTTTAAATCTTTCAAGCCGTTAAGGGGCTTTTTATGTTGTTACAAACTAATGGTTGAAGTTGAAGTATTTCAACTATTTAACAACACAGTTGGGCCCCTTCTGGCGGGCTTGGGACAACTTTTGGTCAATCACGTATAAAAGCCCGGCCATGTCAGTTACGGCGGGGTCTTTGCTTTCCACAATACCGCCGGACATGGTCATATGCAGCTTTCCGGTTGAAATATCATAGGTTTTATCGACCGCTTTGCGGATGCGCTCGGCCAAAATCAGGGCGCCTTTGGCCTCGGTTTCTGGCAGCAGAACCATAAAGGTGCGCTCGCCGGTACGGCCGGGGCTGTCACTGTCGCGGATAAACTTACGAATCGCGCGCGCGGCTTCACCCACCAGCAGGTTCATATCTTCCAGACCAATGTGCTGGTCGGCGCCTTCGCCGCTGAACGGGTCCAGTTCAAAGGCAATAACGCTGAAATTGCTGTCATAGCGTTCGGCGCGGTAGAGTTCTTTTTCAATAAGATGGAAGATGTAACGGCGGGAGAACATTTGGGTGACTTCGTCATACGCCATCAGTTCCCGCAGGTATTTAACCGCCGATTCCAAAGCCTTGCCGCTGCGCTCCAGGGTGATGACCAGATCGGTGATTTTGCTCATTTCATCGCGTGAGATGGAAATGTTCCCGTCGTTCAAGGTTAAACGAACCTTGTTGGATTTTACGCGGGAAATAAAAGATTCCGCTTCTTCCAGTGCGCCTTCAATGTCGCGAATGGTGCGGATGTCATGCAAAATGCCCGGGGCGTCTTTCATCAGCTTTGGTGTTCTTTATTGTTTTTCTTTTTGCTTATAAGGGTCAATTTTGTCGCTTTTTAGCAGGTTTTGCAACTTGTTTTGCGACATCGGTCAACCCTGTTGTTGCAAAAGCACCAGTCGGCGAATTACCGGCTGGTTCCCATGCGTGTAATTTTTTATGGAGGGCGGCGCAAGTGATTAAACAAACACAATAAAAACAATTGCTTGTGTGTTTTGGCACAGCTTGTGCATTTGAAATGGGTGAGTTGGTCCGTTGGGGAACGGCCAGCCGGAGAGAAGAGAGAAAACAGAGAGATAGTAAAATGCCAGCGAACAGCGTTTACATATTGACGTCGCGTGCGATAAACGAGCGGACACAGCTTGACCAGATCGCCAATAACGTCGCTAACTTGAACACCGCCGGGTATAAGGCAGGTGACACCACATTCCGTGAATATGTGGCACGCGAGAAAGGTCTTGAAGTTGGTTCTTTTAACCGCTTTGGCGGGAACATTATAAATTTCCAAGGTGGC